>Ga0209381_1002658_pt1 | contig 21360 bp, 12 predicted proteins | sample DewCreD2012metaG_FD_184111 | JGI IMG/M metagenome (GOLD analysis project Ga0209381, IMG submission 184111) | Hot spring sediment bacterial and archeal communities from British Columbia, Canada, to study Microbial Dark Matter (Phase II) - Dewar... ...
GGCAAACTGAATACGGTCGTTCGGAGACCGGCCGCCCTGCTGCGACGCCGCGGCAGGCAGGGCCGATGCGGTGACAGCCGTGGTCTTCAGAAAATGACGCCGCGTGGATGGCATGACACCATTCTAGCGGCCGCTGCGCGCGGGTGATTTCATGCCGGCTTTCCGCAGGAGCGAGTGGATCTGCCTCGTCTATTTCGCCTACACGGCGCTGGTGGCTGCGTTGCGGCCCGTCGATGCCTGGGTGCGGCTGGAAGTATGGGTTGCGGACCTCGCCGTGTGGGCTGCGCTGTGGTTTCTCGCTTCACCCCGCGCCGCGCAGAGCCGGACGCTGCGCGTCCTGCGCGACTGGTTTCCGCTGGCGCTCATCCTGCTCGCTTACCGGCAGATGGGGTGGATGGCGCTGCCGCACGAAAACCGGAATTTCGAGAACGAGTGGATCGGGCTGGACCGCGCGCTGCTGCACGATTGGGGACTGAAACGCGCCATCGAGTTGCCCGGGCCGCTGCTGCCCAACCTGCTCGAGCTTTCCTACCTGCTCGTCTACGTCATGCCGGTGCTTGCGGTAGCCGTCTTTTATGCGCGCAGCGGGCGGCAGCATCTGGATGAAGCGTACTGGATCATCCTGTCGGCGACGCTCGCGACCTACGCGCTGTATCCTTGCTTTCCCAGCGAGCCGCCGCGCACCGTGTTCCCGCTCGACGATCTGCCGATGATGAGCGCGCTGCGCGCGATCAACCTGAAAATCGTGGGCGCGTACGGCATCCACATGAGCGTGTTCCCCAGCGGGCACGCGGCCGCGGCTTTCTCCTGCGCATTCGCCGTGCGGCGGCTGCTGCCGGAGTATCGCTGGACTGGCCGCGCGTTTCTCCTGCTCGCCGTGCTCATCGCCGTCGCCACCGTGTACGGCCGCTACCACTTCGCCATTGACACGGCCGCCGGCTTCGGCATGGCGCTCGCGGCGCTCCCCCTGCACAGAGCGGTGTTTCGACGGCGGTAGCTGCCTCTCCGGTCCGGCGCCGCGCCGCCCGCGGTCCAGACGGCCGGAGCTGGCGGAGAAACAGGTTTCAGTCCCGGGCGAGCGTCAGGGCTTTGTCCAGCAGATCCGCGCCCCGCACCAGCGCGCCCGCGCCGAACCGCTTCCGCACCGCGTCCAGCACCGCCGCCGCGCGCCGGCGCCGCTCGCGCTGTTCAGCGTTCATGTCGAACAGCGCCAGTTGCGTTCCGGGCTGGTAGACGCGCCCGGCGCGCAGCGTCATGGCGCGGATGCGCACGCGGCGCGTCCAGGCGCCCTCCAGCAGCGCGGGCAGGCGCGGCAGCGCGTCGTCCTCCGTGCAGGAGGGCTCGGGCAGGTCCAGTGAAGACCGCGATTCGGCGCGGTCCGTGTAGCGCAGCTCGAGCGTCAGCCGCCGCACTTCGACACCTGCGGCGCGCACCCGGGCCATCACCCGCTCCAGCATCCCGCGCAATGCGGCCAGCAGAAGCGGCTCCTGCCAGGCGTCTTCCGGAAATTCGATCCGCTCGGCCCAGCCTTCTTCCGGGCTCTTGCGGCGCGCGCCTACGGGCTCGTCAGCGATGCCCTGCGCCTGCCGGATCAGCGGCAGGGCGCGGCGGCCGAGCACGGCGCCCAGAACATCCACAGGCATCTGCGCCACCTGGCCAATGCGGTGAATGCCGGCCAGTTCGAGCGCCTCCAGCGCCTCGCGGTTCAGTCCCGGCAGAGCCGACACGGGCAGCGGCGCCAGAAAAGCGCGCTCGCGCCCCGGCGGCACGGCGATGCGGCCGCCCGGTTTGCCCGCCCGCGCCGCCAGCCGCGAAACCAGCTTGCTGGAGGCGAGCCCCGTCGAGATGGACACGCGCAGCCACTGCCGCACGGTCTGCTGGATTTTTTCCATCACGGCGCCCGGCCCCTGCGCGTGCACGCGCTCGGTTCCCGTCAGATCGAGCCACGCGGCGCCCACCGACGCCGGCTCGACCAGCGGCGTCGTCTCCTGGCAGAGCCAGAGAATTTCGTCGAAGAAGCGCTCGTACAGCTCGAAATGCGCGGGAACGACCACCAGGTCCGGCACGGCGCGGCGGGCGCGCCCGACCGGCCATCCGGGGCGGATGCCGAGCCGCCGCGCCTCGGGGCTTGCCGACAGCACCACGCCCCGCCGCTCGCCTCCGACCACGACGGCGCGCCCGCGCAGGCGCCGGTCGGCCGCCTGTTCGATCGAGGCGAAGAAGCGGTCGCCGTCCCAGTGGGCAATGGCGCGGGCCGTCACATATATAGTGTAAACAATTACACCATCCGGCGCCAGCGTGAAGATCCCCTCCTGCGCCTGCAGGGTCTGAACGCGGCCCCGCGGAACGCCGGCCGCGGGGCCGCGCCGGGATTCTGATCAGAAGTTGAACCGGCCGCCGACGACGATGATGCGGTTGCCGCCGGCGGAGGTGATGCGGCCGAAGTTCAGGTCATTGATGTTGAGGTTGGGGGCGCCCCACTGCGGCGAGTTGGTGGCGTTTTCGAAGATGGCGTTGAACTGGACGTTCATCCGCTCGGTCAGGCGCACGGTCTTGATGACGTTGGCGTCGAAGCGGAACGTCATCGGGCCGTAGAGGAAGCGCTGGTTCATCGTGCCGAGCGTGCCCGGGGCGGGATTGCTGAACAGCAGCGGGCCGGTCTCGCTGCCCACGCGGATGGCGCGGAGGGTGGCGCGGTTGCGCACGCCCGCCACGGGGATCGTGTCGTTGATCGGGTCGAACGTCTGAACCAGGTTCGGGAAGAAGATCACGCCCTGGCCCGTGCGCGTCGGCTTGCCGAGATGGCGCTTGACGTCGCCGTGGCTGACGGCCGTGTTGTCGTCATAGTTGTTGAAGGTGAGGGCGCCATTGGCGAAGACGCCGAGCGGATCTCCGGAGAAGATGTTGAAGATGCTGCCCACCTGCCAGCCGCCGATGAGGTGTTTCCACCAGCGGTTGCCGCTGGCCCAGCGGCGCCCGGGGCCGAAGGGCAGGTCGTAGATGACGTTGGAGCGCATCACGTGGTGCACGGAGAGCGCCAGCAGGCGTTTGTCGAGCCGGCGGTTGCGCTGCGTGCGGAAGCTGTCGACCTGCTCCTGCCCGTCGCCGTCCTCGTCGCCGATGCCTTTGGCGAAGGTGTAGTTCCACTGCACGCTGAGATCGCGGGCGCGGTGCAGGTACTCGATCTGCATGGAGTGGTAGGTGGAGTTGGAGAGGTTGCCGAACAGGCGGGCGCTGGCGAACTGAGGGTTGGCGCTGACGAAATTCTCCGGCAGCCCGCCGTTGCGGAGCAGCCCGCCGTTGACGCCGGTGAGGTAGTTGTTGTTGCTCAGGAAGGAGGCCAGCGTGCCGACGCTGCCGGAGGCGAAGTAGCCCTGGGTGGTGGTGTTGATGTCGCGCAGCACCTGCGAGCCGGTGAGCGTCGTGCCGTTGACGACGCCGCGGCCGGGCACGTTGAGGCCCATGAGCATGCGGTCGAACAGCGGCGCGTTGCCTCCGTTGCGCGTGATCATGAAGGCCTCGAGGATGCCGTTCTCGAAGATGTTGTGCTCGTTGACATCGGCGCCGCGCATCAGGCGCGTGCCCTTGCTGGCGACATAGGCGACGCTGACGGTGCCGTTGCGGCCGATCGACCGGTAGATGCCGGCGTTGTAGTTGTGCACGTGCGGGATGCGCAGGCCTGTGTCGTAAGTCCGCACGATCTGGGTGCGGTCGGTGAAGGGGATGCGGGACAGCGGCGCGCCGCTCGGCTGCAGCGGCAGCTGCGCGTTGGCCAGCTCGAGCTTGTTCGCGCTGAAGAAGTTGATGACCTGGCGGAGCCCCGGCTGATCGCCGCTGACGACGTCGAGCAGGCGCAGGGACTGCCGCTCGTAGGCGATGGAATATCCGGCGCGGAACACCGTGCGGTTCTTGCCGAACCACGGAATGTTCCAGGCGATGCCGACCGCGGGGCTCCAGTTATTCCAGTCGTTGTTGTAGACGCGCTGGCCGGTGTTGTCCGTTTTCGGACCAACGAGGATGACGTCGGTCATCTGGCCGCGGTTGGCGCCAGGCTGGAACAGATCTCCCCACGTCGTTCCGGAGATGCCGAAGATGGACTGCGAGCCGCCGGCGAGCGCCGCCGTCTTGCCGTTGATGTCATAGGGCACGCCGTAGAATTCGTAGCGGATGCCGAGATTCAGCGTCAGCGACTGGCTGACCTTCCAGTCGTCCTGGAAGAAGAGCGCGAATTCGCGCTCGCGCCAGGTGCGCTGTTTGACCTCGCCGGGGAGGAAGACCGGGTTGCGTCCGCCGGGGGAGTTCATCGCCTGCTGCAATTGGGCGAGGCTGCCGTTGAGGTCGTTGAGAACGTTCTGCGCGAAAGTCTGGTTGGCGCCGATGCCCGGCACGTTGCCCATATTGGCCACGGGCACTCCGCCGGCGCCCGTGATGGCGCGCGGCAGCACGGTAAAGGAATTGAAGCCGTTGGTCGAAACCGACCAGAACTGGCCGCCGAATTTGTAATTGTGGCGGCCGCGGATCATGGACACCTTGTTGAACAGCTGGTAATTCGGCGAAATCCGGCCTTGCGGATCGTTGGAGATGTTGACCGGGTCCGTGATCGTGCCGAAATCGACGGCGAAAGGCGTCGAGCCGGCTTTGGGAAGGATGGAAGCGTCCACCTCCCAGGGCGAGAAAAAGCGGTACAGCGGGCGGAGCGCGCCGGCGCGGAATTCGTTCACCGTGGAGGCGGACAGCGTCGAGGTGAGCGTGAGCTGATAGAGATAATCCCTCTGGCGCACCGCGCCGCCCGTGACTGCCGGGAAGGGCTGCGCCATGAAGCCGTTGACGTCGTCGCTGCGCTCGCTGGAGAACGAGAAGCTCAGACGGTGGCGGTCCGACAGAATGTGGTCGAATTTCGCGTTGAAGTTGTTTTCGTCGAAGCGGTAGGGGCGCTGCCACGTGAAGCCCGCGGTATTCAGTCCGTCGCCCGCCCTGTAGTTGTTCGGCAGCGGCATGGCGTCGATGTAGCGCTTCACGAGCCCGGTGGAGTCCATTCCCGGCCGCGCCGGATCGACCTGGAAGATATTGAACGTGGTCAGGGCGGCGCCCGTCGGGCTGACGGGATTGCCATTTTCGTCCACCGTCGGACGGGCTGCGTTGAGGTTGCCGTTCTGCACGCCGGGGAAGAAGCGGAACAGACCCTGCCGCATCGGGGCCGTCCAGACAGTGGAGGTGACCGTCTCGCGCTGCCGGATTTTCTGGCCCTCGTACAGGAAGTGGAAGAACGTCCGGTTGCGGATGACGGGGCCGCCGACTCGTCCGCCGAACTGGTTGCGGATCAGGTTTTCGCGCGGGCTGACCGGCTCGCCTGTGCGCGGATCGCGCCCGTTCGCATTGTTGAACCAGGTGTTGGCGTTCAGCGCCGTGTTGCGGTGGAAGTTGAACAGCGAGCCGTGGAACTCGTTGGTGCCGGAGCGCGTGATCATCTGCACGTTGCCCGAGCCGCGGCCCAGCTCCGCGTCGACGGGCTGGGTCACCACTCGGAATTCCGCCACGCGGTCCACGCTGGCGAAAATCGTCGAGCTGACGCCGACGTTGATCCGCGCGTCCTGGACGTTGATGCCGTCCATCTGGATGTTCAGGTTGCCCCGGCGCGTGCCGTTGAAATTCGCCCCCACCGTGCCCGCCATCGTCGTCGTGAGATTGAGGACGTTTCGCGAGCTGACGGGAAGGTCGAGCACCTTGCGTTCCGTAATCACGCCCGACATGCTGGCGGTCACGTAGGAGACCGGGTTGTCGGCGTCGGCCGAGACTTCGACAATCTCGGTCGTCGAGCCCAGCTCCAGCCGCAGATCCACGTTGACGCGGGCGCCGACCTCAAGCCGGATGCCGCCAAGCGTCAAGCGTCGGAAACCCTGCTTCTCGGCCTCCAGCCGATACTCGCCAGCCGGCAGCGTGGGAAAGCTGTACGCTCCCACGTCGTTGGACACGGTCCGGAAGGCGACGCCGGTCCGCGCGTTCGTGATCACGATGGAAACCCCCGGCACGCTGGCGCCTGTCGGGTCGAGCGCCGTTCCTGAAACGGAGGCGTCCGTCGACTGCGCCATGACAACCAATGCTGCCGCTATCAAGCCAGTGAAAAGCTGCGCGAGCTTCCGCATACAACACAAGTCTCCCGTGAAGTGAAAAGTGTCAACCCGCGAAGCGTGGCGAGTTCAGGCCATGCCCCTGTCCAGAACCAGCTGCCGACAAAGCAGCTGATTTGGGTGCAGTATAGAGCACGAAAAGTCATTCACGCAAGAGGTTTCCCCGGCCCCTCCGGCCAGCATCGGAGAGCCTTGTGCTGCCCTGGCAGGCGGCATGGGCAAGCGCCCGACAGGGCGCTGCTGATGCGGCTCACTCCATCCCGGGGAGCGGGAGCAGCCTCGCGGATTCGTCTTCCAGGATCAGCACCCAGTCCTGGCCGCGGCCGCGCGTGGGGGGCGTGTAGGTCTGGAAGCCCTGATTGTCGGTGCGGTGCACCAGGTGCGCGACGCCATAGCGCGGGTCGTACCAGATTTCTTTCAGCCGCTTCGCAGGCAGGCGGCTCTTTTCGATCGTGAACGGCTCGCCGAACGGGCTGTAGACGATCAGGAAAGATCCATCGGAAGCGCGGGCGGCGCGCACTTTCGCCCCGCCCGTCTGGGGAGCGTTGAGCAGGAGCGTCTGGTCCGGCACGAGCTTTGCGAACGAGCGCGATTCGAACAGCCGGCGCACGTGGCCCATCTGAAACGCGCCCGGGTGGTCCAGCGCCTCGCGCCACGGAACCGACGGCCACAGGATGGGCTTGCGTCCTGGCTGCCACATCTGCCACACGCTGGCATGGCCGTAGGTGTGGCCGCAGGCGCCGGCGAGGATCGCCCAATACGCCGCCTGGCGCACGTCGAAATCGTCGAAGCGCTCCAGCCGGCTGTAGTTGGCCATATAGAAACCGACAGGGATCAGTTCATAGCGAGGCTCGCCGTCGAGCGTGGGCCGCAGCGGCTGGAGCCGGAGGTCGCGTTCGATGAACAGCCCGGTGTCGTGATCGCGCGCGCCGTGCGACGTCTGATTCATATGAAAGTCGAGCCACGGCGCGTCCTGCAGCGCCAGCGACGATTGGCCCGGTCCGCGCGGATGGAACGTGATCAGGTGCGCGCCGCCATCGCCCTCGCGCAGGCCGCGCGCCATGGCGTCGATGATGGCGCGCTCTCCGGGTGTTTCGACGTTCTGGTCCCCGCCGAGAATCCAGATCAGCGACGCATCGCGGTACCGTCTTCCCAGGAAGAGCCCGAAGCGGTAGGCCTTCTGAGCGTCGAAGATCTGGTTCGCCCCCTGCTTCCAGTAACTGCCCCAGGTGGGCAGCAGGCCCACCACAAGGCCCAGCCCGTTGGCCCGTTTCACGATCCAGTCCGCATGGCGGAAATAGGCTTCGTTGGGGCGGTCCGGGTCCCGATTTTGCAGAGCCAGGTCGCCGTGGGCGTTGGGTTCATCCAGTCCTCCAAGCTCAGCCAGGAGCACCGCCTGAATGACGGTGAAGCCCTTGGCCGCGCGGTTGCGCAGGTAGAGATCCGCCTCCTCGCGGTTCAACCGGTGGAACAGCTGCCAGGCGGTATCGCCCAGGTAGAAGAAAGGCCTGCCGGAGGCGTCCTCGAGGAAGCGGCGGTTTTCGGAAACCCGCAGCCGGGCGGGCGCCTGCGCGTCCGCAGCGCCCGCGAGACATGTCGCAAGAAGAAACGCGGCAGACCAGCGAGGCGCATGCATGCCTCACATCATATCCGCCGAGGATGTCCGCGGAAGAGCCTCAGTGGCCGCGCACCGACGGCGCCGCGGTGAGCGACTCCGCCTTGCTGAACTGCGGCCAGCGGAAGCCGTAGAATGCGACGAACAGGAAGCAGAACATCGGCACGATGAAGCCGCGCGACATGTCCGACTTGTCGGCGATGAAGCCCATCAGTTTCGGCAGCAGCGCGCCGCCCATGATGGCCATGACGATGAACGACGACGCCTTCTTGGCCCGGCTTCCGAGGCCGTGGATGCCGAGGGCGAAGATGGTGGGGAACATGATGGACATGAAGAAGTAGCTCAGGAACACGCAGGCCACGGAAAACCAGCCGAGCTTCAGGAACACGAGAAACGTGGCCAGAACATTCATCAGGCCGTATGTTCCCAGCACGCGGTGGGCGTTGAAGCGCCGGAGGATGGCTGCGCCGGAAAACCGCCCCGTCAGGAAGAAAACGAAGGCGACGCTGGCCAGGTTGGCCGCGCCTTTCTCAGTAATCCGGCACGCAGTCCCGCCATCCACCGGCTCCAGCCACCCGCTCAGCCATTCGCGAAGAATGCCGCCCCGCGCAGCGATGCCATCCATTGTCTGCAGCCACGAAGCCGGCAGCGAGGGCGGCTCTTCGACCATGTAGTTGATGAAGAAGCTGAAGATGCCCGCCTGCGCCGCCACATAGAGGAACTGCGCCACCACGGCCAGCGTGAAATGCGGATGCGTCCAGATGGAGTGCGACACGCCCGGCGTGCCGTTGTCCATGTGGTACTCGTCGGTGGTCTTGATGTCGGGCATCTTCGTCAGGTAGAAGACGAAGGCCAGCACCAGCACGCCCACGGCGCTGGCCACGTAGGGGATATAGAGCGTTTCGCTGCCCGTGCTGCGGCCGGCGGCGTCCTTCGAGTAGAAATACACGCTGCCGACCATGGGGCCGAAGATCCAGCCGAAGCCGTTCATCGACTGCGCGAGGTTGATGCGCGTGGCCGCGAAGCGCGGGTGTCCGAGCACCGTGGTGTAGGGGTTGGCGACCGTTTCGAGAAACGTGAGCCCGCCTGCGATGGTGCAGACGCCGATGAGAAACGCCAGGAACGCCACGTTCGGTCCCACGCGGCCATCCCTGGCCATGAAATGCACTTCCGTCGCCGGCAGGAACCAGAAGCCGCCGATGGCCACAATGACGAGCCCTGCGATGATGCCGGCCTTGTAGCCGTGCTTCGACGCCAGCCAGCCTGCGGGGACGGCCATCAGGAAGTAGCCCAGGTAATGCGCGAACTGCACCCAGGCGGATTGCGCTTTGGTGAGCCCCAGCTCGTCCTGGAAGTGCTTGTCCATGACATCGATCATCCCGTTCAGGAAGCCCCACAACAGGAACAGCGAGCTGACCAGCGCGAAGACGAAGGCGACGTTTCTGCCGTCGGTGGTGACGAACATGCGCTCCTGCGGTTGGTTCATGGTGTGCTATGCCTCAATCCCAGGCCCGCGGCCGCGGCGCGAGGCGCGCGGCCCGCAGCAGAGTCAAATCAATCAGCGTATCAGGATCTTCACGCCCTGTTGCGCGCGGCCTCGGGTATGATCGTGGACACGGGGCCTTCATGAGACTACCGCTCGCGCTCGTCCTCGTCCCATTTCTGGCCGCTGCGCAGCCGCAGGGGCGCATCACGATCGAGTATCCGCTCGAGGACTCGCTGTTCCCGCCCGATTTCGCGCCGCCCACGTTCCTGTTTCAGGACTCTGCGGCTTCGAACACGGCGTGGCGCGCGGAAGTGCGCTTCTCCGACGGCGGGGCGCCGCTCAGGCTGGAGGTGCAGGCGCGCTGGTTCGAACCGGGTCAAGTCGATTACCGCGCCGTTGCGGATACGAACGAGATGCCGAAGGTGCCGCCCGAAAAAGCATCTCTGCGGACATGGCGCCCGTCCCGAGAGCAATGGGACGAGATCAAGCGGCGCTCCCTGGAGAAGCCTGCCACGATTGTGCTGGAAGGTTTCAGTTCTCTCGAGCCGGACAGGACCGTCTCCACGGGAAGCGTCACGATCCGCACATCCAAAGACCCTGTGGGCGCCCCGATTTTCTTCCGCGACGTGCCGCTGATGCCCGCGCAACTGGAGCGCGGCGTCATCAAACCGCTGCCGCCTTCCGCCCTGCCGCTGGTGGCGTGGCGGCTGCGCTACGTGCACGAGGACGAGAGCCGCCTGCTGATCGACGATCTGCCCGTGTGCATGAACTGCCACTCCTTCTCTCGCGATGGCCGGACTCTTGGGCTCGATGTGGACGGGCCGCAGAACGACAAAGGGCTGTATGCGTTGGTCCCGATCCGGAAAGAGACGGTGATCCACAACCGGGACGTCATCGCCTGGAGCAACTTCCGCGGCAAGCTGGGCGGCAAGATCCGCGTCGGGTTCATGTCGCAGGTCTCGCCCGACGGCCAGACGGTGATCACGATGGTGAACGGCTCTGAGTTCGACCGCTCGCAGCCGGTGAAAGGGGCAGGCATCGCGCCTGAACTGCCGCAGGACGTGCAGGGCAATTTTTACGTGGCGAATTTCCGCGACTACCGGTTTCTGCAGGTCTTTTATCCGACGCGCGGCATTCTGGCGTGGTACGACCGCGACAGCCGGCAGCTGAAGCCTCTGCCCGGCGCCGACGATCTTGACTACGTCCACACGAACGCCACCTGGAGTCCGGACGGCAAGTGGATCGTGTTTGCGCGCGCCCGCGCCCGCGACGCCTATCCGCCGGGCGCGCAACTGGCCGAGCGCGCCAACGATCCCAACGAAACGCAGATCCAGTACGACCTCTACCGCATTCCGTTCAACGGAGGGCGCGGAGGGAGGGCGGAACCGATTGCCGGCGCCTCGGGCAACGGGATGAGCAACAGCTTCCCCAAGGTTTCGCCTGATGGCAGGTGGATCGTGTTCGTGCAGGCGCGCAACGGGCTGCTGATGCGTCCGGACAGCCAGCTCTACATCGTCCCGTTCGAGGGCGGCACGCCGCGCCGCATGAACTGCAACACGCCGCTGATGAATTCGTGGCACAGTTTCTCGCCGAACGGCCGGTGGCTGGTCTTCTCATCCAAGAGCCGCTCGCCCTACACGCAGATGTTCCTCACGCACATCGACGAGCAGGGCAACGACAGCCCGGCGATCCTGATTGAAAATGCGACGGCCGCCAACCGGGCGGTGAACATCCCGGAATTCGTCAACATCGGCGTGGATGAATGGCTGAAGATCGAGGCGCCGGCGACGGAGTTTTACCGCATCTCGGACCGCGCCCTGGCCCTCTACCGGCAGGGGCGGTTCGAGGAGGCCATCGCTGAATGGAAGAAGGCGCTGGAACTCGACCCGCAGGACGCGGCCGCGATCAGCAATCTGGGCGCGGCGCTCCATGGCGCGGGGCGCATGGAAGACGCCGCGCGGGAGTTGGCCCGTGCGCTGGAGCTGGATCCAGACAACGTCCGCGCGCACACGAATATCGGCATCGCGCTGGCGCGCTCGAAGAAGTATGACGAGGCGGCGCGCCATTTCGAGCGCGCGCTGGAACTGCGGCCCGGCGACGCGCAGGCGCGCAGCGCATACGGCGGCATGCTGGTGGAAACGGGCGATCTGGAAAAGGCCCTGACGCACCTCCGCGTGGCGCTGGAGCTGACGCCCGACAGCCCGGACGCCCTCAACAATTACGCTGCGGCGCTCGCCCGCGCCGGCCGCTACCAGGATTCGCTGCCGTATTTCCGGAAGGCGCTCGAATTCGAGCCGAATTCCGCCGAACTGCACTTCAACTACGGCCGAGCGCTGGCCGTTGGCGGGGACGTGAAGACCGGTCTGGCCCATGTCGAAAAAGCGGCGCAATTGAGCGGCAACGCAGAGCCCGTGATTCTGGAACGCCTGGCGGAGCTGTATGAATCGGCTGGCCGGCGCACGGACGCTCTCGCCGCAGCAAGGCGCGCCGAGCAAGCCGCCCGCCTCAAGGGTGATGAAACCCATGCGGCAAAGCTTGCCGGAATGGCGCAGCGGCTGGCGCGATGAATCACCGGGCCGTACCGGGCAGCGGCTTCTCCTGATCGAACAGCCGTTCGTAATCCTCCCAGTATTTGGCCATGATCTTCGCGCGCAGGCGAAGCTGCTGGGCCAGATCGGGACCGAGCACGCGGATATTCTCTTCCTCTTTCGTCCGGGCCATGTCGATGAGGACGTCCCGGCTCGATTCCAGCATTTCGGCGAGCAGGATGCTGTTGTCCATCTGGCGGCGGGCGATGTCCCTGATCTGGCGCCACTCGGTGATGTCGGTCAGGTGCTCCTGGAATTCGACGGGCCTGCGGAGCCGCCCGCCCTTCATGAAGTCGAGCAGGGATTGATACTCGAGTCCGTCGCGGCAGTTGTCGATCAGGATGTCGAAGACGCGGAGGCGCCTGTCGAGCAGTTCGAGTTCCGCCTTCTGCGCAGCGGCCGCCTGGGAGGCGGCGATGCGGGAGACGAGGCTCCGCGCCTCGGCGATGTCCCGTTTCATGCGGACGAGGAGCTGGCCGGAAACGGCCGCGCCGCCGAGACCCTGATACTGGCGGGTGCCCTGGATGTCGCCGAGGTCGCGGGCGCGGTCTTCGCCGCGCGCCTGGAACTGGAATTTCCGGTAATAATCGCGTTCTTCGGGCAACAATTCTTCCGGAAAGGGCACAAAAGGCCGCGTGATCCAGCGCTGGTGCACGCCGCCGATGTAGAACAGCGTGCCGCCGAAGTTCAGGATGTCCGCGTCGCGGCCGGTCCGGTGGATGGCGTTCCAGGCGCTGACGAGCGCGCCGGCGTTGGCCTCGCCGGCGCGCGCCGCGGCGATGGAGCGCAGCAGCTGCATGCGCGAGACATCGTCCGATGACGGAGTTTTCCAGAAGCGGTCGTAGATGTCGAAATAGATGTCCGTGTTGTAGCGGTCTCCGATCAGGTAAAAGAGCCGCGGAGCATTGCTGCGGGAGGCCTTTTCGAGCTCCTCCACATAGCGGACAGGCAGGGGAATGCCGAGCGCGGGATAGAACGGATAGAAATAGTCGAGCAGGAACCCGACCACCGCCTTGTAAGGCGTCGCTTTGGGACCTTCGATGTTGGCCAGCGCCATGCCGGCTTCCAGGCGGGTGGCGAACAGTTCCGGCACGGCCTCGCGCACCCACTCGGCGTCGATTTCGAGCGGCCCGGGGCGCGCATCCTGCGCACCCTGCCGCAGCGCTCCGAAGAAGTCCCGGTAGCGCTCGTACATTTTCTTGTCGCGCGACAGGGCGCTTCCATTGGGCCCCTGATACAGTCCAGGGCTCCAGCTCATGCCCGAGCCGGAGTCGTTCGTGTGCAGGGAGACGATCTCCACTTCGGGGCACACCGTGCAGAATTTCCTCATCGAGTCGCGGTAGAGGGCGAGCACCTCCGGGTTGTCGATGTTGGGGGAGAAGCGCGGGACGCGGGAACGCAGCGGATGATCGACCTGCGGGCCGCGCCACAGGGGGTGATCGAGGTAGACCTGCTCGGGCAGGATCTGCGGCTCGAACGTCGTATAGGCGGCTTTCAGGCCGAGCCTGCGCAGCACCTCGCAGCGCTCTTTCAGGATGCCCATCACGCGATCCGCATAGTCCTGCGGCAGGTACTTCTTCAGCGCGTCCGGCGTCGCGACCTTGAACACGCCGATGTTGGACATCGCCCACGCCGGATAGGGGTCGCCCGGCGTGTCCAGCATCCAGAGCGCCCAGGGGAGATCCTCCGCCGTGATGACGATATGCGTGGCGCCAGACTGTCTGGCCCGGCGGGCGAACGCCTCGAAACTCGAGATCGAATCCGAATAGCGGCCGAAGATGACCGTGCGGAAACGGTTGGGCGTCTGAGCCGGGGCTGGCGCGGGCAGCAGGCTGAAGGCAGCGATCAGGGCGGCCAGTCTCATGCGGGAAGCCTCCTCGAGTGTTCCGGTCCGGCGGGACCGTTTCTCTGAGAGACTACCGCATCCGCGGCGGGCGGCGTCGTGCGCGTCAGATCTCGAAGCGCCCCGCGTAGATCATCAGGGCGGGTCGGAAACGCTCGCGGAACCGCGCGATCTGCAGGTCGGCCGCCAACTCGAAATCCCCCCTGGGCGGATTCAGCGCCGCCCGGTCGAAATGGGCGTACAGATCCAGCGTGAGCCCGGTGAGATCGGCGCGCGTCTTCAATGGGGCCAGAACGGCGCCCCGCCCCACGCGCAGACGGATGCCCTGCATGGCGGCCAGTTCCACCGAGCCTGCCCCCTTGTGGGCGATCTGCGCGGGCAGGCCGTGGATTTCCAGGATGGCGTGTTCCGGCTCATCCTCGAGCAGTTCGGTCAGCGTCCGTCCCGCGCCCGCCTGCGAACGGTGAATGTACAAGGCCCTCGCCTGCCGCACAGGCAGGGCGGAAGCCCAGCGGATGATCAGGTCCGCCTCCAGCGGCAGGGAGGTGCGGGGAACGCCGATGCCGCCGATGGGGTTGCCGCCGTCCGGCCTGCGCATATTGGGTCCGGTGGCGCCCGGCATCTGGTCCGCGCGCGGCGGTTCCGGATCGCGGCGGAACCATTCCAGCCGCACCCGCCGGCGGTGCGCCCACGGGGAATCCGTGAGGATCTGGAGCACCTTCCTGTCGTTCCACCGGGACCAGTCTTCCGCGGCGGCTCCGCGCAAGGCGGCGGGGATCCAGGCCAGCAGCAGATTCCTTCGCTTCATGGCAACGGTCAGGTCCTCATCCTCGACATGAGATACAGCCCGGCGAGCGTGAACAGGGCGTTGGGCGACCAGGCCGCCAGATGGGGAGGGAGCTGGCCCGCGTTGCCCAGCTGTTCAAAGAGGTAATTCAGCGCGAAGTAGGCAACGGCGATGCCCAGACTGACTCCCACGCCCGTCAGCGCGCCGCGCGTGCCGGTGAGGAAGGCGAACGGCACGCTCAGGAGCGCCATCACGAAGGCGAACAGCGGCGTCGAGAATTTCTTGTGGAACTGCACCTGAAGCGGGATCGTATTGAAGCCCGACTGCCGCATTTCCGCGATGTACTCGCCGAGCTGCTCGAAAGTCATCTGTTTGTATGTCTTGACTTCCTTGACGAACCAGGAAGGCGGCTCGTCGATTTCGGGAAATGTTGCGGCCTCTCCCTCGAACTTGCGGAAACTGTCCCGTCCGCGGCCCAGATCGCGCACCCAGCCGTTCTGGAAAACCCAGGTGCGGAGCGCGGGCTCCCAGCGGGCGCGGTCGGCGTAGATATGGCGGGCCAGGCCGAAACTGTTCTCTTCGAGCTCATAGACGCTGACGCCGCCGAGCACGCCCTCCGCTTCGTTCAGGTAGCGGTAGTAAAAGATCCGCGGCCCCTGGCCGAAGATCCACGGGCTTTGCGGACGCAGATAGGTCTGGGCGGGGCGGCCCTTGATCTGGTTGCGCAGGCGCTCCTGGATCACGTTGGCGCCGGTGGCGACGTAGTGATCGAAGGCGAACAGAGCCGCGCTCAGCAGCGCTCCGGCCGTCAGCACGGGGAGGCTGAGCCGGTGGAGGCTGACGCCGCAGGCCTTCATGGCCGTGATCTCGTTGTGTTTGGAGAGAATGCCGAACGTCACGAGGGTCGCAACAAGGACGCTGAGCGGCGCCGCGTCGTAAATCAGTTTGGGGGCAAGGAAGAAAAGATAGCGGAAGAGATCGGATATCGGGATGTGATTGCGGAAAACATCTCCGAGCAATTCGAAAAAGTTGAAGACTTCTGTCAATGTGACGAACGTGAACAGCAGCACGAAAAAGTAGAAAAAGAAGCTGGAGATGATGTAATAATCGAGGACCTGGGGCAGGACGAAGATCCGCATCCTGCCGGCGCTGAATCTCCTTGATGCCGTCAGAGGGGAAGGGAAGCGCACCACGGAGCGGAGGCGGGGCAGGAGCTCCCCGGCGGCAGAACGCGCGGCGGCCAGCCAGTCCCTGTCGCCCGGCCTTTCCAGCCGCAGCAGGAGCGTTGCGGCCAGCAGGGCGAACAGGATGTTTGGCAGCCAGGAGGCCAGTTCCGCCGGAATCCGCCCCTCTCGGGCCAGCCCGATCAGGCTGACGAGGGCCGTGTAATAGAAGAGGGCGAAGCCCACGGTGATGACGAAGGCGCCGCTCTTGCCGCCCCGCCGCGAGGCCACGCCCATGGGAAAGGCGGCCAGTCCCAGCAGAAGGCACGCCATGGGCAGCGCGAGCCGCTGATGGAACTCGATGCGCGCTTCCACGCTGTGGCGGAGTTCCGGCAGCAGGTCCCGGGTGGGGGTGGCGGTGTAGTTCTTGGCCCGCATCTCGGTGCGCGGCTTCGCCTCGAGCGCCTGCTCGCCGCGCGGGAACTGGATCCGGTGGTATTCGGATGGATCGGGGGCTGCTTCGTAGGTGGCCCCGTCTTTCAGGGAAAGCTGCAGGCGGTTGCGCGCCGGGTCCGGAAGAACAATGGCCTCCGCCGCCAGCGTGACCACGGGCCAGTCGCCCTTGCGAGGCGCGGCACTCTGCCGTTCGGACGGGGGCGTCAGGTCGGCGATGAAGACGCGGCGCCACGTCACGGGCGAGCCGGGGATCAGATCGCCGACGTAGAGAACCTTGTTGGGAAAACTCTCTTCAAAAACCCGCGGCTGGATTTCGGAAGAAAGTTGAGCCGCGCCCAGGCCGTTGATGACGCGGATGAGCCGCTGATTGCTGAAAGGCGTCAGGTAGAGCGAACAGAAGCCTGCCGCCGATGCCGCCAACAGAGAAAAGGTCACGACGGGCGCCAGCAGCCGCCAGGCCGGCAGTCCCGCCGCGCGCAGCGCCGTCACTTCCCCGTCGCCGGACATCCGGCTGAGAGTGATCAGGATGCCGGCCAGCACTCCCAGCGGAATCGTGAGCGGCATCGTGGACGGCAGAAGGAGCAGAAACAGAAAGCCGACCGTCCCCGGCGTTGCCGAAGTGGTGACCAGGATGGAGAACAGCTGGGCCGCCCGCTGAAGGAACAGCACGAAGACAAAGAGCGCGGTTCCCAGCAGCGCGCTGGCGGCGATCTCGGCCAGGATGGCGCGCGACAGCAGTCCCACAGGGCTTCCGATTCGAGCTTAGCAACCTGGCGGCCGCGCCTGCCCTGCCAGCTTCCAGCGCGGCCTGTCATTGCGGAGGGGGGACGATCGGGGGCTTGGGCAGGTCCGCCGTGGCCGGCTCGAGATCGAGTTCCTCGAACAGCAGCGAAGGGGACACGACCGAGCAGCCGACCACGAAGTTCCCCGCTCCTGTGAGGGCGAGCGGCGCTCCGTTGTCGAGGTAGTCGAACTGGTGCAGGCGGTCGCCCGCAGCGAGGATGTCGCGGAACTGCCGCGTCCCGAAGGAGCGCAGCCTCAGCCCGCGAACCAGCTCCTCACGGCCGTCGGGGTACACCCGGTAGACCAGGATGGGGGTGGGCGCAGGGCGTCCGGCGCCTCCGCTCCTGCCCGCCTGGGCGGCGCTTTGCCGCAGGTCTTCGATCGAGCCGAAAGAAGGGAAGTCCAGCTTCCGGATGACGATGCCATATTCCCGCCCCATCTGCACGGCCAGATCCACCAGGCGTTTTTTCAGGGCCGCTTCGCTCTCTGTCATGGCCGCCTGCACGAAGAGATTCGAGATCCTCGGGATCTTGAGCCCGAACGCCCCTGGCAGGCGCGACCGGCCGTTGGGCCCGTCCATGCCTTTGACGGGCTGGCGCGTAGTCAGGAGGGCCTTCAGCACGCCCTTCTCCACCACCGCCAGCCGCTGCGGGCGCACGCCGTCGAGATCGACGAGATAGAAGCCCAGCAGGGGGCGGCCGCCGAACTCCCTCTGTCCGGGATCGTCGATGAGATCCATCCAGTCCGGCAGGACGCGCAGACCGAGCCGCCCTTCCAGCTCACTGGCGGGCACCGGAACCTGGCGGCCCGGCTCGGCGACCGGACGCCGGGTGACGCCCAGGTTCGAGCCGAAGACTTCGCCGAACGCCTGCGCCGCCGCGATTCCCTCCAGCAGAACGGGGCCCGAATAGCTCTGCCCCATGGGCGCCGCCGCCAACGCGTCGACGTTCTTCGCCACCGCCTCGACCGCCTGACGCAGCTCCGGCTCCTGAGGCATCCGCCCTGGATCCACCGTCTCCAGCGAGTCTCCGTCATAAATCACCATGCCATCCGGGGCCTGCGTGACGGCGCGCACGCGCAGGTAGGCGATACGGTCGTTCACGCGAACGACGCTTCCATCGGTGTTCAGGTAATACGACATGCCCTGCGACACCTGGAACTCCACGCCGGAGGAGGCGATCGACGGAAAGGCGGCGAAGACGGCCGAGAGCTGCCTGACGCGCTGCGTCCAGGCGGCGTCATCCACCCTGGCGCGCGCCGGCGTCTCCAGCACGACGACGGGGGTGGCAGGCCAGAAATCGGGCAGGACCTCGCTCTGGGTCACGCCGCGCAGCGCAGCGGCTTTCCGGCCCAGAGCGCCGTAGGCCGTTTTGTAGGCGCGGTCGAAGGCCAGCCACAGGGCATGGCGCAGCGCCAGCAGCGAGTTGTCCAGGGGAAGAAGACCGCTGTCAAAGCGCGTTCCGGGGAAGAAGTCCGAGAAGACGGATCCTGTGTTGTCGAAATTCGGCGCGCCCACGCGGAGCAGGGGACGCACCGGGCGCAGCGAGGCGCGCTGCGGCGCGAACAGGGCGCCGAGCGTGGCGGAGACGGAGAAACTTTCGGCGTCGTCCGCCGAGACTTCGCCGAAATAGACCGCTTCGCCCAACGACCTCAGCTGCCGGGCGCGGCCCAGTTCTTCGGCCATCGCCCGGAGGATGGGGTCGCTGGCGAACGCCGCCTGGATTTTCGCCTGAACGGCGGCATCCTGCATCTGGGGAGCGGCCATTCCGGCGGTCAGAAACAGAAGGAGAAGAATCCGTTTCATGGCCGCACCTCCCCCTGCGGACGCGGCAGGATGGGCGGAATGTCCTTGGATTCCGGCTGCCGCTGGATCTCGATCTCGGCGACGAGGAGCGCCGGGGCCACGACGGACACCGGAACGTTGCCGGACTCGGCGCCGCAATAGCCGTTGAAGACTTCCGGCTCGTCTCCCGTAGCCAGAATCTTCGAGAAACTGGCCAGGGGCGTGCCGACAATATCGGCGCCACGGATCAGTTCGTCCGGACGGCCGTCGGCGTAGACGCGATAGACCAGCAGGGGAATGACGGTGAAGGCCTGCAAGCCGCCCCGCCGGGTGCGCGTAAAGCCTCCGGTGACCCGCTCGAAGAACAGCCCGTAGGGCTTGTTCTGTCTGCGGATCTCTGCTTCGAGCAGCCGCCGCAGTTCGGCGCGGCTGACGCGTTTGGCGGACTCCACCACCAGGTTGGACTGCCGCGACAGGGGTTCGAAGCCGGGCTGCGCGCGCCCGTGGCCATTGGACCTGGGGAAGCCGGGTACCGGGAGCCGGGACATCAGGAAATTCCGCAAGATTCCGTTTTCTACGACCGTGACGCGCTGTGCGGGCACGCCTTCGTCGTCGAAGGCGTACCACCCGTTCAGATCGACGCCAGCCGTACGGCGCAGCGTCGGGTCGGAGACCACCGTGAGGAACTCTGGCAGGACGGGCTTGCCGACCGAGTTGGCGAACGTCTGCCCCTCGGTCTCGTCCCGCAGGCGGTGTCCTTCGATGCGGTGGCCGAAGATTTCATGGAAAAACACGCCCGCGGCAGGACCGGAGAGAATCGCCGGTCCCACCCAGGGTTCTGCCGGCTTGGCCCGGAGCAGGGCTGTGAGCTGCGCGCCGACCTTTCTGACCGCCTGCTCGACCGCGGCGTCGCGGGGCAGCCGCGCCGCATCGTCGGCGTCGAAGCTTTCGAACAGGGTCAGATCGTTGCCGTCGTAACCTTTGGCGGCGGCGCTGATCATGATGCGGTAGAAGTGGCGGCCATGCTGCAGGCGGGCGCCTTCGCTGCTGACGAGGGTGCGGATCTCGCGCTGCCACTGCAGGGTGATGCTCGAGGAAACCAGCAACGGGAATTCGGCGAAAATCGCCGACCATTTCCGCAGCTTTGCAGCCCATTCGTCGGGCGAGAATTTCTGCGGCGGAACCTCGAGGAAGGACACGGACGGAGGCTCGTCGGAAAAATCGGGGAGATCGGCCGTTTCGGGCGATTCCGTGCGCATTTTCACCGCGGATTCGAGCTGCATCAGCCGCTGCGCGGCCGCCCGCCAGGCGCGGTCCGTTTCCCGCCATGCGATTCTGGCGATCGCCGGGCGGACATCCTCGACGGGCAATGCGGCGGAAGCCGTGAAGCGGGGACGCTCTCCCTTCAGCAGATGGAAATTGTCCATCTTCGGGGTTCCGACGCGCACTGTCACGTCGAGATTCCGCCGCCGGCTGATGTCCCGCTGGGCCACGCTGCCGAGCGCGGCTGCCAGCGTTCCGCCCTCGATTTCCGCGGCGCGGTAGCAGATATAGTAGGGCTTGGGCTCGGCTTTTTCGCCAAGGATCCGGAAGTTGCGGTCCAGTTCCTCCGCCAGGATGCTGACCAGTGCCGGCGCCGGCCCCTGCTGGAGGCCGGAGGCATGACTTCCTGACTGCAGGCCCGCAGCGGCGATCAGAACCATCAGGAGGCCTGGCTGAATGCGCCTTCGCACCCTGCCAGAATATCAGACGGCGTCCTGTCGGCCGTCCCGGGCCCGGTTCCGCCCCGCCTGGCGGGAACCGGCGGCCCGCACCAGCACCGCCGGCCCGGCTCAGGCGACTTCCGCGCGCCTTTTTTCCGCATTGGGCCGGGTTGCCATGAGGTTCAGCGCCAGACTGAAGCGCCCGTGAATTCCGGTCTTTTCAAAGATGTGGCGGAGATGGATCTTGACGGTTCCCGGCCGGATGCCCAGAGCCGCGGCGATTTCCCGGTTGCGCAGCCCCCGGCGGACGAGATCCAGCACCTGGGATTCCCTGGGCGTGAGTTGCGGAAAGGCGGCCCGTTCGGTGTCCTGGGGAAGCGCCGTCAGCGCCTCCTCGACCCACATCGCCCCCTGGGCCACGGCGACCAGGCAGCGTTCGATGGCGGAGAGGCTGGCGGTTTTCTTCAACAGACCCCGGGCGCCCGCCTGGAGATACCGCAGCGCTTCCGCCTCGCTGATGGCCGCCCCCCAGATGACCACCCCGGTGGTCGGGTGATGCCGGAGAATCTCCTCGAGAACACGGAGCACAAGCTGCTGGCCGAACTGCCTGTCCAGCAGCACGACGTCGGGCCTCGCCTGGTGCGTGAGCTGGACGACGACCGGAAGGTGAGGCACGACCCACGCGCATTCAAGCTCGCTGCTCTTCTCCAGAAGAGACCGCAGCCCTTCTGCCGTGGCCGGCTGGGTTTCGCAGATGCCGACCTGGAACGGAGTGGATTGAGGCGTTTTCGGTGAGTCCATGGTCTTGTTCCGAATAGAACGGGCGGCAGACCCGGCCGGGCCTGCCCTCTCTGGAAAAGTTGGCGGAGCGGTCCAAGACTCTCAAGTTTTTCGCTCAGAAAGTCGATAGCGCTAGTAGATGGGCCTGCGGGCCGAGAGCCCCTTGCCGAGCGCTCATGTCCATGACACGCCGCAATTTCGGTCAGTGGAAGATCCTCCTGATATGCCCCGATCCCGGCATGCGG
>Ga0209381_1002659_pt1 | contig 21352 bp, 10 predicted proteins | sample DewCreD2012metaG_FD_184111 | JGI IMG/M metagenome (GOLD analysis project Ga0209381, IMG submission 184111) | Hot spring sediment bacterial and archeal communities from British Columbia, Canada, to study Microbial Dark Matter (Phase II) - Dewar... ...
CGCGACTGCTATTGGCTGTACGTGGTCACCGATTGCGCGACCAACCCGACTTTGCAGGAACCCATCAAGGACCCGGCGCGATTGGAATGGCACGAGGTTACGAAAGTGGCGCACTACTACCTGTCAGTGAACGCGGTGACGAGACCGATGCAGGTACGCGAAGAGCCGCCACCCTACGGGATGGAGAAGATATGAGATCTTTCGAGCACGGATACCTCCTCGAACAACCCATTTCCCATCGGCTTCTAATGGCCGTCAGGACCCTCGGCGAGTATCATGGAAAGCAGGTCCTGTGGAAGGAGCAGTCACCGGAGATCCTAGAAACCCTTCGGCGCGCGGCTGTGGTGCAGAGCGTGGAATCCTCCAACCGTATCGAAGGCGTTACGGTGGCCGCTAACCGCCTTCAGGCCATTGTCGCCAACAAGACCAAGCCGCGCGACCGCTCCGAGAGCGAAGTTGCGGGCTACAGAGACGTTCTGGCGGAAATCCACGCGAACGCCAAACGTCTCGTCCTCTCACCGGACCTCATCCTCGCATTTCACCGCAGACTGTACGCCCACACAAGCGAAAAAGGCGGCGTATGGAAGCAAAAGGACAACGCCATTTTGGAAGTGCGTCCGGATGGACGGCGGGTTGTCCGGTTTCGGCCTGTCTCCGCGTTGGCAACGCCTGAATGCGTCAAGACGCTGTGCAGGCTGTACCATCGCGCAATGGATGATCGCCAGGCGGAGCCGCTTCTGTTGATTGCCTCGCTCGTCTTCGATTTCGAGTGCATTCATCCCTTCTGGGACGGTAACGGACGCATCGGCCGCTTGTTGACCTTGCTCCTGCTCTACCAGGCGGGATACGAGGTAGGGCGCTTTGTCAGCTTGGAACGCGTCGTCGAAGACAGCAAAGAAACCTATTACGACGCGCTCCTCAAGAGTTCGCGGAACTGGCATGAAGGCGAACATGATCTGCGGCCTTGGTGGGACTATTTCCTCGGAACGATCGTTGCCGCCTACAAGGAGTTCGAGGAACGTGTCGGAACTATTACCTCAGCGCGCGGCGCAAAACGCGAGATGGTCCAACAGGCCGTCATGCGCCTGCCCGTGCGCTTCCGCTTCAACGAACTCCAGAACGCATGTCCCGGTGTGAGCTACCCCACGCTGAAACGCGCTCTCGCGGAACTCAAACAACAGCGGCGCGTCCGTTGTCTCGGCAAAGGCCGCGACGCCCTGTGGGAACGAATAGGATCAGAACGCAAATAATGGGATCACGAAGTCAAGTCCTGACACTGTTTTCCGGAGATCGGAAAGGCCCGAAAGAATACGTGCGAAACAATCCACAATCCGTGCGCCATCGGGTAGCGGATCTTCCGATTGCGGTGGAGATCATCAGACGGGATCGCGACGCCAAATGGCGCCGCCGGGACCAAACGTAGGATTCCCACGTTAACGTGGTAATAAACGTGGCAACGAGACGGCGTCAAGCCGTCTGGGACGTGCAAATGAAGAGGAACTGGATTGGGTAACATCCCATTGAGTGGGTAATGAAATGGGTAACGGAGCGCGAACATGCGGACTTGTATGAAGCACCAATTGCTCGGAATTCCGTCCGTGATCATGCATCATTGGCCAATTGCGCTTGTGGTCTTGTCTATTCCGGGAACGCTCGTGATCGGAACCCTGGCATCGAAGGAGACGGTCGCGCTTTTTTCAACATCGGTTCTTCTGGCGACGCTCATTGCCGTGACTTGGTACTCGTATGAAACGCGTGCCCTTCGGCTGGAACAGGAAGCCAATGCCGAGACCGAACATCACCCGTGGATCGGCATTGAACTACGTGGTTCGGAGCGACAGAACGAAACTGATACGTTGATAACGCGCGAAAACTTCCACTTCGGCGTTCGCAACAGCGGAACAACGCCTGCTTACGACGTGACAATAAAGGGCCGATGGAGCGTGCGAGATGAACACGGCGCCGATCAACCATCGGACAACTTTGAATTCAGTCTTGGGGTCCTCTTGCCCAATACGGTGAGTGCATGCGACGTTCCCATTCATTGGGAATTGGTGGGCAGCATTGACATCACATTTGACCTGACCTACAAGACTTTTCATGGCGGTGGCGGTTTTCTCCAGTACAACTGTAGATTTGAGCAGCCCGGACGCCTCATATCCAAGAACGAGAGTCTGGAGTTCTGGCTTTCCAATGGCGCCCGGTTCCCGGCGAAACGACCCGATAGCGAGAGTCCGACATGAACCCTAAGGAATGCAAACGCCTGGCCGAGGTGGATTTCCCGATTGCGGTGGTGTCGAAGCATGCGGCGGGAGAGAAGTCGATCCGGCATGGAAATGGACCACAGAGACACAGAGAGCACAGAGATGGAGCTGAATAAGATAACGGAGCAGATCATTGGAGCGGCCATCGAAGTGCACAAGACGCTGGGGCCGGGGTTGCTCGAATCGGCGTATGAGGAATGCCTTTGCCGGGAACTGACCCTGCGCGACATCCCCTTTGAGCGTCAGCGACCCCTGCCCGTTGAGTACAAAGGGGTGAAACTGGATTGCGGCTACCGACTCGACATCGTAGTGGCGGACGCCGTGGTGATCGAGATCAAAGCCTGCGAAGCAATTCTGCCCATTCACGAAGGGCAGTTGCTGACCTACTTGAAACTGGGCGGATGGAAACTGGGTTTGCTTATCAATTTCAATGTGCCCGTGCTCAAGGACGGCATACGAAGGAGAATCCTATGATTCCTCTGTGTCCTCCGTGTCTCTGTGGTGCTATGGAGCTTTCATGATCCCCAAGGAATGCAAACGCTTGGCCGAGGTGGACTTTCCGATTGCGGTGGTGTCGAAGCATGCGGCGCGGGAGAAGTCCATCCGGCATGGGCATCCGTCTACCTTGCATTTGTGGTGGGCGCGGCGGCCTCTGGCGGCGTGCCGGGCCATGTTGCTGGCGCTGTTGTTGCCTGACCCGTGCGACCCGCTGTGTCCGAAGGAGTTCAAGAAACGGGCGCGGGCGGCGCTGGCCCCGTTGCCCCAGGCGGCTGAACCGGATGACGACGGATTACGCCGCAGCCTGCTCCGCTTCATCGGCGATTTCGCCAACTGGGACCTGGCCGCGCATCCGATGTACTTGAAGGCGGGCCGTGAACTCGTGAAGGCCGCCCATCCGGAAGAGACACCGCTGGTGGTGGACCCGTTCGCCGGGGGCGGCTCGATTCCGTTGGAGGCGTTGCGGTTGGGTTGCGACGCCTTTGCCAGCGACCTCAATCCCGTGGCTTGTCTGATTCTCAAAGTGATGCTGGAAGACATTCCGCGTCATGCCTGCCTGTCGGCAGACGGGGGCCGGTCACTGGCAGATGAATTGCGCCGCGTCGGCAAGGAGATCAAGGAAGCCGCCGAGAAGGAACTGGCCGAGTTCTATCCCTGCCTGCCGGCAGGCAGGCGCCGGACCCCTCCTGCACCAGAACCAGGAACGTTCTACGTCTATGTCCTCAAATGCGCCGATGGGTCGTTCTACAAAGGCCACACGGACGATCTTCAGCGGCGCTTCAAAGAACACTCGGATGGGTTGGTGGATTGGACTTCCAGCCGCCGCCCCGTGGAGCTTTGGTATTACGAGACATATACTTCGCGAGAAGCGGCGGTCGCCCGCGAAAAGTACCTCAAATCTGGAAGCGGTCGCGAATGGCTGGCTAAACGCATCGAGGAAATCGATGAGCGGCCAATCGCGTACCTTTGGGCGCGGACCGTTCGGTGTGAATCGCCCAACTGCGGCGCGGAAATCCCCCTCATGCGCTCGTTCTGGCTGTGCAAGAAGGCCAACCGGAAGCGGGCGTTGCGATATGAGGTTCACCACAGAGGCACAGAGCACACAGAGCGTAAGAAGAGCCAATCTCAGTGTCCTCTGTGTCTCCGTGGTGAATTCCCCCATGTGGTTTTCGACATATTCGAGCCGAAGAACGACCGTGAAGTCCCCGGCGGAACCGTCAGCCGCGCGAAGGCGACATGTCTGTGCTGCGGCAATGTTTTGCCGCCGGATCGCGTTCGCGCGCAGCTTGCCGCGCAACGCGGCGGCGCGGACGTCATTTTCGATAACACACCGCTTGCTGACGCGCGCGGCTCGGATAGCGCGCGCGGCTCGGATAGCGCGCGCGGCTCGGATAGCGCGCGCGGCTCGGATAGCGCGCGCGGCTCGGATAGCGCGCGCGGTTCGGATAACGCGCGCGGTTCGGATAACGCGCGCGGTTCGGATAGCGCGCGCGGTTCGGATAACGCGCTCAGGTTGGACGTAAACTATCCGAGCCGCGACCGTCAGGGAGCGGCTGACCCCAACACCAAACCCATCCCGCTCGCCTATTTCCTGACGTTCTCCTGCTACGGCACCCGCTTGCACGGAGACGAACGCGGTTCGGTGGACCGCGAACACAACGTTCCCGGAACACCTTATGTCCCGCCCGATCCCCGCCTTCATAAAGCTGAGACCGAACGCATGGACCAACCGCCGTATCATCTCGATCCGCCTCGGGCCGAAACGGTCATGGCAGCTATCAAGGAAACCGCCGCGTACCGCAAGTGGAACTTGATTGCCGCCCACGTCCGCCCCACGCACGTGCATGTGGTTATTCAAGCCAAGGAAACCCCCGAGAAAGTGATGACGGACCTGAAGGCGTACGCCAGCCGCGCTTTGACCCACGCCGGATTCGAGGGAAAAGATCGCAAACGCTGGACCCGGCACGGCAGCACGCGGTATTTGTGGAAGACATGCGATATTGTCGGCGCCATGCAATATGTGTTCGAGTTGCAGGGCGAACCCATGAGCGCCTGGCAAACGGATGATTTGAATTTCGAGGAATTTTTCACTGAGGCGCCGCTTACTGACGTGCGCGGCTCGGAAAGCGTGCGCGGCTCGGAAAGCGTGCGCGGCTCGGAAAGCGAATGGGAAAATGCGTGCGAATGGGAAAACGGTGATGGTCCGAGCCGCGACCGTGAGGGAGCGGTCCCCAACCGCATCGGAGGCGCCCGTCTCCTGGCCGTCGTGACGTTGCGAGATGACGCCTTGGGGCGCTCTTACCGTCTGCCCACGGACGCCGATTACGCAGCCGTTTGGAAAGCGCAACAGCGCCTCAAGAAGATCCTGGCCGATTGGGAGAAACTGCCGCCGGACAAACGCGGACTCTGCCCCGTGCCGGATGAACCGCTTCCGCCGATAGGTACGCTCGGTTTCCGCGTCCAACGCTATGGCATGCTCCAGTGGGGTGACCTCTTCTCGGCGAGGCAGAAGGTGGCGCTGATAAACATCTTGCATAGAATTCGGGAAGCGCCAACGCAGCGGGAGCAGAATGGGACCCTACCGGAGTTGCTCTCAATTGTTGCGGACCGATGCGCAGACTACTCGTCCAGTCTCTGTTCGTGGCATCTCACTGGGGAAAAGGTTAATCACACCTTTGGTCGGCAGGCCCTTCCGATGATTTGGGACTTTACCGAGGTCAATCTGTGGTGTGACTCCTCGGGCAACTTTGACGGAGCCTTAAACTGGGCGGTGCTGACAGTAAAGAGCCTGACCAGGCTCTTGCTTTCAGGAGCCACTATTCAACAAGCGGACGCGTGTGGGGCAACATTACCGGACGATTCCGTCTTCTGCTGGTTCACAGATCCGCCTTATTACGATGCAATTCCATACTCAGACCTGTCAGATTACTTCTTTGTGTGGCTGAAACGACTCTTGCCACAACACGCGCTGATGCGAGACCCTTTTGACCCGACGAATACCCTGACGCCGAAACTCCGCGAAGTTGTGCAGGATGAGACCAAGGAGGCAGAGGGTGTTGCCAAGAATAGAGCCTTCTTCGAAGCTGCCATGGGGAAGGTGTTTGCTGCGGGCCGTGGTGGACTACGCGACGATGGTGTCGGCTGCGTGGTCTTTGCGCACAAAACGACGGAAGGATGGGAATCTCTATTGTCGGGAATGGTTCGTGCTGGCTGGACAATCACCGGTTCTTGGCCCATCGCGACTGAGATGGGTGCGCGTCTCCGAGCGCGCGAATCTGCGGCCCTGGCCACGAGCGTCCATCTCATTTGTCGCCCCCGCGCCGAAGATCGTATCGGCGATTGGGGCGAAGTGCTGCGCGAACTTCCCGGACGCGTGATGGACTGGATGGAGCGACTTCAATCCGAGGGTGTCCGCGGCGCGGACCTTGTCTTTGCCTGCATTGGCCCCGCCTTGGAGATCTTCAGCCGCTATTCGCGCGTGGAAACGCCGGAAGGCCGGGAAGTGATGCTGGCGGAGTATCTGGAGAAGGTGTGGGAGACAGTAGGGCGTGCGGCATTGGGCCAGGTGCTTGGCACGGCGGAGGCGAAAGCGCGCAACGGCGCGGCGGGCGCCGTGGAAGAGGATGCGCGGTTGACGGCGCTGTTCCTGTGGACGTTGCAAAGTACGGATGATTCACCGCTTGCTAACGCGCGCGGCTCGGAAAACAACCGTCTGAGCCGCAACCGTGAGGAAGCGGACGACGCTGAGGACGAGCCGGACGATGACGAGGATGTATCGCGCGGCAAGGCCAAAGGCGGGTTCTCCCTGATCTTCGACGTGGCGCGGCGATTCGCGCAGCCCTTGGGCATCCATCTGGACACTTGGGAAGGCCGCATCATCGAAACCGAGAAAGGCGTTGTGCGGTTGCTGTCCGTTTCCGAACGGGCGCAGCAACTATTTGGCGAGGACGGCGCGCAGGCCGTGGCCGCCGAACTCGAGAAGGACCCGCTGAAGGCCGCGCAGATGACGCTGTTCCCCGAAATGGAGGAGGACCAGACGCCGCGTATCCGTGGGCGGAAATCCAAGGCCACCCGCGCGGCTGCGACCGGGGCCATCGTGTCCGACGATGCCCTTCGTGCCCATCGCGAAGCCACCACGCTCGACCGCGTCCATGCCGCCATGCTCCTGCAGAAGAGCGGCCGCACCAACGCCCTCCGCGCTCTGCTCAAAGCCGAGCAGGACCGCAGCCCCGACTTCCTCCGGCTCGCCAACGCCCTCTCGGCGTTATACCCGCGCGACAGTGAGGAGAAACGACTGGTTGATGCTATGCTATTGGCAGTGCCGAGATGAGGAGTAGTGATTCATGCACCTGATGTTTGTTGATGAGTCCGGCGATCCCGGTTATCCACCGCGCGGGCGATGGTCGGGCTGGGGCGGAAGCACACACTTCGCGCGCGTTGGAGTCATCATTCACGGGTGGCGATGGCAAGCATGGAATAACGCCTTGGTTCAGTTCAAGAAAGCGGCGGGATTGGCGTGGGACGCCGAAATCAAGGCGAGTGATATTCGCAGGGGAAGCGGCTGTTTTGCGGGCTGGCCTCAAGCACAGAGGACGAGATTCTTGGAGGATCTCCTTCAACTTGTCGGCAGTTCCGTGGACATAACCCTGATAGGCGTCCTTATCGATAAGCAGCGTGTCGTCACAACCAAGAGCGCACGTTTGGCCAATCCGTCGGTTCGTTCCTTGGAACTGCTGCTTGAGCGGTACAACCTGTTTCTCCGCAACCAGACCGACCGGTCAGGCATCGTGATTCTGGACCCTGTCAAGGAAAAGAGCGACGATAATCTGCGCCATTTTCAGTCGTTCCTGATGGCGAAGTCGGCTAACATGAGCCCGTTGCACATTGTCGAAGGGGCGTTCTTCGCCAAATCGCATACGTCGAATATGGTTCAAATCGCGGACGTTTGCTCGAACGTGTTCTACCGTGAACATACCCGGCATGCTGGCAGCATGGAGTTCGCGCTCATCAAGCCGCGCTTCTGGACACTCGCAGGCAGACTACACGGGCGGGGGATAAAGACATGGCCATGAAAGAAAAAAGCGGCCAAGGAGGGAAACCCTCGCCAGTCGCACACTTGCGGCTGTCCTGGTCGCGTTTGAATTCTACCACGCATTGGACGGAAATGCAACCGGCAAGGCCGGGTTGCGGGGACTAAGCACATGGAACCTTGGTATCGAGTCGTTACGCCACGAAGAGAGGTCCGGGAAGGCCGTTCGTTCAACCCGGATGAATTTGCCATTGCCTTGGAGCAGGTCGTGGCGGGGACCGCCCCCGAGGACTATCGGGACCCCAGACAGTTCTTTGAGAGGACGTGTTTCACGCGGGCGCTGACCGAGCACGTGGGGATGGTCCTGCGGCGGCTGTCCGGCGAGACGGCGAATACCGCGCCGGTGTTGACGCTCATCACGCAGTTCGGTGGCGGTAAGACGCACACGCTGACGGCGTTGTACCACCTTGTTCGCGCCAGTGCCAGCGCGAACGCGTTCCCCGGTATTCCCGCCCTCGTGCAGAGTGCCGGAGTATCCGAAGTGCCGAAGGCAAAGGTGGCTGTCTTTGTGGGCAACGCATGGGACCCGCACGACGGCAGGGAGACGCCTTGGCTCGACATCGCCTATCAACTCGCCGGCAATGATGGAATCGCGGCCTTGGGCAAGAGCGCCCAGACAAGTGCGCCGGGCACGGAGGCGATTGGACGTGTGTTCGCGGCGGCGGGCGGCACGGTGCTCGTTCTGTTCGACGAAGTGCTCAACTTCATGAACCGCCATCGCGCCCTCGCGGAACCATTCCACGCCTTTGTACAAAACCTCACCGTGGCCATGACGGGCGCCGCTCGCGGGGCGGCCATCGTAAGCCTGCCGCGCAGCCAAGTCGAGATGACCGACTGGGACCTCCAGTGGCAGGAGAAGATCACCAAGGTGGTGCGGCGCGTGGCCAAGGACCTGATCGCCAACGACGAGACGGAGATCAGCGAAGTCATCCGGCGTCGCCTGTTCCAGGATCTCGGCAGCGAGCGCATTCGCAAGACGGTAGCCAAAGCGTATGCCGATTGGTGTTTCGAGCGCCGGGCGCAATTGCCGCCGGAATGGACGGCGGTGGACACGGCAGCCACGGAGAAAAAGGCCCGGGAGTATCTCCAGAATCGCTTCGAGGCGTGTTACCCATTCCATCCAGCGACCTTGTTCGTGTTCCAGCGGAAGTGGCAGGCTCTGCCGCAGTTCCAGCAAACCCGTGGAACGTTAGCGATGCTCGGACAATGGATATCGCGGGCCTATCGCGAGGGCTTTACGAGCGCGCGGACAGAGCCGCTCATCACGCTGGGTTCGGCCCCGTTGGAGGTCCCGGAGTTCCGCAGCACCGTTCTCGGACAGCTTGGGGAATCCCGGCTGGTAGCCGCCATAGACGCGGACATCTCCGGGACACAGGCGCATTCACGGGTCTTGGATGCGGACACCAAAGGACCGCTTCGGAATATCCACCGGCGCGTCGCCACGGCCATTCTGTTCGAGTCCTCTGGTGGGCAGCGGGACAAGGTCGCGCATCTGCCCGAATTGCGTTTCGCCCTGGGCGAGACGGGATTGGACACCACGTCTATAGACAACGCCGCGCTGGCCCTCGAGTCCAAGGCCTTCTTCATTCGCAAGGTGGGTTCCGACGGATTTCAGATACGCTACCAGCCGACGCTCAAGAAGGTCGTCAACGACCGCAAGGCTTCGTTGGACGAGGATGCGGAGATACGCCCGACCGTCAGGACCATCGTGAAGCAGGAGTTCGAGCGAGGCACGAGCATCCCGCTGATCCTGTTCCCGGCGGAGAGCGCCGAAATCCAGGACTCGCCGCGGCTGACGCTCATTATTGTGGACCCGCAAGAAGAGTGGGCGGGGAATGGGCCGTTACGGGAGCGCATCGCGGAATGGACTAAGCGGCGGGGACAATCGAATCGTCTTTATCCTGGTTCCCTGGTGTGGTGCATTCGGAAGCCGGGTCGCGACCTACGGGACGAAGTGGAACTCCTTCTGGCATGGCGTCGGGTGCAGAAGGAAGTGACGGACGGCACGCTGGGATCCGAGTTTGACCGATCGGATCTCGCGGACATCCGGTCAAAAGTGGTTGATGCGGAGGGCGCGGCCAAAGACGAGGTCTGGGCCAGCTACCGGTTCGTGGTGCTATCCGACAATGGCGAGTCGGACGGATTGAAAGTGATCGACTTGGGTGCCGGACATGCCAGCGCATCGGAAACCCTGTGTGGTCGCGTCGTGGCAGCCTTGAAGTCCGAGGCACTGCTGAACGAATCCGTGGGAGCGGGGTATATTGATCGCAACTGGCCGCCTGCACTGGTAGAGTCAGGCGCATGGCCTATCTCCAGCCTCCGGCAAAGCTTTCTGAACGGTTCGTTGACTCGCCTTCTCGATCCCGACCGCGTGTTGCGCGGGAAGATCTGTGAGTTTGTCGAGCGGGGCGAATTCGGACTCGCTTCTGGCCAGAAGCCCGACGGCGGATTCGAGCGCGTTTGGTTCAAGGAGATGATCGGTTCCGAGGAAGTCTCGTTTGAATCAGGTGTCTTTCTCCTGAAGAAGGGGACGGCGGAGCAACTCAGACGGCAGCCGAGATCGGATATCACAACACCATCGGTTGAACCGAAACCTGAGCAATCTGGACCAGGACAGACCGAGATTCCGATTGAGTCGCAACCCGATTCCACACCCAAACAAAGGACCGTGCGCATCACGGGCTCCTTACCACCGGAAGTGTGGAATCGTGTCGGCACGAAACTCATTCCGAAGCTTCGCTCCGGCGACAACCTAGTGGTGAACGTCGATTTCTCGGTCTCGGTTTCCAGCGAGCACGCAACCGCGCTAACGTCCGAAATCCAGCAGATTCTGTCGGACCTTGGCCTGATGGGCAGAGTCCAAGTTCGGTAGCGTGTTTGTGACAACGTGATCTTGATCGGTCGAGGTAGGGTTCACCCATTTGGGAAAAGTGCGCAGCGAAACGCCGGCTTTCGGGGAGCCCCGGAGACTTCATGCAATCAGTTGCGTTTCCTCCACTTTTTCATTCGTAACTGATTCGGAATTGCGCTGCTTGGTCCAGAAGATGCGCAGACCTCGCGCATCCGGGAGATCGCTCGTGAGTGGCCTGGGAATCACGTCTCCAGGAGTCGGCGCTGCAATAGCGCCCGCATGTCGCGGCGTCCGTCCACGATCAGTAAGATGTAAACGGCCTTGTCGAGGACTCTGTAGATGATCCGGTAGGGTTTGAAGAAGACCTCACGGTACTCTCGAATGCCCAGCGCCAGCAGTTCCTTCGGGAATGCGTTGCGTTTGGGTGTTTCGGACAACCCGGCGAAGGCCTTTTCTATGTGATCGAGGAGCCGGTCCGCTTTGCCAGGGGCATCGTGCCGGGCAACATAATCATAGATTTCTTCCAAGTCGCGCGTGGCATCATCGGTCAACATGACCGCGAACGACATCAGCGATCGCCCCTCCGCCCGCGCAGGCGCTTGACTACATCAGCGGCAGGCGTGACCTTGCCTTCCTCGATCTGCCGGTTGCCGAGAGCCAGAACCCTCAGAAGGGCCATCGTCTCCTGGCCTTGCTCGTAACTTCCAATATCTTGTATGACAACCTTGGCTTCGCCATTCTGCGTGATGACTAGCGGCTCTCGTTGTTCGCCCAAGTTTCGCACGATCTCGGCAGCATGAGCCTTCAGGTAGCTGATTGGTTTGATCTGACTGGACAATTTCATCGGTTGACTCCGGTAGCATGCTCAAGACTAAATATAGACCATAAACAGGTCGGTTGTCAAGTTTCGGCTGACCGCCAAGAGCCGGTTGCGTCGTTGATTGCCGTCAACCTAAAATCGGCAGTTGAACGCGGCTCTTTCGACCAAACCATGGACGAGATGGACGTTGTGGACCCAGTGGACTTCACCCGCAAGGGGATTGATTTTCTTGTCCATTTCGTCCACAAGGTCCACGAGGTCCGGAGAATAGCACGTAGAATCCGATCTTGATCGCCGAATCCAGGATGAAACCTGGCTCTTCCGGTTTTACCGTACTTCGGTGACCTCCTGTCGTGCTCGTCATCGTCATCGTCATCGAAGCAATGTAACGAGCGCGTGCGCACCTCTCTGACGCACGCCTCTCAGTAATCTTCGGAAATGGACACTACGGCCGACAGTCGGGCGCACGCGCACGATAAGCAGGCGCCGATTCGTGATCATACGCAGGCGCAATGGTGGGTCGTTTCAAGAAGTCGTGGATGTTTGCGTAGTAGACAACGGTCCATATCTCGTTTTTTCGATTACGATTACGATGACGATGACGAGCACGAGCACGAGCACGAGCACGAGCACGAGCACGAACACGAGCACGAGCACGAGCACGAGCACGAGCACGAGCACGAGGAGTGTGGATGCCGGGGAAATATGCAAAAACCGGATGAGCATTCCAAAAGTACGGTAAAACCGGAAGAGCCAAATAAAAGTCTCGTAGGGACGTTTGAAGTCTTTTCCCCAGTTCCATCAATTTCGATCCCATACCGTCCGCCGCGCAAGCAGCGAACCCTTTGCATCGTGCCATTGTGCCTCTAATGATTTCGATTTCATACGTCCCTACGGGACTATCTCGCTATCTTCTACCGGGTCCCAGGAGTTCCTCCTGGGCTATGTTCAAACCGTCCCTATGGGACTAAGGAGCCGGAAATGAATAAAGGTAGCAATTCGTGAGCGAAGGACAAAGGACAAATTACAAAGGACGACAGCTCGCTGGATATTGCCTCAATTGGTATAAACTCGTCCTTTGTCCTTTTGAATTTGTCCTTCACCGCCGCTCAACTTGAGACTTTTATTCATTTCCGCCGCCTACCCTGTCCTTTGTGCGACCCCATTTGACGAGCAACCCGATCGGTCTTGCAGTCTTGCATAAAATCCATCGGACAAACTTCAGGCAGCGACAATGTGTTGTCGCCGTGCGGCCAGTAAGGGCCTAATTGCACTCAAAACCCCGCGGTTTTCACGAGCGCTCGCCTCGGGCAAAAAACGATTGATAAATGTCTCGAGATTTGGTATAAGTTCGGCAGGTGGTATCGTTCGCCGGGGACGGTGGGTAATGGATGGTATGTGAGGCCATGCAAACAGGAGGTTGTGTCATGCAAGGGTGCAAACGGGCTGCAAGTTTTTTCTTTCCGTTGTTTTTCGTTCTTATGATGCTGTGCGGAGCCGCCGTCGCGGGCGTACCCGTTTCTCTTTGCCGGCATGCGGCCTCCGCATGTTTATTCGGCCAGGGCGGCGAAGGCGAAGGGGAGGGTGAAGGCGAACCCTACTGGGTTATCACGAAAGGGTGGTGGGGGCCGCGGGAGGGTCACACGACGGCGGTGTGGGACAACAAACTGTGGGTCCTCGGCGGAGGCGGCGGCGGCAATAATAACGACGTATGGTGGTCATCGGACGGGGTGAATTGGAATCTGGCGACGGCGAACGCGGGCTGGACGGCGCGGCGTGATCACACGACGGCGGTGTGGGACAACAAACTCTGGGTCCTCGGCGGAAGGGACAGCAGCGGCGCCTATAAGAACGACGTATGGTGGTCGTCGGACGGGGTGAATTGGACGCGGGCGACGTCGAACGCGGGCTGGGCGGGGCGGTCTAATCACACGACGGCGGTGTGGGACAACAAACTCTGGGTCCTCGGCGGATACGGCGACAGCGGTTATAAGAACGACGTATGGTGGTCGTCGGACGGGGTGAATTGGAATCTGGCGACGGGATCCGCGGGCAGGACGGGGCGGTATGGTCACACGACGGCGGTGTGGGACAACAAACTCTGGGTCCTCGGCGGATTAGACGGCTACGGCAGAAAGAACGACGTATGGTGGTCATCGGACGGGGTGAATTGGACGCAGGCGACGGGATCCGCGGGCTGGCCGGCGCGGGATGGTCACACGACGGCGGTGATGGACAACAAACTCTGGGTCCTCGGCGGATACGACGACAGTTACCCCTACTATAAGAACGACGTATGGTGGTCGTCGGACGGGGTGAATTGGACGCGGGCGACGGCGAATGCGGGCTGGCCGGCGCGGTATGGTCACACGACGGCGGTGATGGACAACAAACTCTGGGTCCTCGGCGGAAATAGCAGCGGCAGAAAGAACGACGTATGGTGGTCGTCGGACGGGGTGACGTGGACCGGCGCGACGTCGAACGCGGTCTGGACGGGGCGGTATGGTCACACGACGGCGGTGTGGGACAACAAACTCTGGGTCCTCGGCGGAGAGGACAGCAGCGGCAGAAAGAACGACGTATGGTGGTCATCGGACGGGGTGACGTGGACGCAGGCGACGTCGAACGCGGGCTGGACGGCGCGGCGGGATCACACGACGGCGGTGTGGGACAACAAACTCTGGGTCCTCGGCGGAGGGGACAACAGCGGCTATAAGAACGACGTATGGTGGTCGTCGGACGGGGTGAATTGGACGCGGGCGACGGCGAATGCGGGCTGGCCGGCGCGTTCTGGTCACACGACGGCGGTGTGGGACAACAAACTCTGGGTCCTCGGCGGAGGGGACAACAGCGGCTATAAGAACGACGTATGGTGGTCATCGGACGGGGTGAATTGGACGCAGGCGACGTCGAACGCGGGCTGGTCGGCGCGGCGGGATCACACGACGGCGGTGATGGACAACAAACTCTGGGTCCTCGGCGGCGGCTATAAGAACGACGTATGGTGGTCATCGGACGGGGTGAATTGGACGCGGGCGACGGCGAACGCGGGCTGGTCGGCGCGGGATGATCACACGACGGCGGTGTGGGACAACAAACTCTGGGTCCTCGGCGGATATGATTCCGACGGCAGAAAGAACGACGTATGGTGGTCATCGGACGGGGTGAATTGGACGCAGGCGACGGTGGGCTGGTCGGCGCGGTGGGATCACACGACGGCGGTGATGGACAACAAACTCTGGGTCCTCGGCGGATACGACGACAGCGACGGATTTAAGGACGACGTATGGTGGTCGTCGGACGGGGTGAATTGGACGCAGGCGACGGGATCCGCGGGCTGGACGGCGCGGTCTGGTCACACGACGGCGGTGATGGACAACAAACTCTGGGTCCTCGGCGGATATGATTCCGACGGCAGCAGAAAGAACGACGTATGGTGGTCGTCGGACGGGGTGAATTGGACGCAGGCGACGGCGAATGCCGGCTGGACGGCGCGGAATGGTCACACAACGGCGGTGTGGGACAATAAACTCTGGGTCCTCGGTGGATGCGACAACAGTTACCCCTACTATAAGAACGACGTATGGTGGTCGTCGGACGGGGTGAATTGGACGCAGGCGACGTCGAACGCGGGCTGGACGGCGCGGGCTTATCACACGACGGCGGTGTGGGACAACAAACTCTGGGTCCTCGGCGGATACGGCACCTACTCCTACAAGAACGACGTATGGTGGTCTTCGGACGGGGTGAATTGGACGCAGGCGACGGGATCCGCGGGCTGGACGGCGCGTTCTGGTCACACGACGGCGGTGATGGACAACAAACTCTGGGTCCTCGGCGGAGGGGACGACGGCAGCAGAAAGAACGACGTATGGTGGTCGTCGGACGGGGTGACGTGGTCAAAATCTTCCGTCACGCCCGGCTGGACGGCGCGGGGTAATCACACGACGGCGGTGATGGACAACAAACTCTGGGTCCTCGGCGGATACGACGGCAATTATCGTGACGATGTGTGGTACTGGTCGGGCCGTGAGCCGCAGGGCAGTCTCGTCGTAACGATAGCGCCTGCCTCGGTCATTGTGGACGGCGCGCAATGGCGGATGGACGGCGGGGCGTGGCGGAACAGCGGGGCGGCGCTGACGAATCTCGCGCCGGGAACGCACACGGTATCGTTCAAGGGTGTGGCGAACTGGACGTCGCCGGCGGATCAATCCGTGACGATCACGGCGGGCCAGACGACGGCGATTACGGGGACGTACACGCCGGTGGCGGGCACGGGTTCGATTCAGACGACGATTACGCCCGCGGAAGCGGTATCGGCGGGCGCGCAATGGCGCGTGGACAGCGGTCCGTGGCGGGACAGCGGCGCGACGGCGATGGCGTTGAATGCAGGTTCGCGGGTGGTGTCGTTCAAGTCGCTGACGGGGTGGATTACGCCCGCGAACCAGACGGTGACGGTCACGGCGGGCCAGACGGCGCAGGTGTCGGGATCGTACGCGGTGGAGACGCACACGCTGACGGTGTCGGCGGGCACGGGCGGAACGGCGGTAGCGAATCCGGTGATGGCGAACTATCCGTACGGCACGCAAGTGACGCTGACGGCGACGCCGAATTCGGGCTACCAATTCGTTTCGTGGAACATCAACGGGCAGACGTATTCCAGCGCGCAAATTCAGATCGCCATCACGGTAGACACGACGGCGGCGGCGAGCTTCGTCCGGGTGTACACGCTTTCGATCACGAATGTGCCGTCGAATCTCGGATCGGTGACGTTGAATCCGTCCGGCGGGGTGTATGCGGAAGGCACGACGGTGACGCTGACGCCTGTGCCGGTGTTGTGGAACCGGTTCACGGGCTGGGGCGGGGCGTTGTCGGGCACGGCCGCGCCGGCCACAATCCTCATGGATGCCAACAAGAGCGTCACGGCGAATTACGCCGCGTGCTCGGTGCAGAGCGTGAGCGGTGTGGTGACGAACTGGCGGACGGGCGAGCCCTTGCAGGGCGTGTCCGTCGCGGCGTCCGAGGAAAGCACGGGCCGGACCATCAACACGGTCCAGACCGGCGCGGACGGTTCGTACACGGTCAGCGTGCCCGGCGAAATTCCGCTCAAGTTCCGCTATACGATGACGGACTACAAGACGGCGGAGCGGCGCAGCATCTATGCGTCCGCGACGCTGAACGTGGGACTCGACCCGGCGCGTCCGACGCCCGCGTCCGACGTGAAGGCCGCGGCCGGCCCGGCGTACATCCGGATTGACTGGACGCCGAGCCACGCGCCGAACGTGGCGGGCTACCGCGTGTACCGGAGCGATTCGGCCACGTGGAATCCGGGAGCGAGCACGCTGCTGACGGGCGGGAGTCCGTTGGACGCCGTGACGTTCAAGGATACGAGTCCCGGCACGTCGCCGCATTATTACTACGTGATAGCCGTTGCCGACGACGGCGCGACGAGCAATCCGGCGCGGTCGAACCAGGTGGCCGCGAACGGGGTGAACGTGTATCTGCCCGAAACGACGGGGGACAAGGGCGCGGAGGTCCGCGTGCCGGTGAGCGTGGCGGCGGCGGACGGGATCAGCCCGGCGGGCATGGACTTCAATCTGGCGTACCCGCGTGCGATCGTGGATGCGGCGCAGGCGGTGCGCATCGAGAAGACGGCGATTACGCAGCGGATGACCGTGCGGTCGAATGTGGACGAGGCGGGCCGGGTGCGCATCATGAGCGTCGGCACGCAACAGACCGTCCTGACGGGCGAAGGCAAACTGTTCGACGTGGTGTTCACGCTGCGTTCGGATCTCGAAGGCCAGCAGTGCGGCGACCTGGCATTGCAGGATTTCAACGATCAGGGGACGCCGCGTCCCGGCGTGACGATGTACGACTTGTCGAACAACCCGATTATCGTCAACTATTCGGACAAGGGCCGGCTGTGCGGCGCGGGCAGCCTCGTGGTCGAGGGATGCCGCCAGGGCGACCTGACGGGCGACCGGGTGGCGGATTATTCCGACGCTACCGTGGCGCTCAAATCGGCCGTCGGCACGGTTTCGATCGCGGACGAGTGCCGTCTCAAGGCGGGCGATCTGAACGGCGATCTCAAGATTGACTCGGCGGACGCGATCATGATCATGCGTCTGAAAGACGGCCTGCCGCTGAACCCGCCGGAAGGCGGCAAGACGCTGTACACGGTGTGCGAAGCGAAGACCGGTCCGGTGACGGTGACGGTGGGCACGGCTTCCGGCGAGCCGGGGCGCTGGGTGGATGTGCCGGTGACGGTGAGCGACGCGGACGCCGTGAGCGGCCTCGAACTCGGCATCAGCTATCCGGGCGACCTGCAACTCGATCGCGCTTCGGCGGGCGCGCTGGCGCCGAATTTCCGTTTGCAGTCGAACGCGCAGGCCGGTTATTTGCGGCTGGCGATGGGCCGCGCGACGGCGTTGGGCGCGGGCGGCGGGCAAGTGGCCGTGCTGCGTTTCCTGATCGCGCCGGGCGCGGCTCCGCAAAGCACGCTGCCGCTGGTGTTGAATTACGCCTCGCTCAAGGGCGAGTTCGGGGACAGCCTCGAATGGTACAACACCGTGTCGCGGCAATCGGGCAGCGTGACGGTGTTGGAGCCGGTGACGCCGCAATACACGCTGGCGATCCATGTCGAAGGCGAAGGCACGACGGCTCCGGACGCGGCCTCGACGCACACCTACGATGCCAAGACGGTCGTGAACCTCACGGCAACGCCCGCGGCGGACTGGCTGTTCGACCATTGGCAAATCGGTTCGAACAAGGTGACGGCAAACGCGACAAGCATCACCATGGATTCGGACAAGATCGCCACGGCGGTGTTTACGCCGGTGTTTGCGACGCACGTGAAACCGTCCGGCGCGGGAAGCATCGTCCTCGACCCGCCCGCAGGCCCGTATGAAACGGGATCCGGCCTGCGGATCGAAGCGGTGCCGAACGCGGGCTGGCGCTTCGACCATTGGGAAGACGATTTCGCGGGCACGGCGAGTCCGACCATCGTAAGCATGAGCAACAGCGTGCGGAGCATCACGGCGGTGTTCGTGAAGACGTACGTTCTGACGATGAGCGTGACGGGCGGCGGATCGGTGACGCCGGGCGCGGGGAATCATGTGTACGATACGGGAACCACCGTGCCCATTTCGGCCACGGCTCCCGCGGGCTGGCGGTTCGACCGGTGGACCGGCCCGGTCGCGAATGCGTCGCAGCCTTCGACCACGGTGGCGATGACGGCGGATCGGTCGGTCGGCGCGGTGTTCATCCAGACCTTCGTGCTGACGACGGCGGTGACCGGCAACGGCTCGGTCGAGCCGGCGGCGGGCAATCACACGTATGATGTCGGAGCCGTGGTGTCCGTGACGGCCACGCCGGACGTGTGGCACCGGTTCGTCGAATGGCAAGGGGCCTTGACGGGTTCGGCCAATCCGGGATCCGTCACGATGATGCAGGATCGGACCGTGACCGCAGTCTTCGAACCGTGTCCGGTCGAGACCTTGTCCGGCGTGGTGACGAACTGGCGGACGGGAGAAGCACTGGCGGGCGTGGCCGTCTCCGTATGGGAAGACGGCGGCTTGCAGCGCGCCGTCACGACGGCCACGACCGGCGCGAACGGCTCATACGCGGTGGACGTGCCCGGCTTGACGCTGCTCCGGGTGAACTTTGCCCTGGTAGGCTTCAAGGACGTGGTGCGCCGCGGCATCACGGGCCCGGCCGCGGTGAATGTGGCCATGGACCCGTTCAAGCCGCTGCCGCCGTCCAACGTGCGCGCCAGCGCGACGGAAGGGTATGTGCTTGTAACGTGGTCGCCGAGTCCTTCGCCGGAAGTGGTTGGGTATGAAGTGTACCGAAGCGAAAGCGACACCTGGAACCCCGCCGCGAGCACGTTGCTGACGCCGCAGCCGATAGCGGCGGGTTCGTTTGGGGATACGACGGCGGGTGCGGGCGTGTATTACTACTGGGTGGTGGCGGTGATGAACGCCCAAACGAAGAGCGACCCGGCGCGTTCGCCTCAGGCGGCGAGCAACGTGGTGAAACTGTCCTTGCCGAACGTGTCCGGCGCCACGGGCAGCACCGTGCGCATTTCAATCTCCGCCGCGACGGTATTGGGCATTGGCGTGTCCGGCATGACCATCAACCTGTCGTATCCGGCGGAACTGGTGGACGCCGGCAAGGAAATCCGCGTCGAGAAGACCCCCGTTACGGAAGCGATGGATATTACGGTGGATACCACGCAGGCGGGGCATATCGCGATCGCGAGTGCAAGCAAGAATGGCGCGATTCCACTCACGGGCCAGGGCCGTCTTTTCGACGTGGTGCTGACGCTGGTGTCCGGCGCCGCGGCCGCGCAATGCGGCGACGTGCGGTTCCAGGGCGGAACGGGGCCGGCGGTGACGTTGCTGGATGCCTCCGGCGCTCCCGTTACGGTGGACTATACGGACAGTGGCCAACTGTGCGTTACCGCGAATCCGGCCATCACGGGTTGCCGGCAAGGCGACCTGACCGGCGACTGGCTGGTGAACAGCGCCGACGTGATCAAGGCGCTGAAAGTGGCCGTGGGCCGTGAGGACATCACGGATGAGTGCCGTTTCCATGCGGCCGACCTGAACGGCGACAACGAACTCGACAGCGCGGACGCCATTCTGATTGGACGGCTGGGCGTCGGGATTCCATTGAATCCGCCGTCCGGCAAGACGCGGCTTCCCGCATCCGTGGGAGGTTCGACGCTTACACTCACGGTGGGCCAAGTGATCGGCGAACCGGGACGGTGGGTAAACGTGCCGGTCAGTCTGGATGATGCGACGGGTGTCGGCGGCATTGAACTTGAAATCAGTTACCCCCCGGATTTGCAGTTGGAAAGCGTGGGAACCGGATCGCTGACAGCGGGCTTTACCTCCGAATTCAACGCGGAAGCCGGTTACGTGCGCGTCGCGATGAGCCGGGAGACGGCGCTGTCGTCCGGAAGCGGGCAGATTGCCGTTCTGCGGTTCCTCGTGGCGCCCGGTGCCGAAGTCGGCTCGGTGTTGTCTCTGCCGCTGACCCGCGTGAAACTCAAGGGTGAATACGGCGACAGTTTCGATTGGTATGCGACCTTCGAACAGGTGGGCGGCCGTGTTACCGTGCGCGAGCCGGGCACGTCCGGCTACACGCTGCTGATTTCCGTCGAGGGCCGGGGAACCACGGAGCCCGAAGCGGGCGTGGAACACGCCGCGGAGGCCGGGCAACTCTTCACGCTATCCGCCACCCCCGCACAAGGCTGGACATTTGACCACTGGGTGATTGACGGTTTGCGGGAAACGTCCGCCAATCCGGCCGTGAGGATGGATTCGGACAAAAGCGTCAAGGCGGTGTTTACACCGGTATTCGCCGTCGAAACGTCGCCGCCGGAAGGTGGAACCGTTTCCATCGATCCGCCGGCAGGTCCGTACGAAACGGGCATGGGCGTCAAACTGACGGCGACGGCAAACGCGGGTTATCGTTTCGACCGGTGGGAAGGCGGCGGCGCTTCCGGAAATCTGAACCCGATACTGGTAAGCGTCGATCCGGATGCCGGACCGGTCACGGCCGTGTTTGTACGGACCTACGTGTTGACGGTTGCGGCCAATCCGGCGGAAGGCGGTGTGGTGACATTGAATCCGCCCGCCGGGCCGTACGATGAAGGCACGCAAGTGACCCTGACGGCGGCGCCGAACGCGGGTTACCGCTTCGACCGCTGGGAAGGCGGCGTTTCCGGGAATCAGACCCCGATGGTGGTGACCATGGATCGCGACGTGGGCCTTGTGACGGCCGTGTTTGTACGGACCTACGTGTTGACGGTTGCGGCCACTCCG
>Ga0209381_1002661_pt1 | contig 21339 bp, 17 predicted proteins | sample DewCreD2012metaG_FD_184111 | JGI IMG/M metagenome (GOLD analysis project Ga0209381, IMG submission 184111) | Hot spring sediment bacterial and archeal communities from British Columbia, Canada, to study Microbial Dark Matter (Phase II) - Dewar... ...
AACGCGGCGGAAGGGACAGTTTGCCTGAAACATAATCAAAAGTGCCCCCTACTACCATTGCTCCGCCGATTTTAAGACTGTCTAAATTGCGATAAAGCCACTTCTCCTGCTTTGGCGCCCCAAAGCCGACAAAAACCAGATGTGGAGAAATCTTGTTGATAGAATCAAGAAGTTCTTTTTCAGCTTTTTTCTCTTCTTGATTCAAAGCCACGCCTTCCCTATTCAAAGCCGGACCCGAGAAAGCAAAAACTTTGACTTTCTTATAGCTATTTTTAATGATTGAAGCAGCCTTTTGTGCGCTTCCTTGAGCGCTTCCCACCAAGACCACCCTCCACCCCTTTTTATTGGCCAAAAAAATAAGATCGGTAAAAAGTTTTCTGCCTTTAATGATATTTAACTTTTCAAACAGCCGCTCCTTTTTAAACCAAGTCAAGAATACTGTATAAAACCACTGTAAAAGTAAAATAAAAATTCTAAGGGGCAAAAACTTATAATCTGGAAGAGAAAGGAAAAAAGCAGCTTGCGAAAGGCCGATGCCATCAGGAATGGTAAAATCAGCAGAGTTTAGAATCAAGGCAAGATTTTTATCTTTCAAGGCTTCAAGCACAATCTCAGGATTGGGAGTAACTATATAAAAAGGCCGATAATTAGGGTCTTTACGCTCAAAAGCAGCTATTTTGACCCTGACCTCCCTTAGCACTTGAGTCTTGTTAGTGCTATCCAAGGCAATATCTAATATTTTGACTTGTTTACGGTCTTTTTTAACCATAATTTTTCAAAATTTTAACAACTTTTTCACTTTCAAAGCTAATAAAAAGTCATCTGAACCAAAAATTTAGAACAAGAGAACGATACTATAGGAAATAAAATGCAATGTTTAAGTCTCCTCTAACTTTAAAAACACTTTCTTGCAAAAATTTCTTTAAAAATTGCCTACTGCCAAATTACTACCTAGACACACCACTCACTATAGGAAATTACTTACAAAATCTAGAGTCTCAAAAATGCCAATTATGAACAAAAAAACTTTTCAAATTTTATGCTTCAGATTAGACCACTTATCCTCAAGTTGTCCGCAAAAAAATTTGAAAGCAACTACTATTACTATATTACATTTATCGGCTAAAAACTCTTAACAAATTCTAACAAATTTTAACGCAAAAATTAACGCATCAATTAAAAATCCGCGCTGTATTTTTCCATTTTAAAGAACCTATAAGAATAATTATCAAGATAAAGTTATCTTTTGGTTGTAACACTTCTTTTCCAAAGTTCTATATTCTCAAGAACAAGACCAGTGCCCTTGACAACACAAAGCTGAGGATCTTCTGCCACATGAGCTGGAACCCCAGTTTCCAAAGTTAAGTATCTATCAAGATTGCGCAGCAAACTACTTCCGCCGCTCATAATAATACCCTTATCTATTATATCAGCCGCAAGCTCAGGCGGTGTATCTTCAAGAACAGCCTTAACAGCGCCAACAATTTGGTTGACAGGGCCTCGAATTGCATCGCAGATTTCTTTTGAAGATAAAACCACGCTTCTTGGCAAACCAAAAACCAAGTCGCGTCCTGAAACTTCAAGTTTTTCCTCCTTTACATCTTTGGTAGCAGAACCTATTTTGATTTTGATGTCTTCCGCAGTCTGATCGCCAACTATCAAGTTATACTTCTTGCGCAAGTAATCCTGAATTGCCTCGTCAATCTTGTTGCCTGCCACACGAACGCTTTTGTGAACCACGACCCCGCCTAAAGAAATGACAGCTGCTTCGGTTGCACCACCTCCAATATCAACAATCATATGCCCCGAGGGAGCCGATACCGGAATTCCGGCGCCAATCGCCGCAGCCAACGGCTCATCTATCAAAAAAGCATGAGCCGCCCCAGCTGATAAAGTAGCATCAAGCGCCGCTCTTCTTTCCACTTGAGTACAACCAGCAGGCACACAAACCATGACATCAGGCTTGAAGAATTGGAATCTGCCGCTTACTTTTTGAATAAAATAGCGAAGCATTGCCTCTGTGATTTGATAGTCGGCAATAACCCCATCTCGCATAGGGCGCGAGGCAATTAAGCTCTCAGGAGTTCGGCCAAGCATCTTTTTTGCTTCCTCGCCAACTGCCACCACCTGATTGTCTTCAGCTGAAACAGCAACAACCGTCGGCTCATTAGCTACTATTCCCTCACCCGCAAGCCAAACCAAAGTATTTGCCGTCCCAAGGTCAATCGCAATTCTTTTCCTAATTTCAATCATATATTTTGATATAAAAATCTAGTATTTTGATACAATTAACCAAAATCACTGCAAGACATTGTAGAAAAAAAACGAGACGACTACAAGAGAGAAAAATTAATTCAAAATTCAAAAATTAAAATTTAAAACCTTGATTATAGAATTTTGATTTAAGATTTAGGATTTAAGAATTTTACTACATCTAATCATAAAGCCACGCGCTTTAGCGCGTGGATGTAGAATAGTTTAGATGGAGCCAAGAAAGCCACGGCCTTTAGGCCGTGGATTTTTTACTTTCTACATTCTACTTACTACTTTCTACTTGAATTTCTTTTAGCCCTTACCCCCGCCCTGCATCAGCTATGCTGAAAGCATTGCGGGCAGGCAATATACAAATTCCAAATTACAATATACAAATTACAAACAAATTCCAAGTTCCAAATTCCAAATTACAAATTAAATTAAAACTTAAAACTCAAAAGTCAAAACTTGAAGCTAGAACAAAGAACATAGAACAAAGGGAAAAGAATTTAGTATTGTGTATTATGAATTATGTATTATGGGGATAATGCATTTTCTTGCATAATACATAATACAAGATACTAGATACAAGTTTCTGATCAGCTCCGACTAGCTCTGATAGTTGAGAGCCTACGTCCGATATCTGATATCTGACAGCTGATATCTGAAATCCGTTGCTTTCTACTTACTACCTTCTACTTTCTACTTGTTTCCTGCATAATACATAATACAAAATACTAGATACTAGCTTCCGACCAGTTCCCTCTCGCTTTCAGGCACCAAAAAAGATATAATCAAAAGGTATGACCAAAATCCGCGTTTTAATCCTTTTGACCACCATTGCTATTGTAGGTGGCTTGAGTTACCTCTTCTCGCTTTATGCCCGTGGTTACCGCCTAGATAGCAAAAATCTTAAGATCACACCAAGTGGCCTTCTAATCGTCAAATCAAATCCTGAAGGAGCTCAAGTATTAGTGAATCAAGAACCAAAGGGATTCACCAATCTCAATTTAACCCTGTCTCCTGAAACTTACGACATAACAGTCAAAAAAGAAGGCTACACCCCCTGGAACAAAAGGCTAACCATTAAAAAAGAGGAAGTCACGGAAGTTGATGCGCATCTTTTTAAAATTGCTCCATCGCTTTCTGCTATTACTTTCAACTCCTGTCTCAACCCCGCTTCATCATCTGACTCCACCAAAATTGCCTTTATTGTTCCTGCAACAACTCAAAATATTAAAGAAGGAAAAGAGGGGCTTTGGGTGCTTGACAATATCAACCTTCCTCTTGGCTTCTCGCGCGACCCAAGAAGGATAACAAACGGTGACTTAAAAGACTCAAAATGGATCTGGTCTCCTAACGGACGCGAGATACTCTTTGTCACCCCTAAAGGAAAATTCTTGCTTGATACGAGTACATTTACACCTCAAGACAAAAGAACTAATATCGCTGCCAAGGCTGAAACAATAATTGAAGAGTGGCAAAAAGAAGAACAAAAAATTCTTGCTTCAAAAATAAAAGCCTTGCCTGACAAAATCAGCGAAATAATAGCTAACTATGCGGAGGATGTAAGCTTTTCTCCTGATGAGACCAAGATTCTTTACAAAGCTAAAGTTGACACTACTATCCCAAACGAGATAATCAAACCAGTCCCTGGCGCCTCAACTCAAAAGCAGGAAAGGGATATCAAAAAAGATAAAATATATGTCTATGACATCAAAGAGGATCGCAATTTTTTGATAACCGACAATAGTGCTAACTTACAAATAGGACAATATGTTCCAAAAGATAACAAAGTTAATCAGAAAATTCTTTGGTTTCCAACCTCAAGACACTTAATTTGGGCTAAAGAAGGAAAAATAATCATTATGGACTACGATGGAACAAACCTTCAGGAAGTTTACTCCGGAAGCTATTTTGCTCCTTACGCCTTCCCCACTCTTACCAATGACCGTATCCTGATATTAACCAACCTCGGCGCCGACTCCCAAGAAGCCAACCTCTATTCGCTGAGCTTGAAATAAAAATCACAAATTAACTTAAAACTCAAAAATCAAAAGTCAAAACTTGAAGCTAGAACAAAGAACATAGAACAAAGGGAAAAACTCCAAAATTATATTGATTTACTTGTAATTTGTAATTTGTGTATTGTAATTTGTTTGTATATTGTGATTTGGAATTTGGAATTTGTTTAGAATTTAGATATTAATGCTTAGAAATTGAATTTCCCTTACTGCTTACTACGTTCTACTTTCTACTTGTATTCCCTGCATAATACATAATACAAAATACTAAATACTGTCTTCCGACTAACTTTGGCTAACAACAGTCTTCTTATCCCGATATGGCAAGCTAGACCACTTCCGAAGTGGATTGAGTTGCCACATCGGGATAATCAACGTCTTATCTCTGATATCTGATATCTGAAGTCTGAAGGTCGACGTCCGACAGCTGATGTCCAATGTCTGATATCCGACGACCGAAATCCGTCGTGTGCCGGTGGGGGGAGTTGAACCCTCAACCTTTCCCTTAGGACGGGACTGCTCTATCCTTTGAGCTACACCGGCTTAAGCTGATTCTAGCAAAAAAATTAATTACCCTCAACGATAACCACTATTTCCCCCTTCAACTTGTCACTTACAAGCTTCTCTTTTACTTCCTTGATTTTGCCGCGATAAAGAGTCTCATAAATTTTAGTTAATTCCCTGGCGACAACTATTCTCTTTTCCCCTCCAAAATTCTTCAAAAGTAAATCTAGGGTCTTTAAAATTCTCATTGGTGATTCATAAAAAGCAAAGGTAAAATCACCCTTTTTAAGCCACTCAAAAAGACCCAAATTTCCCTTTTTAGGCAAAAAGCCCAAAAAGACAAACTTATCTGTCCTGAAGCCACAGACTGAAAGCGCGGCAGTCAAAGCTGAAGGTCCAGGAACAGGAACTATCTTGACTGAATCAGAATTCTTATAAATAAAATCAATTAGCTCATTGCCTGGATCAGAAATTCCCGGTGTACCTGCATCAGTGATTAAGGCAATCTTCTTTCCCAAAAGAAGCTCCCTTAAAATCTCAAGCTTTCTTTCCTCACTGCTATGTTGATGGTAGCTCAAAATATTCTTTTCTATTTCATAATGATTCAGAAGTTTACTGGCAACGCGCGTATCTTCCGCTAAAATTAAGTCGACTTCTCTCAATATCCTTAAGGCTCGAAGTGTAATATCTTCAAGGTTGCCAATAGGAGTTGCAACAATATAAAGAATGCCAGACATAAAAAGATTATATCAAAGTTTCCTGACAAGATCCGTCCTGGTCAATACCAGCTAACGAGATTTTTGTTCTTGAACTCGGTTTTTATCAGAAGTTTGTGAGGGAAAAACAATCTCCTCTAATTGAGCTTCTCTTAACCCATCGTCCGGTCCTGTCTTTACGCCAGATTCATTTTTATTTTGAGCCTTAATCCCATTATGAGGAATTAAATCTCCATCGTCACTGGGTCTGTCTCCAATTAACCTATCCTTAGACATAACAAAATTATTATAAAACAAAAATATAGGATTGACAAGGTCCATCCTTGTCACTTTCGCAACAGACAACAGTCAATATCCAATCACCAACTTTTGCCTCTGAATATAGATTTACGATGTAGGATTTAAAAATTTTGCTTTCTACTTACTACTTTCTAATTTCTACTTACCTCTCCTGCATAAACATAATACAAAATACTAGATACTAGCTCCTGGCCAGCCTTGACCGATCGACAACCGAAGGCTGATAGCTGAAATCCGATATCCGACGTCCGACGTCTGACATATGAATCCGTCGTAACCCACTGTTCGAAGCTAGTCAACACCCGGTGTTGACAAGGGTTATCCTTCTACCTCATCTCTTGAATAGATGAGGCACTCAGAAGCGCTTACATAATCAAAAATTTCATCATCTGAAAAAATAAGCTTTCTTTCCTTCTCTGCTGCCTCAGGTGAATCCGAAGCGTGAATCAAGTTTTGACTGCCGCTCATACCAAAATCTCCTCTGATTGACCCAGCTTCTGCTTCCCTGCCCTTTGTTGTTCCCACGATCTTGCGCACAGTAGAAATTGCATCCAACCCTTCCCAAACCATAGCCACAATCGGCGTCCACTCCATAAAGTTTCTCAAAGTAGGGAAAAAAGACTTATCTCTATGATGAGCATACCACTCGTTTATAATCTCATCAGTTAATTTAAGCATCTTAATACCAACAAGCTTTAAGCCCTTGCGGTCAAAGCGGTGAATAATCTCACCAGTCAACCCTCGCTGAAGGGCATCAGGCTTAATCAAAACAACTGTTTGTTCCATTTTTGACATCTTATTTGAGACACCCTTTAAAGGCCAGGCCTTTAAAGGGTCAGATTAACTTTAAATCCTTGCTATTATAAGGGCCGATAACAGCAATATTCAAGCCCTCATCCAAAAATAATTTTGACGCAACTTGATAGACATCATCAAGAGAAACCTTATCAATACTGCGAAAGACATCTTCGGGAAGCTGTGGCCTCTCAAGATAAAGCTCCTCCAAAGCAAAAAATTCGCTTGCCGCTTTGGTTGACTCAAGCGACAAAGCCAAATGCCCCTTCAAATACTCCTTTGCTTTCTCAAGCTCTTTCTTGGTAACTTTCTTAGTCTTATCTCTCAAACCATAATATTCATCCAAGATCACCTTTGAGGCTTCTTTAATTTTCTCAGGCGGAACCCCAGCATAAGTATAAAAGCTACCGTTATCTAAAGCATGATCAACGGTAGTCCTAACAGAATAAGCCAAACCTCTTTTTTCTCTGACTTCAATAAACATTCTTGAGCTCATCCCCCCGCCCAAAATTGTTGAAAGGACAGCTTCACCAAACCTCCCTTCCCAACCATAGGGCTTGCCTTTAAAACCGATAATCAAATGAGCCTGATCTGTTTTTTTGTTTTTAACAACAACTTCAGGTTTTGCTTGAGAGATTTTTTCAGAAGCAGAAAGCGGCCTTTTACCGGTTGACTCAAGAAAACCAAAATATCTTTCTATTAAACCCAAAGCCTTCTTCTTCTCAAAACCACCAGCCAAAGTCAAAACCATATTTTCAGGATAATAATAATTACTGCGATAACTGATAAAATCCTCCCGCTTCAAAGACTTAACTGTTTCTTTTGTGCCAGCAATATCCCGCGCTAAATTTGAACCTTTAAAGACAACATTATCAAAAAGATCATAAATTTTAATCATCGGCGTGTCCTCATACATCGCAATCTCTTCTAAAATCACTCTCTTTTCTTTTTCTATCTCAGAAGCCTTAAGAAGCGGTTTTAAAACTATATCAGAAAGTATATCAAACGATCGCTCTAGAACATCGACTCTTGATCTAATATAAAAATTGGTCCATTCTTTAGAAGTTGCGGCATTGGTTTCAGCCCCGATTGAATCAATTTCCGCTGAAACAATTTTTGCTGAAGGACGCCTTTTTGTGCCTTTAAAGACCATATGCTCCAAAAAATGGCTAACTCCTGATATCTTTTCATCTTCAAAACGAGAACCGGTTTTCACCCAGAGAGTCAAGACTACCGACTCCAAAGAAGGCATTGGAATTAAAAGCACTCGCAGTCCATTTTTAAGAGTGAGTTTTTCGTACTTCATAACTACATCTTCTCTATTACCTCAATGCCAAGAAGCCTCAAGCCATTTCTCAAAACCCAGCTTGTTGCTTCTGTTAATTTTAGACGCAAAAACCTCTTTTGCAAGTCCCTTTCTTTTAAAATCGGGTACTTGTCATAAAAACTGTTATATTTCTGGGAAAGAGTAAAAAGGTAATCGCATAAAACGTTGGGCGCAAATTCAACAGCTGATTTTTGAATTATTTCGCCAAAATGAAAAACCTGCCTGATGATATTCTTTTCCTGGTTGTCCAAATCAAAATTTGAAAGGTAAGTCTCCTTTTCAAAATCAATTCCCTCCTCCTTGGCTTTACTTAAGACACTAAAAGCGCGGGCAAAAGTATATTGAATATAAGGCCCGAAGTTTCCTTCTAAAGCCAAAATCTTTTTCCAATCAAAAACAATATCACTTTGAACTGAATGCTTAAGATCAAAGTATTTGATAGCACCTATCCCAACATCAGTTGAAACTCTTTCTATTTCAGCTTCTGAGAGATTGCGTGAGGTGGCAGAACTTTCAATAATTTTTCTTGCTTTTGCTATCGCCTCTTTCAGGACTTCTTCAAGATTAACTGCTCCCCCTTTTCTGGTTGAAAACTTGCGACCGTCGGGTGAAAGATAAAGGCCATGGCGGGTGTGATAAAGAATAACTTCGGGAGGAACAATACCAAGCTTGCGCGCAGCGGCAAAAACCTGCTTAAAATGAAGCGCCTGCTCCTGCCCCACCTCATAAATAACAATATGGGGCTGAAAGCGCTTCATACGATATCTAAGGCAGGCTAAATCGCGCGCCGCATAAGTTGTTGCGCCATCACTTTTTAGAAACATAAGAGGCGTTTTTATATCAAACTCATCAAGACGGATTATTTTGGCCCCATTTTCCCCTTCTTCAAGAACTGATAATAGCTTTTTGTCTTTTAGCATTGACTTAATTTCTGATTGGTAATGGCTCTCACCAAGCATATAGTCAAAGGAAACACCCAAGAGGTCATAAATTCTGTTGAATTCTTTGAGCGAGATTTGGCGACATTTTTGCCAGGTGAGGCAGGCTATTTTATCGCCTTTCTCAAGCTTGCTAAACCAGATACGAGCCTGAAACTCCATCTCTCCTGTTTTGTCCTCTTCGGCAAGCTTATGAAACTTAACATAAAGCTCTTCAAGCGTTTTAACATCAAGAGAATTAAGCTGGTAGCGGCGAAGCATATAAATAAGCTTGCCAAATTGAGTCCCCCAATCACCAAGGTGATTATCACCAATAGTCCTGTAGCCCAGAAACTGGTAGATGTTGTAAAGCGCATGGCCGATAATGGTTGAGCGCAAGTGTCCAATTGAAAATTGCTTGGCAATATTTGGGGAGGAATAATCAACCACAACCCTTTTACCTACCCCAATCTGACTTGATCCATAATCATACTTTTCCTTACTTATAGATATCAAATTATTAAATAAAGTATCATCTTTTAGCCAGAAATTAATAAAACCTGGTTTTTTAACTTCAATTTTAGAAACAAAATGCATCAATTCTTTGTTTTGGCTTAAGATTTCAGATATTTTTGAGGCTAGTCCTTGCGGATTTTTGAAATCAAAAGATCCAAAAGGAAGCTTTTTAAGCTTCGTAGAGTCACTAAAAATCTGCATTGCCAAATTGGTGGTATAATCGCCAAACTCTTCTTTCTCCGGTATTTCAAGAGAAATATCGCCCGCCTCAAGCCCCAAAGAGGAAGCAACCAGGTCCTTTAGTTTTAAGTTCATATAAATATTATAGCAGCTATAACGATTATAACTATCGTCTTTTGGCAAGATATTCCCTTCTTTTCCTAAACAAGTTTTCTCTAAAGCCACCCTGCTTGACAAAGTCTTCTTCAAGCCACCTAATTTTTTGGTCAAGAAGCTTGTTAGTTTGGTTGATAAGGCAAATCATCGCGTTTGCAGCCGATTCTGGATTTAAAAGATATTTCTCGTAAGTCTGGTAACTTTTGTTGTCTTGATAAGCAAGGCTTCTTACTCTTTGGGAAAGAGAGCTATTTTTATTCCAAAGTTTCAAATTTTTCTGTCTCAAAAAATCGCAATAATCATTTAAGAGCTCCTCAAGACTTGCTCTTGAGACTGAGATTAACTTGAGTTTACCCTCAAAGCTTTTTTGAAGGTAGCCTTCGGCTATATTTTGCTTCCCTGAACGAGCTGCTTGAACCATCTGATCGGCCGTGCGTGAGCCTTTTTCAATATAGCGCTTAACAAATTGGACAGTGAAATCGTAGATTATTGAGGACTGGATAAAAAAGGCTAGACTTTTATAACCGCCCGGCATGTTATAACTATTATAACCGTTACAGCCGTTATAACAATTATCTGATCCTCCACCCTAAGCCGTCTGAGACCACTTCTACATCCCCCATCTCTTTAGTTTGAAAAACTGAAGCGCCAGTATCTTTAAGCATCTTCAAAATTTCAGGGCTTGGATGGCCATAGGAGTTCTTGCCTACCGAAATAACAGCAATTTTAGGCCTTACTAATTCCAGCAAATCCTGCGTTAATCCATTTTTGCTACCATGATGAGGCACTTTGAGATATTCAACCCTGCCATCTTTAATAAGCATCAAAACTGATTTAAAAGCATCTTCAACTTCACCTGAAGCAGAAGGAACAATATCACCAGTCAGTAAAGCATCAAACTCACCAAAGCTTAAAATGAGGTTAATTGAAAATTCATTCAAGCCTCTATTAGTTGTTCTTGCACCCAAGACTGATACATTTTGATTATTACGAGATGTTGTATCTAAGCTTGAATTTTCAGCCAAAAATTGATGCGATGGATAAAGTATAACAAAATGCATCAAACCAACTCCTATATTCTTGCCCCTATCCGGTTCTATAACCCTAACCCCACGACTCCCCACCTCTTCTTTTAGCAATTGGTATCCTTGACTGCTAGATTCAAGCGGAGATACCAAAAAAGCTTCAACATTATACCTTTTAAAAACCTCTATCAAACCGCCAAAGTGATCAGCCTCAGGATGAGTCAAAACCACCATTTCAATTTTTCTATCCCAAAAGGGCATATGACGACTAAGGCAATCAAGTACCCTATTCCCCGGCCCGCCATCAATCAAAACTTGATTGTCTTTATAATAAGCGAGAATTGCATCTCCCTGACCAACACTGCAGGCAACAAGATGAAACTTATCATCAGGCGCAAGAAAGACAAAGAGCCAAACCAAAGCCGAAGATAAAACTAAAAAGCCAAAGAAAAATCGCCAAAACTTGATATTCATATACTTCCCAAAAGATTAACCAAACTTACAAACCAAAAAATCAAAGGATATGATAAAAGAAGCAAAAATCTACCCAAAAAAGGAATAAAAAGGGAAAAAATGCCAGAAAGCATTCCCAAAATAGTGATATAAGGAACCGTCCAAAGCACAAGACCGTTTATCAATGGCGAGTATATCGAAAAGTATCCAAATGTAAAATAAAGTATCGGGGCGACCAAGATTTGGGCTGCAAGAGAAGTTGAAAAGCCCTCTCTTAAAAAAGAAGGAATAAATTTCAAAAAGTTGTCTACTTTTTTTTGAAAAAGAATCAACGACAAAGTTGCGGCAAAAGAAAGAATAAAACCAACATCAAAAATAAAGTAAGGATTAAAAATAAGCATAAGAAAAAACGAGATAAAAAGAGCTCTTAAGGCTAAATTCATACGGCCAAAAATAACAGCAATGAAAGAAAGGCTACCCATTATAGAAGCTCTTATGATAGGCGCCTCAAAGCCACAAAGAAAAGCATAAAACCAAATTCCCAAAAGCGAAAGCAATAAGGCATACCGCCTTTTAAAAAAAATGATAAAAAAGGAGGCCAAAAATCCGGCAATTAAGGAAACATTCATTCCCGAGGCAACTACCACATGAGCCGTGCCTGTCTTTTTTAGATTTTGCCAAAAATCATAAGGCAGACTTGCTTTTGAACCCAAAACCATTCCGGCAACTAAACTTGAATGAGGTTCAGGAAGGTATTTTTGATAAAAAAGAATCAATCGCTCTCTTAATTTATAAAAACTATTGCCCTTTTCAAGTTTAATAAGTTTTGCCTCATCAAGCGTTTTTTTCTTGAGGTTTACCCTTCCCTCCACAGTTACCACATCTCCATAATTAATTTCAGGATACAAAGGCAAATAAGCTTTAAGACCAAGAATTGTTATTCTTTGGCTTTTCTCAAACCGCAAAGGCTCACTTCCTATTCTTTCAGACGAGATTCTAATTCTTGAGCCGTCAATGAAATTGGGCCGAAGATAAAAGAAGCGAAAGATGATCAAAAGAATAACCAGAAGCCAAAAGAAAAATTTAAACATAAATTAAGTTAACTTAAAACTTAAAACTCAAAAGTCAAAACTTCTAATTAGATTATAGATTATAGATAAAATTCCAAGTTCCAATATACAAATTCCAAATTCTAAATCCTAATATCCCCGCCTGCAACGCTTGATGCGTAGCATCTGCGGGCAGGTAAATTCCAAATTACAAATCACAAACAGATTATAGAATCTAGATTTAAGATCTAGGAATAAAGAATTAGAGAATAGAAACTACAGATTAGAGAATAGCCGCTGACCCTTTAAAGGTCTGACCTTTAAAGGGTACCTGACAAGGTCCGTCCTTGTCACTTTCACAACAGACAACCATCAATATCAAACAACCAACTTACGCCTTTGAATATTGATTTAAGATTTAAGATCTAGGAATAAACTTTTAACTTTTAAGTATTTTTAACACCCGCGTTGGCGTAGCTTTTCCAACCCCGGCTTGGAAAATATAATTATAATAATGAATTTAGTATTATGAATTATGTATTATGGGGATAATACATTTTCCTGCATAATACATAATACAAGATACTAGATACTGGCTCCGACTAGCTCCGATATAGCTGATATCTGATGTCCGATGTCTGATATCCGATGTCTGACAGCCGATTTCTTTTACCTTTTAACTCTCGCCTTTTACCTTTCAAAAGACTGTTACCTTGTCTTTTATTTTTTCGTACAAAGATTGGGGAATTACCTTCTTGGACACTAACTCTTCCAAATTTGAGTAAGGTCTTTGTTCAATTATCTTTTGGGCGTAAACTTGGCCAATTCCTGGTAGAGAATCAAGTTCTTTGGCGCTTGCAGTATTAATATTCACCAGATTAGCGCCAGAGGCCGAAAAATTGCTTGATACATTTTGATATCCTTCATTTTTCCTAGCACTCAAAACAGAAGACTGCTTATCAGGGATAAAAATCTTCTGTCCGTCAGTTAATTTTGCTGCCCTGTTTAGCATCTTCTCCACCCACTCCCGATCTGCCGAAAAAGAAAGCCCGCCTGCCGCAATTAAAGCATCGTCAACCCTTGCCCCGCTTTGGAATTTATAAACTCCAGGTTTTTCAACCGCGCCTGCCACCTCAACGACAATCTCCTGAAGCAAAGTCCCCTCTTTAGGCTCCAAAATTTCAACTTTAGAAGAATTAGAATCTTGCCTGATGAAGAAAATGCCTATGCCGGCAAAAATGATTCCCAAGAAGATAAAGGTCAAAACAAGCTTGTTTTTTAGCAAGAATTCATCAAAATTGAACTTGCTTTTTTCCTCTTTGGCAAAATCAATAACCTCAAGCTCATCTTGCATTTAAAAAGATGATAACAGAAAGAGCTTGTCTAGACAACAAAACTCAGAAGCTTGCCGGGGACGAAGATTGTTTTCTTGATTTTTTTGCCTTCAAGCCATTTATTTACTTTCTCATCAGCTTTGGCAAGCTCAATCAGCTTATTCTCGTTTTTTGAATCTTCGGCTTGAATTTCAAGGACAGACCTTAGTTTTCCGTTCACCTGAACCGGAATTTTTACAATATCTTCAACTATCAAAGAAGGATCGTATTCAGGCCAACTTTCAAGGTGAATACTCTTAAAAGCGCCTTTTGATTTAGCGAATCTGGTTTGCCACACTTCTTCTGCCAAATGCGGCGCAAAAGGAGCAAGAAGCAGACAGAATTTCTTGAGGGTTTCAATATCAGCCCCTTTCTCATAAATCAGGTTAGTAAACTCCATAAGAGCCGAAATTGCTGTATTAAATTTATAAGACTCCAAATCTTTGCCTACTTTTTTTATAGTTTGATGCAGTTTAGACATGACATCTTTTTCAGAACTCGATTTAGGTTTTTCAGTCAAGACCTTCCAAACCTTGTCCAAAAATCTTCTTGCCCCTTCAACCCCGCTAACACTCCACGGTTTAACAGCATCAAAAGGACCCATAAACATTTCATAAACACGGAGAGTATCGGCACCAAACTTGGGAATAACATCATAAGGAGTCACCACATTCCCCCACCTTTTACTCATCTTCCTATTATCAGAACCCAAAATCCAACCAGGAGCTCTAAGCTTCAAAAACGGCTCGTCCCCCAAACTTTTATCAATAAAGCCTTCGTCATAAAGCACCTTCCAAATAAACCTTGAGAAAAGAAGATGCTGAACCACATGGCCGCCACCTACATATTCATCGACAGGCAACCACATTTTTATTCTTTCCTGGGAAGCAAACTCCTTATCATTTTTGGGATCAACAAAACGGATAAAATACCAAGATGAATCAACATAAGTATCCATCGTATCAACCTCTCTTTTCGCCTTAGCCTTGCAGATAGGACATACTACCCCCTTCTGAAAAGATTTGGACCTGGCAATAGGACTTTCACCATAGGGCAAAAAATCTACATCCTCAGGCAACAAAACCGGCAAATCCGACTCGGGAACAGGCTGCCATCCACACTTCTTGCAATAGATCATCGGAATAGGACAACCCCAATACCTTTGCCTTGAAATAAGCCAGTCGCGGAGATGATAACTTACTTTCTTTTCTCCCCAACCCTTTTTTTTGATGTAATCAAGAATAAACTTAAAGTCATCAGGGTATTTTTTACCATTCCACTCACCTGAATTAATAATTTTCCCTTCCCCGCTATAAGCTGATTTTGAATAATCATTGTTTGAATCAATAACAGGAATAACTTTAAGATTATACTCCTTGGCAAATTCAAAGTCGCGCTCATCGTGGGCCGGAACACCCATCACAGATCCTGTGCCATAGGTGTCAAGAACATAATCGGCAACAAAGACCGGTATGGGTGTATCGTTCGCCGGGTTTATAGCCAAAAGGCCAAGGAAAACGCCGGTTTTATCTCTCTCAAGATCATTAACACTTTTCTGTTCTGACTTTCTGATATAGGACTCAACTTCGCTTTTCCTTTCCTCATCCACAAATTTCAAGAGATTGTTCTTGGCATAAGAAGGCGAAACAACCATAAATGTTGCGCCAAAAAGAGTATCAGGACGGGTGGTAAAAACCTTAATCTCAAAATCAGCGTCTTGAACCTTAAACTTAATCTCAGCTCCTTCGCTTCTGCCTATCCAATTTTTCTGTTGCAACTTGACCTCAGGTAACCAGTCAATTTTATCTAAACCAGATATTAATCGATCAGCATAGGCGGTAATTTTAAAAAACCACTGATTTAGCTCTTTCTGGACCACAGGAGTACCACAACGCTCACAATTACCATTAACAACTTGTTCATTAGCTAAAACAGTATTATCCTTAGGGCACCAATTTACAGGGGCTTTCTTCTTATAAGCCAAACCCTTCTTAAAAAGCAGGATAAAAAGCCATTGTGTCCATTTATAAAACTCGGGAGAACTGGTATCAATTTCATAATCCCAGTCATAAGAAAGACCTGAAATCTTAAGCTGGTCCTTAAAAACCTCTATGTTCTTATGAGTAGAAACGGCAGGGTGAATACCCGATTTTATAGCATAATTCTCTGCCGGCAGACCAAAAGCATCCCACCCCATTGGATGAAAAACTCGATACCCTTTCATTCGGTAGTAACGAGACAAAATATCTGTCGCAACATATCCCTCCAAATGCCCAACATGCATAGTGGCCCCTGAAGGATACGGAAACATATCCAAGATATACTTTTTATCTTGAGAAAGAGAAACTGGTGTTTTGTAAACACCCTCTTTTTCCCAAACCTTCTGCCACTTATCTTCAATCTTCTTGTGATCGTATTTACCCTGCTTCATAGATTTAAAAGAAATTATAGCACAGAGAAGGCAAGAGGATTATAGAATTTAGATTATAGAATAAAATTACAAATTCCAATATACAAATTACAAACAAATCCCAAGCTCCAAATTACAATAAACAAATCACAAGAACAAAATTCTAATATCTAAATTCTAAATTCTAAATTCTAAACAATTTTACAATTATCCAATTTTTCAAATTACAAATTAATTCAAAACTTAAAAGTCAAAAGTCAAAAGTATAACTCAAAACTTAAAAGTCAAAAGTCAAAACTTAAAATTAGTAGAAAGTAGTAAGCAGAAAGTAGAAAGGATAATACACAACTTTTAAATTTGAACCTTTAACTATTGAGTTATGAATTTTTGCTTTCTACTTACTACATTCTACATTCTACTTCCTACTTGTATTCCCTGCATAATACATAATACAAAATACAAAATACTAAATACTAGCTTTCGGCCAGCTTTGACTATCCCCGATGACCCTTTAAAGGCCTGGCCTTTAAAGGGTACTTGACAAGGTCCGTTCTTGTCAGGAAAGGGCCCGATTTCCATGTTCTATTTCTTTGTTCTATTTCCAAAATGTTGTAAACTAAATTAATGTCCGAGATAAATCAAAAAAGAATAATCCAGGCGATGCTTCTCACTCTTTCTGTTGTCATTTCTTTTATTATCGCCAAAAGCAGTTTTTCTGACTTCCTTTTGCAAATTGTCTCTCTACTTTTAGCAAGCTATATTCTGTTACAATTTCTTTCCAAGAAAATAAGCTTCATCAGGCAAAATAAACTCGTCATTAACTTTCTCTTGATCACAATTGTCATCTACACTCTTATTTTTTCAACCGGCGACCTCTTCTCGCCCCTCTTTTTCCTAATTTATTTTCTCCTTTTTGGCGTTGCTCTTTTGCTTGAACCTTATTCAGCGCTTTTCCTATCCTTAATTTCTGCTGTCTTTTTCCTTTTTACAACAGGAAAAGAATTCTGGCAGGAAGTTATTCAGCTTTCATCCATATTTTTAATTTCACCTCTTGCTTTAATTTTTGGCAACCAATACTTAAAACTGCAGGAAGAGGAAACCAAGGTTGAACTGCTGAAAAAAGAAGAGAGAATCTTAGCTTCAGAGGTAATAGATCAGGAAAAAACGGTGCGCAAGTGGACTGTTGAGGAACTAAGAAATAGGCTAATTAAAATCTGGGAAAATCTGGAGGAAGTCTTGCAGGACGAAGAAATAACAGAAAAAAGCAGAAAAAAAATAAATGAGATTTCAAACCAGCTTTCAAATCTCTTAAAAAGTGGAGAGACGCTTGAAAAGAAGATATCAAAATAAATCTTAATACTTCTTAGTATGACAAGAAAATGAAAAAAATACTAGTTTTGGCACTTTTTATAAGCTCTCTTTTCCTGCCTCAAGGCGCTTTGGCCCAATCAAAAGTTGTTTCACCAAACTATGAAATCCAGTTTCCAAACTTCAATGCAGGCGCTGGTGTGCCCAAATCAACTAATTTCTGGACTAGCGGAACCTTAGGACAAACCGCAGCTGGCCTTTTCTCCTCAACTAATTTTAGAGTCAAATCTGGTTTCCAATACATCAAGACCATTATTCCCTTCTCTTTCTCTATCTCCAATATCTCAGTTAGTTTTGGTACTTTAACACCCGGGACGCCTGAAACAAGAACCGCAACCTTAACTGTTAAAGCAGGAGGAGCTGGCGGCTATTCAGTCAAAGCGCAGGAAAATCATCCTTTACAGATAGTTGGAAGCGCAACCTATATTCCAAATACAAGTTGTGACAGCGGTACCTGCACCAAAACCCAAGCTCAGCTTTGGACTCTTAATTCCACCTACGGCTTTGGTTTTAATATGACAGGCGATGATGTGCCTTCTGATTTTGTCAATTCAAACTACTTTAGGCCTTTTGCAAATGCAGCAGCAAGCGAAGACCCGGCTGTAGTGATGGCTAAAACCCAAGTTACATGGGATTATTCCAATAACACCTGGCCATGGGAAAGCCAAGCCACTATCACCTACAAAGTAAATGTCTCAGGAACCCAACCTGCAGGAACTTATACCAATATTGTTAAATTTACAGCTATACCAGCGTTCTAAATTAACTCAAAACTTAAAACTCAAAAGTCAAAACTTTATGATTAGATTATAGATTTTGGATTATAGATTATAGAATTTTGATTTAGGATTTAAGATTTATGAATTAAGATAACAATTAACTCCGACAGCTGACAACTGATAGCTGAAATCCGAATTCTTTCACCTTTTACCTCTTGCCTTTTACCTACTAGGCTAGAACATAGAACATAGAACAAAGGGAAAAATTCTGAACTTAGTATTATGAATTATGTATTATGGGGATGAAGCATTCACCGACTAACCCTGCTTTATGCGGGGACTAGCTCCGACAAACTCCAATCAAATCTCTAGCTTTCTGATACTTGACTCCAGACCAGACCCTTTAAAGGTCTGACCTTTAAAGGGTACCTGACAAGGTGCCTGACAAGGTCCGTCCTTGTCACTTTCGCAACAGACAACAATCAAGGCCCAATAACAACTTCCGCCTTTGAATATTGATTTTGATCTAAAATTTGGGAATTGGGCTACTCAGACCCGCGTTGACAATAGGATTCCAACCCCGGCTTGGAATTAAGTCCCAGGGTCGGACCCCGTCCCAGCAAACTTTTAACTCTTGAGCATAGATTTAGGAATTAGGAATTTTTGCTTTCTACTTACTACCTTCTACTTTCTACTTGTATCTTCTACATAATACATAATACATAATACATAATACATAATACATAATACATAATACTAAATACAACCTTCCGGCCAGCTTTGACCAATATCCGACAGCCGATATCCGACATCTGACAGCTGATAGCCGACATCCGACATCCGATGTCCGACGCCCGACGTCTGATGTCCGTTTTGCTGTATAATTATCTCAATGCTCAAAAAATTAGCTTACATAACAGCTCTCGCTTTCCTCTTTCTCACCTTTAAAGCCAATCTAGTGAAAGCGCAAAATGTCTCACTTTCAATAAGTCCGCCCATCCTTGAAGCAGTAATCAAGTCTGGCGAAAAGATAGAGCAAGTCTATACCCTTAAAAACGACGGCCCTGATGCTATCATCTCGGTTGATATCTTTACCTTTAATCAGGCGGATGACTTTGGCAATCCCAGAATTTCAAAAAGCATAAAAGACTACGATCCCCTCTCTGTCAAATACTGGTTCTCATTCAAAGAACCGCAACTTTCGCTTGGAGATAAATTCAGCTTAAAACAAGGCGAAGAGAAAAAGATAACCCTCGACATCAACCCCGAAGACAATACTCCAAACGGCGACTACTACTTTACCCTAATTTTTAGAACCGAGCTTGACAATACCTTTGTTGCCCCTGAAACAAAAAGCAGTCTGTCACAAGCTGAAATTGGATCAAACATACTAATTACTATATCAAAAGATGGCATCATCAACAGAAAAGCAGCTGTTAAAGAATTCAAAGCGCCTAAAATTATTGACTCCTTCTCCCCCCTTACCTACCAAGTCAAACTTGCAAATATTGGTGAAGGATTTTTTAAACCCTTTGGAAAAATAACCATTGAATCTGTGCTTGGCAAAAAATATATTCTTAACCTCGCCCCACAAAATATCATTACCGCCTCATCAAGAGAAATCTCCTGTCTTGAAAATGAGAGACTCGTTCCCTGCCGGCTTCCAGTCAAATTTCTATTTGGCCCTTACAAAGCCACACTTTCATTTGAAGTGGAAAATGACAAGAAAAGCTACAGTAAAACCATCAATAGCTTTGGAATTCCTGTTATTCCTCTTCTTGCGGCATTTTTATTGCTAATAACTTTAATTTTCGTCAAAAAAACAAAGAAAAAAGCCCTTGACAAGAAAAAAAACGAGGTCTAGGATAAAAGTAGGGATAATTTAAATTATCCTTTTTTTAATGAAAAAAGGTCTTGGTCATAATCACAAAAAGATATTGTTTCTTCTAGTAAGTACATTCATACTTGTTTTTTTGTTTCTGACTTCTATTAAGCCTCAAAAAACAAGATCAGCCAACTTCACAAACGCAACTGCTACTCTTTCCAATTCCCGCTTCTCCTTTACGGCAGGCTATGCTTCAGGATCAGCCGGTAGCTCAAGCGTCTCAATTGACACCTCAGGTAATCCAGATAATGATGTTGACCATTTATTCATTGGTGATTCGGTTTGTGTAGTTCCTACAAGCTATTCAGGCTGCCGAGATGATACAAGTTATAGCGTAGTTGGCACTGAAGGTTCAGATGGAGACCAGTTCACTATCTCCCCTGCTTTAGTTTCAACTCCTCAAGCTTCAGATTTGATTGTTGCCACACAATCAGGAGTTTTAACTATCCAGTTCACTCTCGCCAATAACGTTCCTGACGGCGGAGATATTTTAATCACGATTCCGAGCGATAATGACACCACAACGACCACAAGCAACGATGGCTTCCCAGATGTCACAGACACTGTGGCAAATGGCGGATTTGACTTAAACGGAATTACAGCAACCGAAGTCTCAACTTCAACCACCACTAGTGGATCCTGCAACAATTCCCACTGGTCAACAACAGAAACTATCACTCCAGGAAACGGCAGCACCGACCACACCATAAGAATTGATAGATCAGGATCCCAGTGCGAGGCCAATAACACTGTTATTACTGTTACAATCGGCACTACATCAAAAGGCATTGTCAATCCACCCCCAAAAACAAGCTCGCACACCCAGGGGGTTGCTGATGCTTATACCATCAATGTTAAAACAAGGGACAACACAGACGCTACCATTGATTCCTCAAATGTGATGGTCGCGCCAGTTGAAGGGGTCTTTGTTTCAGCTACCGTCCCCGAGTCTCTTTCGTTTACAGTCGCAGGTGAAGCATCAGGCAATACAAGATGCGGCCAAACGACAGATATTACAACCACTGCAACCGCTGTTCCTTGGGGAACCATTTCCTCAACCAGCACATTCTACGAGGGAAACCAGATTTTAACAGTCTCAACCAACGCTGTCTCAGGCTATAATGTCTATATTGAAGAAAACGATCAGATGGGTAAAAATGGCAATACCTGTACCGGCACTGCGCCCTCATCGGGTCACTTTACTTTTGGTTCGGGAATTTGTATCAGGGATACTGTTTGCGGAGCGACTGCCTGTTCTGAATCATCAGCCCGCTACTGGACCAGTGCTTCAAACTATCCCGGCTTTGGTATCTCGCTTCAAAACGCTTCGGGAACAGACGCTGTTTGGGTTTATGATTCAACAACTGAG
>Ga0209381_1002664_pt1 | contig 21316 bp, 10 predicted proteins | sample DewCreD2012metaG_FD_184111 | JGI IMG/M metagenome (GOLD analysis project Ga0209381, IMG submission 184111) | Hot spring sediment bacterial and archeal communities from British Columbia, Canada, to study Microbial Dark Matter (Phase II) - Dewar... ...
ACCGAAAACATCGAAGAACCATAATTTGTCACCGTGGGCGGCGTTTTCCCTCTCCCCCCTTGGGGGGAGAGGGCGGGGTGAGGGGGGCCGTGTCGTTTATCCCAAGCACTCCTGAGTAAGATCACGCCAAAGAAGCCCAAGATAATCGCTCCCAAAGCGTTTATCGCTGCCATGAAACATTTGACGCTTATTCTCATGGCGCGGCCACCCGCTTTTTCCAGGCCGGGTAATCTTTTTCCAGCAAAGACCGCGCCCAATCGCCGTACCAGGCGTAGCCGTTGCGGCGCTCGTAGCCGATGTCCGCCAGGTTGTATTTGGCAACGCCGTCGCGGTCGCAAAAGATCGGCCGGTTGGAGCCGATTTCGTAAAAGCGCGCCCAGAGCGGCGGGGCCGCCGGGTCGGGCACCACGAACTTGTTTTTGCCGGAGGGCGAGCGCGCATCCTTTTGCACCTCGACCCGGATGCCTTTGAGCTCGGCCGACTCGAACCAGGCGACGGCGGACTCGACGGCATGCACGACCTCCGGCCCCGGCTTTTCCAGGCTCATCAGCAGCCGGACAATGCCGACGGATTCCGCGCCGCTAAGGGTCGGCAGCTCATAAGCGCGGCCCAGGCGCGGCGAGAAATCCTTTTCATCATGCTGCGCGCACCAGGCGGTGAGGCGGCCATCCACCTTGATCTGGCACTTCAGGATGCATTGAATGCCGCGATTGAAGGCGGCCTGCGCCGCCTTCCGCCGCGGTTCATCCAGAAAATCGTAGGCTGGGGCGGTCCAGGTCTCGCGCAGAAATTCCAGCAGGCGCACCATCGCGCCGTCATTGAAGGTGATGTGCCGATGATAGCTTTTTTCGGGCGGCGGATAATACTGCGGCCAGCCGCCGTTGGGATATTGGGCTTTGAGGATGTAATCGTAACCGCGCTCGAAGGCCTGGCGGCAATGTTCCTCGCGTCCAGCCTGCCAGATGCGCGCCAGGAAACGCAATTCATCCGTGGTGGCGCCGTTGTCAAAGGTGGGCTTGATCTGCGAGCGGTCGCCGGTGAAGGGCTTTTTGGCGGTGTCGGTATTCTTGGGCCAGCCGCCCAGGTCCGATTGATGCGACAGCACGTGAGCGGCGATGGTTTTGGCCTCGGCGCTTTTGAACCAAGCGCCGTCGCGCCGGAGATAATCGCGCGGGCCTTCGGCGGCGACGGACAGCGGGGCCCATAAAAAACACAGAGCCACTGGCAAGGCCGCCGCCATCGCGGCCTGAGCGGGAGTCAACCTGTTCCTGAACCACGCCCCGTTTCCCTGAACCGCAGGCGCTGGAGCGCCGGATTTATCCGGCAGAAATCCGCATTCCGAAGAGGCTGCTGGATAAACCACGCTCCCTTGCATGACCCGAGTCTCCGCCGAAGGAGGGCGGCGTTCCCCCTGCTTGTGCATAGGCGGCAGGCCCAGGGCGACATTGCGTGATTTCAGAATCATGGGAGCCTTTCCTGAGCAGTCCGGTTTTAGGGGAGGGCGCTTTTTTTGATATCCTCCGCCGACCGCGCGCCGGCGTGGAGCCGCACCGATTCGATCAGCCCGGTGAAACCGGCGCCCTTGGGGTATTCCATCAACTGGCTGCCGGTGTCGGTCCCGACTTGCATGGAGTCATTCGGATCGCGGTCGAGCAGCGGGCAATCGGTTTCCGCCGCCAAATCGCCGTTGACGTAAAGCCGCAGCTTTTTCTTCGCGGTGATGACCCCGGCCAGATGCGTCCATTCCCCGGTTACGGCGCGGGATCCGGCTGCTTTGTGGGTTTGATTGTTGACGTTGACCACCGCCTCCGGCTTGCCGTCCCTTATCACCAGGGCATAGCCAGCGGTCGCGCCGCCGCGCGCCAGCACCACGCCATCCGGTTTCTCGGCTTTCAGAACGGCCTCGAAAGTCCAAGGGGATCCGGCGCAGTCCAGCGACTCGGACTTGGCAACCTCGATGCTGCCGCGCCCGTCAAAGCGGGCGGCTTTGCGGCCCGCGCGGCCTTCCACGATTTGCACCCCAGCGGCCCGGCCATGATTGTTCTGGCCGGAGGTGTCGGTGACCTTGGCGCCCGCTGCCTGGTCGAAATTAAACAGCAATACCGGCCCCTCCAGCGCGGCCACTTTCTTGCCGGCTTTGCCTTTCTTTTTGCCGTCCCCGTCCTCATCGCCGGGTTTGTCGGCGTAGTCGGGAATCGCAAAGTTGATGGCCTTGGCCTGGCGGTCGAATTCTTCCTGCAGAGCCTTGACCAGCTCGGCGGCAGCCGGGTCTTTGGCCAGGTTTTTTTGTTCGTAAGGGTCTTTGGCCAGGTCAAAGACTTCGGTCCATTCATCGTGGCCGGGGTACTTGATGAGCTTGGCGGTTTCGGTGCGCACCGCGAGCACGGTGGGAGTCGTGAAACCACGCTCGTAGAAGTAATTATAGAAAAAGGATTTTCGCCAGGGGCCGGGGGCGCCGACCAGGAGTGGCTTGAGGCTGAGCCCCTGCATTTCGGGCGGGACGGGCACGCCGGCCAAATCGAGGAAAGTCGGGGCCAGGTCGAGGTTTAGGACCATCTGATCCAGGGCGACCCCTTTGGGCGCCAGCTTTGGGTAGCGCAGCAGCAGCGGGATGCGCAGGCTTTCGTCATACGCGGACCGCTTGTCGCCCAGGCCGTGCTCGCCCAGGTAATAGCCGTTGTCGCTCGAAAACACCACCACCGTGTTTTCGGCCAGTTTCAAGTCATCCAGCACTTGGAGCAGCCGTCCCACGTTGTGGTCCATCGCGGTCAGGATGCGCAGGTAATTGCGCTGCATCTCGGCGCGTTTGTTGCCGATATTAGCGGCGCCTTCGGCGGTGGCGGGGTTGAGCGAAGGCCGGTAAATCGCGGTGTTGGTCCCGTTGACGGGCGGCTTGGGGATGTCGTTTTGGTAAAGATGCCGCACGCGCTCCGGCGGCTCGTCCCAGGGGCCATGCGTGGCCTTAAAGCCAAGCGTCACCGCGAACGGCTGGTCCTTGTGGCGGCGGATGAATTCGATGGCGTAATCGGTGGTGACATCGTCAATCCAGCCTTTGGTGGCCGTTTTCTCGCCATTGATTTCCACCGGGCAATCGTAATATTTGCCTTGGCCGATGAAACTGGCGGAGTAATCGAAACTCGGCCGCTTTCCGCTCTGGCTGCCCATGTGCCATTTGCCGATGTAAGCGGCCGTATAGCCCGCCGCGCGCAGGTGGGTGGCATAGGTGACGCTGTTGGTGGGGAACGGCGTGTGATTGTTGACCACGCCGTTGAGGTGGCTGTAGCGGCCGGTCAGGAAATTGGCGCGGCTGGGGGCGCAGAGCGAGTTCACCACAAAGGCGTTGCGAAAGCGCACTCCCTCGGCCGCCAGCCGGTCCAGATTCGGGCTTTGGAACCACGGAAAGCGCGCCTTCTCGCCCTGCTCGCGCTGCACCGCGCCGATCGCGTCCCAGCGCTGGTCGTCCGTGAACATGAATAGAAAGTTCGGTTTGGCGGCCGGCGCCGGCAAGGCCGCGACCGCTGCCAACAACCCGGCCGCGAGTGGCACGGCGATGGTTTTAAGATAATTATTTTTCAAGTCCTCAGTTTTATAAGTCCGTCCAAGCCGGGCAAGCACTTCCTGGTTTAGGCGGCGAAAATTCGCCTTCGCTCTCCGCTTCAGGCGGGCATGGGTTTCCCTCACGCTGTTTGCCATCGTCATGCTTGACATGTTGTAACCCTAACGGCGGCGGAAGGCTTGTCAATGCCGTTAGCTCCATGCCAGCCACCGCCGGGTGCAAGCCTCTGCTTTCGCCAATCTTTGGTATCCGTGTCCATCCGGGTCTATCCGTGGTTGAACTGCGGTTTTTAGGTTTAAGTCAGCGCACCGGCCGCGCGCCGCCGATTCGCCAGTTGAAAAACGGCGGCAGCCGGGCGCATAATCGGCGCATGGACAAGATTCATGCCGGTTGGCGCTCCATCGGTGCCCTGGTTTTCGGCTTGGCCGTGGCTGGCGACGCCCTCGCGAGGGAAATTTTCGTCGGACCGGCCGGCCATGACGCCAATCCGGGAAGCCGGGAGAAACCGCTGGCCACCTTGGCAGCGGCCCAAAAAGCGGCCCGCGCGGCGCGCGGCCGGGAGCCGGTGACCATCACCGTTGGTGGCGGAGTTTATTACCTGGCCGACACCCTGGTGTTCACGCCGGAGGATTCCGGCGCCGCCGGCGCGCCGGTTGTTTACCAGGCCGCGCCTGGTGAAACAGTGGTGCTGAGCGGCGGCGCCCGGCTGGCTCTGCAATGGACGCCCTACCGCGACGGGATCATGCAGGCCAAGACGCCAGACGGCCTCGCCATTGACCAGTTGTTCGTCAACGGTCAGCGGCAGCGGATGGCCCGTTACCCCAATTTTGACCCTGGTATCCGGCCTTACAACGGCTTCGCCGCCGACGCCTTCAGCAAGGAGCGGGCGGCGCGCTGGGCCGACCCCACCGGTGGTTTTATTCACGCCATGCACCGCGCGCATTGGGGCGGCTACCACTACCGCATCACCGGCAAGGACGATAAGGGCGAAATCACCTACGAAGGCGGCTGGCAGAACAATCGCCAGATGGGGATGCATCCGCAGCATCGCTATGTGGAAAATATTTTCGAGGAACTCGACGCCCCGGGCGAGTGGTTCCACAACGCGAAAACGGCCACTCTCTACTATTATCCCGGCCTGGAACTCCGCAAGGAGTTGAAGGAGGTTCGGCCAGACGGGACAGGGGTCGGGGAAATCAATCCGCGGCCGGTCCGGCTGGCGGCGGCGGTCGTGGAGATCGCGCGGCTGCGGCACTTGATCGAGTTTCAGGGCGCGCCCGGGCAACCCGTGCGGCACGTAGCCTTGCGCGGGTTTGTCTTCCGCCACGCCGCCCGCACCTTCATGGACGTGAAGGAGCCGCTGCTGCGCAGCGACTGGACCATCTACCGCGGCGGCGCGGTGCTCTTTAATGGCGCCGAGGACTGCGTCCTGGCCGACTGTGAATTCGATCAATTGGGCGGCAACGCGGTTTTTCTGAACAATTACAACCGCCGCGTGAAAATCCAGGGCAGCCATTTTCACGACGCCGGCGCCAGCGCCATCGCTTTCGTGGGCGACCCGCAGACAGTCCGCAACCCTCTTTTTGAATATCACCAGCGCCAAAGTTACGAGCAGATTGATCAAACGCCGGGACCGCGCGCGGACAATTATCCGGCGGATTGCGTGGTCGAGGATTGCCTGATCGAAAAGGTCGGGATGGTCGAGAAACAGGCCACCGGCGTGCAAATTTCCATGTCCCGCCGCATCACCATTCGGCACTGCACGATTTGCGAGGCCTCGCGCGCCGGCATCAATGTCAGCGAGGGCACTTTTGGCGGGCATGTGATCGAGTTCTGCGACGTCTTCGACACCGTGCGGGAGACAGGCGACCACGGCTCTTTCAATTCCTGGGGCCGCGATCGCTTCTGGGGCCTGAAAAACGCGCCCGCCGAGGAACTGCCCCGCCTGGCGCTGCTGGATGCCGTCGAGCCGGTGGTGCTGCGCAACAACCGTTGGCGCTGCGATCACGGCTGGGACGTGGACCTGGACGACGGCTCCTCCAATTACCAAATCTACAACAACCTGTTTCTGCGCGGCGGCCTCAAGCTGCGCGAGGGGTTTCACCGGCGGGTCTGGAACAACATCGCCGTCCATAACACCCTCCATCCGCATGTCTGGTATGCCAACAGCGGCGACGTGGTCACCAACAACATCTGGATGGCCGCCTATCGCCCCGCCGGCGGCATGCCCAAGGGCCGGTGGGGCGCGGAAATTGACCGCAACCTTTTCCCCGCCGAAGCCGATCGCGTCAAATTCGCCGCCCACGGCTGCGACGCCCATTCGCTGGCGGGCGACCCGCTTTTTGTGGACCCGGCCAAAGGCGACTTTCGGGTTAAAGACGGCTCGCCGGCCCTGAAACTCGGCTTTGTGAATTTCCCGATGGACCAGTTTGGCGTGCAAAAGCCCGCGCTCAAAGCGGTTGCCCGGACCCCCGAAATTCCGGCGGTGAAGCCCGCCGGGGACTCGGTTGGCGCGGACCAGCCGCCGGCCCTGGTTGATGCCCTGCCCCGATTTTGGCACGGCGCCGGCGTGCGGGAATTGACCGGCGAGGAGTTTTCGGCCTTCGGCGTCAGCAAGGAATCCGGCGGCGTTTATCTCACCGACGCGCCCGCCGGCTCGGCGGCGGCGCGGGACGGCTTCAAAACGGGCGACCTTTTGCAAACGGTCAATGGGCGCGCCGTGCCAGATCTCGCGGCGTTGTGGCGGGCCGTCAATGAAGCGGCCGGCCAGCCGCTGACGGTGGGATTGGTGCGCGACCAACAGCCGCGCGCCTTGCCGGTGACCGATTACGCCTATGTGGTGGGGGAATCTTCGGCCAGCGCCGGGTTCAAGTCCGTGCCGCTCGCCGGTGCCGGCGGCGGCCTCCGGCGCGTGACCACCCGCCCGGGCGTGAACAACGAGCCGCCGTCCGCCTTGCACGACGGCAAACTGGCCGCCAGCTACGGGCCGGTCTTTGGCAACGGGGTCACGGGGGGCTGCTACAAAGCCGAATTGGCAGGCACCCTGCGCCTGACGGCGGTCAACACCTGGTCGCACAGCCAGAATGGCAATCGCGGGCCGCAGCGGTTCGTGCTATACGGCAGCGCCAGTGTGGAAGACCCGGGCTGGGAGGTTGGGGACCGGACGCGCTTCACGCCCATTGCCGAGGTGGACACCCGGGCCGTTCCCGCCGGCAATTACCAGGCGTCCTCCATCCGTTCCGCCGGCCGCCACCCGCTGGGGGTCTTTCGCTGGCTGGTCTGGCAGGTCTTTCCCGTCACCACCAGGCAGGAAAATACCGCCTTTCAGGAGTTCCAGGTGGTCTGGCAGGCCGAGTGATTTGCTCCCGGGGGCAGCCTGCGACGGCGCGGTTTCCGAATTTCGGCTTGCCTATCGGGGGAGCGCCGGTCAGTTTTGGCTGGACGCCCTCAAGGTTCGGGGCGCGCGCCAACGGATGCCATTTATGATGCGTTTGACAAAATTTTTTTTGGGGGCTTGGACAGGCTTGTTCCTCCTCCTGCCCATGTTTGGCGCGGCCGCCGAGCCGGCCGCGCCGAAGGCCCCGGCCTTGCCGCGCCTGCCCTGGCACTTGGCGGACATTTGGTGGCATTTCGAGAGCCCCACGCCCCGCTTCGAGTCCCTTGACCTCGAGGTGACCATTGACCGGGACATCCCTGACACGGTGAATTTTTACCTTGCCCCTTGCGGCTTGGGCGAGTTGGGCGGCATCAAGTTTTACGGCGGACTGCAGTCCAATTGCAATGGCTGGGCTTCCCGCACCAACCAGACCCGGGTGCATCTCGGCCACGGCGGCATCTTTTCGCGCTGGGGGCGGGGCCGGCTGTCCGTGGACCAGGCGCGCGGCGCCGCGGATACGCATTACGAGGCCGCCGGCTACGAAGGGGATTTTGTCAGCGTGCGGCGGCCTTTTGCGTGGACCAAGGGGCGCTACACCTGGAGCCTGCGCGCGTGCGATGTCGAGCGAATCAACGATCAGGATTACACCTGGGTGAGCTGCTTCGTCACCGCCCATGACAGCGGCCTGACCCGCTACATCGGCAGCCTGCGCTTCGAGGGCAAGGACCTCGCGTTCTGGGACCGGCACGCGGCTTTTGTCGAGGTTTACTCCACCGCCAAAATTCCCCAAAGCGAAATCCCGGAAGTCAAGGTGACCTTCGGCTACCCGCGCGTCAACGGCCAGGCGCCCCGGCTTAAATCGGCCCGCGCCATCCATCCCGGCCCCGGCGAGCCGTCCGGCTCGCCCGATTGTGCGACCGCGGTCGCGTCCGGCTCGGATGTCGTGGTCGCCGTCGGCCCGATTTTCGAGCGCGACCCCAAAAACCGCCGCTACCCTCTGGACCTTAAAATGCCGGCGACGCGCTGAGTGCGTTCGCTCACAGGCAATGCACCGGCAGTTCCTCGACCGCGGGAGCGCGTGGCGACGGTGACTCGACCGCCGGGCGCGACGCCGCTTTGGGCCGTCGCGCGGCGCGTTTCCTAGCGGGCGCCGCCGTTTGGGCGGGAACCGCGCCGGCGTTTCCCGAGTCCCGCCGATAAAGACAATTGGCTGTGTGCGTCCAGGAACCCATCTTCAATCGTTGCGCCACCCAGCGGAGGCTGATGGTGGTTTCGCCTCGCAATCTCCGCGCGAGGCGTATCTTTTCCGGGTCGCCTTTGGCCCGCGCCGCCAGTTCGTCTTCGGTCCAGCCGAGCCGCCCGAGTTCTTCCCGCAGGATGAGTTCCGCCTGGTCCCGCGCCATCTCCCGGTTGGGCAAGGCGGCATGGCGTCCGGGCGGCGCGAGTTTTTCCCGCAGACCCATGCGGAAGGCGTCGCTCCCCAGGCACCAGCCGCGCTCGATCGCCCGCCAGGCCGGATCAGCGCCCTGCCGGCGGACGTCCTCCGTCAAGTCCGCCAAGGCTTGGCGGCCCGCCGCGTCATCCGCCAGTTTTAGAGCCGCAAAAAGCGGGGCGGCGGCCATCCAGGCCGGCCGCTGGCCCGGCTCGCGCAGGTAATGCGGGTAGCTGCTCCAGAAATAGTCGGCCAGGGCTTGGCCCGCCGCCAGCAACCGCCGCGCGGCCGGGCGCAAATGGGTGTAGGCGCACACTTGGGCCAGTGGCGCGTCCGCTTGCGCCTCGATCAGCAGAGAGCGATAGCGACCGGCGAACAGGTGGCCGCGGGTGCGATGCCGGCGGTTGAATTTAATGGTGTATGTGCCGAGGAACCATTTCATGCCGGCGACCAGGTTGGGCTGCGGCGTTTCCACCACCAGGTGGAATTCATCCGGCAAAAGGCACCACGCCAGGCCGCGCCACCCGGTCTTGGCGCAGGCCTCGCCCAGGATGTTCAAAAACAACTCCCGGTCGGCGTCATCCCGAAAAACCCGCTGGCCGCCGTTGCCCCGGTTGACCAGGTGATAAACGGCGCCGGCGAACTCGATGCGCGGCTGTCGTGGCACAACCTTGGGATAGACCCTGCCGCCCGGGAAGTCAATCCCGCCCTCGAAGGGCGACACCCGTTATGCTTGGGTTCCTTGCTGTTTTCGGTGAAATGGTTGGTCAACAGCTCTGTCAGGAGCGGCGGGAAATAGCCCCCCGGTCCAGCGGGGGGTAGCAAAAGTCCACGCATGACCTGCGGATGCTGGAGCGGCTGCGGAAGCACGAAGACAAGGCCAAACCGCGGTCAAAGGCGGCGTAAGCGCTCACGTTCGCCGCCGAGTTCCCCAAGCCTTGGCGAGAAAAGGCTCTTGTGCCGCGCGCCAGCGTCGTAGAGTGCGCCAGTCCTCTGGCGCTTTGGCAGGGCTGAGGCGTCATCTTTGACCAACGGCTGGCGCAGCCAAGGCCACGCGCCCAAGAAAAGCGGTAGAGGGCTGCCGCACTCCAAGACCTCGCGGACTTCGCACGGGGCTATCGATCTCGCGCTCGCGCCGGCACAAGTTCAGCAGGCCAAACGCAAAGACGCGGAGGCGCAAAGTCGCCGAGAAATAAAATTCCCTTCTCCCAACCACCAACTTCATCTTTGCGGCTCTGCGGCTCTGCGGCTTGGCGTTAAATTCCCTGCGCCCGCTTCAGCGCCGCGAACGTCGTTTGCCAAACACCCACTTTCGGGACAGGCGCTGAATAGACGAGGGAAGGCTCAATTTTCAATGATCAATGTTCAATGAAGTTCCAGGTTCCAACATCCAATACCCCAAAGAGTGTGCGGGACGCCCTCGAGCCTTGGTCATTGAATCTTCCTTGCGACTTGAACCTTGGTCCTTGGAACTTCCCGCCGGGCACAACCTCGCGGACTTCGCGCGACGCTTGCGCTACGCGCGACGCCAAACAGTTACTGATGAGTGCTTGGGTTAGACGACACGCGCCCCCTCACCCTGCCCTCTCCCCCCAAGGGGGGAGAGGGAGAGCGTCGCCCACGTTGACAAATTGTGTATTGCATCCCGGAGACCATACAGTAAAAGCGGAATCAATTCCTGGAGAGGGTGCTGATTTTCGCCAAGGATTGGACGGGGGGAACGGCGGGTGGTAACGCGGGCGATCAATTCGGCTGGGCCGGATTTGGCGCGAGCTTCAGCATTTCGCCTGATTCCTGGAGCAACCCCTGGTGGACGAGCTTCTGAGTTTGGCGGTGGACCAGCGCGCGCATTGTCGCGCTGGTGGCTTTGAAGCCAAACAGCCGCGCCACCACCACCGCCAGCTCGTCCCGGCCCGCGCCGTGGTGGGCTTCGATGATGCTCAGGATGGCCGCCCGGATTTCCGCCGGCGGCAGCAATTCCGGCTTGCGCAGGTTCGCGGACTCGACCGCCTCGCGGTTGCGGACTTTGACGGGCTGACCGGGGAGGGCGAGAAAACCTTCCTCGCGGGCGCAGAGCCCGCCGACCAGGGCGGCGCGAATGCCGCCGTTAACCGCCTCCTGGATGCGCGCGCCGGCCCGCTCGAGACTCCATAATTTTCGCACCCGGGCCACGATTTCATCCTCATGGACCGGCCCTTCAACCTCCACGATTTGGCGGACGACTTCGGCCATTTGCCGGGTAGGCAGTTCGTGGGGCGGCCGGCTTTTTTTCACGGCGAACGCCGCTTCCAGGTAAGGAGTGGAAAAGCGGGACAGCTCGGCTTCGTCCACCGTCACCTCCGGTTCGCGCGCCCAATCGCCCGAAACGTCGCGGGCGGGAGAGAAGGCTTGGCTGGCGTTGACGCTGGCAACGGTTTGGTTGGCCTTCGCTGCTTGGATGGCCGCCGCCAGGCGTTGAATTTGGGCTGCCGGGTCGCGCAGCCAATCCGCGCTCCAGAGCCGGTGGAGCGCCCAGCCCTGGCCGGCCAGCACCGCCGGGCGCAGCCGGTCGCGGTCGCGCGCCCAAGCCGCCTGACGATAGGCCGGGCCATCGCATTCGAGCCCGAGCAAATAGGAGCCGGGCTGGTCCGGATTCACCACCGCCAGGTCCATGAACAAGCCCGCGACGCCCACTTGCGGATGCGCCTGGTGGGCGAGCGAGGCGATTGCCGCGCCCACCGCCTCCTCGAACCGGGTGGGCGCGGGCCGGCCCTCGGCTTCGCCCAAGGCCTGCTGTCCGCTTTGCGCGTAGGCCAGGAAGGTTTTCAGCGCCGCCACGCCGCGCGCCGGGGCCCGCGCCAAATCTATTTCCTCCGCCGTAATGGAGCTGAAGACTTCGCAGCGGAGCCGGGCGCGCGAGATCAGCACGTTAAGCCGCCGTTCGCCGCCCGACATGCCCAGCGGCCCAAAACGCATGGCGAGAAATCCCGACGCATCCCGGCCATAGCCGACAGAGATAAAAATCACGTCCCGTTCGTCTCCCTGGACATTTTCCAGGTTTTTGACGAAAAACGGTTCGACGGCGTGGTTGGCGAAGAAATCCTCCAAGTCCGGATTCTCCCGGCGCAGCAATTCCAGCTCGTCCATGATGGCGTCGCGCTGGCGCAGAGAAAAAGCCGCCACGCCAAGGCTCAAGCGGGGGGTGTTTTGGGCGTGCTCCAGCACCGCCTGGCAAACCCGTTTGGCTTCGATTCGGTTGGCTCCGGTTTTGCCGGAGTCGAAGATTCCATTTTCGACATGGTGAAATCGCAGGCCCAGCTCCGGACTGATTTCATGCGGGCTGGGCGCGATGAACAGCCGGTTCTCGTAAAACTCCCGGTTGGAGACGGCGATCAGCGAATGATGCCGGCTGCGATAATGCCAGCGGAGCATCACGCTGGGCAAGCCGCGGGCGTCGCACAATCCCAGGATGCTCTCGACATCCCGGGCGGCCGCCATTTCGGCGGCGGCCGCGTCCTGATCCTCCTCCGCCGCGGCCTCGGTGGTCAGCCGCAGGAAAAACTGGGTGGGCGGCAACTGCCGGCTGTCGCCCAGCACCACCATCTGGCGGCAGCGGGCGATGGCGCCCAGGGCATCCACCGGCTGCACCTGGCTGGCTTCGTCAATGACCAGCAAATCAAACTCGATCCGGCCCGGCTCCAAAAACTGGGCGACGGACAGCGGGCTCATCATGAAGACCGGCTTGATGGCCTGCACCACCGAGCCGGCGTCCCGCAGCAACCGCCGCACGCTGCGATGGCCGCGCTTGCGCTCGAGCTCGCTCCGCAGAATGCCCGCCGGCCCGACGCCGGAATGCGGCGGCAACCCGTCGAAGTGCCGCGCCAGCACCTGGTATTTGGCAAGCTCCATCCGCGCCTGGTCGAGGCGTTGAAATTCCTCCACCAGTTGCTCGTGGGTTTTGCCGTCAAAGCGCGCCAGCGCGGGATGCTCTTTCAAAGCCGCGCGCAAGAGCTGGCTGAAGCAGACGCGGTCAAAGCTGTCGCCGGCCTCCTGGTGGGGGATCTCTCCGCTCGCCATCCGGTCCAGCAGCGGTTCCAGCCCCTGCTCGCGCGCCTGCCGGGTCAGCGCGCAAAAAAGGCTCCAAGCCGGCAGTAGGTCCAGTGCGCCCAGCCAGGTTTGCAGGCGCTCGGCCAGCGCCGCCAAGGGGATTGCCTCCAGGCTTTCGACGCCAAAGGCCGTCTTCGCGTCCAAAACCAATTTCACCGTGAGCGCGCCCACGGCGTTGCGCGCGCGGAAAAGCTGCTCCGCTTGTTGTGGCGCCAGGGCCGCGACGGTTTTAAGCTCCGTCAACCGGCAAAAGGTCGTTCGGAAACCGGCGCCCAGCCCCGCCTGCTGCTGTCGCCGCACCCAGTCGAGCAGCAGCGCCAGCCAGGCCCAATCCGTTTTCTCCGCGCGCCAGAATCCGCCCAGCGCGGATTGCGCCAGCGCCCCGCCCGCGCGCAAGGCGCGCAGGGCCCGCTGTCCGGCGACCAGGTGGTCCAGCAGGGCCAGGCGCTCCGCCAGCGGCTTGGGCAACTCCGCCGCCATGACCCCGCGCAATTCCTGCAAGGCGCGGCGGTAATCGCCGTTCAAAAATCGCAGCCAGGAACCGCCATGCGCCGCCACGATTTCACGATGGGCGGAAAAATCCTTTTCCCACGCGCCGGCGGCGACCTTTCCCTCCACCGCCTGAACGGCGGCGGCGTACTTGCGGCCTTCCTCCAGCAAGTCGCCGAGCCCGGCCAAAGCCGAATCCCAAACCGGACGGGTGAAACTTTCGCGGTCCAACGGCGGCGCGGTGACGACGAACTCTGCGGTCGTCTTTTGCTGTTGGCAATCATCAAAAGTCAGCGGAACAGGGTTGGCCAGCGCCGCCGCCAGGTCGGCGGTCAGTTTCGCCAGGCTCTCCAATTCCCGCCGCGCCGCGCGGATTTCTTTTTCGAGCGCGGACAAATCCAGGGCCAGCAGCCCGGTGGCGCCGACGCCGCGCCAGGGATGTTGGGAAGGGATGCCGATTTCGCCAATCTTGGCGGCCAGAATGGCGATAGATTGGCGGCGTGCCTGAAGGTCCTGAGCCGTCCATGACTCGGCGTTCGCGAAGGAAAGGTCGGCCGCGCCGGCGCCGCGCGGTCCCAGCGCGACCAAGCGCCCGATCAGGTCAAAGGGGGTATGGCCGCTCGGCGCCAACGGCTGGTGCAACTGCCGGGCATGCTGGTTCAGGCGCTCCCGGGCCCGGGCCAGTTTTTCATTCAGGTCGCCGGCCATGGGCGGCTTGGGCCGCCCCAGTCGCCAGGCCCGGCCAATTTCCTCGACAACGGCCCGTTTGCCGGATTTGTTGCTGTGCAATTCCAGGCAGAGCGGCCCCAGCCCCTGCCTTTCGAGCCGCCGTTTCACCACCTCGAGCGCGGCGAGTTTCTCCGCGACGAAGAGCACCTTTTTGCCGTCCAACAGGGCGGCGGCGATGATGTTGGTGATGCATTGGCTTTTGCCGGTGCCGGGCGGCCCCTGGATGATGAGGCTCTGGCCCTGGCGCGCCGCCTCGATGGCCCGCGCCTGCGAGGCGTCCGCGTCCATGATATGGTCCAGGCGTTCGACGGGAATAAGTTCATCCAAGGGGGCGTCCTCGGGGATAAGCGGCTCCCGGCCGGCAAACCCATCTTGCACCAGGCCCGCCACCAGCGGGTGCGCGGCCGGGCTTTTCGCTTCCGGCCAGTTGGCGCTGTCCAGGTCGCGATACATCAGGAATTTGGCAAAGGAAAAAAAACCGAGCGTGATGGCGTTGGGCAGGACCTGCCAGCCGGAGGCGTTTTGGACCGCGGCGGCCACGGAGGCAAAATAGCGGGGCAGGTCCAAATCCTCCTCGTCCGGGAACGGCGGCAGCGCCAGGTCAAAATCCGCTTTCAGTTTGGCTTGCAGGGAGAGGTTTTCCTCGATGTCCTCCTCGCGCCAGCGCAAAACGAATTTTTCGGCGGCGGTTTTGCGCTCGAGCTCCACCGGGATAAGGATCAGCGGGGCGTGGCGGGGAAGGCCGGGTTTTTCCGGTTCGAACCAGCGCAGCAGCCCCAGCGCGAGATAGAGCACATTGACGCCCTGCTCCTCGATCATGGCTCGGGCATTGTAATAGAGGTCGAGCAGCCGTTTTTGCAGGGCCTCCGACGACAGCGCGGTTTGCAGCCGGCCGTCCAGATGCCGCCGGGCCAAACCGGTTTTTTCATCCATCCGCTCGTCCGGCTGCGGCAGGCCAATTTCCTCCTCGTCCCCGTCCCCCTCGCCGGGCGCGGGCGCCGTCCCGGGCATTTGCTTTTGGCCTGCGGCAAAGCTCAGCGACTTCTTCTCCGCCACCAGCAGGCGATAGACCTGGTCGCTCAATTCATCGTGAATTTCGATCAGCCGCGCCGACCGCGAGCCCACCGGCACGGAAAGCAGCCGGTTGCGCGTGGAAAGATCGAGCAGTTCCCGGCGGTTGCGGTCCAATAAATCCTGGCTTAGCGGCATAGGCGCGGCGACCGGTCCACCTTATCCCCGCCGGGCGCGCCAAGCCAAGCCCAAAACGCGCCCAAACCGGCTCAACCTTTGCGCTTGCCAACGGTCCGGTTTGAGGCATAGTAGGGCGCGTTGGCCCACGGATGGGGTCGTAGCTCAGTTGGCAGAGCGTCTCGTTCGCAATGAGAAGGTCAGGGGTTCGACTCCCCTCGGCTCCACCATCCTCCTAAAACAACCCAAAGCGGCGCGCCGCTTTTTTCGGGGGTGCCGTTATCCCAGCGTTTCGCCCGCGCGAAAGTCGGGGACAAGCCGGACGGTGCGCTGGAAAACAGTGTCTTGTTTGGCCAGCTTGATCAGCAGGGCGGCCAGGCGGCGGCCGAACAGGTCCGGGTCGTAAGTGTAGCGGGCCAGTTCCGGCGAGAAATAGCCGATCAGGTGATCGCTGTCGCGGCTGATGACCGCCAGGTCCGCCGGCAGCTTGAAACCGCGGCGGGTCAGCTCGCTGGCCGCCGCCAGAGCCGAGGAGGAGCGCAGCACAAAAAAGCCGGTCGGCGCGGGCGGCATGCGCAGCAGGCGGTCCAGGGCCCGGCGAATATTGGCTGGCGTGCCATCGTGGCGGACAATGGTGGCGGAGACTTTTTCCCGGCTGGCGGCGGCAATGCCTTCCGCAAAGCCGGCTTCGGACTCGAGGTCGCCCGCCAGCTCCGGAGTTTGGATCAACATGGCCAGCCGGCGATGGCCGCGGGCGACGAACTGCCCGGCCGCGTGCCGGCCGATGGCCCGGTGGTCAAAATCCACCGAGGGCAGATTGACGCCCGGAAAACAGGAGCCGGCGACAGCGCAGGCCAATCCGCTCTCGGCGAACCACCGCTGCATGGGTTCGGTGGCGCGGGTCAAAACCCACAAGTCGGCGGGCGCCTGCCGGGTGAGGCGCGATATCTCCCGGCCGGGCGAGGCGGCATAGCAGCGGGGGGCGCTGTGGATTTCCAGGGAACAGCCGGCCGCCGGCAACAGCGCGCGCAGCTTGTCAATCCAGTAGAAAAGAAAAGAAGGGGCCTCTTGCAGCGCAAAAGGCACCAGCAGGCGAACCAGCGGCGGCTGCCGACGCCGTACGGACCCCCGGCGCGAGGGCGAAACGATGACGCGCGCCTTGCCCGCCGCGCGCCGCAGCCGCCCCTCTTTCTCCAGCAGTTTAAGGGCCGCGCGCAGTGTGGGCCGGCTGATGTTGAGCTGGCGGCTGAGGTCCCGTTCGCCGGGCAGATGCTCGCGCCATAGCCCATGCGCGAGGCCATCCCGCAGGGCGGTTGCGGCCTGCTGGGCGAGCGGCAGCCGTTGCGGCAAGCGCAGAATGGCCGGTGTGGTTTTCAAAGGGTTACTGCCATTGGCTTCAAGATGCCCGCGGCCCCGCCGCCCGCGCAAGATTAATCTTGAACGCCAAAGCGCGGGCGTGGCGGCGCGTGATTGAAGCCGGAGGGGTGACCAGCGCTCGTTTTTTTCGCCGGACGCTTTTTGCCGGTTGCGGATTAAGTTTGCGCGATGACCGCCAAAACCGTTAAATCCCCTCCGACCGAACATGGCAACCCAAGCGGACAACCGACCGACAGGGAGCTTATCTTGAATGGCGCGTTTAACCAACCCGGCGAGCCGAAGCCGCCGGCGGGCCTGACCACCTATACGCGGCTGCTGACCAAAGAGCAGGCCGCCAGGCTGAAGCGTTATCTGGCGGAAAACAATTTCGTGCCGCGCGAGGTGGCTTACGCGCAGTTTGCCGCCGCCACCGACCGCGTCAATGTGGCGGTCTATCAAAGCGGCAAGCTGGTGGTGCAGGGGAAAGGCTGCCAGGAATTTGTCGAGTTCACCCTCGAGCCGCTGATCCTCCGGCAGGCGCGCTTGGGCTACGAGGAAATCCTCGACCCCGATTTGCTCAAGCCGCGCATTGGCGTGGACGAGTCGGGCAAGGGCGATTTTTTTGGCCCCCTTTGCGTCGCCGGGGTCTATGTCAACGCCGAGGTTTGCCAGGCGCTCAAGAAAGCCGGCGTGCGGGATTCCAAGGAAATTGGCAGCGACCGCCGGATAAGGGAGTTGGCGGAGCTGATTCGGAGCACGCGCGGATGCGTCCACACGGTTGTCCCCATCGGCAACGAGGCGTATAACCGGCTGTTTTTCAAGCTGCGCAGCGCCAACGCCATCCTGGCCTGGGGCCACGCGCGGGTGATCGAGAACCTGATGCTGTTGCGCTACCAGATGAATCCCCTGCCGGTGCGCGCCATCAGCGACCAGTTCGCGGCGGACAAGGCCACCGTGGCCAAGGCGCTAATGAGCTTGGGGCGCGAAATCGAGTTGATCCAGCGCCACAAAGCGGAGTCGGACTTGGCGGTGGCGGCTGCTTCCATTTTGGCGCGCAACGAATTCATAACGCGCTTGCAACGAATGGGTGAACAATATGCCATGACGTTCCCCAAGGGGGTCTCGAACGCGGTGGAGGAGGCGGGGAAGGCCTTTCTCGCCCGGCATGGCGTGGAAAATTTGCCGAAAGTGGCAAAAATGCACTTTCGCACGACCTATAAGATCCAAGGGCTGCCGGAGCCGCCCAAATACGACTGGAAGGCGAAAAAATAACTGGCGGCTTGGAGTCCAACCAAGCCGCCAGAAACTACTCACAACCAAGAAGAAGGAAGCGCCGGGCCTCGCCAACCCGTCGCCAGGGGATGACGGTGGGACTTTCTGCCCGTGTCATGATGGCACGTGCGGCATGGGGTAACTTGTTTGCGTCAAGAACCATGTTTTTCTGTTACCGGCTCTATAATAAGCAATAATTATGCCACAATGGCTTGCGGGCTGGATTTCCCGGCGCGGCTAATCACCAGTGGTTCAGGCCGGCCTTTTGCAGCTCGCCCGCCCGCGCCGGGCGCGTAGGGATTTGCAACCGCAATTGGCCGCAGGACAGGCGCAGTTTGCCGTCGGCCCGCGTTCCCACCGGATTGGGCTGCCGGGCGCCAGCCGGCCCTAACTCCAAAAATAGTCCAACGGCCGCCTCGGATATTTGTTTCAGGTCAAAATCGTTTTTCCGCCCCGTATAAAGCACCAGGTCCAGCCAGGCGATTTCCTTGTCGCCACCGCTTTCCCAGCGCGGCTTTTCGTCGGCAAAAACAGCGTCCAGACAGCGCAGGTCGAGGGTTGCCGCGCCAAGCCGGCGGGTCCACGGTTCCTCGACCTGTTTGGGCGCGGTCAGCTTCTCCCGGCCCGCCGCGCCGCCAAATTCCAGGCGCAGCCGCAAATCCTCCGCCGGGAAGCGGCCGTCCTTCAGCCGATCCAGGCTGATGTGACGCCCGCCGCCGTCGGTGGCGAAATTCATCGCCGCCAGAACGCGGCCAGTCTCCTGGGCGCTGAAAAACTGCACGGCGGCAAAATCGTAGCCGTCGCGCAAGAAACGGAGGAGCAAATAGGACGGGCTCTTGGCGTCGCCCCAAAAAGCCAAAAGCGCCCGCCGCTGATTCCATAGATCGCCGCGGCTCACGGTGCCGAGGGCAAATTCGGGCGCCAGGCAGGTGGTCCCGACGACCGGCGGTTGGCCGGCGATAAATTGTTTTCGCACCATGCGCGTCCGCGGCAGGGAGGTGAAATAAGGCTCCAGGTCGGCGGGGCAGGCGAGCGGCAGCCGGATATCCGACATGGCGGGTTTGTCCACGCCAAAATTCACGCGGCCTTGGGTTGCGTTTTGGACCAGCGCCAACACCCGGTCGTCCAACAAAGTGCTGTAGGCGCGGCTGTGCGGACCGGCCCATTGGCGGGTTGGCGCGTGAAAGTGCAGCGCGATTTCCTCCCAGGCCAGCCGGTGCATGGCCTCAGCCTGCCGACGAAAATCCGGGTCCTGCACATGCAGCAGCATCCGCCCCAGCTCCTCCAGGGCCACGATGGTGTAGGTGGGGCTGTTGTATTCGTTAAAGGCCCCCTGCTCGCGGGTGTATTCGCAGAAGTCGCGCCAACGGGCTTTCGCGTAATCGGCCATTTCTTTCCAGCCGTAAAGCTCGCCCGCCACCATGGTGACATAGGCGCCCATAATGGCGATGTTGGTGTAGCCGGGGCCCACATTGCGTTTGCGGATGGAGCGGGCGGCGTGCTGAATGGCCGCATCCACCCCCTGAGCCAAATCGGGCGACAACCGGTGGCGATGGTCCAGCGCCACCTGCAGCAGGGCCACCCCGCAAAAATCCGCCCAATTCCAATCCGGCGGCGACATTTGCGCCAGCGGCTCCTCCAGGAACCAGGACCAGAGGCCGTAGGTTTTGCTGTTGGGATCCTGATCTTGCAAGGCAATGACCCGCCGCAAAATGGCCTCGGCGCGTTCGAGGAGCGCCCGGTCGCCGGTGTCGAGCAGCGCCACCGCGTAATGCAATGAGGAGCGCGTGCTGTGGATCATGCCGCCGTGGAGGGTGGTATGATAACCGGGCGACCGGAACGGTTCCTTGAGCATGCGCTCCTGGGGATCATATTTCGGATGCACGGCGGCCAAGGCTTGGTGCAAGCGCCGCAACTCCTCGGGCGAGGGCCGGAAGGCGGTTGCCCTTTCCAGCCGGGGCGCCAATACATCCGCCGCGCGACCACCAAAAGCGGCGCCCGCCAACATCGCAATCCACAAAAGCCTCCAGCCGGCTGATATTTCGCGCGTCCTCATGCCCCATTATTCGCCGGAGACGCCGGCGGAGGCAATTTTTCAATGACTTTTGGTCGCCGCTGCGATACGGCAGGTTTGGAAACCTGCGGCACAACCTCGCGGATTTCCCGCGCGCTTGGACTGCGCACGATATGAAACGGTTAAAACCGTTGAGTTCCTTTATCAGACGCCGTCCACCCCGCTGAAGCGGGGTGTTAATGAGAAGGGCGCTTGTGGACGCGCGCCAGCGTGTGCCGCAGACTTCCAGTCTGCTGCCTGCCCGCCGCCAGGCAGGCGGGTGTCGCGGATTTCCAATCCGCAGGGCTGGCGTTAATTCCGTAGCACCCGATTCGCCCGCGCGTTGCCGACTAGAAGTCGGCGATACGGCAGGTTGGAAACCCAATGCCACTAGCTTTTTGAGGGGTGATGCGGGAGGCATCAGGCTCTTCGGCGCCGGAACTCCTTCACCAAGGCTGGCCCCATTCGATAAAGCAAATCTTCCAGCCGCCGGCCATTTTGGTGGGCTTGGCGAACCGCCGGCACTAACGCCAAGGGGATGTAAAGGCAGTAGCGGCGCCCGCGTGTGTAGCGACAATTAAAATTTTCCAGTGACGATTATTAGTTGGCCGGTGGTTTAGGGATGATTTTGGCAGCAGTCCCGCCTGGGAGGCTAGAAAGGCCTCTGGGTGGGGCGGCTGCGAATGATCACTAAACAACAATACCGAAAACTGATGAGCGAGTATCAAACCACTGGAAAGATAACCATGAGCGCCCTGAAGGCGGACCTAAGCCGCCCGACCGCGCGCAAGTATTTGACCGCGGGCAAACCGCCTGCGGAGTTGCAAGCCAAGCACGACTGGCGAACCCGTGAAGATCCCTTGGCCCCAATCTGGCCCTCGGCGCAAACGATGTTGGCCGAAGCGCCGGACTTGGAAGCCAAAGCGCTCTTTGAGTACTTGTGCGAGCGCTGGCCGGGAGCCGTGCAGGAAAAGCACCTGCGAACCTTCCAGCGCCGGGTTAAACTGTGGCGCTTGCAAAAGGGGCCGGACAAGGAAGTCTTTTTTGCCCAGGATTGGGAACCGGGTCGGGCGATTGAACTGGACTGGACCCATGCCGCCGAACTGGATGTGACGATCGCCGGCCAGCCTTATGATCATTTGCTCTGCCACTGCGTTTTGCCCTATTCCAACTGGGAGTGGGCTACCCTTTGCTTTTCCGAGTCGCTGTTGTCCTGCCGCCAAGGCCTGCAGGAGGCCTTGCACCAGTTAGGAAAAGTGCCGCGGGAGTTGCGCGTGGACAATGGCAGCGCGGCCACCCACCCGGTGGGCGGCGGCCAACCGGGGCGCGAGTTTAACGAGCAGCTGGTCTCCTTGTGCGAATATTATGGCTTGGCGCCGCGCACCATTGGGATTGATTGCCCTAATGAGAATGGGGATGTCGAGTCCAGCAACGGCCATTTAAAGCGGCGGCTGACCCAGCATTTGCTCTTGCGGGGGAGCCGGGATTTTGAGGCGGAGGGGTCCTATCAAGAGTTTCTGCACCAAGTCTTGGAACGGGGCAACCGGCCTCGCCAAGAGAAGCTCGCCGAGGAACTGGCCGTCACGGCCCTTCCGAATTAGGAATTCTTCGAGTTGAGGTGGGGGGGCGGCAGACCCGTCACGCGGATGATTTCCGACCACGGCACGGGTAAAACCCGATTTTCCAAAAAAATATTTTTAACCGCGTTTTTTTACTTGCCCATTTCAATAAGTATATTACCTTATTGGCATGAACGCAACCGTTCCGCCACCCAACCGG
>Ga0209381_1002679_pt1 | contig 21175 bp, 18 predicted proteins | sample DewCreD2012metaG_FD_184111 | JGI IMG/M metagenome (GOLD analysis project Ga0209381, IMG submission 184111) | Hot spring sediment bacterial and archeal communities from British Columbia, Canada, to study Microbial Dark Matter (Phase II) - Dewar... ...
GATATCTTAACCACTTCCCCTTCAAGCTTCATCTCAGGCTTATATTTCTTTTCAACCTTCTCCCAAGGATCACCCTCTGCTTGCTTAATAGAAAGGGCCATTCTGCCATCTTTAATCTCCAAGACTTTAACTTTCACCTTGTCCCCTTCTTTTAATACTTCAGATGGTTTCATAGATTTACCCCAAGCTACTTCAGAAACATGAACCAAGCCTTCAACTTCAACCTTCTTACCCTTAAGTTTTGCAGGCAACTTAACAAAAGCGCCAAAATCAGTAACTGTTGTCACTTCGCCTTCATAAACTTCGCCTTCTTTAAGAGATGCCAAAGCTTCCTTTTGATCTTCAATCTCCTTTGCCTCAACCACTGCTTTTTCTGACAAAATCAAGCGATTTGAAGATTTATCAAAATCAATGATCTTCAGGCGAAGCATTTTGCCGGAAAGATTATTTACATCTTTAAGAGTTTCTTTTGTCAAATGAGACATTGGAACAAAGCCAGTCAAGCCCAAAATTTCAACAGTTACCCCTGATTGGCCTGAATTTTTGACTTCTAAAGAAAGCTCTTTTGCCTCGCGATAAAGCTTCTCAATCTTATTCCAAACAAAAGTTTTTGCTGAATCTCTTAAAGAAATTATGGTATAGCCGTCAGGAGTCTCAGGAATCAAAACCGAACCTTCAACCTCATCCCCAACTTCAAGCTGGCGAGCAAAATCCTTTGCTTCACTTAAAGCTTTACCCGTCACCATTCCCAAAGATTTGCCGCCGATATCAAGAAGCAGGGCTTTGGGACTTTTTTCAACAACCTTGCCCTTAACCTTCTGGCCCACTTTCAAGCCAAAAAAGACCTTCTTTGAAGCCAAAAGGTCTGCCATCGTCAATTCTTTTGAAGATTTTTCTTTCTTATCTGCCACTTATTTTTAAAAGCTTAATTAAGCTTCCTCCTTTTTTTGTTTTTAGGCTTGGGTCTTTCGGCCTTGGCCTATTTTCGCGGTCCGTTGCCGGACAACTATCGTCGGCGCTTAGGCGTTTCACTTCTGAATTCGGAATGGGATCAGGTGGTTCCGCCTCGCTCTTAAAGACCGAAAGGCCCAAACCTAAAATTTAAACTCTCAAGCTAAAGCTTGAGAAAGTGAAAAGAATTTTGCCATTGGCAAAGCGAAAGAGAAAAATAGGAAAGGAAAAAGGTCTTCGACCAATTCGCACTGGTAAGCTTAAAGGCTTGCGCCTCTTCCACTGCCAGCCGATTAACCTGGTATTCTTCCAGGGGTCTATAACGAATCCTGATCTTGGGGTGGGCTTCCCGCTTAGATGCTTTCAGCGGTTATCCACAAGGAATGTGGCTACCCGGCAATGCTGCTGACGCAACAACCGGAACACCAGGGATTCCTCCCTCCTGGTCCTCTCGTACTGAGGAGAGCTCCCCTCAAGATTCAACGCTTCCACCGGATAGAGTCCGAACTGTCTCGCGCATGATAATCCACTCTTTCGAGTTGGCATGGACTATATCTTCATCCCATCTCCGGACTTTAGGTTATAAAACCATATCCTTGGAATTTATGATGGGAGTCGACATATTACTCATTTAAAATGAGTCTCTCCTTTCGGATCAGTCTCTACGGGATTCAAAAGCCTGTGTAACTCCAAAAATTCTCTTACCTTTGAAGAGATATTAGTCCGCCTCTTTGAATAATTCAATCTTGCAAACTCATCGACCTTGCAAGACAAACTAAGCAAGAGTTCAGGCTTCATATCTCTTCCACTTCCTGGCATCTTAGACAAAACTGATAAAGCAAGAATGGCTTGTTCCTTCTTCAATCTTAAATAAGGAAGAAGCAGAAACAAAACCTTCTTTACAGGATTAACTCCCACAATAGTATATTCACTGATATTATCTTTCCTATCACGAATATAACCAACTTTAAATATTGTCTTTAGCCAAGAAAGGAATTCTCTTTTTTCGGTTTTTTGATAGAAGACGATGCTTGCTCTGATTTGATAACCAAGTTTATAATCCTTACGATTTATCAACTGGAGCATTATACATCCATCTCCGTCCAAAAAACCTGCGATATAAGCTAATTCCTCCTTCTTTAGAGTCACAGAGCTTTCGACTTACCCTCGGTATTGCCATATTTGCTTTAAAAGCAAAAACAGGTTTCACCGATTTTAGTCGATTTCATAATACTACATTACTGTAGTAGAACGCAACGTAATTTACGTTCTGAACCCAGCTCGCGTACCGCTTTAATGGGCGAACAGACCAACCCTTGGGACCTTCTCCAGCCCCAGGATGCGGTGAGCCGACATCGAGGTAGCGATCCGCGCCGTCGCTGTGGACGCTCGGGCGCGACTACTCTGTTATCCCCGGGGTAGCTTTTATCCGTTAAGCTCCGCGTCACCCACATGACATCGGAGGATCACTAAGACCTGCTTTCGCACCTGCTTGTGCCGTCGCACTCGCAGTTAAGCCAGCTTATGCCTTTGCACGTCCACTGCGGTTTCCATTCGCAGCAAGCTGACCTTTGTGCCCCTGCGTTACAATTTAGCAGGGTACCGCCCCAGTAAAACTGCCCATCTAGCACTTTCCCCGAACCTGTATGCAAGGTTCTCAGGTAAGATTTGCAGCGCCTCAAAGAGAGGTATCACACTGTTCCCCTCCAAAGGAGGGGTCCCTCCTATTCTTGACAATTGAAACACCCAAATCAATACTAAACTGCAGTAAAGCTCCACGGGGTCTTTTTGTCCTGGTGGAAGTAGGCCGCGTCTTCACAGCCATCGCAATTTCGCCGAGTGAAGGCTTAAGACAGTTGTCAGCTCGTTACGCCTTTCGTGCAGGTCGGAACTTACCCGACAAGGAACTTCGCTCAAATGTTAACTCCAATTCTCATTGGAGATCGGACTATATCTTACTTGAGAAAATCTCAAGCCCCAGCGTATAGTCTCTGAGGATTCCGATTTAGAAATAAGAAATGTGAGATGGGAAGATGGAAAATGAAGTGTGAGATGAGATTAATAGTTTCTCCAATTATCTTTTAGTTTAGATAACTTCTTACCTACTATATGGTATCTTTCAATCAACCTCTCTGCTCTCTCAGGTTTTATGTAGCCTTTAGCTCTCGAGAAAGCCAGATGATTAATCATCTCGTTAGCTTCCCCAATTGCGTCTCTCAACATCTTTTTAAATACCGCCAGAGTTTCCCTCTTTGCATATCCCTCCGCAATTAACGCTGGAATTGCTCGAGACGCACGCTTTAATTGGTCAACTAAAAGATATCTCTCACTTTTTGGATGTCTTCCTACAATCTCTTCAATCTCCAAAGAAAGTTGAAAAGATTCTTTGTAGACATCTAAATCCAAAAAGCTAGTAATCATTAATTAACTATCTCACATCCCACTTCGTAAATCCAGCTTCACACATCTAACTTCCCACTTCCAAACTCGGTCTTTCCTGCTGATTATCCCTACGATGAACTTTTTTACTTGGTATACATTCCCCACGGAAAAAATATACCATAGTAGTTCTCGAATAACAGGATTTTCCAGCATATAGCTAGGTTTTACTACGGCGGCTTAGTTCCACCGTAGAACAGTTATAGTTACTGCTGCCGTTTACCGGAGCTTGAGTTCGGTGCGCATAGCGCACAGCCATCAACTCCCAATCTCAAACCCTTTAGTTGTCGGTTGATTGTTGGTTGTTGAAAGTTGTGTGCTATGCACACCTCCCCTTAACTTACCGGCACTGGGCAGGCGTCAGCCCGTATACTTCGGCTTACGCCTTTGCACGGACCTGTGTTTTTGATAAACAGTCGACTGACAAACTTTAGCTTCGACCCCAAGTGCACAGCACTCAACCACCAACACAAAACAGACAACCTACAACAAAAAACTATTTCGTTGGTTGTTGGCTGTTGTTAGTTGGTAGCTCGGTGCTGTGCACCGAGGTAGGACATCTTGCGAACTTACGTCCAGCTTGTTTGCCGAGTTCCTTAAGCCTCCTTCTCTCGCCCGCCTTAGACTACTCGTCCAACCCACCTGTGTTGGTTTACGGTACGGCTTATTTTGAATCTCGCTGCGAGCCTTTTTTGAAAGACAGAATGCGCCAAAATCGCCTTGCTCTCGCAAGACTTTGCATCACTGCTTGAATAAACAGGTAAGCGGATTTTCCAACCAACCCTTCCTTACAGCTTGCACCTACTATATTCACAAGTAGGCCTTGGACATCCCGTCCTGTCAACCCCCAGCTACCTTGTGCAGAGCACAAGGTTTGGCGATTCAAAATAAATACTGGAATTTTAACCAGTCATCCATCAGCTACTCCCGATACAATCGGGACTTGCCTTAGGTACCGACTAACCCGCTCCCGACGAACGTCTGAGCGGAAACCTTGGGTGTTCGGCGTCTCGGATTCTCACCGAGATTGTACGCTACTCATGCCGGCATTCTCACTTCCAAAAGCTCCACCAAACCTCACGATTTGACTTCACTGCTTTTGGAACGCTCCCCTACCACCTCGACCTCTGGTCGAGAAAATCCGAAATTATAAATACGAAATTCTAAACAAAACACAAAAATATTCACAAAAATATTTTTTAGAATTTCGATATTAGTGCTTCGAATTTGCTCGTCCAAAGGACGAGATCTCTGGCTTCGGTGTTCAGCTTATCCTCGATAAATTTTAGGCGCTTCCCCCTTCAACTAGTGAGCTGTTACGCTTTCTTTAAAGGATGGCTGCTTCTGAGCCAACCTCCTAGCTGTCTGAAGAAGAAAACTTCCTTTCAAACTTAGCTGCAGCGAAAGCGAGAAACTCGCAATCACCGCCGCAGAAAAATCTGCGGAAACTTAAAGACCTTAGCCGAGAGTCTGGGATGTTTCCCTTTAGCCACATCAGCTTAGCCCGATGTGACTGTCTACCGGGATAGCGTACATTGGTATTCGGAGTTTGGTTGAATAAAGTCAGTTACCCTCCCTTATCCATCCAGTAGCTCTACCCCCAATAACGCCTCGCCCGGCACGGTCCCTATAGACCTTTCGGGGAGAACCAGCTATCTCCAGGTTCGGTTGGCATATTACCCCTATCCACAAGTCATCCCATGATATTGCAACATCAACGGGTTCGGGCCTCCCCCTACCTCTCGGTAAGGTTCACCCTGCTCATAGATAGATCACCTGGTTTCGGGTCTGCCACACGCTACTAGTCGCGCTATTCGCACTCGGTTTCCCTACGCCTACGCCCAAAGGGCTTAAGCTTGCAGCGTATGAGCAACTCGCCGGCTCATTCTTCAATAGGCACGGCATCAGGCAAAGCCTTCCGCAACCCACAACTTTAAACAACCAACTATCAACACTTATGTTTTGTTGTTAGTTGATAGTTGAAAGCCAATACTTTGGCTTGTTGTCAGTTGCAGAGGGCTTCGCCCTCTGCCGGTTTGTCCGCAATTGGTTTCAGTTTCTATTTCACTGGGCGTCCCGCCCTTCTTTTCACCTTTCCCTCACGGTACTAGTTCGCTATCGGTTGCAAGTTGTATTTAGCCTTGGAGGATGGTTCCCCCAGCTTCCCACAGTGTATTTACACCGTGGTACTCAGGAAATCCCTAGAGAATCTGTCAAGTTTCGCATACAAGGCTTTCACTTTCTATGGCCAGACATTCCAGACTGTTCTGCTACCTGACAAATTCTCATGTTGGGCTCCTACAACCCTCACCTTGTGCGAAGCACAAGGTGAGTTTGGGCTCTTCCGCTTTCGCTCTCCGCTACTAACGGAATCACTATTGTTTTCTCTTCCACGCCTTACTTAGATGTTTCAGTTCAGACGGTTCCCTCCACGTGCCTTATAGGCACTCCCAACAACCAACTACCAATCACCAACTAACAACTAGTTGTAAGTCTTGTCAAACCAAGCCAAGACGTGTTGATTGTTGACTGTTGGGAGCGCCTCTTAGGGCACGGGTTGTCGCCAAAGCGACAGGGTTTTCCCATTCGGACACCGACGGATCACAGCTTTTTGACAGCTCCCCGACGACTTTCGCGGTCTTACGCGTCCTTCTTCGGCAACTTGCACCTAGGCATCCACCAATTGCGTGAGTAGACCTTTTTACGGCCTTCCCATTTTCTCTTTCGCTTTACCCGCCAAAATTAATTTGACGAAAGCGATAGGACAAAATTCTCTTCACTTTTCAAAGAGCCTGTGGACCTGAGCGGCTTCGAACCGCTGACCTCTACATTGCAAATGTAGCGCTCTAGCCAACTGAGCTACAGGCCCAAAACAAAAGATATTCAAAGTGCAACAAAAAAACCGGCTTCTTGAGCCGGCCTTACGTTCAAAGGAAAAAACCTCTAAAAATTACAAACCCACCAAAAGGCTTCGAAATTTTATAGTTAAGCTTTCTGTTTTTTCCATTAACAAATACAAATAATACCGGCCCAAAAAGGCAAGTGTCATTATATAAAGAAGCATAAGATTAGTCAAGAGTAGGTTTTAGTTAAAGTTAGTCAAAGTTGGTCTCCGCCTGTGGCGGAGTTAGTCAGAGTTAGTCCTCGCCTACGGCGAGGTTAGTCAAAGTCATTCGGGAGTTAGTAGAAAGTAGTAAGCAGAAAGTAGAAAGGAGGGGTGTGGTCTTTAATTTTGTATTTTTGCTTTCTACTTACTACATCCTACTTTCTACTCTCTTTGTTCTAATCTCAAGTTTTGACTTTTGAGTTTTAAGTTTTGAATTAATTTGTGATTTGTTTAGAATTTAGAATTTGTATATTGTAATTTGTATATTGTTTGTATATTGTAATTTGGAGCTTGGAATTTGTAATTTTATTCTTTATTCTCTAATCTGTATTCTGTAATCTAATTTTTGACTTTTGACTTTTAAGTTTTAAGTTATCCCTCCATTTGCTTAAAACGCCTTTTTATCATAAAATAAATGTCACCAAGGGTGCGTAGTTCACTGGTAGAACGCTTCTCTGATAAAGAAGAGGTACATGGTTCGATTCCATGCGCACCCACCAAAAATAAACTCCCTACTCTTACCCCAAAATTAAGGTATAATAAATAGTATGCCTTTGGAACTTGTAACTTTAAACCTAAAAATACCCAGGAGTACCGAGGTTACACCTGAAGCGGCGCAGACTTTTCTTTCTGCTCTAACGCAGATTAACGCCGTCTCTTTTTGGGAAAAATTAACAGGAACCATTCCCCAGCCGCTCGCTCTTGAAATAGCGCTTGTCAATCAGCAAATAAAGTTTCAAATTACCTGTGACAAGGACATTGCTCCCTTTATTGAAACACAACTTCAGTCAAATTATCCGCTTGTTATTATAGAAAGAACACCAGATATTTTAAGCCAACCTGAATTTTTCAAGTTAAATATTTCAGATCTTCAAATAGCATCTCTTATCCTTAAAAAAGGGAGTTATTATCCAATTGCTACTTTTGAATCATTTAGTGAGATAGATCCTTTATCTTCAGTCCTTTCGGTATTATCTAAAAATGACCCTGATGAATTTGCGCTAATTCAAATTGCTCTTGAAGCGACTGATTCGTCCTGGCAACAAAAAGGTGCCTCTTTTGCAGAAAAAGGGACAAAAAACGAGGACGGAACATACTCCCCAAGATCGGACAAAAATATAATAAATGAAAAAATTTCTTACACAGGTTTCAGGACTTCTATAAGAATCGCTTCAAACCAAACAAAAACCGTAAAAGAGTTAATTAGCGCCTTTGGAGTTTTCAATAGAGCTGATGGCAATGCTTTCAAAACAAAGAAAAAAAGTATATTTTCTCTAAAACAAAATAATCTAAAAAATCTAATTAACCGTTCTGTTCGTGACAATCAAATATTAAACATCAAAGAACTAGCAACTTTATGGCACTTGCCAAGCGAGAAAATAAAGACGACTGGCATTAGCTGGGGTGTTTCAGTGCTTTATGAACCACCTGATAATTTACCTATCGCAACTTCTGACGAAGAAGCCAAAAAAGAAATTAATTTTTTTGCCAAGACTCTATTCAGAAACCAAGAAGTCATTTTTGGTATCAAAAATAAAGACAGAGTTCGCCATATGTGGGCAGTTGGTAAAACCGGTACAGGTAAATCAACAATGATGGCAAATATGATTATTGATGATTTTAAAAAAGACCGCGGTGTTGCCTACATTGACCCACACGGGGATACTTGCGAGATACTTTTGGATTACATCCCAAGCCACAGAATAAATGATGTTGTCTATTTTAACCCGGCAGACCGTGACTTCCCCATTACTCTCAACCCTCTTGAAGTTAAAAATCAAGAAGAAGCAGAACTTGTTGTCTCAGGCTTAATGAGCATCTTCACCAAAGTCTGGGCCAATGTCTGGTCAGCAAGAATGGAATACATCTTAAGAAACTCTTTTATGACTCTTGCCAACTACCCCAATTCAACTCTTGAAGATGTTCTTAAAATTTTGGTCAACAAAAACTTTCGCAATCAAGTCTTACAGAAAACAACTGACCAAGCACTAATCCACTTTTGGAAAGAAGAATACGAAAAAATGCCAGATCGCCTGCAAAAAGAAGCTATTGCTCCAATCCAAAACAAAGTTGGACAGTTTGTAACTTCCCCTATGATTAGAAGAATTATTGGCAGGCCAAAAAGCACTATTTCTTTAGATAAAATCATCAACGAAGGTAAAATTCTTCTTGCCAATCTTTCTCAAGGAAGGCTGGGTGAAGACAATGCAAACCTTCTTGGAGCAATGCTTATTACCCAAATTCAGCTTGCGGCAATGAGAAGAGTTGATATTCCTCAGGAACAAAGGACTCCTTATTATGTTTTTGTTGATGAGTTCCAAAACTTTGCCACAGATTCATTTATCAAAATACTTTCTGAAATAAGAAAATATAATCTTTCGCTTACTCTTGCCAACCAATATATGGCCCAAATTCCTGAAAATGTAAGAAAAGCAATTTTAGGCAATGCCGGAACTATTATCACTTTCTCAGCGGGTGCTGAAGATGCTTCAGCCTTAAGTAGAGAATTTGCTGAGGTTTTTAGCGAAAGTGATTTAGTAAACCTAGCAAACTACCAAATTGCAATTAAATTGATGATAGATGGTCACTCATCACGCCCATTTTTAGCACACACACTTCCACTTCCCCTTTCCAAGAATCAAAACAAGCAAAAAGTAATAGAAGTCTCCCGACAAAGATGGGCAGACAAAAGTTACTCTTAAACATTGAGACTAGGCAAAAAGCTGTCTAGAACTCAAAAAGGCACTTTTAAATTCAAGAAGGAGGAAAAAATGAAGATAATTGTCTTAGTCGTCTTACTTCCTATAATCTTATGGTTGGCTCTTTTAATAGCGTTTTGGCCAACCACTATTTCAACCTTCAAGAAGATATTTTCTCTTCTTGGGGATTAAGTTTTACCAAAGCCATCCTTTTTATTTTTCAAAAAAAATAAAATACCAGGATGGCTTTTTTATTTCAAAAGCAACCCTAAACAGAAAAATAAAACTTCAACATCCAAATTATGACCGGGAGAGGTGCCCCGTTTTTTCCTCTTTTATTAACCAAAAGAAGCAGATAAACGGCGACATTAAAACTGGGGTGTAGATTACACTCCTTAGAAAGGAGGTGATCCATCCGCCCCTTCCAGGACGGATACCTTGTTACGACTTAATCCTCATCGCTGGTTTCACCTTCCCCTCCAACAAGGAGAGTTCGGGTGCCCCCAACTTTGCTGACTTGACGGGCGGTGTTCTGAGATCAAAATAACTGTCACCAGCTATAAGTCTCAATCCCCACCGGGCGCACGGTTTTCCCGTACCCTGGCGGACGACCATTTCAACCTACTTCTAAGATTCATTTTTGATCGAATCCTATAAAGTTTTGCTATTCCCTCCTTGGTTAAATGCTTCCTCTCCTTGATAATTTCAAAAGCTTTGCAAAAATATGCAAAATCTTTTCTCTTCTTACCAACAAGAGAGTACTTCCTAAAAAAAGGAATTATTCTCTCCTCAATTTCTTTTTGGCTTTTAACCGCATATTTAACATGCGGTCTCCAACCATACCTTTCATAATTAAGATCATAAATCTGGCCACATCTAAAATATTCCTTTATTCTGGCAAGTAGAGGTTTATCTTCAATCACCATTTCTATCTCAAACATAGGTCTTACCTCTAAACCAATTTTGTTGGTCTTATGTCTTGAAATAGAAATGCAAAAACAACCCTCACCCTCAACTAAGCCAGTGATATACCAAGGATTAAGCATAAGTTGAATGGTTGTATTCCTTCTCCTTAGTAAGGCAAAGCTTTAAAGCTAAGCTCAAAAACTTAAGGATACTATGAATACAGCAGACTTCTGATATCTACTCGGTGTTAGTTTACACCAACACCTTCTTCATTATCTCAAAGGAGATAACAAAGTCAATATCAGATCTCCCTTCGTAGCCCTAATTTCATTTTGTTACCATCTCGAGCCCAAATATTAAGTTTCCTTTCTTGCAATCAGCTTCCCTTTTTGTACGAAAGGTAGCCAAGAAACTTAACCGTTTAAACTTCAAGCTGGTAACTGTTATCAAGACCCTTCTCGCTCAGATATCACTATCTGAGGATGTCTTTTCACTTCAAAAGGATTGCACTTTTGGCAGGACTTTCACCTGCTAGAAACTAGGACCGGAAGGCGCAATTTACTTTGTACAAGACCTGAGAACGTATTCACCGGAGCTTGGCTGATCTCCGATTACTACCAATTCCGCGTTCATGAGGGCGGGTTTCAGCCCTCAATCCCCACTGAGAAGCCGTTTGATGGGATTAGCTCCGCGTTACCGCTTGGCAACCCATTGTTAGGCTCCATTGTAGCATGTGTGTCGCCCCGGACATAAGGGCCATGCTGACTTGACGTCGTCCCCACTTCCCCCCTCCGAATGGAGGGTAGTCTCCTGTGAACATTTAACACAGGACAGGGGTTGCGCTCGTTACCCCACTGAAGGGAACACCCTACGGCACGAGCTGACGACCATGTTACTCCTTAATTACTTAAGGCATGGACTATACCATAATCCGATCGCTCGGATCCCGGCGTTTTGGCTCTAGAAAAATCTAGAACCCTCAATCTTTACCCTTAACAGATTGAAGTCTCTACGGGGCTATAAGTTTCCTTCCAAGTTGAAACTTAAGCTTCCCACGGTATTGTCCTACTATTCCGATTATAATGCCGGAATAAATTGGAGTCCACCGTTATGAGCCGGTTTTTCCTTCCCACATTACTGTAGGAGGGGCCATCATCCTTCTTCAGGACTAGCCATGCAACACCTGTTCTACCTTCCTTAATTTCTTAAGGATCGCTCTCCATTTCTGGAAAACTAAAACGGTAGAATGTCAAACCCGGGTAAGGTTCTTCGGTTCGTCTCGAATTAAACCACATGCTCCACTGGTTGTGCAGGTCCCCGTCAATTCCTTTGAGTTTTAGCCTTGCGGCCGTACTCCCCAGGCGGCTCGCTTAACGCGTTAGCTTACACCCCGCGCCAGATGGCACAGGGCTAGCGAGCATAAGTTTACGGCTAGGACTACAGGGGTCTCTACAATTTGTGTTACTGCAAAAAACGCAGGTGCCAAATGGCACTCTCACAGTCGCCTGTGAGATCGGACTATATCATTATCCTGAAATTGAGGGAGGTCAAGAACTAACTTTGGATACCCATACGAGCTTATGGCAAGATCCAAAACCTTATTCTTTTCCCATCCCTGCCAAAAGGCAGAGTGTTGAGTTACTCTAACTCCATCAAGAAAACCTACCTTATCCCTAAACCTCTGAAGCTCAGCTTTACTCCTTATAATGATTTTATTATCAGTTGGTAAAACCTTCGAGATAATACCTAAGTAAGATAACAGCCTTTGGTAATCCCTCTGCAATCGAGGATGGTGGCATGATAAATACACATTGCGGATGCGGATTAGAAACCTATAATTGCCAGGTTTTCCTAAACCCAGGTATAGATTAACTCCTCCATCACAACTGAAAGCAGCTCTTAAAAAGCATGCGATTACCTCATGGTTATTAACTTCAGTAAATGGAAGTTTTGTTGGAGGGTATATTTTTCTCCCTCTTTTCTTAAAGGCCAGTGTTCTGAAGCACCCGTATCTTGCAGTAAGATACTTACCACAATTTGTGCTATCAACAACGGCCTTGTAGAACGGTTTTCCATTTACTTGCTTTTCAGAAATTCTTATCCTCCGACTATCCAACCCAAAAAGCTTAATCATACAATCCTTGAATATTTGAATAATCTCCAAGGAAGTATTGCTAAGGTAAAACCTCCAGCAATTTTTGGTCTTTTTAGATAGACAACCATCGGTATAAAGAATTCCCAACAAGGTGGCTTCTTGACTGGACACATCCTCCCTAACAGGACATTCGGCGTATAGTCTCTGAGGATCCTCCACTAAAAGTAGAGTTTCCTGCTGGTTGTCTGCACTCGAAGCTTTGTCAGTTATCGTTCTGGGCACGATTCAGTATTACCCGAACTAAACCCAAAGTCAATAACTAGCCCGAGATACTCAGATATTCCAGCATACAGCCGAATTTTTTCTCAACCAATTACTTGGTAGAGGGGACTAGAGACAAGCTCCATCCCTTTCGCTCCCCTAGCTTTCGTACCTCAGCGTCAAGAAACTCCCAGCTACCTGTCTTCACCCTTGGCGTTCCTTATCATATCAACGGATTTCACCCCTACATGATAAGTTCCAGTAGCCCCTAAGTTCTTCGATTCTGGTAGTATCACATCCACTCCCGAGGTTGAGCCTCAGTCTTTAAAATGTGACTTACCAGAACGCCTACGTACTCTTTACGCCCAATAAATCCGGGTAACGCTCGCACCCTACGTATTACCGCAGCTGCTGGCACGTAGTTAGCGGGTGCTTATTCGCCAAGTGCCGTATGGTACTTGGCAAAAGTGGTTTACAACCCTAAGGCCTTCATCCCACACGCGGCGTCGCGGCGTCAGGCTTTCGCCCATTGCGCACGATTCCCAGTTGCTGCCACCCGTAGGTGTATGGGCCGTATCTCAGTCCCATTCTGGGGGAACAGACTCTCATCTCCCCTAACCGTCGTAGCCTTGGTAGGCCATTACCCTACCAACTAGCTGATGGTGTGCAAGCCCCTCCACAGGCGGGCAGTTACGCCCTTTGCTGCGTAGCAGCCAACCTTCAACTAACAACAATCAACTTACAACTCTAATATTAAGTTGTCTTTTGTTTGTTGGAAGCTCACAGTGTGAGCGTGTTGAAAGTTCGCTGCTACGCAGCGTATGCGGTATTAGCCCCGCTTTCGCGGGGGTATTCCCCACCTCTGGGTAGGTTCTTACATGTTACTCAGCCGTTCGCGTCTAACGCAACCCACAACATTCAACCACCAACCTTCAACCTCTTAGAAAACCCACCAAGCTGGTTTTTTATTTCAAGACAAAGCCTAAGAAGTTGACTGTAACTTTGTTCGCTTACCAATCCTATTGCAAATGCCACACTCAAACCCGAGGCAGTCTCAGCTGCCGACCCCATTGAATTTTCTAAATATCTATTAAAATCTTTATCGGAAGTCTTAGCTGAACCTTCAGCAATATTTAACACAATTGATAAAGAACTTCTTCTTATCTGGTCTCTTAGATAAATAAAATTTCTCGGAAATCCCTTAGTTATCTTGACCACCGCAAGATGTAATCTAAGAGAATCTTTGTAAACTTTAAAATCTAAAAAACGGAAGCTCACATATATAAATTACACACAAAGACATATCTATGCAATAAGTATTGGTAGCTGTTAGTTGGAAGCTGGATGTTGCGGGCTGCGCCCGATCCACTTGCATGCTTAAGGCACGCCGCTAGCGTTCACCCTGGGCCAGGATCAAACCCTCAAAAAGTGACGGAGGTATACTTGCCTTGACCTGCAGTATACTCGTCTTCCTCACAAGCAAAAGCTTGTGCCTGCTTTGCAGGTCTCCCAGTCATAATTTGAACGTTGAAATCTTTAATTTTCAAAGTGCAACCAAACTAAAAAACCCACCAGACGGTGGGTTTTCTATTTCCCCAAAGGGATTCGTCTGGTCATAAAAAACTTCTCATTTTCAAGACCACAAACCTTGTGGCAAAAATATTCTACCACATCAAGATGCTAAGTCAATAGCAAACTTATCTTTCCTTTGGAGGTCGGGCTACATTAACAACCAAATTCCTTCCTCCCATATCCTTACCATTCATTTTTTCAACTGCACTCTTGGCAGCCTCCTCTGTTGCAAAGGTTACAAAACCAAAACCCTTGGATCTCCCGGAATATTTATCCGAAATCACAACAGCATCAACTACTTCACCAAACTCGCTAAAGACTTTTCTTAATTCATCAGCATTAACAGAGTAAGGCAAATTGCCTACATACAGCTTCTTTTTATCTTCCAAAATTTCTCACCCCCTTGACAACATCTTTCAGTGAGAATACTTTTGGAGGAATCTGCCTTACAAAAGGAGAACCGCCAAGAAGTAATTCTTCCTCAAGACAAAGACATTATAGACTAATAATTCCAAATTGTATAGAGTCAATTTTTCTTACCTTTAAGTTTCGCTTTGGCAAACTCAAAAACAATAGGCATAACAGAGATTAAGATAATCACGAGAACAACCAGAGAAAAGTGTTCTTTAACCTGCGGGATATTGCCAAAAAAATACCCCGCCAAAGTAAAACCAAAAACCCAAGTAAAACCGCCAAAAATATTGTAGCTTATAAATTTTCCGTAATGCATCTTACCCACCCCTGCAACAAAAGGAGCAAAGGTGCGAACAATGGGCACAAAACGAGCCAAAAAAATGGTTTTTCCACCATGCTTTTTATAAAACTCCTGCGTCTGGTCTATATGTTTTTGATTTATGAAAGGGATTTTGGGATTATCAACTATCTTCTGACCGAAAAAATGGCCGATCCAATAATTAGCCGTGTCTCCTAAAACTGCGGCAGCAAAAAGAAGTAAAAGAATCCAGGTTAAATGCAAAGATCCTAAAGCAGCAAAGGCCCCTGCGGCAAAAAGAATCGAATCACCGGGAAGAAAAGGAGTAAAAACAAAACCAGTTTCAGCAAAAATAATTAAAAATAAAATAAGATGCGTCAAGGCGCCATAGTTTGCAATGATTTCACCCAAATGAGTGTCAATATGAAGTATAAATTCAACGATATTTGTCAAAAATCCCATACAGACTTTATTTGTATCTTTTTTGAAGATAAATTGCAAGAAGAAAAACTACCCTCACCACACCCCCGATGTGTACCGAAGCGACACCTTAGTACCAAAACTTATTTACAATCTCCTTCCACTGTCAAGCTTCAAGAGCAGATCTTCCCCTATCTTTCTTATACCCAAGACAGCCCTTGATATACTTCTATCACTAACCATAGCTCCCATAAAATACACCTCGCCATTATAGCGAAAAACTCCACAATCGTTTATAAAATATTTAGACCCCACTTTTTTAGTCCCGGACTTACACCCCAATATTTCTATTTCTTTCTGATCAAAAAGATAATAGATATTCCTTGAGGTTCTTAATTTTTCCTTGAGGAAATTCCACAATTTGCCTTCTTTTCCATAAATTTTTCTAAAAATAAGCAACAAGTCCCCTAAAGAAAATTTATTCAGACGCCTGCCGTCTTTGGCAGCAAGCTTAGAATCTTTTAACTCCCAGATATCCTTTGCCACCCTATCCAAATCTCTTCTTTTAGGTAAAATACGCTTGGACAAAATTGAAGCTGAAGAATTGCAACTATATTTAATCATCAATCCAATAAGAGTTAATACATCAAGATTAACCACATTATTATTCTTCACTATATCAGCCAGAACATCGGTACCATACGCTTCTATATCACTTCTCTTAATTAATATCTGAGAGTTTTTTACCTTCCCCTCTTCCATTAGTCTAATAATCTCAGCTGCGAGAAAGACCTTGGCTACACTAGCTGCCTCTTTTGCCTTTCTAAAATCCTTTCCTTCTAATATTTCTGCTCCAGTCGGAGTAAATTTAGCTAACAGGAAAGACGAAGATATCATAACTACTATTCTACCACTACTGGTATTGTTGCACACCCTTGCACACCCCCGGCATGTACCGAAGCGACACCTTAATACTTGACAATGTATAAACTGGTATATACAATGTGAATTGTGATTACAATAAAAGAACCTCACAAATTCGAATGGGATAAAGGCAATAAAGACAAAAATTGGTTAAAACACAAAGTCAAAAACGAAGAATGCGAAGAAATTTTCTTTGACAAAAAGAAAAAAATTTTAAAAGATGTCTTACACTCGGGTAAAGAGAAGCGATTTATAATTCTAGGAAAAACAAAAAAAGAAAGGTTATTATTTGTAGTTTTTACAATAAGAAATAAAAAAGTTAGAGTAATATCGGCTCGTGATGTTAACAAAAAGGAGGTGATTTTATATGAAGAAAAATCTTAAGATACCAAAGTTTAAAGACGAAGAGGAGGAAATCAGGTTCTGGGCAAAGACTGACTTATCAGAATATTTTGAAAACAGAGATTTTGAAAGAACAAGTTTCCCTAATCTTAAACCAACTACTCGCTCAATCTCTATTAGGTTACCCGAGTATCTGCTAAATCGAATCAAAGAGATCGCAAATGAGATTAATATTCCCTATCAATCACTAATCAAAAACTATCTAAAGAAAGCTGTCTTTAAAGACTAAAGCTTGTACTTGTATACCCCGGCGTGTACCGAAGCGACACCTCGGTATTTACCTGCAGATTTAAAGATTTAGCTAAGTCTAAATCCAAAATAGTTTGCGGCGCGCTTTATTTTTTTGAATATTTCCCCACTAACTCAGCCGTATCAATTATTTTTCCTTCCATTGCCTTTTCCAGTTCTTCTCTTCTTACTCCCTCAGGAAGATTAAGTTCCTGGTTAAGTGCATACAGCCGGAAAAAATAACGATGAGTTCCACTTGGCGGGCAAGGACCACCATATTCTCTTTTACCAAAATCATTCGTGCCCTGAACACTTCCCTCTGGCAAATTTCCTTCCTTTACTTCACTCACACCAGGAGGAATGTTCCAAACAAGCCAGTGGACAAAGGTGCCAACAGGCGCATCAGGATCATCAACTATCAAGGCCAAACTTTTAGCGTCAGCGGAAACATCAGAAATAGTCAAAGGAGGATTAATATTTTCTCCATCGCAAGTGTACTTTGAAGGTATAAAAGCATTTTCTTGAAAAGAAGGACTTGTGATTTTCATACCAGAATCTTTTTTAACAACCGGGCTTTCTTTTTCCTGTTTACCTTTCTTAATAATACCGAAAAAGGCAAATCCAAGCAATAAAATTGCCAAAAGCAAGATAGAGGCTAAAAAAGACTTACTCACAGCATTAAAATAATAACACAGCTAATTTTGATAACAAAAGTATAAATTTCTATAATTGTCTAGTGAAAAAAATAATAAAAACCATAAATCTTTTGCTTCTTTGTTCTTGGTTATTTGTCTTACCTTTAAGGTCAATACTTTATATTGTCAGGACAATAAAAGAATTTACCGGCCAACATCAAGATAAATACAGCTATATCAAGACTTGCTCGGATCAGTCTATTTTGACCACGGTTGAGGAAAAAAGAGTTTACAATTATAAAAATTTGGGGGAAAAATGCGAAAAATAATCAAAAACACCCTTTTATTTTTGATTTTGGTAAATATTGTCTACGTCTTCTCGGGCGCAATACACTACTCTTTTACCAGCATCGACTCCTATAGCATCTGGCTTTTTAAATCCAAAGCGTTCTTTGTAGAAAAAGGATTTCCTTTTAAAACACTTTCTGATCCAAACTACGCCTACTCCCACCCTCAATACCCCATCTTGCTTCCTCTTGTAATTTCAAACATTTACAAAGCTCTGGGATACGTAAACGAAACACTTGTTCTTGCTATTTATCCTTTTATCTATTTAACAATTATTCTCCTTACCTATTTCTCTCTAAAATTAATAAGGTTAACGACTTTACAAAGCTTGCTTTTTACCTACATATACTCTATGCTCTCGCCTCTTCTTGCCCAAGGTGGAAGAATGCACGCCGGAAACGCTGATATCATTATTACCCTTTTATACTGGTTAGCTTTCTTAACAGTTTTCTTCTTCTACAAAACCAAAAAAGAAATATTATTCTTGTTTCTAATTCTTTTGGTGGGCATATCCTCACAAATCAAACAAGAAGGCTTGTTTCTTTCCGCAATTATCTTATTTTTACCAGTCTCTAAAACTAAAAAGATTTTAGGAATATTATTAAGCCTTATTCCAACTCTTGTGTGGTGGTCTTTTGTAAAACAACATTCTATACCGCAAAGTTTCGGGCTAACTTTTTATCCTTTGCCAACTTTATTTATTAGAGCATTAATTCTAATAAAGACAGTCCTAAAAGAATTAATGAATATCAAAAACTGGTATATTTTCTGGCCGATTTTTTGGCTATTAATTTATCTTGAAAAGGAAAGGGATCCTTTTTTTAAAAAAGTAATCACACCCTTTTTATTCATTTTTATTATACTAATCAGCAATATCTATTTATTTTCAACATTAGATATCTCAAATTATGCAGGAAGTTCTTTTGACAGAATTCTTTTACAAATATCCCCTTTTTTCTATCCTCTATTTGTCAGACGGTGTCTAAACTTCATTAAAGAACATTTCTAAACCTTATGCTTCAGCTCACCCCCGGTGTGTACCGAAACGACACCTTGGTATTTACCTGTAAATCAGCCTTCCTTCTACCTCTCTTTTTGCGTTCTGATTGTTTTTAAACCATTCTTCCAAAACCTGCTGGGCTGAAGTGGTTACAACCTTTGACTCACCGGAGGTAAGAAGCTCATCTTGAGTAATATTCAAATAAGAAGCGCAATTATTGAAGTGATACCCCTGCATACAGATTGTATAAAACTTGGTTTTATCAACTGGCGAGCCACCTATAAACAAAGCTTCAAGCTTATGGTTTTTATCGGAATAAATAGCTTTCACTTTGCTATTAACCTGATAACACTCCCCCTCCCCATCTCTATTTTCAGTTCTCATTATGTGTTCGAAAATTTTCCAAAGATCCCCACCTGAAATAGTAAATCGCCTCAAGACATCATCATAAGGAAAACAGGCCAAGAAATCTCTCAAAGTCACCAAAGGTCCAAGCTCCTTCACCCTTATTGAACCGCTGCCAACAAGCATTACATCCGAGTCCGCATTTTCTGCCAAAGCATCAGCAATTAAATTTCCAAGCGAAGTTTCAACCTCTCTTTTAGGGTGGGTTAGCTTTTTTGCCAGTTTAGACAAAATAACATTATATTTTTTGTCCACTTCGCTTTGGAAAGAATTGATATATTCCTCAAGCTTTTTATCAGGCTTAGCTAATCTGTCATCGATTGGAATTAGTTGCCATTTATAATCAACAATGCTATTTGTGTCATCATCAACCAAGATATCAAACCTGCCAATTTGATCTGTTCCTACTCCTGCTTGAGCGATCAAGATATTATTTACCTTCGTGGGCTTATCAAGAATAGTGTGCGAGTGACCACCAATAATCAAATCAACTCCCCACTCGGGTTTCAAAAGCTTGGCAAGTTCAATGTCTGATTCATAGCCAATGTGAGTTAAAAGAATTGTCAAATCAATATCATCGTTTTTATAGGCATTGCAGATTTTTCCAACTTCGCGACTTGCCTCCTCTACCCCAACAAAAGTACCTATCAATTTATCTTGCTTTATTGAGTCCATAATTTTTTCAGTAATTATCCCTGTAAATAAAATGTCAAAACCCGCTTTTTTGATAATGAGGTAAGGAGTCAAAATCCTACGGTTGTTTTTGGTAATATAAAGGTTGGCGTTGACTATTGGAAAATTTGCCATCTTTTCTAAAAACAAAAGGTGAGGAAGACCATAATCAACTTCATGATTGCCGATTGCAACAACATCAGGAGCCAAATAATTCATTATTTCAATGGTTGAGCAACCCTTCCATTCAGAATCAATCAAAGAACCCTGAAGCATATCACCAGAAATGACATACAAGACATTCTCTTCTTCTTTTCTTACTTTGTTAATGTAACCTGAAAGAAGAGCAAGACCACCGATTAAAGATTTTTTATTTTTATTCTTTTTGCCTAATTTTTCAATTTCTTTAACCTCCGCCAAAAAATCCCCATGCATGTCGTTTGAATGAAGAATAGTGAATTTTTTGGTATGCATAAAGTAAGGTGATGTTTTAGTTTCTAGATGATTTTATTTCTACAATCAACATAAAGTCAATCTTTATGATTCCTTTCGTATGGGCTAAATTGGTAAACTCAAATCAACTCAACAAAAGGTTTAAAACTACCTGACTCATCAAGTTGAAATTAATTGTATCTGGCTTAGCAAGGTGCAAAATTGTACCTGACTGATCGGTTACAAAAAATGGACTAACCCACATTTGAAGCGGCCGAAATTTATTTAGTTAGCTCAACCTTCGGCCTCGCTATGCTCCAGAGCAACGTCTTTACACCAAGCTCACCGAAGTGCTTACACTGAGTTTACCGAAGGGTTTACACTGAGTTCGTCGAAGTGCTTGCACTGAGAGCAAAGCCGAAGTGCTTGCACTGAGCTTGCCGAAGTGCTGCGGGGCAGGGATTCGAACCCCAATAACAGCTTCCAAAGAGCTGTGTCCTACCATTAGACGACCCCGCAATGTCGTAAGATTTACCTATAAATTAAAATAATATAAAGCAACCTTAAATAAGTAGGTAAATTATAGCAAAAGACTAGCCTTTTTAAAACCTGAGTGATAAAATATCTTTTGTCTAAAATTTACTTGGGCCCGTAGCTCAATGGCAGAGCGCCAGCCTTTTAAGCTGGGCGTTGGAGGTTCGAGTCCTCCCGGGCTCACAATTTAACTTAAAACTCAAAATTTAAAACTTAAAACTGGAACAAAGAACGGAGAACAAAGGGAAAAATTTTGAACTTAGTATTATGAATTATGTATTATGGGGATAATGCATTTTTATGCATAATACATAATACAAGATACTAGATACAAGCTTCCGGCTAGCTCCGACAACTGAAATCTAATGTCCGACGGCCGATGTCTGATATCTGATGTCTGAAGTCTGAATTCCTTTAACCTTTCAACTTTTACT
>Ga0209381_1002680_pt1 | contig 21165 bp, 12 predicted proteins | sample DewCreD2012metaG_FD_184111 | JGI IMG/M metagenome (GOLD analysis project Ga0209381, IMG submission 184111) | Hot spring sediment bacterial and archeal communities from British Columbia, Canada, to study Microbial Dark Matter (Phase II) - Dewar... ...
CCCGACTTTCGCACCTTTTGAAACCCGACCTCTGGTTTGCAAGGGTTTAGGCAATTTGCAGGCCTTAGGTCGGCCACACAAAATTACCTTATCCCTTCCCCTGTGAGGCATCTGAATTTTCGGTCACCACGTCTTTGGCATATACTCGCGGCGGCGGCTGTTGCGGCAAGCTCCATCCCAATTGCGCCAACAGCGCCCGCTGGGCCGGCTCCGGTTGGGTAATTCTGGGCAAACACATCGAGCGCCCGTCCTTCAGTTCGAACCACACCTCCACCAGCATGATCCGTCCCAACTGGTCGAGGATTTGCCAGGGGGTCAGGCTGGCTGCCGCCCTTTGCGCCAGCTTTTTCAAGCCCACCCACAGGCAATAGCCCAGAAACGCCACCAGCACGTGAGCTTCCACCCGCCGCTCTACCCAGTGCCAGATCGGCCGCACCTTCACCTCGCTCTTGAGCGTGCGGAACGCCGCCTCCGCCTCGGCCAGTTGCACATAGGTTTCCCACAACTTGGCCGGATCGCGCTCCGTCCAGTGCGCCCGCAACAGATACGCCCCTTCGCGGCGCGCGCTCCGTTGAAACTTCTCCCGGTCCCAGTCCCAAGTAAAAGCCAGTCCCGTTGCCGTCTCCTGCAGCTCCCAGCGGAGCCAGCGCCATCCTTGCGGATGGCGTTCCTGCAAACGGCCCAGCTGGCGCTGGATCAGGTCCCGCTGCTTGCACTGTCCGCTTTGCACCGCCCGCCGCAGCGCGCGCAAGTCGCCGATCAGGCGCCGCAGCCAGCGTCGCCGCATCGCCCGCTCCTTGGCCACCCGCCCAGTGCTGCGGCACACGACATAAACCTCCTCCCCTTCCGGGACCAATTGCACCTCCACCTCCTCCGACACCCTCTGCCAGGTGCCGTGGAGCAGGGCTGGCTCATGGGCCTGCAATTGGCTCTTGGGCGTGCCCACCAGGTAATGCGCCCCGCGCTCCCGCAAAAACCGCAGGTTTTCCTCGCTCACCATCCCCCGGTCAAACACCCACAGCCGTCGCGCCTTCCCGAACTTCTTCTCCAAAGTGTCAAAGATGTGCCGCAGGGTGGTGCAATCGAGCCGGTTGCCGGCGAACAGTTCGTAGGTCAGCGGCAAGCCCTCCGGGGTGACCACCAGCGCCAGCACCAACTGCTTGCAGTCCGGACGATGGTCGCGCGAGTAGCCGCGCCGGGCCTTGGGCACCTCCTCCACCCCGCCTTCGAAGTAGGTGCTGGTCAGATCGTAGAGCACCAGATCATAGGCGGCCCCGAAGAGATCCTGCCATTTTTGCGCCAGATGTTGTTCCAAAGCGTCCTTGTGCTCCAGCAGGCGGTCCAGGCAGCGGTAGAGCCGGTCTTTCTCCGCCACCCGGGCATCGGTGTCCAGCAGCACGTCCAGGGCGGTTTGCGGGAACCATTTTTCGTGGACGAACAGTTCGCTGCGCGGGGCCAGCAGCCGGTTAATCACCAATAGCTCCAGCACCTTGTCCCACGGCACCTCGCCGGCGGCCTCGCCCAGGGCCGCTTGCCAGAAAGCGCGCAGCCCCAACTGTTCCCACAGTTGCACGGCGACCCAGCCATCCCCAAAGCGGCGGGGGGCGCGCACGGTAAAGGTGGACAGGCGCACTTCCACCACATCGGGATCGGGGGGCGCGCCGGCCTCTTGGTCGGTGAAGAGCCGCAGTTGATCGCGCTGCCCATCCTCCTGGATCACCTCAATGACCCGTTGCCACGAGTCCAATTGCGTGGTGTTGAGTTCGCCCAGATGCAACACCTGGCGATGTACCACCCGGTGACGACTGACCCGGATGCTTTCACCGACCGAGTAATACACGTGATCCTTGCCGTTCTTGTGCCGCACACGACGTTTTAGATACATACGCGGCGAATTTTAACCTGCGCGCGGGGCTATCGCGCAAGGGGGTAGGTCGGCCCACAGAGGTTTGGCCCAATGCGCCCCTTGCCCATGAATGACTTACGCCCGAAAAAAGTTCAAAAACGCCAAAACGTGCGAAAGTTGGGTTAGCGCCGCCACCGCCGGGCGCGCCTTAGCAACAAAGAACTGGCTTGCGCGGACAATCTGGGCTAGGTTTGGCGCATAACAATATGAAAAGACGAATATTTTGCAAAAAACTGGGCCAAGCGATACCGGCGGTTTTTCTTGCCGCGACGTTCAATCTGACGGCAAGGGAAAGATACGACGACCTCGAGGCGCGGGGCAAGGTGTTGGAAATCAATCCGCGTCACGATAACTTCAAAATGAGCCGGGGGGCTTCCGAGCAGCCCAAATACATTCATTGGAACAACCGAACCAAGTTCCTGCTCGATAACAAAAGCGCCTCGCGCGAGGATTTGAAGGTGGGCCGGGAAATCCGGGTTTATTACTCCGAGGACCCCAAAAGGGTCGGTTATCCCGAGTCGGGCTTTCGCCCATGGAACCGGGGCGTTTACGCGGTAGCCAGCAAAGTCGTCATCAATCCGACCAGCGATCCCCATAAACCCGAATACAACCGGTAGTCAAACCCGAGGTCAAAGCCGGCATAGCCATTGGTCTGACGATTGCCCAAATGCCCGATATTGCCCCTTTTGCCGCCCTGCGACCCAAGCCCGAATTGGCGGGTCGCATCTGCGAGCCGCCCTACGATGTCCTGTCCGCGGAAGAGGCGCGGGTCATGGCCGGCGACAACCCGTTAAGCTTTTTGCGCGTCAGCAAACCGGAAATTGAGCTGGCCGCCGGCGCCGATCCCTACGCCCCCGAAGTCTATGCGCGGGGCCGGCGGAACTTTCAGCGCCTGATGGAACAAGGCGCGTTGCGGCGGGACGCGGCGCCCTGTTTCTATCTCTACCGGCAGGTGATGGGGAAACACTCGCAAACGGGGGTGGTGGCGGTCGCCAGTTGCGCGGATTACCTGCAAGGCGCGATCAAGAAGCATGAGCTGACCCGCGTGGACAAAGAGGATGACCGGGTGCGGCACATCGAGGCCCTCGACGCGCAAACCGGCCCCGCTTTCCTGGTCTATCGCGCCCAGCCCGGCCTGGGGGCGTTTGTGGCCCGGCGATGCGCCGTCCCGCCGGAGGTTGATTTCACCGCGCCCGACGGCATCCGGCATTCGACCTGGACCATCGCGGACGCGGAGGGCATCCAGTTCGTGCGAGACGAATTCCGCCGGCAGCCCTGCCTTTACATCGCCGACGGGCACCATCGCACGGCGGCGGCCGCGCGGGTGTTTCAGCAGCGCGGCGGCGCGGGCGGCAGCGGCTATTTCCTGAGCGTCATATTTCCGCACGATCAGATGCAAATCCTCCCTTACAACCGGGTTTTGCGCGATTTAAACGGCTTGTCACCGGCGTCCCTTTGGCGTCGGTTGGAAACCATTTTTGAAATCACCAGCCCGGGTTCGGCGGTCCCCGCGCGCAGGAATCAAATGGGCTTTTATTTTCAGGGGCGGTGGCACACCCTGCTTTTCCGTCCGGCCTTCAGCGAAGCGCCCGACCCCGCCGGTCGTTTGGATGTGGCGTTGCTGCAAAAGCACGTTCTCGAACCGGTTTTCGGCATAGACAATCCGCGGACCAGCGCTCGCATTACCTTCGTTGGCGGCGGGCGCGGTGTCGCCGAGCTGGAAAAAATGGTGGAAAGCGGACAGCACGCCTGCGCCTTTTCCATGCGCCCAACCGACATCGAAGAACTATTGGCCGTGGCGGATGCCGGCGGGCTCATGCCGCCCAAAAGCACCTGGTTCGAGCCCAAACTGCGCGACGCGCTTTTCTGCCATCTGCTTTGAAGCAGACGGGAGACGCCGAACGGCATCCCCCCCTTTGCGGGAGGGCATTGACCGGCGCGTGGGCTCAACCCGCGCGGTCCGCCACCCGCCGCCGGGCGCCGTCCCGCCGCAAAATTTTCTCCGGGAAGGACTTGACAGACCGTCAGGCTTGGAGGCTAATGCCGTCCATGAATAAAAACGCAAATAGCCCAGAAACCTCACGTCGCGAATTCATCAAGACCACCGGCCGTGTGGCGGCTGTGTCCGCCCTGGCCGGCGTGGCGTTGCCGCCGGTGCACGCCGCCGGCACCGACACTCTGCAAGTGGCCCTGATCGGTTGCGGCGGACGCGGGACCGGCGCGGCGGACAACGCCCTTTCCACCAAAAGCGGGCCGATCAAATTGGTGGCCATGGCGGACGTCTTCGAGGACAAACTGAACCGTAGTGTCGAGGGCCTCAAAAAAAAGCACAGCCAAAAGATGGACGTGCCGCCGGACCGGCAGTTTATCGGCTTCGACGGCTACAAAAAGGCGATGGATTGCCTGAAGAAAGGCGACATTGCCATTTTCACGACCCCGCCGGCGTTCCGTTGGGTCCATTTCACTTACGCGATTGAAAAGGGGCTGAACGTGTTCATGGAAAAGCCGGTGACCGTGGATGGCCCGACCACCCGCCGGATGCTGAAATTGGCCGAAGAGGCGGACGCGAAGAAACTCAAGGTGGGCGTGGGGCTGATGGTAAGGCATTGCAAGGGCCGGCAGGAATTGCACCAACGCCTTCAAAACGGCGAAATCGGCGAGCTTACCTACCTGCGCGCGTACCGCATGGGGGGCGCGGCCGCCACCGCCGGGCCGAAGCCGGCCGACATGACCGAAACCATGTATCAAATCCGCCGGTTCCATTCTTTCCTGTGGGCCAGCGGCGGCCTGTTCAGCGACTATAACATCCACCAGGTTGACGAGTGCTGCTGGATGAAGAACGACTGGCCGGTCAAGGCGCACGGCCTGGGGGGACGCCATTACCGGGGCAATTCCCTCGACCAAAACTTCGACAACTACTCCATCGAGTATATCTTTGCCGACGGGATGCGGTTCACCTTCGGCGGCCGGCATATTCCGGGCTGCCACAATGAATTCGCCAGCTACGCCCACGGCACCAAGGGCTGCGCGGTCATTTCGACCTCGGCGCACGCGCCGGGGCGGGTCCGCACCTACAAGGGACAGAACTTCGCCGCCGCCGACCTGATCTGGGCGTTTCCGCAGCCTGAGCCAAGCCCCTACCAGTTGGAATGGGATGATTTGGTGGACGCCATCCGCAACGACAAGCCTTACAACGAGGTCAAGCGCGGCGCCATGGCCAGCCTCATCACCTCGATGGGCCGCATGGCGGCGCATACCGGCCAGATCATCACCACCGACCAAATCCTCAACAGCCCGCACGAATTCGCCCCTACGGTGGACAAGCTGACGCCCGACGCCCCGGCCCCGCTGCAATTGGGCAAGGACGGCAAATATCCCGTGCCCGAGCCGGGCATCAAGAAGGACCGGGAATACTAACCACCGCGCCAACCGCCGACCTGACCCGCCCGGGAGTTGAATCTTGCCGGGCGGGGGCTGCCGGTCTAGTTTGGCCGGCGTGAGATGGCTCGATCCACAGTTACTGATGAGTGCTTGGGATAAACGACCCGTGTTCCCTCACCCTGCCATCTCCCCCCAAAGGGGGGGAGGGAGAACGCCGCGCACGGGGACCCATTGTGTATTGCCTCCCGGAGACAATGCATTAAACCGGGCGACAAAAGGGCGCTGAGGAGATTTCTTTGAGCAAGCAAGCGCGAATTTCCTACGTGCTGATGGCGGCGCTGCTGGTGCTGATAGGGGTGCTGCACCTGGCCACCCTCGTCCTGGCGGCGTTGTTCGGACACTTTGCCTTGCGCCTGTTCAGCTTCGGGCGCAGCAAAGCCATCGCCGTCACGATTTATGTCATAACCGTTTGCGGCCTGGGATACGGGCTGTTCTTTTTTGCGCAGCAGGCCTATGTGGCGGGCCCGGAAATTGCCGAAAGAACTGTCCCGGCGGTGGTGGCATTCGCCGAGCGCCACGGAGTCGAACTGCCCTTCACGGATTATGCCGGCTTTCGGGCGATGATCCTCGAAGCCGCCAGCGACCGTCTGGCCAATGTCGGCCATTACCTGCAGTTGGCCATTTTTGAAATCGCCTTTTTGATCATCGGCTTGGTGGTGGCCCTGAGCCTTTTCCTCAACGCCCGATGGCAGGTTCCGAACGACCCCGACGCGGTATCGGACAGCCTGTATGCGCTCGTCAGCCGCGAGTTGGCGCAGCGTTTCAAGACCTTTTACCGCAGTTTCTCCACCGTGATCGGCGCGCAGATTCTTATCTCCACCATCAACACCGGCCTTACCGCCGCCTATCTCACCTACTTCAGTTTTCCCTACGCGTCGGTTTTGATCGTGTTCACCTTCCTTTGCGGGTTGCTGCCGATCATCGGCAACCTCATGAGCAACACCCTGATCATCAGCGTCGCCTTCACTATCTCGCCCAAGCTGGCCCTCTTTTCGCTGATCTACCTGGTGGTGATCCACAAACTCGAGTATTTCCTCAACAGCAAGATCATCGGCGACCGCATCAAAAACCCGATGTGGCTGACGCTGCTGGGCTTGGTGCTCGGCGAGCGCCTGATGGGCATCCCCGGCATGATTCTCGCGCCGGTGGTTCTGCATTACATCAAGGTCGAGGCCTCCCGCAGCAAGGTCTCCGATCTCTCCAGCCCGCCGGAACCCGCCCCCGTCAGTCCGGCCGGCAGGCCCCCAGCCGCTGCTGCCGAAGGGAAAGCGCCCCCACCGTAACGCGCGGAGGCGCTGAGTTCACTGGCCGGCAAAGACTCGGTTGCCCGCGGTTACGGCGCGGTATTTTCCCGCCGCGCTAGCACATGCGCGCGAATCGCATTGCGCATGGCCTCGCCGGCCTTGGGCGATACCGTGTGGGTGCTGGGCGGATCGTTGAAAATCGTCTTTTTCCCGGCGTAGGCGTTGTAAGCCGCATAGACGCTGGTGGGCGGGCAGGTCGTGTCAATAAACCCGACCGTCAGGATGGCTTCGGCCTTCGCGCGCGTGCCGAAATTCATCGCGTCGTAATACCGCACCGCTTCCACGACCTTGGGATCGGGTTTGGCGTTGTCGGATCCGGAAGCGATGAACTTCGGCCAGCCGTTCACCCGGCCCGCCACGATGCCCGTGTGGTCGCACATCGCCGGCACCCCGGCGGCAATGAAGGTCACCCGCGCGTCCAGACCGGCGGCGACGATGGACTGCGCGCCGCCCTGGCTGCTGCCATGGACCACCAGCGTCCGCCCATCCCATTCCGGCTGGGAACAGAGAAAATCCATGGCCCGCATTAGGCGAATAAACATTCCCTGGAAATAGATGGTGTCCCGTGATTCCCGTCCGCGCGTGCGGTAATCCTTGAGTTCGCCGTTGGCCAGGTCTGTGTAAAACTTTTCGGGCTGGCCGTTGGGCAAGCCGTGGGCGTTGATGTCCAAGGCGAGCATTTGTTCCCTCGCCCAGGTCGCGGCGGCGCCGAGGCTGGAACTGCGGACGCCGGCGCCATGCACCGTCAGGATCGCCGGCAAACTTTTGGGCTTGGCGCCGGCCGGTTTGGCGAAATACCCGGAAACCGGCGCGCCCACGCAGTCCGCCTGGAGATCGAAACATGCAATTTCGGCGGCGGGGGATTTGACCGGCGCCAGCCGGGCATTCATCGGCACGGCGGCCAGTTTTTGGCGTTGTTGGGCCCAGAAGGCGTCAAAGTCATCGGGCACGGGCAGGCTGGGCTTGATGAGCAACGGGTCCACCGCCGCGCCGCCCAGGGCGGTGAGAGCGGCCTTGGCGGGCGTTTGGCAGGTCACCTTGCAAAGCAGAAAGCCGGGTTCGTCCAGCTTGCCGGTGATGCTCCCCCGGCCCCCTGGCAACTTGAGTTTGCCGCTTTGCTGGGGCGGCACGCCATCCTTGGTGATGGTCCACTGCACCTCGGCATCTTCGGGCAGCGCGTCCGCGGGAAGCAGGCTGATCTGGAAGGTTACGGTTTCGCCCTGGCGATAAATGGCCTCGGCGCGGTCGGCAATCACTTTGAGGGTCGGCGGGGCGGCCTTGGCCTTTGGATCAGGAGCGGCGAGAACGGCGACGCCGAGTCCAAGCCAAACCATCGCCAACAGAAAAGCGGGCGAGCATAATCGTTGTTTCATGCCGGAATTCAGAAGGACCGAACCGGATTTGGCAAGCGGGTTTCCGGGGCTTCAAGGGCCTCGGCCAGCCACTCGGCCATGTGGATCGGGCGCCGGCGGGCCAAATGTTCGATTTGATGCCGGCAACTGGCGCCGGAGGCAATAATCGCCGTTTCCGGAGTTTGCTGGTCAATTTTTTGGATCAGCGGCTCAGCCACCGCCCGGGAGAGCTCGTATTTTTCCGCCAGCGAGCCAAAGGCGCCGGCCATGCCGCAGCAGCCGGTGTCCAGGAGGGTGACGGATGAGCCCGGCGCCCGTCCGGCTAATGCCGGCATGAATCCAACCGGCAGGAGCGCCTTGGCCTGGCAATGCGCGTGGATTACCGCCTTGACCGGGCGGGCGGGGCACCACGGCAGAGCCGCCGGGTCGGCTTGCAGCAAGCGGTCCACGAAATGCTCGAACAAGAGGCAGCGCCCGCTGATTTGGTCAGCGTGGGGCAGTCCCAGTTCGCGATAGTCCTCCGCAAACATGGCCCAACAGGAGGGTTCAAGAAAAATGACCGGCCATGAGGGGTCTTGGCCGGCCAACAAGGCAAGGTTGTGACGGCCCAGGCGCGCCGCTTGGCCGAGATCACCCTGACTGAAAGCGGGACGGCCGCAGCAAACACGCTCCGTCAGCAAGGCCACCTCGTAACCGGCGGCTTCCAAGACCTTCACCGCCGCCCGGCCAATGTGCGGCTCATGGTAGCGCGTAAAAGTGTCATCCCACAAAATGACCTTGCCGCGCGGAGCCGGTCGGCGAACGGCGCGGGCCCGGCGATGGAACCAATGATCAAAACGCTTGGCGGCGTATGCGGGCAGCGGCCGCGGCGACGCCAGCCCAAGGGTTTTTTCCAGCAACCGGCGCACAGGAGCCGCCGAAAGCAGCGCGTTGGCGAACGCGGGCGCCAGGCAACCCAGTTTGCCCAGCAAATCCACCCTGCTGATGAGCCAGGCGCGCAGCGGCAAACCCGACCTTTGCTGCCGGGCATGCAGCAAATCCGCTTTGAGCAACGGCAAGTTGACGTTGGACGGGCATTCCGCGGCGCAGGCTTTGCAGGACAGACAGTTTTCCAGGGCGGCGGCCAGGGCGGGAGAATCCAGGGGCGCCTCGGAATCCGCCAGCCGTCCTTCCAAAACAGCCCGGATGGTGTTGGCGCGACCGCGCGTGGACATGATCTCGCGACCGGTGGCGATGTAAGTGGGGCACATCACGGGGGCGGATTTGAGGCAGCCGCCGCAGCCGTTGCATTGTTCGAGGTTGCCGATAAAAGAATGGTCGCGGGCCGCAAAGGCCAAAACCGGGGCAAAAGGCAAGACCATTTCCTTGCCGGCGCCCTGGCGCAAGTGGGTGTCTATCCGGTAGCGGCCATCCGGTGTTATTTTTCCCGGATTCAACAGCCCTTGCGGGTCGAAGAGTCGTTTGATCTCCCGCATCGCGCCCAGCAGCGGTTCACCCAACTGGCCGGGCATGAATTCGGCGCGCGCGATGCCGACCCCGTGCTCGGCGGCCAGGGAGCCGTTGAACTGGCGGACCAGACCGGCGACTTCAGTGGCAATCAACCGCAAATGGCGGACCCCTTCGGCCGTGTGCAAATCGAGCACAGGGCGCACGTGCAAAAGGCCGGAGGCGGCATGTCCGTAATAACAGGCCGCCACTCCCAGGGGCTTGAGGATGGCTTGCAGGCCGGCCACGTAAGCGGGCAGGTCGGCGGGCCGAACAGCCGCGTCTTCGATGCAAGTGACCGGCTTGGCCGGCCCCGGACAGCCAGTGAGCAGCGACAACCCCGCCTTGCGCAGGTTCCAAACCAGGTTCATTTCCGCGGCGGCGGTGACCACCTTGGAACGCAATCCCAGGCGGCGCGCGGACAACGCCGCCAGTTTGTCGCCCACCTCGTCAAAGAATTCCACAATGAGGATGGCTTCACAGGGAGCGGTCTCCAGTTCGAGCAGGTCCCGCGCCGCCTGAAACGCCAACTGGCCGCGGGTTTGGTCGAATAGGATGCGGTCAATGTGCTCGATGGCGGCCGGCTGCAAATCCAACAGATCCACCGTCGCTTGCATGGCCTCCGCCACCGAGGCAAAAAACAGCAGGCCCAAGCCCCGCGCGCGCGGCAAAGGAACAATCCGCAGCTCCGCCGACCATATCCCCGCCAGCGTGCCTTCGCTGCCAGCCAGCAGATGGGGCAGCGTCCGGTCCGGCTCGCGCAGACAACGGTCCAGGCCATAGCCGGGCCACCGCTTGGTCAGGCCCGGAGGCATGCGCCGCCGGATTTCCTCCTGATTTTCAGCCAGCAGTTTCTCGAGCTGATGGCGCAGGGGTTTCAGCCGGTCCAGGCCGTTCGAGTCGGTGATGCTGCCGTCGGCCATCACCATTTCCAGCGAAAGCACGTGGTCCCCCGTGCAGCCATAGAATGGCGCATGCGTTCCGGAGGAATTGTTGGCGATCATGCCGCCGAGGGTGGCGCGCGAGCTGGTGGCGACATCCGGACCGAACCGCCAGCCGTGCGGCCGCAGAAAGTCATTCAGTTGATCCAATACCACCCCCGCTCCGACGCGCACGGAGCGCCGTTCCAGATTCAATTCGCTGATCTGGCGGTTATGCCGGGCGAAATCAACGACCAGACCGTCGCCCAAGGCGCCGCCGGTCAAACCGCTGCCCGCGCCCCTCGGAATGACCGCCCATCCTTGCGCCGAGGCGCCTTGGATGGCTTCCGCCGCTTCGCGGGCCGTTTTGGGAAAAGCCACCCCGACTGGCGCGATCTGGTATAGCGAGGCGTCAGTGGCATACAGTTGCCGGGTATGCTCGCTGAAATCCAATTCGCAGCTAATCACCAGTCGCTCCGCCATTTCCATTTATTCTGGACCGCCGAGGCGCGGAAGCAAGCAGAACCGCCGGGCCCGTCGCCAAACGGCGCGGAACCGGTCAAATACAGGAAAAGATTGCCCGGTGAAAATGGGCGGCCCGCGTAAATTGGCGACGCCTTTTCCCCTCACTCTTGCTCCCTATCGCCCGTGATCCATGTTTCGGACGCTGGCGACCGGGGTTATTCCACTTCCCACTCGTAAAGGCCGGCGGAGAAGTTGGGCGGCAATTGGAGTTCCAGCCGCAGCGCCTTGGTGGTGACTGGATCAAAGGTCACCTTCACCGGCTCGCTTTTGCGGATGAGGTATTCGCTGGCGCCGGTCACGGGCTGCCAGTCGCCCGCTTCTGTGCGATAGAGCAGCCGCCAGGAGGCCGGCAAGCGGCATTCGCCGGAGCCGGTGTCGTCAAACCAGGACACGGTGACGCTTTTGACGCGCGCGGGCTGGGCGAATTCGTAGGCCACCCATTCCGCCGTGCCTTTGCGGGGCCAGAAATCAAAGTTGGGCGCGAAACCGTCCGTGGCGTTGCGCGGCATCAATTGGTCGTTCAGGTGCGCGGGATTCATGCCGCGGCGCGCGAAAGAGACGGTGAGCTTGGCCTGAGAGGCGAGGGTGGGTCTGGGCGCCACGCGCGCATATTGAACGTCGCGCGCGATCCAGACGGCCATGGGCGTCAGGCCGCGATTGGCCCAGACCGCGTAGGGGATGGCGGTCAGGTTCGCCGCCTTGGTTGCGAGGTCGCCGTTCTCCTGGCGCGCGGCCTTTTGCGCCCCGCTGATCTTGAGCACCGTCACCCCGCCCAGGAAATCAGGGCGATGCTCGGCGGCCACGGTGGCGGTCGCCGGTAGAATGGATTCAAAAACGCCGCCGTCATTATCCACGCCTTCAAACGCATAGACGACCGGCCCGCGCTCCAACGCCAACAGGCCGCGCGTGGCGGCAATTTTCGGATGACCAGCCACCCGCCGCACCGGCATGGGCAAGTTCAGCTCAACGAGGTCGCCGGCTTTCCATTCGCGGCGGAGGACGGCAAATCCTTGCTGGAGTTCCGGCGCGACCGGTTGGCCGTTTAGTTTGAGCGACCACTCGGCCGGGGCGGGATCATCATAGGCATAGAGGTCGCTCGGCAGCGGCCGGCCCCGGACCCAGCCCGGCAGGCGCAGGCAAAGCGCAAAGGAACTCGGGCGCTCCGGCTTCACCCGCACGGTGACCGCGCCGTCCCAAGGATAGCGGGTGGTTTGTTCGAGTCGCACTTTCTGTCCAGCCACGGTGGCGCTGGTTTCGGATTGCGCGTAAAGATTGACGAAGAGATGGTCCTCCCGCACCGCCGCCAGGTAACCGCCCAAGGAAGCCACCGTGCGCAGCACGTTCGGCGGGCAGCAGGCGCAGCCGAACCACGGGGCGCGCCCGGCGTGACCATGGTTGTTGGCCGTCTGGCCGTCGTATTCGAGCGGATTGGGATAGAAAAAGCGGTCGCCCGAGAGGGAGACCCCGCTTAACACCCCGTTGTAAAGACAACGTTCGAAGACATCCATGTATTTGGCGTCGCCGGTCAGGAGGAACATGCGGTGATTCCAAAAAAGAAACGCCACCGCGGCGCAGGTCTCGTTGTAGCAGCGGTTGGGCAGCTCGTAGTCGTCGCCGTAAGCCTCGCCCGCCGCGCGCGCGCCGCAGCCGCCGGTGAGATGCAGCTTTTTGGCGACCACATTTTCCCAGATGCGCGTGATGGCGGCGAGGTAGCGTTGATCGCCGGTGAGCGCGGCAACATCCGCCATGCCGCTGTAAAGATAATTGGCGCGGACGGCGTGGCCCACGGCCTCCGCCTGCTCGACCACCGGCTTGTGGTCCTGGCTGTAGGGGCCCCCTTGGCCGCGGCATTCGAGGAAAAACCGGGCCAGCTCGATCCAGCGTTTGTCCCCCGTCTGGCGGTAGAGCTTGGCAAGGCCCATCTCGATCACCTGGTGGCCCGGAGCGATGCGCGGCTCGCCGTCGCTGAATTCGCGGTGGATCAGCTCCGCGCTTTTGCGGCAGACGTCAAGCAGCGAGCGCGAGCCGGTGGCCTGAAAATGGGCGACACCGGCTTCGTAAAGGTGCCCAAGATTGTAGAGCTCGTGGCTGAGTTGCGGGTCCTTGAGCCAGCGCTGCGGATGGATCCACGCGTGCGCCGGGCGGTCGGGGTGCATGGTCCGCCAGGTGTAGAGGTAGCCGTCCGGCTCCTGGGCGGCGGCGACGCGGCGAATCATCCCTTCGAGTTGCCCCGCCACGGACGGATCGGGCCGGACACTCAGACAGTAGGCCGCTCCCTCGATGGCCTTGAACACATCCGAGTCGTCGAAGGGATACTGCGTGGGCGGCTTGTTTTGAAAGCCGCTCTCACCCGCCGCCCGCCGGCGCATCGTCTCGGCGGCCAGGTCGAAATTCTTCAAGCGCAGGGACGATTCGCATTGGCCGAGCGCAAAAGGCATGGTGACCGCGTTGTTGGTGGCCTGGCGGGCATGCAGCGTGCCGCCGGTCAGGCGCACGTCGGTGAACGGCACCGGCTTGACCGGGTAATCGGAGTCTGCCGGCAACGCGACACCCGCCAGCCATGCCGCGACAAAAACGAGTTCGCTTGCTTTCATGCCCGAAATATGACCGCCCGCCGGCGCAAAGCAAAGTCGCATTAACGGATGACAGCCGGAAAGCGCCAACCGCTGGCGCTCAGCGGCGGTTGCGATTGTGGCGCTGGTTGTCGCGCTGGTCGTTGCGACGCTCGATGGCGGTGGCTTGCTGAAGCTGCTGGTTTTCGCGTTGGACGGCGGCCTGCGCCGAATTCAATTCTTTTTCCGCCTGGTCTTCCTCTTTCCGCGCCTTTTCCAGTTCGCCGCGTGTTTTGACTGTGGCCTGGAGGGCCTTGATGACCTCGGAATCCTTTTCCACCGCCTGGCGGACCTCCGCCTGTACGCGCGCGAATTTTGCCTCCGCCTCGCGCAGGCGTTGGGTGGCCCGTCGCATTTCCGCATCCTGGTCCAGTTGGCGGTTCCTGAGTTCCATTGGCCGCTTGGTCTTGAGGGTCAGTTCGGACATCAGGCGATGACGCTGCTCATCAGGCATGGACCGGTCGTCGGCCAGCTCGCGAAGGCTTTTGTTGGCCGCCTCCGCCTCTTTAACCGCTTCCTGGTAGGCGGCGGTTGCCTCCAATTCCCGAAGGAGGAATTCCGCGCGTTGTTTCGACGCGAACGCGGCGGCATCGCGCTCCTTCAGGGCGGCGGCATAGCCCAATTGGCCGGCGTGTTCCCGGTTGGCGGCGGCCCGGGCCTTTTCAAGCTTGTTGGTGGCGGCTTCGCTGGCCTCTTGGGCCTGGCGAACTTCCTTTTTGGCTTTATCGAGAGCCTGACGGGCGTCCTGCAGCTTTTTCTGGGCTTGCTGCAGGTCCTGGCGCTCCGCCTGCACGCGGCGCTCATCCGCGCGGTTTTGGGCGGCGGGGAGATCAAGACACCCGCCAATCAGCAGGGCGAGCAGCAGCGGTAACGCGATATTTCGCATATCGTTCCTATGAGGTGATTAGACGCGAAGGGGAAAGGAAGGGTTACACCGTTTAGCCGGAAAATCAATTGGTTTCTCGACATTTTCGGTGCTTGAAACATGGCCGGGGACGGGTGAGATTACTGATGAGTGCTCGGGATAAACGACACGCCCCCCTCACCCTGCCCTCTCCCCCCAAGGGGTGAGAGGGAGAACATCGCCCAAAGTGACAAATTGTGTATTGCATCCCGGAGACTATACAATAAGTCATGAACCAACTAGTGTTCGAGGTGGAAGTTGATGAGGGTTGGCTGATCGCCACCGGCCATGATCCTGAGATGGCCACGCAGGTCGAGAACATCGAGGAACTGGGCCCCATGGTGCGCGATCTCGTGAACTGCCGCTTTGATCCCGGCGATGCCCGTCGGCACTGGCCAATTCGTTTGCATTTTATTCATGATCCCGTCCTGGCGGTTTCCGCATGAAACTGCCGCGGGATTTATCTGGGGATGATGTTTGCCGGGCTTTAATCGGGATGGGTTTTGAATTCCGGCGTCAAACTGGGTCGCCCCGACACTACGCCAAGGGGCCCAGCCATCCTTGTGTTGCCATGCATCGTTAAATCCGCCCCAAAACGCTGCAATCCATCTTGAAGCAGGCAGGCATCACTCTGGAGGAACTGCTGAATAACTTGTAGCTTTCGCGAAAGGGATTTTCATCCCCTTCTTCTCCGCATAGCCGCCGAGGGCTGACATTTGGAATCCGATTTTTATCCCAGCCAAGACCACCTCGACGAGGTCGCCAACGGTTTTTGCCTGCGCCACCGGGACGGCGGCCTGGTCCGCGCTGGCGGCGGTCAGCACGTGCAGGAAATAATCGGTGGCGGCGGGTTGGGCCGGGACGACCTGGAAACGGCATTCGGGCGCGGGCCCGGTGTTCTTGCGGGGCGGGAATTCCTGGCCGTCGTAGCGATACAAATCGGCGCCGGTGGCCAATTCCACCCTGGCAGCGGCGGGCAGGAGCGATTGGATGAAAAGGCGGCCTTTCCCGTTCGTGATCGCCCAGTGTTCCCCTTGTTTCACTGGCGGCTTCATCGCCTGCAATTGCCAGGTCTTTCGGACCTCCGGCCGGGTCGCGCGCACGCGGTCGAAAATGATGAACGTGTCGGGCCGCCAATAGACGATTTGCCGGGTGAACATCTCCAGCTTTGAGGCTGAGTAGGCCTTGGAACAATCGCCCGCCACATAAAGCCAATCACCGCGGTCTTCAACGGCCAACAAATCGGCAAGGTCATGAAACGCCCGTTGCTTGTTCCAGTCGGCGGCGTCGCCAACGCCTCCATTGTGGTGGGGAAAGTTATGGTGCTGTCCGCCATCGTTCCCGGTCACTTTGCCGGCGCGAATGGCAGGCCACTTTTCCGACGGGTCATGCACCAGCACCGTGCTGTGGGCGATGCTGCGCAGGTGATAATTGACATCGTGAACAGAGCCAAAGTCATCGTAATGACCGCCGTCACCGGCCAGTTCGGCGTGCTTGAAAATCAGGAGATGGCCGTTGTCGAGGTGCTGGTGGGCGGTGAAGCGGTCGCCGCACTTGAAGAAAAAGCAGGTGGCATCCTCCTGCCAGGAGCTGCGAGCATAAACATAGCCGGGGCCTGGACTGACATGAGAAAGCGGAAGTTTATCCAGGCTCCCTTTCGGCACGGTCGGATCGCGCCAGAGGAAATCCTTGTAGGCATAAGCGCCCACGGCGGAACGCGGCGTGGTTTCGTTGAAGGCGTGGACCGCCTGGTGGGTCGGATCATTCCGGTGATAGTTCACCAGGATGCGACGGGCGGCGAGCGCCTTGTCGCGGTCGCCGCCAAAGGTCCGTCCGCCGCCGTCCCCCATCGGCAGGCAGCGGCGGGAGCCGTATTCGCCCAGGCCGGGGTAGGTTTCGAACATCGCGGCGATGGCGCGCCGGGAGAAAAATTTCGGGGCCAGCGCGTAGTAATCCACCCCTTCGCAGCGCCGGGCCACTTCGCAGAAGAACAGCCATTCGTAGAGGAAATAATGGAGGTAATAGCCTTCCGCCCAGCCGCCGCCGTCGCCGGCCAGCTCGAGCGCAGGCGCGGTGCGGGTGCGGTAATCCTCCTCCAGGGTCTTGAGGATTTGAACCGCGCGCGGGTTTTCGTGATACCCCGCGTAGGCCGCGAGGCCGATGCCCCAGTTCTTGTAGCCATACCAGCCGTTGTGGAAAACGCTGGTTTCCGACTGCACATTCGCGTCCACCGTCTGGTTGACGTATTGATGGAATTTCTGGCGGTCCGGTTCGCTCCAGGCTTCGTGGCAAAGGTCATAGGCGAGGCCGCTCAGGGCCAGGTCGTTGGCGAACGGCACATGGCCTTGGCGAATCGGGCCGGACACAAATTTCATCGCCCGCTGTTGAATCTGGCGGGCCAGGGCCTGGTCCTGTTCGATGGCGGCCACCAGCGCGCCCGAGATGATTTTCGCGTAATCGTCACCGCCTTCCTGCCGGGCCACCCGGGCCATCCGCTGGTATTCCGCCGGGCGCTGTTTGGCCAGCGCTTGCAGCTCACGAAGGGAGCCCAGCAGCCGCGGGTGATCTTTCGGCACCGGCCGCCGCGCCGTTTCGCTTTCGGCCGCCGGCAGCGGGATTTCGCGGTTCAGAAAAGTGGCGCCCAAGCTCGCCGCGCCGGCCAGCGCCAGGAAATCACGTCGCGGAAACCTGGTCACCGACGGCTTGGTTTCCTTGGCACAATGGCTGCCAGCTTCATTCAAACGTGACGCACGGGATTGAAGGGAAGTCTCCATATCTCCACTAAAACCGATTTAACCTGCGCCATTGAATTCGCGCCAGCAGGGTGTCGCCTTTGTAGCCGTTGCCGGGATTGTTTTCGCCTACCGTTACCCAGGATTCCTCCGGGGTGACGTTGAGCGGATGGAAATTGCCCATCAGCGGGACTTGTTTGGGATTATTGAGGGGATCGCCCATGAGCGGCAGCACCACCTGCTCGGTGTCGCGCCGCAGGCAGAGGCGGGCCGTGTCCACCTGCGCGAGGAACAGCGGCGCCCGGTAGCGCATCACCTTGGCATTTTGTTCGGTGCGCCGCGTATAGACCAGAAACAGGGCCTCCGAATGGGGCAGCCAATGTTGCTGCGTGGTGGACATGACGAGCGGCGCGCCGTCCTCCCAGGCCCAGGCGCGCAGCGGCTGCCAGTTCAAGCCGTCGTCGGATACCGTCACGTAGCCGCGCTCATCCTCGGCCCGCAGGGTCAGATAGTATTTTCCCCGAAACCCGGTCACGCTGGGCTCGAGCAAGCCGCGTCCGGCTGCGTTTCGCAATTCCGCGCCCACTTTCTTGATTTTCAATTGCTCGCCATCGAAGGAGCATCGGACCGTGGTGGCGCTGCGGTCCTTGCGCCCCGTGGGACCGAAAGACAGAGGCATGAGAATATCGCCGTTCTCCAACAGCCAGCGCTGCGCGCAATTGCTGGTGTAGATGGCGGTGGCCCGCGGATCGTCCCATTCCACCTTGCGCCGCCCGGAAAAAGTTCCATCGGCGCGGCGGACCACATAAACCGGGAAACGGTCTTCGGCGGGCTTGGTCAGCTTGCCGTTGCGGTCGTAATAGACATTGTGGCCCAGGCAAAGGATGCTGCGCGTGGGGGCATGGTATTGCGGCACGACATCGCAGACGCCCTCTTGCAAATCCTCCGCCAGTTGCCGCCGCCCCAGGCCCTCGATTGGCAGCGGTTTGCTCCAGGTCCGGCCCAAATCGTCGCTCAGAGTGTGGTGCACCGGGCCAAACATGTCCGAGCCGGAAATGGTTTGCAGAGTCATGAACACCGAAGGCGCCGCCGTTGTCCGGGCCGCCGGGATGATGCAGCCGCGCGGATGGAACCACGAGGGATCGTCCCCTTTCGCCCCGTGCCACAAAACTTCCTTTCGGATGCCGGCGATCAGCGGCTCATCCGCCGGCGCGGCGCGTCCAGGGCTCAGGCCCCACGCCGCAAGCCCGCCCGCCGCCAGCTTGGCTAGAAAAGCACGGCGCGCATGGCGGACACCCGCCGGCCGCAGACCAACCACCGGCCCGGCTTGGGCCGCCGCTAAAATTTCCGCTGCCTTGGCGCGCGCTTTCATGGGTCAGACCGCCCGGGTCTGCTGGTAATACCATTGCAATTGGTCCGGGCTGCTTTCCTCGTCCACATTTTCTTCTTTGGCCATCCGGGAACCCCGGGCGGGCGGGACAATTTCCTTGAGCTTCCATTGCCCGTCCAGACGGCCAAACGTGAGGTATTCCTCAAACGGGGCCACATCCTCATCCCGGCGCAGGACATAGCCGCTGCGTTTGTGGATTTGCTGGGCGTGCGCGCTGATCCGGACGGTGTATTCGTCCAAACCATTATCGGCAAAGTTGCGCACCAGGATCAGTTCCACCTTGCGCACGCACAGGTTGCGGTATTCGACCGCCAGCACTTTTTCGCGGCGGCTTTGCAAAGTCGTCTGCAGGTCGGCGGCTGCTTCCGGAAACAGGTCGGCAACCGGGGCGGCGCTGGGATCGCCATTTTCCTGGGCCAGTTTCATCGCCAGAAAAACTTCGCGCGCGCGCCGGAGCATCGTTTCGCGGTTCCAAAGTTTGTCGGTCTGCGCCAGAAAATTCAGCAGGCGCTCGGTGCGGGTGGCCTTGGTTTCCACTTCCTTTTCCAGCCATGGTCCCGCTTCTCCCTGCGCCTTCGCCGCCTCGCCGTAAACCTCCTTCACTCCCGGGTCGGTGAATTGCTCGAAGAAATTCTCGTCCTTCAAAATGTCGGATTCGCCCGTTTGCTCGATTTCCCGCAAGCTCCAGCGCGCATCCACGAGTTGGAAAGTCCAGAACTCCTGGAAGGTCGCCGGTTCGCGGTCACCTCGCAGCCAGGAGCCGCTGCGGTCGTCCACGTAATAATCCCTCACGTTGGCGGTGAACAACGCGGTGAACTCCCGGTGGCCGGGCTGATGGGTGTAGCGCACGTTGACCAGGTCAATTTGAATGATCCTAAGTCCTTCCATGCGGTTGATCTCGTGGTTGCGGATCATGCCGTTAATCTGCCGCAGGTGATCCCGGTAAAGGTCCGGCATCAGCAGCTCCTGCATGGGTCCATACTCGCGCGCCTGCCAGCACTCCTGCAATTTCAGGAAGGTGGTTCGGGCGGCTTCCCGCAGGGCGTCAGGTTGAAAAGCGGGGTCCACCCGGGCGATAAACTCCAACAATTTAAGGGTTTTGCCAGCCTTGGCCTCGATTTTCTTGCGGCTGAAAAGAAAGTCCAGGTTCTCGCTTTTAGATGACTGCAGCTTGCCGGCAATCAATGCCGTCAGGAAGATGACTCCAAAAATTCCAAAAGCTCCAACAAAAACCGCCTTCTCGAACTTAGACATTTCAGACCATGATTTGCCGCCGCCTCCGCTTCCCCCACGCCTTGATCCGCCGCTAAAACCTTTGTTATGGACCGCCAGGCCAGCGGCAAAATAGGTGTGCGGCGCGTCGGTTTGCAGATTATAGACGGTCACTTTGCCCGGCACCTGTTCAATTGCCAGCACCCCTTGCTCAGTCAGACCGGTCGTTTCCGCCGCGAAAACTTTGTCGCCCGGGCGCAAGGCGGAAACCGTTTTGAATGTGCCATCGCCCACGTAAAAGGGGTGTTCCGCTGTCACACGCACGCGCGACCGTTCCGTCGCGACCACGTAATGCACCTCCGCTTCCGCCTGAAAGACCCGCTGCACGATGGCCTCGGCCAGTTCACCCTCCAAGGTGAACGCTCGCAGCCGATCCCCCGGTCGCACCTGGCTGATTTGAACGGTGGAACCGTCCGCCTGCAGGATTGGCGTATCGGGGAGGAAACAACCTTTGTTATGCGCCACCACGCCATCGGCGATGAAAGTGCCACCGGGCAGCACTGACAGGTTGAAGGCGGGGGCATCGGCCGGAACACGGGCGACGGATTCAATGACGGTCGGTGAATTGGAAAGTGAATTTTCTCTTGAAGGAAATCCATGGACACCTCGCTCTCCCTCACCCGCCCTGCGGGCACCCTCTCCCCCACGGGGGGAGAGGGACGTGGTGAGGGGGCGCGGCTCAGGAAAGAGGTTCGGGGCCGATGTAAACACGGTATCGCCCGCCCGCAAACTGCCCGCTGTCCGGAATATGCCCTCCGCCACCATGATGGGATGCTCTGCGGTCACATAAACCGTCCGTCCCGCAATCGTTAACGCGCAATATTCCGCCGGTTGCACCGCGTGCAGGCTTTGCACCAAAGCTAAACGCCGGCTTCCATCCTGCCAGGCCCAAACCCGATCCCCCCGCTGCAAAGTTTCAATTGCCTGTTCTCCTGAAAGAGTGGCAATCAGCGTTCCCGCGCGAAAGCAGCCCCCGCCTTTGTTATGCACGGCAATCCCGGCGGCAAAATAGGTGTGCGGCGCGTCGGTCCGCAGATTATAAACAGTTACAGGACTTGGAATCTCGGTGATGGAAACCACTTTTTGTACGAGCAACGCGTCGGTCCCGGCGGCGAAAACTTTGTCCCCAGCCCGCAATGCGGCGACGGTTTTGAAGGCGCCATTCCCAAGGTAGAACGGATGCTCACCGGTCACGCGCAGGAGCGCGCGATCCGTGCGCACTTCGTAATAGCGCCCCGCTTGCACCTGGTAAATCTCCCGCACGGTGGTGTTGACCAGCGCGCCGTCGGGGGTGAAGGCCCGCAAGCGGTCACCCACCCGCA
>Ga0209381_1002690_pt1 | contig 21088 bp, 22 predicted proteins | sample DewCreD2012metaG_FD_184111 | JGI IMG/M metagenome (GOLD analysis project Ga0209381, IMG submission 184111) | Hot spring sediment bacterial and archeal communities from British Columbia, Canada, to study Microbial Dark Matter (Phase II) - Dewar... ...
ATTACACTCGACGAAATTGCAAGTCAAATCAGCAGAGGTGGATTTAAGGAATTACCAATAATTGTTAAAGGTGATGTTGACGGTTCGATTGAAGCTCTTGCAGATTCTCTTATGAAGTTATCGAACGATGAAGTAGCTGTGCGTGTTATCCATAAAGGTGTTGGTGCTATTTCAGAAGGAGATGTTCTTTTAGCTGCTGCTTCGCAAGCAATTATTATAGGTTTCCATGTCCGACCAAACACTAATGCAAGAAAACTGGCTGAACAGGAAAAAGTTGATATTAGATTATACAACATAATCTACGATGCAATTAACGAAGTTAAATCTGCTCTTGAAGGAATGTTATCTCCTGTAGTTTCCGAAGAGTTAGTTGGTACAATAGAAGTTCGCGAAATATTCAAAGTACCAAAGGTTGGAACAGTTGCCGGATGTTATGTTCAGGACGGCAAAATTGAGCGAAAGAATAAAATCCGTCTGTTCAGAGATGGCATTGCAATTTATGAAGGTGAGTTAGCTTCCTTAAAACGATTTAAAGATGACGTACGCGAAGTTGAAAAAGGTTTTGAGTGCGGTCTTGGAATTGCCAATTTTAACGATATAAAAGTTGGCGATATAATTGAATCATATAGAATTATAGAAACAAAAAAGAAATTAGCTTAATGTCTTACAGATTAGATAAAGTTGCCAGTTTGTTGAAGGAAGAACTTAGTTTAATATTTCTTCACAGGGTTCAGGATTCTGAAGTAGGTATCGTTACTGTTACCAGTGTTAAAGTTAGTGCTGACCTTCAGCATTCTAAAGTATATTTATCTGTTTACGATAAAAACAAACGCGACGAGGTTCTGGATAAAGTAAATAATCTAAAGAAAATGATCAGAAGTGAACTCGCTTCTAAGGTGCAACTAAGATATATACCAGAATTACACTTTTTTATAGACGATACTCTCGATTATGTTGAAAAGATCGAAGGATTATTTAAACAAATTCACTCCTCCGATGGAAAAGATAAAAATGATAACCAAGGGAACACTTGAGAATTATATTCCTGATTTCGAAGCTGGTGAAGTAATTTTGATTGATAAACAATTATATAAATCGTCCTTTGATATTGTTTACAAAGTTAGAAAAGCTGTTAATGTAAAAAAGGTTGGTCACGCCGGCACACTTGATCCTATGGCTACAGGTTTACTGATCGTTTGCACAGGTAAGATGACTAAGCAGATATCAACTTTTAGAGATCTCGATAAAACTTACACTGGTGTTTTTACAATTGGTAAAACGACACCATCATTTGATATTGAAACAGAGTTCGATTCTGTAAGTGATTATTCGTCTGTAACAGAGGAACTGATTATAAACACAGCCAAATCTTTTTTAGGAAAGAGCAGTCAGGTTCCGCCGGCTTATTCTGCTGTTAAGCATAAGGGGAAATCACTTTATGAATTTGCGCGTAAGGGGGTAGAGATTATAAAAGAACCAAGGGAAATTTTTATTTCCCGTTTCGAAATATTGAAAATAGATTTACCTGAAATTTGGTTCGAAATTACTTGTTCAAGCGGAACTTATATTAGAGTAATTGCAAATGATTTCGGTAAAAAATTAGGATGTGGTGCTTATCTGAGCAGATTAAGAAGAACTAAGATTGGTCAATTTGATGTTTCTAATTCGATTACTATAAAAGAATTTAACGAAAAATTTAAGGAGCAGATCCCGGCTCAATAACCTGAATTTACTGATATGAAAGTATATACTGATTTAAATGAATATATAAAACAAGAAAATGCTGTTGTTACTGTGGGTACTTTTGATGGTCTGCATCGGGGGCATTTAAAAATTATAGAAACAATGAAATCTATTGCTGCCGGAATTAATGGAAAAAGTATTGTTGTAACTTTCGACCCGCATCCGAGGAGTGTAATTTCTAAAAATTATGATATGAAGTTGCTTACATCATTGAACGAAAAAAAGAAAATATTGGAAAAGATCGGAATTGATGAACTGATTATTATTAACTTTAATAAAGAATTCTCTCAGTTAACAGCAGATCAGTTTATAAAGAATTATCTTGTGGATAAATTTGGAACTGTCCATATGGTTGTTGGTCACGATCATAAGTTTGGAAAAGATAGAATTGGCGATGAAGAAAAATTAAGAGAATTGGGAAAAATTTATAACTTTGATGTTACCGCTGTGCCTCCCGAAAATAATGATGGTGAAATAATAAGCAGTACTAAGATTCGTAATGCCCTTTTGGAAGGCAATGTAGAAAAAGCTAACCTTTTACTGGGCAGAAATTATACATTTACCGGTGTAGTTGTTAAAGGAGCTCAGAGAGGTAGAGTATTAGGATTTCCAACAGCCAATTTAAAGCTCGACGATAATTACAAAGCTATTCCGAAAAAAGGTGTTTATATTGTAGCATGTTCTTGTTTTAATGAACCTTACTTTGGTATTATGAATATCGGTTATAGACCAACTTTTGAAGAAATAACTGAATTGGTTATCGAAGTTCATATTCTGAATTTTAATATGGATATATACGGTAAGGAATTAAAAGTTGATTTTATAAAAAGACTGCGCGATGAAAGAAAATTTGAATCAAAAGAAGAACTTATTCATCAAATTGAAGAAGATAAAAAGAAAGCTGTCGAACTAATAAATGTTTTAGTTAATTAATTGATCCCGGTTGATAAAATTACTGGGGTTATATCGTACAAATAAAAAAAAGGAGTAACAAAATGTCTATTTCCAAAGAAAGAAAACTTGAAATTATCAAGAAATATGGAAAAACTGAGAAAGATAGCGGAACTGCAGAAGTTCAAATCGCTCTCTTAACAGAAAGAATCAATAACCTTACTGCTCATTTCGAAGGTCACAAAAAGGATCATGCATCAAGAAGAGGTCTTATGCAGATGGTTGGTAAGAGAAGAAGATTATTGGACTATTTAGCTAGCAAGGATATTGAAAGATATCGTAACATAATTAAAGAATTGAACATTAGAAAGTAATGAGGAAAGTAAATGGTATATTCTAAAGAAGTTGAAATTGGCGGTAGAATTTTAAAAATTGAAACGGGTAAACTTGCAAAGCAATCTAACGGTGCTGTTACTGTGCAGTATGGCGATACTGTTGTTCTTGTTACAGCAGTTGCCGGTGAACTAAGAGATGATATTGACTTTTTCCCTCTAAATGTTGAGTACAGAGAAAAATCTTTTGCAGCTGGAAAAATTCCCGGCGGGTTCTTAAAAAGAGAAGGAAAACCGAGCGATAAAGAAATTCTTAGTGCAAGATTAATTGATCGCCCCATCAGACCTTTGTTTCCGGATAATTATTATAATGACACACAGGTGGCAGCATTTGTCTATTCTTTTGATAATGAAAATGATGCAGATGTTATAGCTGCTGTTGGTGCTTCTGCCGCTCTTGTAATTTCGGATATCCCTTTTCTGGAACCGATTGGAGAAGTTCGTGTAGGTAGAATTAACGGAGAATTTATTGTCAATCCTACAATTGCACAAATTGAAGAGAGTGACCTGGAATTAGTTGTTGCGGGTACCGATAGCTCAATTATGATGGTTGAAGGCGAAGCTAAAGAAGTAAACGAAAGTGTTATGCTTGATGCACTGAAATTTGCTCATCAGGAAATAAAGAAACTTGTTAAGGTGCAAAACGAATTACGCGAGCTTTGCGGAAAACCTAAAATGGTTGTTCCCGAAAAGGTGATTGATCAGAATCTTCTGAATGATGTTAAGGAAATTGCTTATGAAAAATTTAAATCCATTGTTGCTGCGGTTTTAAGTAAAGAGGAGAGATCGGCTAAGAATAAGGAACTTGAACAGGAAGTAATAACAACATTAGCAGAAAAATATCCCGAACAAGAAAAAGTTATAAAGGAAATTCTGCACGATATTGAAAAAGAATTAATGCGTTCAAGAATTCTTGAAGAAGGTTTACGTCTTGATGGTAGAAAAACAGATGAAATTAGACCGATTTCAATTGAATTAGGAATATTACCTCGTCCTCATGCATCGGCACTTTTTACACGTGGAGAAACTCAAAGTCTTACAACACTTACTCTTGGCACAAAGCAAGATGAACAGATTATTGATGGACTTCAGACTGAATTTAGAAAACGTTACATCCTACATTATAACTTTCCGCCATTTAGTGTAGGTGAAACAGGAAAATACAGCGGAGTAGGAAGAAGAGAAGTTGGTCATGGTAATCTTGCTGAAAGATCATTAAAAAATATTCTCCCTTCAGAAGAAGTATTTCCGTATATGATTCGTCTTAATTCCGATATTCTCGAATCAAACGGATCATCATCAATGGCAACAGTTTGTGCCGGCTCGTTAGCGCTAATGGAAGGTGGTGTTCCTGTTAAATGCGCTGTGGCTGGTATTGCTATGGGACTTGTTAAAGAAGGGGACAGATATGCAATTCTATCCGACATTTTAGGAAACGAAGATCATTTAGGCGATATGGACTTTAAAGTTGCCGGATCGGAAAATGGTATTACTGGATTCCAGATGGATATAAAAATTCAGGGAATCTCTTTCGAAATTATGGAAAAAGCTCTTGCTCAGGCAAAAGCTGGCAGAATGCATATTCTTAAAATAATGAATGAAGCTATCTCCGAACCCAAACCTTCTATCTCAAAATTTGCACCTACACTTTTATCAACTAAAATAAATACAGATAAAATAGGTGCAGTAATTGGACCCGGTGGAAAAGTTATTCAGAAAATCCAGAAGGACTTTAATGTTGAAATCAACATTGAAGAAGATGGAACAGTAAGCATTGCCGGACAAGATCGTCAAAAAGCTAAAGAAGCTAAAGAATACATAAAATGGCTTACCGCCGAACCGGAGATAGGAAAAAACTATAACGGAAAAGTTATGAAGATAACCGACTTCGGCGCTTTTGTTGAAATTTTACCCGGCATTCAAGGGTTGCTTCATATCTCCCAAATTGATAATAAACGCGTTAATAAAGTTACTGATGTTCTTAAAGAAGGCGATATTATCAAAGTTAAGTTGGTAAGTATTGAAGGCGGAAAGTTTTCCTTATCAAGAAAAGTTCTGCTTAAAGAAAAAGAAGTTCCGGAAAATTCTGAAAACGATAATTCAAAAGATGAAATAAACTAACCGACATTTGATTGTTCTGCACTAAATTTCTTAGGGCAGAGTAATAAATGTTCAGTTCTTAATTTCATCTATTGTATTGGTAAAACATTTGTTACGTTGAGAATGTGATGAAGATCGGTAACCTAGATATTGGAAATAAACTTATCCTAGCCCCAATGGCTGAGGTAACCGATTCCTCATTTAGAAAAATTGCTAAAGAGTTCGGAGCAGGACTCACATTCACTCAAATGGTTAGTGCTCAGGGTGTTATAAATAATAATTTTGAAACTCTTCGACTTCTCTCCTTCAGCCGCGATGAAAAACCGATTGGCGTTCAAATACTTGGTAATAATCCTGAAATCCTTGGTGATGCTGTAAAAGAAATTGTAAAACTAAAACCTGATGTTATCGATCTTAATTGCGGTTGTCCCGTTGATAAAGTTGTTGGCAATAATATGGGCTCTGCTCTGCTTGAAGATCCAAAGGCAATGGGTAAGTTGATAAAAAAAATGGTTGATTCATCAAGTGGTGTCCCTATTTCAGTAAAACTCCGTTTGGGTAAAGATAAAAATAACATCAACATTTTTGAAACAGCTAAAGTTGCCGAGGATAATGGCGCTTCAGTTCTGTTTGTCCACACTCGTACACGTAATGATAAATATGAATCAGATCCTGACTGGAATTGGCTGGCGAAAGTAAAAGAAATTGTAAATATTCCAGTTGTTGGAAATGGTTCAATATTTACACCAGCTGACGCCAAGAGAATGATAGAATTAACTGGTTGCGATTCTGTCATGGTTGCGCGAGGGGCACTCGGAAATCCGTTTATTTTTGAGCGGTTCAATTCATTAGCTATTACAGGTTTTGACCCGGGAGAACCTCCAATTCAGTTAGTTAGAGATGTTTTACTTAAACAGATTAACTATATGGAAAGAGAATTTGGTGAACCGAATAGTTTAGATAAAGCAAAAAAACATTCTATCTGGTATTTCCGTTTTTATCCCGGTGTCGATCAGTTTTTGGAAAAAGTTTTTTCACTAAATAATTTACAATCTATTCGCAATTTAATTGAAGAACATACAAAAAATGTATTACTTGGTAACCTCAAGGTTACTCAACTAAATGAAATTAATATAAAATTTAAGAAGAAAGTTTTGTTCTGGTTAGCTGAGGAAAATTTAGAAACCCTTGGTTAACTAACGAATGAACATTTAAAGAGTTTTACATGAATAAAGAAATTATTATTAGTACTTCTACAACTCAAAACAGAGTTGCTATTACAGAAGACGGCAATCTTGTAGATTTCTTTGTTGACCATCCTGAGAAACAGAGGATGGTTGGTGATGTTTATCTTGGAAGAGTGGCCAGAGTATTACCGGGCATTAGAGCCGCATTTATAAATATCGGTCTAAAGCACGATGCATTTCTTCATTTCTCAGATATTGGCGAAAGAACTGAAGCTCTGCAAGGTATTTTTGACGATGATGAGGAGGAAGAAGAGGAATCAAAACAAAATGAGAATGAATCTGCTTTACAATCAAACGATATAAATCAACCTACTTTGGAATTACCAAAACCGGAAATAAGAGAAAAACAAATTCCAAAGCTTCATAAAGGACAAGAAATTTTAGTCCAGATTCTTAAAGAACCGGTTAAAGATAAAGGGGTTCGGGTTACTTCTTCTATTTCAATCCCCGGAAGATTTTGTGTTTTACTTCCGATGGATAATAAAATCGGTGTATCAAAAAAAATTGTCGATTTTAAAGAGAGAAAAAGATTAAGAAAAATTGCACGTGGTATTATTCCTGAAGATTGCGGTTTAATTATTAGGACTGCAGCAAAGGATCAGGACGAAGAATCCTTATCAGCCGATTTGAAATATCTTGTTAAAATATGGGAAGATATTCAAGAAGACGCGAAAAAACTTGATCCACCTTCTTTACTTTACAAAGATTTGAGTACAACAATAAGTGTTATAAGAGATCTTTTTACACCGGATGTTTCTAAAGTATTTGTTGATTCTAAAAAGCTGTATAAAGAAATTCGAAATTATGTTCAGTTTATCCAACCGGCTTTATTAGATAGAATAGAATTCTATAAAGAAGACCGCCCGATTTTTGAATCATTTAAGATTGACGAACAGATAAAAAATTTAATGCGCCGTAAGGTATCGCTTCCAAGCGGAGGTCATATTGTAATTGATCATACAGAAGCAATGACGGTAATTGATGTCAATAGCGGTAGATATGCAGCAAAAAAAGATCAGGAATTAAATTCGCTTAAAACTGATCTGGAAGCTGCAAGGGAAATTGTTAGACAATTACGTTTACGTGATATTGGCGGATTGATTGTAGTCGATTTTATTGATCTTGAAGACGAAAAAAATCGTAAAAAGATTTATGACGAGTTAAAAAAAGAATTTAAAAAGGATCGTGCTAAGACTGCATTGTTACCAATGACAGAATTTGGGTTAATGCAAATTACACGGGAAAGGGTTAGAGAAAATATTGTTCAGTCAATGACCGAAGTGTGTCCATATTGCGAGGGAACCGGATTATTAACAAAAAAATCGAATCTGATTCATGAAATTGAAGGTTGGTTAAAAAGATACAAAATGGAAGGGAAGTATAATTCTCTGATTCTTAAGGTTCATCCTTCCCTTGGTGAAAAGCTAAAACAAGGTTTTATATCAACATTAACAAAAATTCAGCTAAAATATTTTATTAAACTAAAATTGGAACAGACCGAAAAAATTAGTCCACAAACCTTTAGATTTATTGCAAAGAAAACTAACGAGGATTTAACGGAAGAATTTGCATAGAGTATTATTTCGGATACGAAAAATATCCAGATTTTATTTAATTTTAATTGTACAAAATCCTAAAACACCTGAGGATAAGGGCTATGAAATTTTTTATTGATACTGCAAACATTGCTCAGATAAAAGAAGCAGCTTCATACGGATTACTTGATGGAGTTACTACTAATCCATCCCTTGTGGCCAAAGAAGGAATGGAATTCAGAAAACTACTCGAAGAAATCCTAAAGATTGTAGATGGGCCAATTAGCGCCGAGGTTGTTGCTACTGATTATGAAGGTATAATGAAAGAGGCAATGGAACTTGCAAAAATTCATAAAAATATTGTGGTAAAAGTTCCCCTGATTAAAGAAGGCATTAAAGCCGTTAAAGCATTAACAGAAGAAGATATTAAAACTAATGTTACTCTCTGTTTTTCGGCTTCACAAGCATTACTTGCTGCTAAAGCTGGTGCAACTTATATAAGTCCTTTTGTTGGACGTCTTGATGATATTAGCCAAAGCGGAATGGATTTAGTAAAACAAATTGTACAAATCTATAAGAACTATAATTATAAAACTGAGGTTTTGGTTGCAAGTATAAGACACCCGCTTCACTTGGTAGAAGCTGCTATGATGGGGGCAGATGTTGCAACTATGCCGTTTGATGTAATAGAAAAATTATTTAAACACCCTCTTACCGATATCGGTCTTGAGAAATTTCTAAGTGACTGGAAAAAACTTAATCAGAAATAGTTATGAAAAAAACAAAATTTTATCCTATTCATGAAAAACTTGGCGCAAAAATAGTTGACTTTGCCGGTTTTAAAATGCCAGTATTATATTCATCAATAATTGCAGAGCACAAAGCGGTTCGTTCTTCCGTTGGTGTTTTTGATGTTTCCCATATGGGCGAAATTTTTATTCGCGGCGACAAAGCTCTCGATTTTGTTCAACATATTACCGTCAATGATGCATCTTTATTATATGATGGTAGAGTGCAATATTCAGCAATGTGTTATGAAGATGGCGGTATTGTTGATGATTTATTAGTATACAGAATTTCAGAAAAAGAATTTATGCTTGTTGTTAATGCTTCCAACAAAGACAAAGATTTTGAATGGATGAAAAAGAATAATTCATTTGGTGTTGATATTGTTGACGAAAGTGATGATTATTCTTTGCTTGCAGTTCAAGGACCAAATTCAAAAAAGACAATTGAAAAAATCTGTAACAAACAATTGGATTTAGAGTACTATCATTTCTTTAATGCAAATGTTGCCGGTGTAGAAATCCTCCTTTCGAGAACCGGTTATACCGGTGAACTGGGATACGAATTATATTTTAAGGGAGACGAAAGTGTTGCTGAAAAAGTTTGGAATGCCCTTTTTGAAAGCGGCAAAGAATTTAATATTCAACCGGTTGGGTTAGGTGCCAGAGATTCACTCAGACTTGAAATGGGGTTCTGCTTATATGGCAATGACATTGATCAAACAACTAATCCATTAGAAGCCGGGCTTGGTTGGATTACAAAACTTAAAAAACCTTCTTTTATTGGAAAAGATGTTTTAGTAAAAGTTAAAGAAGAAGGTCTGAAAAGAAAACTTGTTCCTATGATTTCTGAAGAAAAATCATTCCCACGTCACGGTTACGACCTTTCTGTTAATGGTAAAAAAGTCGGATACATTACAAGTGGAACAGTCAGTCCAATACTCGATAAAGCAATTGCAATGGGTTATGTAGATATCGATTTTGCAAAAGAAGGGAATCAAATTAATTTCTTAATCAGAGGAAAAGAAATTCCTGCTGTTATTACTAAGTTACCATTTATAAAAAATTAATATGAAGATAAACGTATTATTTTCAAACTTACATTTAGATGAGCTCTATTTCACAGGTAAGACTTGTGTTGTAATAGATGTACTGAGAGCTTCTACTGTTATTGTTACAGCAATATCGAATGGAGCTAAAGAGGTAATCCCTGTTAGCACGGTTGATTTTGCTGTTAAAGTTTCCGGCGACGCTTTCAGGAGTCAGACAATTTTAGGTGGCGAAAGAAACACTAAAAAGGTAGAAGGTTTTGCACTCGGTAATTCACCATTGGAATATACCCAAGATGTAATTGGTGGTAAGTCGATTATTCTTTATACCACAAATGGTTCAAGATCAATTGTGAAAGCCAAGTTTTCTGAGAATCTTTTTGTGGCTTGTTTTAATAATCTTGGTGCAATAGTAAATCATCTTATTAAACTGAATAAAGATGTTGAAATTATTTGTGCAGGAACAAACGGCGGTTTTAATTTAGAAGATGCTGTATGTGCCGGAAATATTATTGATAGATTACAAGAATCAAAAGAGGATATTGAGCTTTCCGACTCGTCAGTTGCAAGTAAATTATTGTACAAAAATTATTCGAAGAACATATTAAAAATGTTAAAGAGCACTGATCATGGCAAGCTGTTAATCGAAAACGGATTCGAAGATGATATTAAAGAATGTGCTAAAGTTGATTCTATTGATGTGATACCATTCTTCTCGTCGGGTGTGATTAAAAAGTTAGAATCGACAAGTAACAAATCAAAGAAATCTGACAAAAACTTTAAGTCAGTTAATGCCGAAGAAAAATAAATCCAAAGAGAAAACAGATAACGGTAAAGAATATTTTGTAGTTTCACCGGCAAAGAAAAAAAAATTGCTTGGTATATTCCTTACCGTTTTTGCCTTTCTGATTTTTTTAAGTATCCTTTCCTATTCCAGATATGATGATGCTTCATTTTCATTCAGGTTTACTGATTTGTTCAATGTATTTAGTTCAATTCCGGAGTTAAGAAGCAATGCTTCCACTACATATAACTGGCTCGGAATTTTTGGAGCTTACATTTCGAACTTCTTTATTCATTCAACATTAGGATATTTTTCTTTAATCTTTCCGATTATAATGTTTGTATGGGGTTACTCGGTACTTCGTGCATCTTCATACAAGATTGCAATTTATGTGACTAATTTTCTTCTGGTAATGGGAATTTTACTTTCAACTTTCTTTGGAATGTTGAGATTCAGTCCGGAATTTGGTCTGTTTACAGATGTATATGAATTATCCGGTAATGTCGGTGCGTTCTTTGGAATTGCAATAAGTAAATTACTTGGTGGGTTAGGAAGTCTTGTTTTTTTGATTGCGGCAATGATTGTTACATTAATAATTGTATTTGATATTCGTTTAAGTGCTATTCTGGATTTCTTAAAGAAGTTTTACAAGTCTGATGAAACCGAAGAAGAGAGTATAAAAATAAAATCACCCGAAACTGAAATTGATGATAATTTATCTAAGATAAAAAATTTAAGAGATGAAAAAAAATCAAAACCACTGATAAAAGATGAAGAAGCAGTTGATGCTGAAGAAACTGAAAAGGAATTACCGGAAACTCGGATTCGAATTGTAAAAAAAGACGAACCGGATAAAGTAATTGAACCTGAATTAATCAAAGAACCCGAAGTACCTAAATCAAAAAAAATTGATTTATCTAAGAGTGACAAGCAAAAAACCGAAGATTCTCTCCCATTAATTGATAAAGAAGCAGAAGCAGCTTTACCGGATCAATGGGATGAACAGATAAAGTTTATACCACCTTCTCTAGATCTACTTTCGCATGCAGAAGATGAAGAGGTAAAGGTTCATGAAAGTGAATTAAAACGAAATGCGGAATTATTAAAAGAAAAACTTGCCCTTTTTGATATACAAATAGAAGATATAACGGTAACCCCCGGACCGGTGGTTACATTATATGAAATAGTTCCTGCGCCGGGTGTTAAAATTAGTCGTATTGTTAGTCTTGAGCACGATATTGCTCTAGCATTAGCAGCAAGAGGTATTAGAATAATTGCTCCAATACCGGGTAAAAGTGCAATAGGAGTAGAAATTCCAAACGCACAAGCATCTATTGTAAGAGCTAGATCTGTTATTAGCAAATTAAAAGAAACCAAAGCAGAATTACCTTTAGCTCTTGGTAAAACTATTTCCGGGGATGTATATATAACTGATCTGGCTAAAATGCCTCACTTATTAATTGCCGGATCTACCGGTTCTGGTAAAAGTGTTGGTATCAATATGATTATAAACAGTCTATTATATTCTAAACATCCTTCTGATATTAAGTTTGTAATTGTAGATCCGAAGAAAATAGAACTTTCGTTTTACAAAAAACTAAATAAACATTTCTTAGCAGTTTCACCCGATCTTGATGAAGAAATAATTACAAATCCGTCTAATGCTTTACTTGCTCTGAAAGCCGTTGAATATGAAATGGAAAAGCGATACGATAAACTGGCAAAAGCTGGCGTTAGAAATATAGTTGATTATAATAAGAAGATTGCTAATCCCAAGACACGACCTAAAGACACAGACGAGATGAAACATCATAAATTGCCTTATATAATAATTATTATTGATGAATTAGCTGATTTGATGATTACATCGGGAAAAGAAGTTGAAGAGCCGATTGCCCGACTTGCTCAGCTTGCGCGTGCGGTTGGTATTCACCTGATTCTTGCAACTCAACGTCCTTCGGTAAATGTTATTACCGGTGTAATTAAAGCAAACTTCAGTGCGAGGATGGCTTATCAGGTGGCAACAAAAATTGATTCGCGCACTATTCTTGATATGAACGGAGCCGAACAATTACTGGGAAGCGGAGATATGTTATTTCTACCCGGAGGAATGCCGAAACCAATTAGAATTCAGAATGCGTTTATTTCCACCGAAGAGGTTGAACGTGTTACAAACTTTATTTATGCTCAGCAAGGTTTTTCTAAACGTTACTTCCTTCCTTCTATGTATGAAAAGAAAAAAGCTGATGCCGGAAATTTTCTTGCCGATTTAGATCCGATGTTTGAAGAAGCAGCAAGAGTTGTTGTTAGACATCAGCAAGGTTCTGTTTCATTGCTTCAAAGAAGATTAAAACTTGGTTACTCAAGAGCTGCCAGAATTGTTGACCAACTTGAACAAGCTGGTATAGTCGGACCATCTGAAGGAAGTAAAGCACGTGAAGTAATTGTTGAAAATGAAGAACAGCTCGAAACTATTTTAAGATCACTTTAGTCTATGAAAAAATTATTTTTTCTCTTACTTTTTTCACAAATTATTCTTGCTCAAAGTGCTAATGACATTTTGAAAAAAGCACAAGCGAAGTTTAATTCTATAACGAGTTTTAGTTCTAACTTTTCTCAAGTTATAATAAGCCCTGAAGGAAAGGTTTCCGGTAAAGATAACGGAACATTTATTTATAAACGTAAAAATAAATTTATTGTTGATCAGAAAAGAAGTACAATTGTTTCCAATTCTGAATCAGTATGGAATTACGATAAAAAGAATAAGAAAGTTGTGATTAGTACTTTTTATGACGACCCGACATCATTTTCAATAGAAAGATTTATTTTTGATTACCCGGCATTGTGTAGAATAAAATTTATTAAAGAGGAATCAAACGACATTGAAAAAGTTATTCAACTAATTCCTAAGGATGATCAACTTGATGTTAAGGAAATAAAAATTTGGTTTAATAACAACAACTTAATAAACAGGTTGGAAATAGTTGATTTACTGGATATAAGATATAGTTTCAGTTTCACAGATATAAAAGAGAATCAGGATATACCTGATTCAAGGTTTACATTTTATCCTCCTAAAGGAATAAAAATTATTGACCTCCGCTGAAAAAAATAGAAGCAGTATTAAAAAACTAACCGGGTACTTAATGCCCGTAATACTTACTCTTTTGTTCCTTTTTCTTGCATTCAAAAATGTTGACCTAAAGGAATCTTTTTTACTTATTGCAAATACTTCTATTTTATGGCTCATTCTATATGTAATTGTATTTTACCTGTCCCATTATATTAGAGCGTTACGATGGAAAGTAATGGTGCATTCTGTTAAGAAGGATATTTCCACATTTAATTTGTTTTCGGCGGTAATGATTGGTTATGGAGTTAATTGTTTAATACCACGACTTGGTGAAATTTACAGAGGTTTGTTTATAGGTAGATGGGAGGGGCTTTCAAGAACAACTATGTTGGGAACGGTTGTGATTGAAAGAATTATTGATATTGGAGCATTTGCGTTTGCGTCACTCTTGAGTGTATATATTTTCCCGGGTAATCTTTTCGGAGAAATTGTGTGGCTGAAAACTTCATTGATTATCGGTTTTGCGTCAATATTTATTATCTCATTGCTTATTGTATTTATGGTAAAATATGAAAAGAAGTTTGAACCTGTTATTGTGAAATTTCTTTCTAAATTTAGTAAGAAAATTGCATCAAAGTTTGAAGAACTTTTTTCAACGCTTGTTGATGGTTTATCAAGTATTCAGGATTTCAGAACAATTTTTTTGATTACTATCTACACCGGTTTAATTTTATTACTTTATACACTTAACTCGTTTATCGGTTTTTATATGCTTGACATGCAAAAATTCGGATTAGTTACTTTTTCAATGGCTTGGGTTTTTATGACTATCAGTGCTTATGGAGTTATTGTTCCAACACCCGGCGGAACCGGATCTTATCATATAATTTCTATCTTTGTGTTAACTCAACTGTATAATTTTGATTATGAAATAAGTGCTGCTTATGCATTGTTAACACATTTTATTTCTTATGTCATTTTTATCGGTACAACAGTTTTGGTAATTTATCTTGTGAATAGATTTCGGATAAAAAAAGGAAGTAAAAAAGAAAATTTCTTTACTGTATTTGATCTTCATTCGGATTCAAAATGAAAAGAATTGTTTTTCTATTTACGCTATGGTCAATAAATCTCTCTGCTCAGTGGGATTTCAGTTTGGCTATGGGAATTGATTATAAATCGATTCCGACTTACAGAGATTATATTAACTATAATTTTGCACCTGTCAATAATAAGCTCAAATCATTCAATTCATCTATAAATTTCTCGGGTGAAATTGGTTATTTGGCAAGTAAGTTTTTTCAGATCGGTTTGGAATACAGTATTGTTTTAGATTCTTATTCAACAGTTTTTAGCACGGGAGGAATTTACAATATTTCCTATACAATGCACCGACCAAGTTTGCTTGGTTATTATGTTATATCAGGTGAAGGATATAAATTTAAATTCGGAGGGGGTTTAGGTCTTAGATTGGCTACACTAAACGAGGAGATAATTACAAAAACAGATTATTCAACAAACGGTTTTGGAATTTTATTAAAAGCTGAAGCAAACACAATTCTATCAGATAATTTATTCGTTTTAATAGGATTAGATTTAAGATATGATGATACGGCTGATCTGGAATCCGCTAATAACAAAAAAATAACTAACTTGGTTAACAATGAGAATGTTAACCTTAATTCAGTTTCTGTTGGTATAAAAATCGGTTTAAACTATACATTTTAAAAGGTCTTTATGGAAATTATTGAAGCAATAATACTCGGTATTATTCAGGGATTAACTGAATTTATACCCATTAGTAGTACAGGTCATCTTACAGTTGCCGGTAAGTTAATGAATTTAATCTCAGAATCTAATCCGGAACAATGGACTGCATTTATTGCCGTTATACAAGTTGGTACTTTGTTGGCAGTACTTATCTATTTCTGGAAAGATCTTCTTAATATTTTGAAAGATTTTGTTCGTGATTTATTTATAAATAGAAAAAGTTTTTCAGAACAAAGTAAAAATACTATGATGGGCTGGTATATAATTATTGCTACAATTCCCGTTGTGTTAATTGGTCTTGGTTTTAAGGACATAATAGAAGGAGCTTTCACAAAAAATTTGTTTGTTATTTCTTCAAGTCTTATAGTATTGGCAGTAATACTTGCAATAGCCGAAAAGACAGGAAAGTTTAACAGAACCATTAATGATATTAAATGGTATGATGCTTTATTAATTGGAATTGCACAGTCTTTTGCATTAATACCCGGTTCGTCACGTTCCGGAACAACTATTACCGCAGCAATATTTCTTGGATTTAACAGAGAAACAGCAGCACGATTTTCATTCTTAATGAGTATTCCTGCAATTGCTGCAAGCGGGTTGTTACAATTCTATCAAGCTCTCCAATATATTGACTATAACGGATTGATTGTTCTTATCATATCAACTATTGTCTCAGGTATTTTTGGTTATTTATCAATTGAATTTCTTCTTAGATATCTTAGAAAAAAATCTACATTTATTTTTATTATCTATCGTATTTTGGCTGGTCTAATTATATTAACCATGATTTATAATGGCGTAATAAAACCTTAAGGAGAAATCATATGGTTAACAGAATTCTTGGAATATTAATCTTGGTTTTATTTATAGTTTCCTGTTCTAAAAAAGAACCCGAATTACAAACACAAAAAAAATTACAAACAACTATTGAGAAAGGAGATACTTTGGAAAATTTAATTGAATTAAAGAATAATGAAAAATTAATCGCAACTATTCAGACAAATATGGGAACATTCGAAATAGAATTGTTTGCCCGTGAAGTACCACGAACAGTAAAAAACTTTGCCGGTTTAGCACTTAAGGGTTATTATGATGGAATAATATTTCATCGGGTAATTAAGGATTTTATGATTCAGGGAGGTGACCCCACCGGAACTGGTATGGGAGGGGAAAGTATTTACGGTGCAAAATTTGAAGATGAGTTTGTTCCATCTTTAATGCACGATTCTCCGGGAATTGTATCTATGGCAAACGCCGGTCCGAACACTAATGGAAGTCAGTTTTTTATAACAGTTGTTCCTACTCCATGGCTTAATGCTCGGCATTCTGTATTTGGTAAAGTTATTAAAGGGATGGATGTTGTTTATGCAATAAGTCAGGTCCCTACCAATAAAATGGATAGACCAATTAGTGATGTTGTTATGCAAAAAGTAACAGTAGAAAAAAGAGCTAACTGATTTCAATGCAGCAGAAAGAATTCTTCACATCCCGCTGGGGATTAATTCTTTCCACACTCGGAATAGCTGTAGGAACAGGTAACATATGGCGATTTTCACGGATTGTTGCTCAAAATGGCGGTGGTTCATTTTTAATTCCTTGGGTGATTTTTTTATTGATTTGGTCTGTGCCATTAATAATTGCAGAATTTGCAATTGGGAAATCAACACGTCTTTCTCCAATCGGTGCAATAGCCAAAACAGCTGGTAAAAAATATGCCTGGATGGGCGCATTTGTTGCATTTGTTTCCACTGCAATTATGTTTTATTACTCTGTGGTTGCCGGGTGGTGCATTAGATATTTTGTATCTTCATTTAGTGGTGATCTGTTTAATACGACCAATCATTTAAACTATTGGAAAGATTTTTCTGAAAGTGGTTTGCCGATTGTTTATCACTTAATTGCAATGGCCATAGGTGGATTTGTAATATATAAAGGTGTTGTAAAAGGAATCGAAAAAGCAAATCGTTTTCTGGTTTCATCACTGTTGTTAATTTTAATTATTCTTTTGATTCGCGCGGTTACTCTTCCCAATGCAATCGAAGGAATAAAATATCTTTTTACACCAAAGTTGGAGTATATTCTTGATTATAAGGTTTGGCTTAATGCATTAACACAAAATGCATGGGATACCGGCGCTGGCTGGGGGTTAATAATGACTTATGCAATTTATATGAAGAAGAAAGAAGATATTGCTCTCAATGCAGCTTTAATCGGTTTTGGGAATAACTCTGTTTCTCTTATTGCCGGAATTACTATTTTTTCAACTGTATTTGCTCTAAGTTCTACAGATGCAATGATGCAAATTTCACAGTCGGGTCCAGCAAACACAGGTTTAACATTTGTGTATCTTCCGTTGTTGTTTTCCAAAATGTCGGATAGCACGCTAGTGAATACAATTTTTGCTTCACTTTTCTTTTTGGCATTATCTTTTGCAGCACTTACATCGCTGTTTTCTATGATTGAATTGGCAACAAAGACAATCATAGATTTTGGGTTATCAAGAAAAAAAGGAATTCTCATAGTTGCAAGCACAGGTTTTGTTCTTGGTATTCCATCAGCAGTGAATATGCAGTTCTTTATAAACCAGGATTGGGTTTGGGGTGTTGGTTTAATATTAAGTGGTGCTTTCATTGCATTTGCATTAATTAAATATGGTGTTGATAAATTTAGAACAGATATTATTAACGGTTTTGGAAGTGATATAAAAATTGGTAGATGGTACAATTTGGTAATAAAAATATTGGTACCAATACAAGTTATCATTCTATTATTATGGTGGCTTATTTCATCAACATCATGGGATCCCGAATGGTGGAACCCTTTCCACACAGAAAATTTAGGAACTTGTTTAGCGCAGTGGTTTATTGTATTAACTAGTTTTATTCTGCTTAATAAGACTTTTGTAAACTCTGTTTTAAAGAAAGAGAATTAGATGTGGACAATATTAACCGCAGTTTTTGTAATAGGTATTGTTTGGGGTGGAGTTATTATTTTTCTTAAGAAAGCAATTACATTTGAAAAAAATAAAAAAGAAGAAATTGAATAAATGGCAAAATTGAATCTTCCTTCAATTTATGAGGTAAATAAATTTTTAGTTAAAGAAAAATATTTACCAATATATTTTCTCTGTGGGGAAGATGATTATGCAATAGATAACACAATTGAAGAAATTTGTTCGAAGATTGGACCCTTTATTCAATCTGAATTTGATAAGGAATTTATTACACTTGATAAAAACAGTAACCTAAAACAAATTCTTGATATAGCATACTCTTTCCCCTTTGGTGGTGGCAAAAAATTATTGGTATTAAAAAACTTTGAGAAATTAAATACTAAAAAAGATTTTAATGATTACTTAAATAAACCCCCAGAATTTACAATTCTTATTTGTGCTAATTATGGTGCGATAGGTGATCTATCTAAAGAACCATTTGCCACCCTTGTATCAAAAAAATTTATTTTCGAGGCTAAGATAGAGAAAGGGGAGGATTTATTAGAATGGCTTATAAATAAGTCCAGAAAAATGAATCTTAACATCGATCAAAATACAGCACGTGGATTGATAGAAATTGTTAGTGAAGATAAAAGTTTACTCGAAGCTCAATTAGAGAAAATTTACAACTACTCTTTAAATAATTCTAAAGTTTCTTTTGAGGAAATAAGGAAATTAATATCGCCCACTAAACAGTATTCTATATTCGATCTACAGGACTCATTAGTTTCTGGTAATAAATCCAAAGCACTTGAAATTGCTTATAATCTACTTGATGCGGGAACTGAGATTATATTTATTATAAGCATGCTTGTAAAGTTTTTTTCTACAATTGCCCAGATAAGTGAATTAATTAAATCAAATGTTAATGATAATGAAGCAGCCAAAATGCTTAAATTAAGTTGGTATTATTATATAAATTGTAAAAAAGCAATTAATTTTATGAATGATGACAAATTGCTTAAAGTTTCGAATGCATTGTTAAAGGCTGATCTATCGGTAAAATCTACAAATATGGAGTCGAAAACCATTTTAACTATTTTAATATCAGAGATTTTGGAATAATCCCAATTTCTTACAAAATATTGAAAAAAATTGGGTTAATAAGTAAAATTGAACCCAAAATTTTGAAACAATCTCAAATTAGATAAGGTATAATTGGCACTTAATAGGAATTTAACTGAATTAACAGATGAGGAGTTGATTAAAGAATTTCAGACTTCCAACACCTTGGATGCCTATGAAATTTTGGTCAAGCGTTATAAGGATCCATTAATGAACTTTGTATTTAGATTCGTGGGGGATCGTGATGCTTGTACAGATATTGTCCAGGATACGATGATCAAGTTCTATCTTAATAAAGATTCTTATAGGGAGTTTGCGAAATTCTCTACTTGGATTTATACAATTGCCGGTAATTTGGCTAAAAATGAATTGAAACGAAGAAAAAGGAGAACCCTTTTTTCTATTGATAATTCTGACGATGAGCGTTCAATTCAGATTGAAGATAAATCCTTCTTAGCTCCCGATAAATCTGCTGATAGTGAAATTAAAAATGAGATTATTCAACGTGCTTTATTAAAAGTAAAACCAGTATATCGTGAGGTTGTGATCTTAAGGGATATTCAGGGTCTTACTTACGAAGAAATTGCAGAAATTACAAAGTTATCTATAGGGACTGTCAAATCAAGAATTAATAGGGGGAGAACACAATTGCAGAAATTATTAAAAAACATTTATAACGAGTAAGGTGTATGGGCATAAACATTTACGATGAAGAAAAACAATTCTCAAAGTTAATCAATGATCTAAAAGAGCTTCCTAAAATTAATGCCCCTGATAATTTTGAATTCCAGCTATTAGCTAAAATTCAAAATGGGAGCTTTGAGGATAAACCTATTCCCAGAGAATCATTCAACTTTGTAAAGTTTTTCACTCCTTCGGCAGTGGTTGTTACTGTAATAATATTGTTTTTTGTTTTTCTTCCTAAGGAGGAACAGTACGAAAATCCTTTAATGTCTGAACCTGAACAAATTATTTCTCAGTCAACAAATGAAATGGATCCAGTAAATTCTAAAGCTTATAATACACCCAAAAGCTCGGTATCAAATTCTAAAGTTAACACTCCTCCACTTAATGTTGTTGTTAATCCCAATGATGCTGTCGTAAAACCAAGTTCACAGTATCCAATTTTTAACTCACGATCAGTTGCGGTTGATGAATATATTAGTGGGGAAAATAAAAGAAGAAATACATTTCAGGGTAATGTTGTAAAAGGCGGAGATGTTCTTCCTGAATTTGATGGATTTTTCATACGCGAAGAAGCGGACAAATATACAATAGAGAAATATAGGGCAATGATTGATTCTATTAAAAAGGCTCAGGCAAGAGTAGATTCGTTAAAAAGAGCGAAAAGAAATGAATAATGCAATTTTTCGCTCAAAAATTTGTTTTTTTGCCCGTCCCTATGTAAATTTCGACCTCAAAATTCAGCAAGGAAGTATTAATTCATGAAAACAGGTATTCATCCTACTTACAGAAAATGCGAAGTGACGTGTGTATGCGGAAATACATTTGTAACACGCTCTACAGTTAGTAGTATTAAACTCGAAATTTGTTCAGAATGTCATCCATTCTTTACAGGTAAACAGAAAATTGTCGATTCTACCGGTCGTGTAGAAAGATTTAAGAAAAAATACGGACTTAAAGAAGCTTAGCATTTAT
>Ga0209381_1002691_pt1 | contig 21088 bp, 12 predicted proteins | sample DewCreD2012metaG_FD_184111 | JGI IMG/M metagenome (GOLD analysis project Ga0209381, IMG submission 184111) | Hot spring sediment bacterial and archeal communities from British Columbia, Canada, to study Microbial Dark Matter (Phase II) - Dewar... ...
CGAGCGCCCCGTGCGGGCGGGCGTTGCTTTCCGCCGGGCTGGGAAGCCCGGCTCCACGTCAGCCAAGGATTGCCGACGCTACCACCGCACACATATGAAACGGACTTGCAAGAAAGTGAGATGCGCCCGGGGACGAACAGGCCCGCCCCGAACGGGGCGGGCCTGCAACACTTCCGCGTGCGGAGGGCGATGGCTCAGTCAAACGCGTGGCCGGCGCAGCAGAGCACGTTTTTGACCTTGTGGCGGACGAGGTCCTTCACGGCCTTGCGGGCTGGCCCGAGGTATTTGCGGGGATCGAATTCGCCGGGCTTTTCGACGAACACCTTGCGGATGGCGGCGGTCATCGCGATGCGCAGGTCGGTGTCAATGTTGACCTTTGTGCAGCCCACGCGGCGGGCCACTTCGATGTCGGCTTCCGGCACACCCTGGGCGTCGGGCATCTTGCCGCCGTATTGGTTGACTTCGGCGACGAGGTGCTGCGGCACGCTGGAGGCTCCGTGCAGCACGAGCGGGTAATCCCCCATGCCCGCATCCATGAGCGCCTTCTTGATGAGCTTGAGGCGTTCGAGGTCGAGGTGCTGGGTGCCCTTGAACTTGTAGGCGCCGTGGCTGTTGCCGATGGCGACGGCGAGCGAGTCGCACCCGGTTTCCTTGACGAATTTGACCGCCTCGTCGGGATTCGTGTAGTGGCCGCTGGTGGAGTGGGCGCCGCCTTCCTCGCCGTCATCGAATTGCGCGCCGACGAGGTGGCCGAGTTCGGCCTCGACCGAGCAGTTGTGCTGGTGGGCGTATTCCACGACCTTGCGGGTGATTTCGGCGTTCTTCTCGAAGGATTCGTGGGAGGCGTCAATCATGACGCTGGTGAACCCCTCGTCAATGCACTGCTTGCACAGCTCGAACGTGTCGCCGTGGTCCAGATGCACCGCGATGGGCACGGTGGAAAGGCTGACGGCGGCCTCGATGAGCTTCTTGAGATACACCGGGTTGGCGTATTCGCGGGCGCCCTTGGAAATCTGGAGGATCAGCGGGGCCTTCTCCTCTTCGCAGGCCTCGACGATCGCCTGGATGAGTTCCATGTTGTTGACGTTGAAGGCGCCGAGGGCGTATTTGCCCTTGAGGGCCTTGGCGAACAGGTCGCGTGTGTGTGTCAGTGGCATAGTTCAGTTGCAGTTGCGAATTTACGGGCAGGTCACCTTAACGGCGACGGTTGGAACATAAGAAGTATGCGCGAAGAAAGAAACCAGAAAATGCCACCCCCGGGTCCGTTTGCGGCGGAGCCGGGAGCATGCCGGTTGGCGGGAACCGGGGGGCTGTCGGCGGAAGGTGATCATCGGCGGTCTGCCACGTCGCGAATGCGAGGCGCCCCGGGAGTTTTTTCTGGAACACCCGGTTCGCCAACCGCCGACCCGGGCGGACGTCATCCGGCACGCGCCAGCCGTGGGGACTCAACTCATAATCAAGCACGGACAGCGGGCGCTCACCCGGGCCGGAACGTCACCACTTCAGCTCCTGCAACCGGCGGGCGACTTCCTCGGCGTTGGCGCGGCTGTTGAAGCTGCTGATGCGGAAGAAGCCTTCCCCCTTCGAGCCGAACCCGCTGCCTGGCGTGATGACGACGTTCGCGTCCTTCAGAATCTTGTCGAACGCATCCCAGCTCGTGACGCCCGCGGGCGTGCGGACCCAGATGTAAGGCGCGTTCTCGCCGCCATAGACCTTCAGGCCGGCCTTCTTCGCGCCCTGGCGCAGGATGGCGGCGTTGCCCATGTAATGCTCGATGAGCGCGCGCACCTGCTGCTTGCCTTCGGGTGAGTAGAGCGCCTCGGCGGCGCGCTGGATGATGTAGCTCACGCCGTTGAACTTCGTCGTCATGCGGCGATTCCAGAGTGGGTGCAACGGCTTCGCTTCGCCGGTCTTGGTGTAACCGTGGAGCGACTTGGGGACGACGGTGAACGCGCAGCGCACGCCGGTGAAACCGCCGTTCTTCGAGAAGCTGCGGAACTCGATGGCGCAATCACGCGCGCCGGGAATCTCGTAGATGGAATGCGGGATCGCCGGGTCGCTGATGTAAGCTTCATAAGCCGCGTCGAACAGGATGACGGCCTTGTGCTCCAGCGCATATTTCACCCATGCCGCCAGTTGTTCGCGGTTCGCGACGGCGCCGGTCGGGTTGTTCGGTGAGCAGAGGTAAATCACGTCCACGTGCTTCTTGGGCGGCTCGGGGATGAAGCCGTTGCCCGGGCGGCACGGGAGGTAAACGATCTTGCCGTAGGCGCCGGCCTCGTTGGCTTCACCGGTGTGGCCGGCCATCACGTTCGTGTCCACATAGACGGGATACACGGGGTCGCTGATGGCGATTTTGTTTTTGCCGCCGAGGATGTCGAGGATGTTGCCGCAATCGCATTTCGAGCCGTCGCTGACGAAGATTTCGTCGTCGGCCACGTCGAGGCCGCGGTCGCGGAAATCATTCTGCGCGATGGCGTGCCGCAGCCATTCGTAACCCTGCTCGGGGCCGTAGCCCTTGAACGACTCGCGCACGGCCATTTCGTCCACGGCCTTGTGCAGCGCGGCGACGACGGCGGGCGGCAGCGGCTCGGTCACGTCGCCGATGCCGCAACGGATGAGGCGCCGGGCAGCCTCGGGATGCGCGTCGCAAAACGCCTTCACGCGGCGGCCGATTTCGGGGAAGAGGTAGCCGGCTTTGAGTTTCAGGTAATTGTCGTTGAGCAGGGCCATGGTGATGATGAGTGATGCGTGACGTATGAGTGATGCGTGACGTGTGTGGGGCTTGCGGCAGGAGCGCCCAAGCGCGGGCGGACGGTAGCGGAGCGGGGCAGGGGAGGCAATGCGCTGGTAGCCCCATCCCGAATTGAACGGGAATCCAGCGTTTAGGAAACGCTTGCTCTATCCATTTGAGCTATGGGGCCACGCGCGTCGCCAGTATGGGCGGAACCGCCCTCCGCTCAAGGCGAACCTGCGGACATCGCCGGGGTGCCGACGGGATCGTCGCCGCCTGGTGGGCGGAAGCAGGCGGCGCGGGCGGGAATTTCCGGCCGCGATGGGCGCTGAACACGGGAGCGGTGGCAGGCCGGGGCACGGGTTTACTCGAAGGTCTTTTCGAGCTGGCGGATGCGGGGATAGATGACGGAGTTGGTGCTGACGCGGGCCTTGACCTCGGTGTAGATGCGTTTGGCCTCACGCGGGTCGTCGCGCAGCAGGGCGGTGCAGTAGTCCAGTTCGATCCAGCCTCGGCGCGGGTCCTGGAGGCGGTGGGCGTGGGCGGCGAGGAAGTCGCGCAAACCGGCGGCGCCCCGCCGCTGGGCGAGGTCGTAGGCGTGGTGGAGTTCGGACGGCAGGCCGGGCAGTTGGGAGGGGAGAAGGTCCGCGCCGGTCGCGGCCTTCTCCTCGCGCGCCTGCTGCTGGTCCACTTCCTGGTAATACGTGAACACTTTCCAGCCGACCCAGACGACGAGGAGGATGAGCAGGACGGAAATGAGTTTGGTCATGTTTCGTTCACGCGTTGGATGCGGGCACCGAGCGCGCGCAGTTTGCCGTCCATGTTCTCGTAGCCGCGGTCCAGATGATACACGCGGTTGACGGTGGTGGTGCCCCTGGCCGCCAGCCCGGCGATCACCAGGGCCGCCGAGGCGCGGAGGTCGCTGGCCATGACCGGCGCGCCGCTCAACGGGCGGCCGCCCTTCACAATCGCGCTTGGCCCCTCGATTTCAATGTCCGCGCCGAGGCGGGTCAGTTCGCTGACATGCATGAAGCGGGATTCGAAGATGCGCTCGGTGATGATGCTGAGGCCCGGGGCCAGGGTCAGGAGGGCCATCATCTGGGCCTGCACGTCGGTCGGAAATCCGGCGTAGGGCAGGGTGGTGATGTCCACTGAGCGGAGGCGTCCCGCGCGGCGGACCACAATGTCGCCCCCGCGCGTGGTGATCGCGACGCCGGCGGCGCGGAGCTTGTCGAACACCGCGTGGAGATGGTCGGCCCGCGCGCCTTTGAGGGTGACTTCCCCGTTGGTCGCGCCCGCCGCGATGGCAAAAGTGGCGGCCTCGATGCGGTCGGGAATGACCGAGTGCTCGGCGCCGTGGAGTTGCCTGACGCCGGTGACGCGGATGGTGGGACCGCCCGCGCCGGTGATTTTGGCCCCCATGGCGATGAGGAAGTCGGCCAGGTCCACCACTTCGGGTTCGCAGGCGGCGCTTTCAATCACCGTGACGCCCTCAGCGAGGGTGGCGGCCATCATGACGTTCGCGGTGCCCAGCACGGTCGAGCCGGCGCGGCCCCCGAGAAACAATTCCGCACCCACCAGCCGGCGGCTGACGGCCTGGACGTAGCCGCCTTCGATGGTGATCTTCGCGCCCAACGCGGCAAAGCCCTTGAGGTGGAGGTTGATGGGCCGCGCGCCGATGACACAGCCGCCCGGCAGCGAGACGCGCGCCTTGCGCAGCCGGCCCAGCAGCGGGCCCATGACGCAGATCGAGCCGCGCATCTTGCGGACCAGGTCGTAATCCGCGTGGCCCTTCACCTTGCGCGCCTGCACGCGGACGGTGTCGCCCTCGCATTTCACCTCCGCGCCCAGCCAGCGGAGGATTTCGCACATGTAACGCACGTCGCTGAGGTTGGGCACGCGCCGGATGACGCACGGCTCAGCGGTCAGCAGCGTGGCCGCGAGAATCGGGAGAGCGGAATTTTTCGCGCCGCTGATGGCGACCTCGCCCGCGAGGGGCACGCCGCCTTTGATCAAAAGACTGTCCATGGAAAACAGGAAATGGGTTGGGCCGTTGTCCGCGCGGCCACGCCTTTGCGTTCACGACCGCCGCGCCACCAGGAAACGGGCGCGGCGAGAGTAGTCCTCAAGCACCGCTTCGACAACCCAGTTCTGGTCGTGGAAAATCCGCGCCACCGCGGCGGCCTGCCCGTCGCCGAATTCCAGCATGACCCGGCCATCGGCCTTGAGCCAAGGCCCCGCTTCGGCGGCCAGCCGGCGGAACATCTCCAGGCCGTCCGGGCCGCCCTCGAGCGCGAGGCGCGGGTCGTGGTCCCGCACTTCGGGCTGAAGCATGGCGAGCTCGGCGGTGGGGATGTAGGGCGGATTGCTGATGAGCAGATCATAGCGCGAGGAGGCCGGCAGCGCGGCGAACCCGTCGCCGGCGAAGCAGGTCACGCGGTGGCTGAGTTGATGGCGGTGGACGTTGGCGCGGGCCAGCGCCAAAGCCGCTTCGGAAACGTCCACGGCCGCCAGCGTGGCGGCGGGGCAGTTCACGGCCAGAGCGATGGCCAGACAGCCGGTGCCAGTCCCCCAGTCGAGCGCCGCCGGTGCCGCGCGCGGGGCGAGAAATTCCCAGCCGAGGCGGGCGAGTTCCTCCGTCTCGGGCCGGGGAATCAGCGCGGCGGGACTGACGGCCAGTTCGAGGCCGCAGAAGGAGACGGTTCCCACCAGGTGTTGCAAGGGTTGACGCTGACCGCGTCGGCGGACCAGTTCGCGGAAGGCGGCCACTTCGGCAGCGGACAGGGCGCGATCGAAGGCGAGGTAAAGCTTCATGCGGTTGACGCCGAGCACATGGGCGAGGAGAAGTTCCGCTTCGAGCCGCGCGGACTCGATGCCGCGCGCCGCGAAAAAACCGGCGGTTTTCTGGATGGCTTCGAGAACGGTCACGCGGCGGCGATGTGGAAGGTCAGGGCGGTGTGCGCCGTGCGGACAGGCTAACGGATGTGCGCCTGCCTGTCACGACTTGGGCCCCGGCCCCGCGCCCCCGAAAGGTCGGGCCGTTTTCCGGTTCTACTCCTCGATGAACCGGTAACCGACGCCGCGCAGGGTGTCGAGATACTTGGCGGCGGCTCCCAGCTTTTCGCGCAGCCGACGCATGTGGGTGTCCACAGTGCGGGTGTCAATCAGGCTCTCGTAACCCCACACGTCGCGCAGCAGCACGTCGCGGGACTGGACCCGGCCCCGGCGCTGCGCGAGCGTGCTGAGCAGCTTGAACTCCGTGGCGGTCAGCAGAATTTCCTTCCCCTTCCAGAACACCATGTGCCGCGGCAGATCAATCACCAGGTCGCCGAACACCAGTTTCTCCTTCGCGCTCTCGGCCGGTTTGCCGCGCTCCAGCAGCTTTTTCACGCGCAACACCAGCTCGCGCGGGCTGAAGGGTTTCACCACGTAATCGTCCGCGCCCAGTTCCAATCCCAGCACCCGGTCCACCTCGGATGCCTTGGCCGTCAGCATGATGATGGGGATGGTGTTCGTGGCCGGATCGCGGCGCATCAGCTTGCACACCTCCATGCCGTCGATCTCCGGCATCATGACGTCGAGGATGACCAGGTTCGGCTGGATGCGCCGGGCCTTGTTGAGCGCCTCAGCCCCGTCGCTGGCGGTGAGGACGTCGCAGCCCGCCGCCTTGAGGTTGAAGGCCACCAGTTCGACGGCCTCCGGTTCATCGTCCACCACAAGAATTTTGGGTTTCACGCGCCCTTTGCTTAACACGGGCCAAGCAGTCACTCAATGACGGTCAAGCGACGGCTGTGTGACGATTCCGTGACGGGGTGCGCCCGGGGTTCAATACCGCACCTTGTCGGGCTTCGCGGTCCACTCGGCAAACACGGCCAACGCCTCCGTCCGCAGCAGTTGCCGCATGGGCAGGGAGCGGCGGGCGAGCGGGCGCGCCACCTCGCGGTAAAGCAAATCGTCATCGAACCCGATGCGCGCGGCGTCCCGCCGGGTGTTGGCAAAAAAGACGCGCCGGAGCCTCGCCCAGTAAATTGCCGCCAGACACATCGGACACGGCTCGCAACTCGTGTAGAGCTCGCAGTCGTCCAGTTTGAAGGTGTCCAGTCGGCGGCAGGCGGCCCGAATGGCCACCACCTCGGCGTGCGCGGTGGGGTCCTGGGCCGAGGTCACGCGATTCCAGCCGCGCCCGACGATCTCGCCGCGCCGGACCACCACCGCCCCGAAAGGCCCGCCCCGGCCCGCCCGCATGTGCAAACGCGCCAGCCGGATGGCCTCGCGCATGAATTCTGGTTTCATTTTTCTCGAATGGCGGACTCCCGTTCAACCCCGGATGCGGATGCGATGCCGTTCCACGCCGCGGGTTCCAAGGGTCGTCCGGGCAGTGCGGCCCTGGCGAATTCTGTTCGCCGCGCGATGGAGGTTATCGGTTTGTTCTCCGCTCGTCCATCCCGGCCCCCGGCGCATGGCGTTCCCGAAAGCTCTGCCGCGTCTGCTGCTTCCCCCCTCCGTCCCGGGAAGGCCTGGAAAGGCGGGGGCCGACGTCGGGCCATTTTTTCCGGGCCGTTCGCGGAGTCGGACGTGCTTTTGGCCGGCACGATGCCTGCCGCCACCCCCGTCACGCCGGCACGCGGAGGACGATTTTGCCGGCGAGCGCGCCGCTGCCGTGCAGCGTGGCCGCTTCCTGCAACCGGTGCGCCTCGACCACTTCGGTCAACGGCAAGACCCGGTCAATCCGCGCCCGCAAGCGGCCTTCGGCCATCCAGCGATTGATGGCCTCGCCGGCGGGCCGCTGCTCCGCCGCGCTGGCATTGAACATCGCGAAACCGAGGACCGTGCCGTCCTTCACATAAAACGGCCCGACGGGAAACGCGGGGCGGGCGTCGCGCCCGGCCATCAACACGAGCCGGCCGCGCAGGGCGAGGTGCGCGACGGCGCGCTCGAGGTCGGCGTCCCGGCGGGTTTCCCACCAGACGTTGACGCCGTCCGGGGCGAATGCCTTGAGCCGCGCGGGCAGGTCATCGGTATGGTAATTCAGGACCAGGTCGGCGCCGAGTTCGCGGCAGAGTCGCACTTTTGCCTCGCTGCCGGCGGTGGTGATGACGCGGGCACCCAGGAGGCACGCCATTTGCACGACGCACGAACCGACGCCACCGGAGCCGCCGCTCACGAAGAGGATTTCGCCCGGTTGCAGCGCCGCGCGGGTCAATCCGAGGAACGCGGTGATGCCCGTGAGGGCGTTGGCCACGATGGCTTCATCGGTCACGCCCGGCGGAATGGGATGCAGCCAGGCCTCGTCCACGGCGGCGAGTTCCGCGAAACTGCCGGGGCGTCCGGCGAAGCCGAGATTCGAGCACCAGACGCGGTCGCCGGGTTTGAACCGTTGCACCGCGCCACCGGTGGCGATGACTTCGCCCGCGAGATCGCGGCCCAGGATGAACGGGAAGCTCATCGCCGCCGCCACCAGGCCGCCGCGCCAATACACGTCAATCGGGTTCACGTCCACGGCATGGACGCGGATGAGACATTGCGTGGCGGTGGGCTGCGGGTCGGGCAGTTGGCCGAGGGTGATGACCTCCGGCGGGCCGGTGCGGGTGAGGTGGGCGGCAAGCATGGCGACAGGTTAACCGCTGGCCCACGCCCGCCAATGTCAATTTGGCCTGGCGGCGGGCGGCGCGGTCCAGCGCCATGCGACGAGCGCGTTCAACCCCGCATTGAACCGGCCCCGTTGCAATGCCGCCAGTTGCACATGGTCCAACCCGTCGCGCAGCCGTTGCCGCGCCATGCACGGCTGCCGCATCAGCAAGGGCTGGTCCTCGCTGAAACTGTGTCCCACGCCGGACCTTGTGGTGCGGAGAAGAAGGGGAACCAAGTTTTCGGCGGGATGCCGAAAACCATCCGCCGGAGGCGGGTGCTCCCCGTTTTCATTGGCATCGTTCCGGCTGAGTCAAGCCTGTCGGCTGCCTGGGTCAGGGCCGCACGAGCCGGTAGAAGGCGGAGGGCAGGGCGGGGGAGACGACCCACTGGTTGGTGCGGTAGGAGGCGGGGAGCGTGATCCAGCGGGAATCAATCCCTGCGGAGGGCAGGTTGGTTTGCAGTTGCAACACCCAGCCGACGTGCGTGGCGGGCCACGACAACACGACGGTGTCGCCGACACGGTTTGAGGTGAGCGCCGGCGGCGCGGCTTCCGGAGCGGGCAGGTAGGAAAGACCATCATACCAGGTGCGCCGGTTGGCGCCGATGGGCGAGGGGAGGTCGTCCAGGAACACGTTCAACTGTCCGCCGCCATCGGCGGAGTGGGTGCCGACCAGGCCGGCGAGCAGCACGCGGTTGGCCTCGGTGAAAAGCGTCGGGGCGGCCAGATAGTTCAGGCTGCTGGCCGTGCCGGCGGCCGTGGCCCCTGCGATGCCGGTGGCGTCGGCGGCGGAGAAGGCGGGGTTGGCGCCGGGATTCGCGGTGAACCCGGCGCGGATGTGCCAGTTTTCCGTGGTGCCGGTGGCATCCCAGAAATGCACGAAGACGGCATAACGCGCGCCCGGCACCAGGCCCGTCAGCGTGGTTCGCAACTCCGGCGCGTCCTCGGCCACTTCCCCGCCGGCTTCGAAGATGTTGCCGTGGGAGCCGAACACGGTGCGCTCCTCCCACAAGTTGTCCAGACCGGTGGTGCCGTTCAGCGGGGGCGTGAAGACCGCCCCGTTGGCCAGCGTGGTGTTGCCGCCGGGACCGGAGGTGGCGTCCACGTAGGTGTGGGCTGGTGTGAATGGGGGCGGAGGGATGGGGGTGGTGAACAGGCCGACGATCTGGCAGTTGTAGGTGGTGTAGGTGGTGTAGGTGCCGCGGAACCAGAGCACGCTTGGCTCGCCGCCGTTGCGGCGCGGCACGTAGGGACGCAGGTTGTCGGCGGAGGAGTTGGTGGTCATGGCGGTCCAGGCAAAGGTCAACCCGCCGTCGCTGGTGACGCCGCGCCAGAGTTCGTAGCGGCCGCTGGCGGAGAGGGGCACGTTTGTGGTCGTGGACAGGTCAAACGGGTTCTGGGCGTTGCTGGAAAGGTAGATGACGGAGGGATTTTGCGGGTCGAGGCAGATGCCCCCGGCGTAGTCGTCCTCGGCGGCATAGAGCGGTCGGCCCGCGTGGGCGATGAAGCGTTTCTGCCAGTTCGTGCCGGTCCAGCGGGCGTAGTAGTAGTAAATCCGGTCGTGGTTCCACCCGGTCCCGGTGACGTCATCGCGCTGCACGGTGAAGACGGCGACGGGCGCGCCGTTGGTGTCATTCGCGATTTCCCAGCACCACGCGCGGCCCGTGGGAATCCACTCATCCGGGTTGCTTTGCGGGGCGGCGCTGTATTGGTAAATGACCGAGCCGCGCTCGCCGCTGTCATGTTCGAGCGGCAGAGCGGCCAGCGATTTCAACAGTATGCCATCGCTGCGGTAAAACGCGCCGCCCTGGTAGTAGAGGTGGTAGAGCGAGTTGTTGACGTCGCGCGGGTGGCCGTCGGTGTAGAGAAAATCAATGCGCTGCGTGTGGTCGGAGGCGTATTTGACGTAGGGGCGGGTGCCGCCGGTGCCCGTGCGGATGAAATGCCGCGGGCCGGACCACGAGTTGCCGCCGTTGGTCGAGGTGAAGAAGGTGGGATTGTAATTGGTGTTACGGCAGAAGTTGTAAATGAGGCCGCCCTCGGCGGAGAGTTGAAAGGGATTCGCGTAGGTTATTCCCGCGCCGCTGTTGGGAATTTGCTGCTCGGGGGCCCAGCCGGTGGAAGTGTGCGGGTCGTTGGTGACGCTGCGACGCCAGGCGAACCATTGGTCGGTGCCGTGCCGGGCGTAGATGGCCAGCAGGGTGCCGTCGGATTTGGCCAGCAACCCCGGGTTGTTGTGGTCGTCCACCTGCGTGAAACCGGACACCCACAGGTTCGAGGCGACGCCAGTGGACGGAGTGAAGACGCCCAGGGCCGTTTTCCCGTCCGCCCGCACATACCCGAAGTAAAGCCGGCCCTGGTGGAAAATGGCGCGCGGGTCGTTATACCAGGTCCACGCGCCATCCGTGGCCAGCACGGCGAAATTGGTTTGCGCGAACGCCGCCGTGCCGGCCCAGAGGCAAACGGACAGCACCAGAAAGACCGGGGAACGCCAAACGACGGAGCGGGCGGCAAGGGGGGCAAAGTTCATGGAATGGGGCGGAGGCTACCAGGCGGCTTGGCCCGGGTCACTTACACGGAAGGGTAGGCGATGCCCCCTCCACACTGCGGAACGCAAAGCCCGAAAACCAGCCCGCCCGGGAGGAACCCCCACTGTGGATTCTTCCCGGGCAGAAGGAGGTTTCGGCGTCATGGTTTGCGCAGGCGAAAGAATACCGTTGGGTTGCCCGGGTTGATCGGGAAGCTGGTGTTGGTCACGGCGGCGGTTGCCGGGAGGTCCACCCAGTTCGTGGTGAGGCCGATGGCTGCCGCATTGGTCTGGCTTTGGAGAATCCAGCCCAGATGCGTCCCCGGCCAGGAAATCTGCAGCGCGCCGCCGCTGACGGTGAACGTGAGGTTGGTAGGAGAATTGGCGATGGGCGAGGCCACCAGCAGGTTGCCGGTGCCGGCGAGAAAACCGGGGGAGGTGCCGCTGTTGTAGAGGCCGGGGGGCTGATTGGTGCCGCCCAGCACCAGACCCGCGAGGGTGTTCGTGCCGGTGTAACCCATTTGCAGGGTCGCGCCGCTGGCGATGCTCAGAGTGGACTTGGTGAGGTTGAGCGCGGTGGGGCTGGACAGGGCAAGATTGCCCGAAGCCAGGGTCAGATTCAGCGCCTGCGCGCCGTCACCAAAAGCCCCGCCGAAACTCGCCGTGCCGGCGAGGGCGACGGTCAAGGTCGAGTTGGCGGCCGCGCTCGAGTTGGTGATGAGCAGGCCGCCGCCGGGGATGTCGAGGTTGCCGACGTGCTGGTTGAAACCCGCGAGGTCGAGGCGGTTGGCGGTGCCATTGCCAACGGTCAGCACCGTGCCGGCGGGCAGACCGTTGTGGACACCGAGACGCAGCGTGCCATTGCCCGCGAAGATCGTGGTAAGCCAGGTGTTGCCGGAGCCCGATACAACCCAAGTGGCCCCGTCGTCCACCTGAAGTTGGCCGGTGGTCGGGTGCAATGCCACCGTGCCAGTCAGAAAGCCCGTGCCGGCGGCGTTGCCGCGAACCAGCAGCTTGCCGGGGAAACTGGCGTCGGCGGTGACGCTACCGCTGATGACAAAGGTGGACCCGGCGTCCACGCCGAAGCCGATTTGGTTGGCCGCGTCACCATCGCCAAACAGGTTGACCGGGCCGGCCCACGTGTTGGTCACGCCCGCGCCGGTGCCGAAGAACGCGGACCGGATCGTGCCCGCGCCGCTGGACGGCATGGTCAGCGAGCGGCTCGCGCCGAAGGTGACGCCGCCCGCGAGGGTCAGGCGCGTGCCGGAAAGGCCGGGGCCGCCGGTGGTGCTGGAGAGAACCACGCTCAGGTTGGTGCCCAGGGCGTGGCTGTTCGAGAGGGTCAGGGTGCCCGCAGGTATGGTGGCCAGGCTGAAGGCGTTGGAACCGCCGAGGATCCAGTTGCCCGCGCCGGATTTGGTGAGCACGCCAGCACCGCCGCCCAGGTTGACCGGTCCCGCCACAAATCCGACGGACCCGGAGGCGCCGTCGAGCGTGAGGTTGGCTCCGGTGCTGGCAATGCCGTTGGTGCTGGTCAGGTTCAGCGTGGCGCCGCCGTCCACGGCGATCGTCGCATCCGAGCCAAGGGTGAGGGGACCGCCGAGGGTCGAGCCGCCGCCCCCGCCCTTGCGCAGGGCCGGACTGCCGTTCAACTCGAAGGCTTCCGCCTCCAGGTTGATGTTCTGGTCCACATAGACCTGGCCACCGACCTGCACCTGGGTGCCCGCCGCCGCCGTCCCCAGCGCGGAACTGTGGCGGGGCTTGAGCGTGCCCGCCGAGACGACGGTGAGGCCGGAGTAGCTGTTGCTGCCGGTCAGGATCACGCCGCCAAAGCCGGATTGTGAGACGGTGCCGGTGCCGGAAATTTCGTTGGCGACCGTGAATTCATCGCTCCGTTGGAAGACGAGCGTTCCATGATTGGTCACGGGACCGGACCCGAGGCCGCCGTAGGTCGAGGAATTGCCAATCTGGAGCGTGCCCGCGTTGACGCGCACCGGGCCGCTCAGGGTGTTGGTGACATCAATGACCAGCGTGCCGCTGCCGGACTTGGTGAGCGAGCCGATGCCGGTCAGCGAGCCGTTGAGGGAGTAGGACGTGAGGGTGAAGGCGCCGCTGCCGTCCATGATGACCTCGAGGGGGTTGGCGGCGACGGTCAGGTTCACCACGGGCTGGCCGGCCCCCCGCGCGTCGAACCGCGCGCCGCTGAACGCGGACCACGCGACGACGGAACCGGACACCTCATTGGTCCAGTTCGCCGTGGCCGTGTCCCAGTCGCCGTTGACCCCGCCCAACCACGCGAGGGTGGGGGGCACAAGCACGGTCAGCGTGGCGGTGGCGCTGGCGGCGAAGTAGTTGGTGCCGCCGACGGTGTTGGTGGCGAACACCTGCAGGCTGGCGCCGTTGTCGGGCACAGTGGCGGTGAAGGTGTAGCTGGCGTTGGTGGCGCCGCTGACCGGCGAGCCGTTCTTGAACCACTGGTAGCTGATTGGCTCGCGCCCACTGAACAGGCTGGTGAAGGTCACGGGCAGGCCGGTGGCGACGGTCTGGTTGGTGGGGCTGGTGATCAGGGCTACCGGGCCGTCATTGAGCGGATGGGTCGGGCCTTGCAGGAACGCCTTGGCCACGCTGACGGGCGACAACGCGCCACGATAGATGCGAACTTCATCCAGGTTCCCCGCCAGCAGCGGGTCGGCGGCGTAAAGCGAGCGCCCGAGGTAGCTGAGGTTGTTGACCAGCGCGGCCAGCGGCACGCCGAAGTTCGTCCGGGCAAAACCGGCGGACACGCCGTTGGTATAAAGCGCGATGTGCCCCTGGAGCGGATTGAACACGGCCACCAGATGCACGGCGCGGTTGTCCAGCACCCCGGGCGAAACGACCTGCTGCTCGGTGCCGCCCGTGCCCGCGGTCATGGCGATGCGGGTGTTGACGCCGGAATGCGGGGTGCAGAAGAGGTAGTTGGTGCCCACCGTGCCCGCCACGTCGCCAAAGGCGAACAGCATGGTGTTGTTGGCGATCACGCCGTAATCGCCCCAGACCTCGACGGTTACAGCCCCATGGTTCGTCGGGATGATGCCGGAGGGCAGTTGAACGTAGCCGGAGAAGCCATCCAGTTGCAGCAGCCCGCCGCTGATGGTGCCGAAATTGGTGCCGTGCGCACCGCCGACGCTGTCGCTCGCGTCGGTGGTAAAGCTGTAGCGGTGGGCGAGAAAGTTGGCCGCGCCGACCGTGACCACCGCCACCGCGCTGGTGGCGGCGCTGCCGATGGCGTTGGTGACGACACAGTCATAATGGCCCGCGTCGCCGGCGGCGGCGTTGGTGATGAGCAGGGTGCCGCTGGTCGCCCCGGAAATGGGCGTGCCGTTCCGGCGCCACTGGAAGCCGGCCGGGGAGGCGCTGGAGACGCCGACGCTCAACAGAATCGGCTGCCCGTAGTCCACGCCCTGGTTCAAGGGCTGCCGGACGATCGAGACATTGGTGGTCGCAAAGAGCATTTCGCCCGGGGCGCGGGCGATGCGGCTGACGCGGACCTGGTCAATCTGGCCGCGCAGCCCCTCGGTGGAGCCGGTGGTGCCGACCACGCGCCCTTCGTTGCCGATGACGATGGGCGCGTCGTCGTTGAAGTCCATGTTCCGGGGCACCGGCCCGGCAATCAGGTTCGCCGTGGTGTGCGTGCCGTCCACCCGGGTCCAGTAGAGGCTCAAACGCCCGCCATCGAAGACGGCGGCTACATGGAACCACTCATCCGCCACGAAGGCATGCGGGCCGCTGGTGGGAATGGCCGGCGTCAACGCGCCGCCCGCACCGCCAATGCAGTTGAATTCGAGCTGGCCGCTGTTGTTGACGCGGAACTGGAAGCCGCGGTTGGCGGCGGTGCCCTCGCTGTTGTCGGTGCTGATGATCTGGCGCTGTGCCCCGGTGATGGCCGGGAGCCGGATCATGGCTTCCAGCGTGAACTGGTTGCCCGTGCCGTAGAGGGTGCCGTGATCGGGAAAACGGTCATTGGAAAAGGGCGCGTTGTCATCCAGCCGGTAGCCGCCATCGCCGCTCAGGTCCACGCCGAAGCCGAGGTCGGCGGCGCTGAGGTTGGCGGCGGTGCCGAAGCCGGGGAACGCCGCCGCGCCGAACAAAGTGGTCACGGTGGCCTGGTTGATGCCGTCGCCCGCGTAGGAATCGCCATCGAAGGCGACCGCGTTGTGGGGCGCGGTGCCAAGATTGGTGGCGATGGATGAGCCGGACGGCTCGTTGAAATGAAACAGGTAGGTGGTGAAACTGTCGGGCGCATAGGGCGCGGCCAATTCGGCCTGGACAACGCCGACGGCCAGCAAGGACAGGGCGGCCAGCAGAGTGGAGTATGGGAGGGCGGGGGTGGTTTTCATGGGGTTCAGGGGTTGTTGCCGCGAAGTTGGACCAGCAACGACGCGAGCCGCCAGGAAACCTAACAGCAGGCGCCACGCGCCGGCTACTACCCGAACGGGTTAGCCGACCCGGCGGTGCCCTGGCGGAGGCAGCGGTGGGGCCGCCTCAGAGCTGCGTCTGGGCCGCTTCTTCAGCGATGATTTGCAGCCCTTCCCGCACGACTTCGGGTGGGCCTGAGAAGTTGACCCGCAAACACTCGTGCGCGTGGGACCAGTCCTCCCGCAGGCCGAAGAAAAAGTATTCGCCCGGGACGGTCAGCACGCGCCGTGACTTGAGCCGGGCGTAAAGCACCCGGGTCGGGATGGTCAGGCGCGGCAGGCAGAACCAGTGGAAGAACGCGCCCTCGCTGACGTGCATCCGCCACTCCACGCCGTGCGCGCCGAACGCCTCGACCGCCCATTGCTCCGCCACGCGGCTGCGTTCGGCGTAAAAGGGGCGGAGCAGTTCCGGGCCGAAGCGGAGAATGCGGCCATTCTCGATCCACGGCAGAACGAGTTGCTGGCCCACGGTGTTGTTCGCCAGCCCGACGATGGCCGTGAGACCGGCGATGGCGGCGATGATTTTTTCCGGGCCGATGACGATGCCGGTGCGCGTGCCGGGCAGGCCGAGTTTGGACAGACTCAGCGTCAGGATGACATGCGGTGCCCAATGCGGGCGCGCGGGCACGAACATGACATTGGGAAAAGGCGCGCCGTAGGCGTTGTCGAGGATGAGCGGAACGCCGCGCGCCGCCGCCAGCGCCGAGAGCCGCTCGACTTCGGCGTCGGTCAGGACGTTGCCGGTGGGGTTGGTGGGACGCGAGACGGCGATGGCGGCAATGTCGTTCTCGTTCAGCGCCGCCTCCACGGTCGGGAAGTCTATGTGGTATTTGAAATGATGGCGCACGCCGGCGGGCGCGGCTTCGATGACCGGGCGGCAGGCCACGAACAGGTCCGCCTCCAATCCCTGGTCCGCGTAGCCAATGTATTCGGGCGTGAGCGGCAGAAGGATTTTGCGCCGCCGCCCGTCGCAAAACCGGCCCGCGAGGAGGTTGAAGAGATAGAAATAAGCGCTCTGCCCGCCAGCGGTGACGGCGATGTTTTCCGGCCCGATGTCCCAGCCGAACTCGCGCCGGAACAGTTCCGCCAGCGCCCGGAGAAACCGCGGATTGCCCCGCGGCGGTTCGTAATTGGCGAGCATCCGGTCAAAGGCATCGCCCTCGGCCAGCAGTTCCATCATGCGCGCGCGAACCAGTTCTTGGAGGCCGGGCACGGCGGCGGGATTGCCGCCCCCGAGCATCCGCATCTGCGGGTCAATGGTCATGGCCCGGCCGAGTTCATCCATGAGTTCGAGAATGCCCGAGTGACCCGTCAACTTTTCACCGACGGCGGAAAATGCCAGTTCGCCCGTGTGCGCGGTCATGGTGGAATTGCAGCACAACGGCGGACGGGAATGAAGCGCAAAGCCGGGGCGTCTGTGCGCAGCAGACGGAGCGCAGAACTCATCCCGCCGCCAACCCGCAGGCTGCGAAACGCAAAACGCCCCCGGCCGCAAGACCGGGGGCGTTCGGGGAGACGACGCAAATCAGCGCGGCGACACCACGCGGTAGAAGCGCGCACCGGCCCCCGGCGCGGCGCTGTCGTTGAACTCGAATTCATCCCCGCCCCGGCTGGCAGCCAGCCCGATGGGTTCCCATGCGATTCCATTCGTGGAGACCTCGACGATGTGCTGACGTCCGGCCTTGCCCCGGATGCGGAGGCTGGGTTTGCCTTCCGGGCCGGGCGCGATGCGGGTGATTTCGATGACAACCGGCCCCGGTTCCGGTCCTCCAATGAGGGCGTCAATGATGGCCTGCGCCTCGGCGATCAACTGGGCCGCCAGTTCCGGATCGTGCGGGGCGACCTGCGCCTGCACTTTGTTCTGGAAGGCTTGCAACTGGTTGGCGGCCACCGCCGGTTGGCTGCGGTCAATGGCGGCCATCGCCGCGCGCAACGAGGCCAGCAGGGGCTGGGGCCGGGGCGCGCCTGCGGCCACGGCGGCGGCCAGCCGCCCAACCGCTTGCGCGGTGGTGATGACTTCCACCACGAAGTTCCGGCGGGCGGATGTCATGCCGTCGGACACCACCAGCGACAGGGCGTTGCTGCCGACGGGCAGGGTGGCGGCGGCAACGGCGGTGGTGGCGAAGGCGTTGGATTCGCCCGCGCGGAACCAGCCAAACGCCAAGGCGTCGCCATCGGGATCGCTCGAAGCCTCGCCATCCAGCACCGCGATGGCGTTGAGGCCGTTGGGCGAGATGAGCAGCAGTTCGGTGGCGCCGATGCTGGCGACGGGGGCGCGGTTGACCTGCACCACGGCGTTGGTGGTGGCCACGCCGGCGAGGTTGGAAACAGTGAGCGTGTAGGTGCCGGCCTGACCATAAGTGACGCCCGCAAGCTGGAGGGTGGCGTTCGTTTCGCCCGGCAGGTCCACTCCGCCAAAGCTCCATTGCAAGCGCAGGGGAGCGGTGCCGGTGACGGTCGCGGTGAAGGTGGCGGTGGTGCCTTCGTTGACTTTGAGGAGACTCGGATTCATGGAAGCAATCGCGGGCAACGCAAAATTCAAGAAGAGCCTCATCCCGGGGAAGCGACCGCAAACGGCAATATCCGCTCGCCCATCCAAATTGATGTCCGCCACGGCGACCCGAAGCGGAGGGCTGAATGGGAAAAGCATGTCCTGCGGCGTTGGAAGCTCGAATGCGACGGGGAAGGCATTGGTGTCCACCAGCGTGCCTGAAGATCGGTTCAGCATCACCGAGACCATGCCGCTGGCACTGCTCCCCACCACCAGATCGGGCCGCCCGTCGCCGTCAATGTCTCCCACGGCAATTGACCGCGGACCGCCACCAGTTGAGACACTGATGGGCGCACCAAACATCCCGGGCAAACCGCCCGGGCTGCCCGTCTGATTGAGCAGCACCACGATGTGGTTGGCCTCACTATCCAGCAGCAGATCCAGCCTGCCATCCGCGTTCAAATCGGCCGCAGTGAGACTCTGGCTGACACCGGTGAAGACTACCGAATTCGCAAACGAGGCATGGCCGAAGTCGCCTGTCATGGACAAATTTTTGAACAGAATGACCCGGTTTTCGGAAGGCAGACTAACGACCAAATCCCAGCGCCCATCGCCGTCGAAATCCCCGGTCACAATGTCACTTGGCATACTGCCGAGCGGCAGGTCAAACGGGGCGGCGACCGAGTTGGTGGTGAAGCTTCCGGGGGCGGCGGCGCCAGGAAACACGCGAATCCGCTGCCCAGCAGCAACGACCAGTTCTTTTTTTCCGTCCCCGTTCAGGTCCGCCAGCAGAACCTTCTCGGTCAGCGCTTCCACTGGAAAAGAAACTGTTGGCTCAAAGCTGTCAGGGGATAGGGCGCCGGGAATCCCGAGATTGCGGCGGACGGCCACAGTAAGATTACCACCCGGTCCTCGGGTCACGCTGACCAGGTCCGGGTTTCCATCATTGTCCACATCGCCAGCGTGGCCGCGGTAGCCGCTGCCTCGCGTGGAGAGCGGCACCGCTTCCGCAAATCCAACCCATCCGTCCGGTCCGCTGCCAAGATTTTCATGCAACACAAAATTCTGGCTGCCAAATTCAGCCGCCATGATGACATCTGGATATCCGGTTCCGTTCAAATCCGCAAAGCTGAGAGCTGCCAGGGATCCGGAAGACGTCATCAAATCCTGTTGGATGAATTGCCCGGCCAGCAGGTCCTCTCCGCTCCCATAGGTCGGCAGGAAGGGCAGCGGCGCTTCCGCAAACAAGCCGCCCACCGTGACAGACGGCGGCGCGTAAGTAGCCCCCGGCGGCACTTGAACGACCAGTTTGCTCACGCTGGCGGCCACGACGCTGGCCCGCACGGCCCCGAACCAGACGATGTTGTCAGACGGCGTGGCGCTGAAATTCGCGCCGGTGATTTCAACCGCGTCGCCCGGCCGCGCAACGCGCGGGGTGAAGCTGTCAATGCGCGGAACTCCCCCGGCAACGGGCGGCGGGGGTGGGGGAGCCGCCGGGGAGATTTCCACGACGCCCCGGAAAGGATGTCCAGAACTGTCAGAGGCCGAGTTCGCGTGGTCGTTCCAATTGCCCAGACTGGAATAGACCGGCGAATTGATGTGCGCGTAGTCTTCGCCGGGAACGAATTCGTTCGGCTCACCTGGCGCCCAACGGGTGTAGGTGATCGGTTGCCCGCTGCTCCAGACAAAGGCACCTTCTTGTGCGGCATCATTCAGCCCAATCCACAGGTGACTCGTTTGCCCGCCGAAATTGGCAAACGTGTTGAACACCCAGTCGTTCTCCCCGGCGTCGTTGATGGTGACGAGATGCCCGCCTAGTGCGACGGCTTTTGCCTCCGCTTCGGTCCAAGTGCTGGAACTGAGCAGAAAATAGATGCTGCCGTTGGCGGTGTTGGTGATCGGACCGGCGAGGATGGAGGGACCGGAGGGCGGCGGAGGATTGGTGGGGACGCACTTGCCCGCAGTGCCGACGGCGTGGATGGCGGCGATTTCAGCCGTGGAAAGGGCGCGGTTGTAGAGACTGAATTCATCAATCAACCCTTGAAACGCATAAACCTCGTTGCCCGGGCCCGCCGGGCGACGCCCCACATACAGGTCAAACGTCGTGTGCGGCGTGAACGAGCCAAATGACCGCTGGGCGACGATCACGCCGTTGCAATACAGTCTGGCCAGGCCGCTGGCCTTGTCGTAAGTGAGCGCCACGTGCTGAAACTCGTTGGGCTTCACCGTGCCAGCCGGGCTGTAAAGCTGCCGCCACATTCCGCTGGAGGTGACAATGTTGGCATACAAGGCGCCCGGTCCCGCGCCGAACGACAGCGGGTCCACATGGAAATGGACTCCCCAAGTGTTCGCGCCATTGTTCCACTCGGCAATCGGTTGTCTGACCGACACGTCGGCAGGATTGATCCAGCACTCCACCGTGAAGCCGTCGGCGGTGCCGACATTGATGGCGGCCCCGGCGGGGATGCGCACGGAGTCGTTCACGCCATCGAATTGAAAGGCCTGCCCCACCTTGCCGACAGAGGTGACCGTTCCACCCAGCAAACTGCCCGGTGAATTGCCCAGGACATCGCTCCCATCGCCTTCTCCCTTCCACCAGCCCACCAACCCCGGGGGCGGGGGAGTGCAGTTGGCTTGGGCGGCCGCCAAGCTCAGGGCGAACAAGAAACTGGCAAGGGTGGTTCGGCTGAAAGCAGTGAGAGAACGACGGATATGTCGGCGGGCAGTTTGCATATGTTTCATAGACTGCGCGAGTTGCGGGGTTGTGCGATACGGGCGAGCGGCCAACACCACTTCGTTCCCGAATGCGAGCAGTCCAGCCAACAAGGACAGTCCCTGTCAATGATGATTTCTACTGTTTCGCGTCCCGGGGATAAGCGGGGGTGGGTGCGTCTGCAGGGGGCAGCATGAAGGGAGGGAGTTGGAATTCGGGGCGAAGGCGGGCCAGGAGCACAATGGCGCGGTCACCGCCCGAAGTTTGGCCTTCAACTCGCGGCCAACCGGCGGCACTATGCCGCCATGCCGAACGGTGCCGGAAACTTGCCTAAAGTGAGCATCATCGTGCCGACGCTGAACGCGGCGGCGTTGGTGGAGAATTGTCTCGCGTCCATCGCCCGGCAGACTTATCCGCGGGAGCGCTATGAGATCTTGATCGCGGACGGCGGTTCAACCGACGGCACGCAGGCCCTCGCGGAGCGTTTCGGTGCGGTGGTGATTGATGACCGCGCCAGCCGCAACATGGAGGAAAGCAAGC
>Ga0209381_1002698_pt1 | contig 21033 bp, 18 predicted proteins | sample DewCreD2012metaG_FD_184111 | JGI IMG/M metagenome (GOLD analysis project Ga0209381, IMG submission 184111) | Hot spring sediment bacterial and archeal communities from British Columbia, Canada, to study Microbial Dark Matter (Phase II) - Dewar... ...
CCTGCTGGTCCTCGGTGAGCTGGACGGGCTCCTTGCACACCGGGCACACCAGAATATCGAGAAGATCCTGACTGATGGCCATGGACTTCCTGATTGTAGCAGAGCGGCTTTACGCGCCCTTCATCTCTTCCCGCGCCTTGCGGATCACTTCCAGGAACTGGCGGGCGCGCTCTTCAAAGACTTCGAACTTGCCCTCCTTGATGGTCTTGGCGTCGACAAGCTCGCCGCCGACGGCGACGGCGCAGGCGCCGGCTTTGAGAAAGTCGCCGGCGGTGGTCAGGCTGACGCCGCCGGTGGGGATCAGCTCGATCTGCGGGAAGGGACCTTTGAGGGCCTTGATGTATTTGGCGCCGCCGACGTTGTCGCAGGGGAAGACCTTGACGATGTCGGCGCCGGCTTCCCATGCGGCCAGCACTTCCGTGGGCGTGAGCGCGCCGGGCATGATGGGCTTCGAGTAACGGCGGGCCATCTCGATCGTCTTCGGGTTGAGCGCGGGCGTGACGAAGAACTGCGCGCCCGCGAGCATGCAGATGCGGCAGGTCTCGGGATCGAGCACGGTTCCCGCGCCGAGAACCATCCTGTCCCCGAACTGATCGGCGAGTTTTTCAAGCACTTTCACCGCGCCCGGGACGGTCATGGTGACTTCAGCGGCGCGGATGCCGCCGTTGTAGATGGCTTCAATGGCCCTGTAGGCGCCTTCCGCCGAAGGGGCGCGGACGACGGGCACGATGCCGATCTCGATGATCGAGGAGAGAATCGTCTCTTTTTTCATGCTTCGATCCTATCATTGAGCCGCGCCGGCCGCGCTATCCTGTGTCCATGAAGAAGTTGGGCCTGATTGTTGCATCCGCTTTGCTCCCCATGATTCTCGCCGGGCAGGAGGCGCAGCCGCAGGAGGCCAAGCCGGCGCGGGAAAACGGGCTGTACGCCACCATCCAGATCGCGCACGGCAAGGAGCCCATGGGGAGCATCGTGCTGAAGCTCTATGAACTGGAGTCGCCCGTCACGGTGCGCAATTTCGTCGACCTGGCGCTCGGCCGGAAAGCGTGGACCGACCCGAAAACGGGCGCGCGCGTGCGACGGCCGCTGTACAACGGGCTGACGTTCCACCGCGTGATTCCGGGCTTCATGATCCAGGGCGGCGATCCGCTGGGCAACGGCACCGGCGGCACCGATGTGATCAAGGACGAGTTCCATCCGACGCTCAAGTTCGACATCCCGGGGCGGCTGGCGATGGCGAATGCAGGGCCGAACACGGGCTCCTGCCAGTTTTTCATCACGGAAGTGCCCACTCCGCACCTGAACGGCAAGCACACGATCTTCGGCCAGGTGGTGGAAGGGCAGGAGCTGGTGGGCAAGATCGCGCGCGTGCCGCGCGACGCGCGCGACAAGCCGAACGTGCCGGTGGTGATGACACGGGTGAGCATCGAGCGCGTGGGACCGGTGCCGGAGGGCGGCATCGTGCTGACCCCGCCGGCCAAGCCCGCGGCGGCGAAGAAGCCTGCGGCGCCCGCGGCGAAGCCCGCCGCGCCGGCAGCAGCGCCGAAGAAGTAGGCGGGGCTTCCGTCAAGGAGCGCGAAAAACGCTCTGATCGTAGCGGTCCGCCGGACCGTGAATCGAGCCGTCCGGCGGCAGCGGGAGCGCACGTGCGGTGCCGGAAGATGCTGTCTGGTGGCAGTCCTGCCGGAGCGGCGCATTGAACGCTCTTCCGCAGAGGTGCGAAGTTCCCGCACGGTGTCCGGAAGGCACGATTGCCGCGCCTGAGAATGAAAGCTGGATCCTGTCCGTGTTTCGAAAATTGCGGATGGATTGCGTCTATTGCGGATGTATGCCATTCGCAGGGTGGAGGCGCAGGCATGAGTCACCCACCCGTCCTGGTACCGGAATCCGATGAAGGGCAGATTCGGGAACCGAATCGGATGTTGCAGAGGGGCGCTCCCGCTCTGGTCGGTTCGGGCGGGGAGCGGCTGGACCTGCCCGATGCTGTCTACCGCCTGCTGAAGGAGATTGTGCGAAACATGCAGCTGGGGCGCGCGATTGTGCTGGTTCCTGAAAACCAGCAGCTGACGACCCAGCGTGCTGCCGATCTGCTTGGCGTTTCACGGCCATTTCTGATCCGGCTGCTTGAGTCCGGCGAACTGCCTTATCACAAAGTCGGCAGCCACCGGCGCATTTACCTCAAGGATCTGATCGCTTACCAGAAGCGGCGCGACGCGGAGCGGAAAGCCGCGCTCAACCGTATCGCCAGAGAAGCGTTCGAATCGGGGTTGTATGACCGCACGGCGATGCCGGAGGGCGGCGAAGACGAATGAGAGCGGACTACCGCGTCGTTCTCGACGCGTGCGTTCTGATTCCGATGCCGCTGGCGGACACGCTGCTGCGGATGGCGGAGGAGCCGAGGCTTTACTTGCCGAGGTGGTCTCAGAAGATCATGGAGGAAGTCACCCGGAACCTCGTCCTGAAATGGGGGATGCCTCCGGAGAAGGCGGAGCGCAGGGAAGCGGAATTGCGGCGTCATTTTCCGGAAGCCTGGGTGGAGGGCCATGAGCTCCTGATCCCCGTCATGAACAATGATCCCAGGGATCGTCACTTTCTGGCTGCTGCGGTGCACTCCCGGTCGGATCTCATCGTGACTTACAACCGAAAGGACTTTCCGGCTGAGTCGCTGGCGCCGTGGGGCATCGAGGTGCAGGGCCCCTCGGCATTCCTGCGCGGATTGTACGACCTGGATGCCGGGCTGTTCGTGAACAAGCTCCACGAGCAGGCCGCCTGTATTCAGGTGAATTTGCAGCAGCTGCTGCGCTCGCTGAAGAAAAACGTGCCGGCATTTGGTGCGTACTTCTGCCAACAGGAGGGTATTGCATTGGGCGGGGGGCAGAGTGCGCGATGATCGAGGCGTCAATTCCAGATCTCCCCTGCTCGCCGGGCCGTGCGCTTTGCTGAACATCCATATGCCAGCGGAGGCAGCACAGGATGCCTCGTGGACGGCGGCTCCGGAAGGCTCACCCGCACTCAGTCCGCCGGGCATGAATCGGAGTGCGAGGGTGACCGGGTTGCGGCGAGAACGGGGCGGTTGCCCCGAATCAATTGCGGGGGAAACCCTCGTCGGGACGACGTGCAGTGAAAGGCGAGGCGCGAGCCTGGCGTCTGCTCCAGGGCACTCGCGCCGCGATCGAGCTGCCGCCGCGAGGCGCGGGAAGACACCGATGGGAGGCTGCGCCGACGAAAAGCAGCAGTCTCCCTTTACGGTCAACGGCCGGTCAGACTGTTTTCGGGTCGGGGTGAACCCAGGGGGCGCGGTAGGGGCGCGCGAGGAGGCGGTTGGCCTCTTCGTCGCCGCGGATGCGGCCGGCGGCTGCGTCCCAGTGCAGGGTGCGGTTGACCTGCGCCGAAAGGTTGGCGAGGATGCAGGACGCGGTGGAGATGTGGCCCTGCTCGATATCGGCGACGGGGCGGCGGTTGTGGTCGATGGCTGAGAGCAGGTCCATCATGTGGTAGCGGATCGCCGGGGCGACGTGGCGCTCGAGCCGCTCCTCGGTCTTGTCTTCCGGGAACTGCTCGAGCTCGTAGGTGACGTCGCGGTGGACGGGATCGCCCTGGCCTTTGACGGGGATGAAGTCATACGAAAAGACGCTGGCTTTGAGGACGCCTTTTTCGCCGTAGAAGAATGCGGCCCAGGTGTAGTTGGGGTCGGGGGGCGGACCCCAGGTGCGGTGGGTCCAGACGACGTCGAGATCATCGTGGCGGAAGATGGCGGTCTGGGTGTCGGAGATATTCCCCTTGCCGCCCTTCGTGACGTAGATGCCGCCGGAAGAGGAGACGGACTTCGGCCAGCCGAGGTCGAGCATCCAGCGGACCATGTCGTACATGTGGATGCACATGTCGCCGACGATGCCGTTGGAGTACTCCATGAACTGGCGCCAGCGGCCGGGGTGCAGCATGGGGTTGTACGGGCGCATCGGCGCGGGGCCGACCCACATTTCGTAGTCGAGCCAGGCAGGCGGCTGCGTGTCCGGAGGCGTCTCGCGCGAGCGCATCGGATAGTAGCAGCAGATCTCGACGTGGCCGATGCGGCCGAGTTTGCCGGCGCGGATGATTTCGTCCCTGGCCTCGATCAGGTGCGGAGTGGAACGGCGCTGCGTGCCGACCTGGACGACGCGGTTGTACTTGCGGGCGGCAGCGAGGATGGCCTGGCCTTCAACGACGTCCACGCTGATGGGCTTCTGAAGATAGAGATGGCAGCCGGCGCGGAGCGCCTCGATGGCGGGCAGGGCGTGCCAGTGGTCCGGGGTGGCGATGAGGACGATGTCAAGGCCGCCGTCCTTGAGCATCTGGCGGTAGTCGCGGTAGGTGCGCGGCTTCTTCTTCGAGCGCTGGCGCTGGGCGGTGAGTTCAGCGGCCTGCTCGAGCATGCGCTGATCGACGTCGCACAGGGAGACGACTTCGACGTTGGCGACCTGGATGAGGCGGAACAGGTCGCACTTGCCGTACCAGCCGGGGCCAATGACGCCGACGCGGCGGAGTTTCTCGCGGTCGTAGGGCGGGCTGGGCACAGGCGTCTGTGCAGGGGCGCGGTTGAGGGCCAGCAACGCCGGCGCAGCCTGGACGAACGAGCGGCGGTTCATAGGCATGGAACGAGTATATCGACGGCGGGACGCAATGGAGTAGGATGAGGCGGCGGAGCGAGCGATGGCAGGCACGAGGCTGGAAGGACGGGTGGCTGTCGTGACGGGCGGGGCGCAGGGGATCGGGCTGGCCTGCTGCAGGGAGCTGGCCCGCGAGGGAGCGCGGGTGGCGATGCTCGACCGGAACCGGGAGGCGGGGGAGGCGGCGAGGCTCGGGCTCGAAGAACAAAACCTGGACGCTCTGTTTTTGCCCGCGGACGTGACACGGGAAGAGGAAGTGGCGGAGGCGTTCCAGCAGGTGGAGGAGCGGCTGGGGGCGGCGGCGATTCTCGTGAACAACGCCGGCGGCAACGTGTACTACGACCCCATCGGGATGAGTCCGGACGAGTGGGACGCGGCGATGGCGCTGAACCTGAAATCGGCGTGGCTGTGCGCGCGGGCGGCGCTTCCGGGGATGGTCCGGCAGGGAAGGGGAGCGATAGTGAACGTGAGCTCTCTGCACGCGCGGATGACGGCGCGGGGGATGTTTCCGTATGCGGCGGCGAAGGCGGGTCTGGCGGGGCTGACGCGGAGCCTGGCGCTGGAGTACGGCTCGGCGGGGGTGCGCGTGAACGCAGTGCTGCCAGGGTGGACGAGGACGCCGCCGGTGGAGGCATGGCTGCAGCGGGACGGGGATGCGGCGGGTGCAGAACGGCGTCTGGCGGCGGTGCATCCGCTGGGACGGATCGCGGAGGCGCGCGAGGTGGCGCGGGTGGTGGTGTTCCTCGCCTCAGACGATGCCTCAGCGATGACGGGGGCGCAGGTGGTGGTGGATTGCGGGCTCAGTGCGAGGTACGCGGGGCCGGAGGGGTGATGCGCCAGCGGAATCCCGGAGGAGATCACCCCAGCCATCCCACAGACGAAGGCGGGCAACACCCACAAACAACAAACCGTCTGTCTTCCGTTTCTTGAGTCCGATCGTCCTGTCAGGGCTCTGGCAGGCGTGCTGCGATCCAGTCGGAGGCGCGCTGGGCCGAGGGAGGAAGGTTGGACAGCACGGCAACGGCGTAGCCGGTTTCGGGGAAGATCCTGAGGTCGGCGTTGATGCCCGGAGCGCCGCCCCCGTGGCCGAACCAGCGCCAGCGGCCCTCGCCGCTGACGATGAACCCATATCCGTAGGCGCCGCGGCGGCCTGTGTTGGCGTGGGGCGCGGTGAGCAGCGCCGTGTGCTTTGCATCCAGCAGTTTGTGCCCGAGCAGCGCGGCCGCAAACCGCTGCAGGTCGTCAACAGTCGAGTATCCGCCGCCGGCCGAGGTGCCGCGCATGGGCAGGGTCGCGTCATTGCGTTTGTGCGATCCGTCCGGTCCGGGCTCATACCCGCGCGCGAGATTCTCAACCTCCTCGTTTTTCCAGTAGCTGTCCGTGTTCTTCATGCCGGCGGGCCGGAAAATCTTCTCGCGGACATAGTCGTAGTAGCTCATGCCGCTGACCTCTTCGATAATGCGGCCGAGCAGGATGAAGCCATAGTTGCTGTAAGCCCAGCGGGATCCCGGCGGGAAGGCCGGGGCGCGTGCTCCGTAAAGCGCCACATAGTCTCTCAGGCCGCGGAGCTTTTCGATGTTGCGGTCGAATTCGGGACCGAAGATGTCGCCTGTTCCGCCTGTGTGCGTGAGCAGGTGATGGATGGTGACCTTTTCCGCCACATCACGGTTCGGATAGTCCCTGAGGTACCTTCCGACGGGATCGTCGAAGCTGAGTTTGCCGGACTGGGCGAGTTGAGCGATGGCAACGGCCGTGAACATCTTGTTCATCGAACCGAGGTTGAATTTCGTGTCCGGGCGGTTGGGGATTTTCCTTTCGCGATCGGCCATGCCCCAGGCGCCGCGGATCATCTCCCTGCCGTTCCGCGTCACGCTGACTGCGCCGGAGAAACGGTCTTTTGCGGCCAACTCATCCAGGTGCTGGCGGAGTGCGGCTGCGAAACCGCCGGCGCTCAGCCTTTCGGGGGGCGGGCCGGCGGGCTCGTCGGGACGGAGGCCGATCATCGTGATGCGGTGCGGCGGCGCGGGATCCAGCTCGAGTTCGACGATGAATGCAGAGCCAGAGCTGTTCATGCGGAGCTGGGCGGAGGCGCGCTGATCCGTGGCTTCGAGCACCTTGATGAGCGTGAACCCGCCGGTCTGGCGGCGCAGATCCAGTTCCCGCTTCACGCGGTCCTCCAGGGGCATGTCGCCTTCGCCGATCCACTGCTCGTGGAAGTGGCGCGCCTGGGCGGCGTCGCCGCTGTTGAACATTTCAAGCCACGCCCGGAGGGCGCGCTCGCCGGTGGCGGGAGCAGGCTGGCTCCAGGCGAAAGGCACGGCGGCGAGCAGGAGGACGAGTGGGGAGCGGAGGGTGAATCTCATACGCAGAAAGACGCTGACGGAGGCGTAAGGTTCGGCCGGGCCGACGGATTCCGGAGCGAGGAATTTACAAGTGTATGTAATAATCGGCTTGGCCCGCCGTATGGCAGGGTGAGGCGCAACATGAGAATGTCAGCGAGCCCTGTCCGGCGGGAGGCGCCGCCGCCCATGACGCCGCCAGAAGATTTCACGGCGTTGTACGAACGCTTCTCCCCGCTGGTTTACCGGACGGCCCTGCGGATCACAGGCCGGCCGGAGGACGCCGAGGATGCGCTGCAGACGGTGTTTGCGCGCGTGTTGCGGCAGGGGGCGAAGATCGACGAAGCGCAGTCGCCGGAAGGCTACTTCCGGCGCGCGGCGGCCAACGCTGCGCTGGACATTCTCCGCGGGCGGGCGCACCGCGCCGAAGCGCAGCTCGATGAGAGCCTGCCGCACGCGGCCGCGGACTCATCGCCGTATCTGAAGGAACGCCTCCGCCGCGCGCTTGCCACGCTTGAGCCGCAGGACGCGGAACTGTTCACGCTCCGCTACATCGAAGGCGTCTCGAACACGGAGATCGCCGGCATGTACGGGCTGGAGCGCTCGACCATCGGGGTGCGGCTGCACCGCATCCGCCGCTGGCTTCAGGAGGAACTGGAGAGATGAAGCGGGAGGCAGACATGAACCACGAGGAAAGGCTGGAAAAGGCGCTGGAAGCGATGCGCGCCGAGGCCGTCCCGGAGACGGAAGAGCAGGCGGCGCGGGAGCGTGTTCTGGAGAAGCTGATGGCGTCGCCGGAGGCCTTGTGCGCGGGATTCCGGGCCATGCTGGCGCCGTACGCGGAAGGGCGGCTCGGGAAAGAGCGGCAGTGGCTGCTGGAGGACCATCTGGGCCGATGCGCCTCCTGCCGGCGCGCTTTTGCGGAGCTGCAGGGCAAACCGAAGGTAGTGGCGATGCCCGAGCGGCGGGCGGCGCTATGGCAGCGCGTCCGGCCGTGGGCTGTGGCGGCCGGGCTGGCCGCGGTGGCGCTGTTCGCGGGCCGCGACCGGATCGACCGCTGGATGGGGCCGTCGGGGCCTGTGGCCGTGGTCGAGGCGTTGCAGGGGCCGGTGTTTGACGATCAGGGCCGCACGCTGGCAGCGGGCGTCGCGGTGGGCGACGATGTGCGGGTGCGCACGGGAGGCGGGGCGCGGCTGAAGCTGCGCCTGGCCGATGGATCGCGCGTGGAAGTCAACGAGCGCAGCGAGCTGGCGCTGGTGGGCGCGTGGAGCGGCACCACGGTGCGGCTGGTGCGCGGCGACGTGCTGGTGGAAGCGGCGCGGCAGCGGCGAGGCGCATTGCGCGTGCAGGCGCCGGACGCCGAGGCGCGCGTGCATGGCACGGTGTTCGCCGTGCGGACGGGGTTGATCGGCAGCCTCGTGTCCGTCGTGGAAGGCACGGTCGAGGTGCGCAATGCGGCAGGGCGGCGGATGCTGAAGCCCGGCGAGCTGGCGGCGACGAATCCGGCGCTGGAAGCCACCAGCGTGCGCGAGACGGTTGCCTGGAGCTCGGAGGCGGAGAAGTACTTTGCGCTGCTGGCCGAGTTCGCGTCTCTGGAAAAGCAGATCACGGCGCTGACGTCCGCGCCGGTGCGGACGGCGCCGACGGTGCTGGCCGCGCTGCCGCGCGGCGTGATGGTCTACATCGCCGCGCCGAACCTCGGCCGCTCGATGGAAGATGCGCTGAACCTGATGAGCGAGCGGGCGGCGCAGAGCGCCGTGTTCGCCGAGTGGTGGAACGCCGCGTCGACGAAGGGGCTGCGCGAGGCGCTGGGCGATCTGGCGCGCATTTCGCCGATGCTCGGCGAAGAGGCTGTCTTCGTGGTGGCGGGCGGCCCGCAGAAGCCGGCGCCTGCCGTGCTCGCGCCGGTGAAGGCGGGCATGGAGAAAGAGCTGGACGCGGCGCTCGAGGAGATCCGCGCGCACCGCGCACCCCCGTTCGTGTGGAAGATCGCGGGCGGACGGCTGACGGTGGCGCCAACTCAGGCGCAGCTCGACTTTGTGCTCGGCACAGCGGGCCAGGACGCGGCGTCGCCTCTGGCGCAGGAGATCGCGCGCCACTACCAGCGGGGAACGGGATGGGTGGCCGCGTTCGCGCCGGGCGCGGGCTTGAATACGGATCAGCCGCGCGTGCTGCTGCCGCGGATGGTGCTCTTCGAGCAGCGCCGCACGCCGGCGGGCGACGAGAGCGAGATGACGCTGGCCTATGCGGGCGGTGCAAGCCCCGCCGGGTGGCTGGCTTCTTCCGGCAGTTCGGCCGCAGTCGAGTATTTCTCGGGGCAGGCGCATGTCGTGTTCGCCGCTTCGTCGCGCGAGCCGCGGCAGATCTATGACGAGTTTCTCGCGCAGGTGGTGAAGCTGCGTCCGGAGGCGGCATCGAAGATCGCCGAGATGGAGAGCAGGCTGGGACTGCGGCTGCGCGAGGACGTGGCCTCGGCGCTCGGGACGGACTTCGCGTTCGGCATCGAGCAGCCGACGCTGCCCGTGCCCGGCTGGCTGGCCGTGGTGGAGACCGTGCGGCCGGCGGCGCTCGATGCGGCCATCGTCAAAGTGGTGGACGCGGTGAACGCGGAGATGCCCGCGGACCAGGCTTCGAAGAAACTGGCGCTCGCGCAGGAGACGGCGGGCGGACGGGCGTGGAAGACGCTGCGCAGCGGGGCTTCGGCGAACGCCGTGACGTGGACCTATCACGCCGGTTTCCTGGTGGCGGGGCCGGACCGTTCCACCGTGGAGCGCGCGATTGCGACGCGCGAGTCCGGGCTGACGCTGGCGCAGAACGCCGCGTTCCGCACGCTGCTGCCGGCATCGACGGGCGTGCATCCGGCGGGGTTCCTGTGGATTCAGGTGGGCGACTCGCTGAGGCAGCTGGCTGCCTCGATCAACAACCCCGCGGTGAAGACGCTGCTGGAGAACCGCGGGCCGGCGCTGGTGGCTTTCACGGGCGACGGGGAACGAATCCGGGCCGCAAGCCGTACTTCCTTTGCGAGCCTGCTGCTCGACGCGATGCTGGCATCCGGGGCACAATCGGTTACGGAGCCGCAAGCGAAGCAGGCCCGGAAAGAAGCGCATGCCGCCGCAGCCCGCCGTTGAACTGGAAGACCTGCACGTGACCCTCGGGCGGCGGGAGATCCTGCACGGGATCTCCTGCCGCCTGGGCATTTCAGGGAGCGGCCGCGCCATCGGGCTGCTGGGGCCGAATGGTGCAGGCAAGTCGACGCTGATCCGCACGCTGCTGGGATTTCACGCGCCATCAAGCGGGCGTGCGCGCGTGCTGGGCTTCGACTGCCAGAAGGAACGGCGGCGTGTGCTGGAACGGATCGGCTACATGCCGGAGACGGACTCGTTCATTGCATCGATGACGGGCGTGGAGTTTCTCCGCGTCATGGGCGCGCTGAGCGGGCTCCCGGAAGAGATCGCGCTCGAGAAGGCGCACGAAACGCTGTTCCACGTGGGACTGGGAGAGGCGCGCTACCGGACTCTGGGGACGTACTCGCTGGGGATGCGGCAGCTGGCGCGGCTGGCGCAGGCGATCGTGCACGGGCCGGAGCTGGTGATTCTGGACGAGCCGACCAATGGCCTGGATCCTGCGGCGCGGCGGCGCATGCTCGAGCTGATCCGGCAGATGAAAGACGAGCACGGGATGAGCGTGATCGTGTGCTCTCATCTGCTGGCCGATGTCGAACAGGTGTGCGATGAAGTGATGATCCTGAAGGACGGGCGGATGATCCACCACGCGGACCTGGAAGCGGAGCGGCGGGAGAACCGGCGGTTCGTGGAGCTTGAGGTGGAAGGGGAGAGCGCCGGGTTCGCCGCCGCACTGGCAGAGCTGGGCGCGGCGGGCGTGGAAGAGGCGCCGGGACGGTTCCGGATTGTTCTGCCCCTGGACTTCGAGATGGTGCGGCTTTGGAAGCTCGCAGCGGATCAAGGGCTGAGCATCCGGCGGCTGACGCAGCGGCGTGACACGCTGGAAGAGATTTTCATGAAGGCGATGGGTCTGTTGCGGCAGACGCCGGGGGAGGCCGCTTCGAGCCGGGAGGTGTCCGCGCATGGCGGTCTATAAGCGCGGATACCAGCGGTACACGGGGCCCAGGGCAGGGCACCTGGAGCGGCTGCTGGTGCTGCCGCGGGAAGCGTGGCGGCGGCTGTCCTCGCAGCGCATCGTGACCGCGCTGCTGGCGCTGAGCTGCGTGTGGCCGCTGCTGTGCGCGCTGTTCATCTACATCTCGAATCACACGGAATTGTGGGCCGGGCTGGACCGGGGCTTCAGCCGGATGCTGGCCGTCGACAGTACGTTTTTCCTGACGTTCATGAAAGTGCAGTCTGTCTTTTCCGTGCTGCTGGCGGCGCTGGCGGGGCCGGGCATGATTTCGCCCGACCTGGGCAATCAGGGGCTGGCGCTGTATTTCAGCCGGCCGATTTCGCGGCTCGAATACACGCTGGCGAAGATGGCGGCTCTCGTGTGGCTGCTGAGCCTGGCGACATGGATTCCGGGCCTCGTACTCTTCGTGATGCAGGCTTCGATGGCGGAAGCTGGGTGGCTGGCGGCGAACTGGAGGCTGTGCGCCGGGCTCGTACTGGGGTTCTGGGTGTGGGTCGCGCTGGCGTCGCTGGTGGCGCTGGCGAGTTCGGCGTGGGTGAAGTGGCGGCTGATCGCGGGCGCGGTGGTGCTGGGGTTCTTCTTCGTGCTGTCCGGGATTGGCGTGCTGGTGAACGCGGTGTTCCGCGTCGAGTGGGGCGACCTGATCAATCCGTTGCGGGCGGCGTACGGAGTGTGGTGCGCGGTGATGGGCGCGGAGATGCCAGCAGGGCTGAGCCTTGGCACGTCGCTGATTTCGCTCGCGCTGATGGCGGCGGTTCTTTCGCTGGCGCTGGAGCGCAGGCTGCGGCCGGTGGAGGTGGTGTCGTGAGCGCGCAGGAGATCGTGTTCGACAACGTGTCGAAGTTTTATGGCGACGTGCTCGGCGTCAACCGGATCGAGCTGCGGATTCCGCCGGGGCTGACGTCGATCGTGGGACCGAACGGCGCGGGCAAGTCGACGCTGATGAACCTGATGTGCGGGCTGATCCACCCGGACCGCGGCGAGATCCGGGTGCTGGGCATTCCGCCGCGCGACCCCGAGCGGCTGATGAGGATCACGGGCTACGCAACGCAGTTCGATGCGGCGCCGCGGTGGGCGACGGGTTTTGATTTTGTCGTGTCGTCGCTGCTGCTGTTCGGGTATTCGTCCTCGATGGCGGAACGGCTGGCATGGGCGGCGCTCGAGCAGGCAGGACTGACGGACGCCGCGCGGAGGAAGGTGAACTCGTACTCGAAGGGGATGCGGCAGAGGGTGAGGCTGGCGCAGGCGCTGGCGCACGATCCGCAGGTGCTGGTGCTGGACGAGCCGCTGAACGGGCTGGACCCTGTGGTGCGCGCGGAAACGATTGCACTGTTCCGGCAGCTCGCCGCGTCCGGGCGGCACGTGGTGATTTCGAGCCACGTGCTGCAGGAAGTGGACGTCATCAGCGACCGCGTGGTGCTGATGGCGAACGGCATGATCGTGGCGGAGGGCGACATCCGCGGCGTGCGCGAAGAGATCCACGAGCATCCGAGCCAGTTTCTGATCCGGTGCCGGCAGCCGGCGCGGCTGGCGTCGCTGCTGTTCGAGCGCGCGCCGGTGGTGGAGGCGCGGTTGATGGAGGGAGACGGGGCGCTGCTGGTGCTGACGAGAGACCGGGGCGAGTTCACGCGCATTCTGACGAGGCTGGCGTCGGAGGGGCTCGGCATCGACAGCATTGTTCCCGCCGACGAGAACGTGCATGCGCTGTACGAATACCTGGTGGGAGGTTCGGCATGACGGCGCGGTTCCGCATGCGGCAGGCGCTGGTGATCGCGCGGCTGGAGCTGAAACGCGTGTTTCTGGCGCGCCGGAGCCTGTGGATTTACGGTCTGGCGATGCTGCCCGCCGTGCTGTTTTTCGTGCACGCGCTGCAGTTGCGATACGAGCTGGGCAGGGCCCGGCAGGGCGGAGTGGTGGCGCCTGGCGTGCTGGAGTCGATCGAGACGGGCATGAGCGAGCAGCAGGTGCTGGCACTGGCGGGAGCGCCGGGGCAGGACCGCGAGCGCACGATCCACCGGTCGAGCCGGCGCGAAGAGGGCGGGAAGGAAATTTTCGAATCCCGGGAAGTGCGGACGCGGCGGATGGTGTATTTCGACGGAAGCCGCCGGGCGTTTCTGTGGTTTGAGGACGGACGGCTGCGCTCGAAGGACGTGCGCCCCGTGCTGAATTTTGCGGAAGATCGCGAGGTCTATGCGGGTGTTTTCCAGTATTTTTATCTGCGGCTGGCGATCTTTTTCGGCTGTCTGGGGATTTTCCTGAACCTGTTCCGCGGGGAAATGATGGACAAAACGCTGCACTTCTGGCTGCTGGCCCCGGCGAGGCGGGAAGTGCTGCTGGCGGGAAAATTTCTGGCCGGATGGGCGGCGGCCTCGGTGGTGTTCACGGGTGGAGCGATGCTGGCGTTTGCAGCGATGCTCTGGCCGCACGCGGGCGCAGGAGCGGAGGCTTACTGGCAGGGGGCGGGAGCGATGCACGCAGCGCGGTACGCGCTGGCGGCGCTGATGGGATGCGCGGGGTACGGCAGCCTGTTTCTGGCGGCGAGCCTGTGGATCCGCAATCCGATCGTCCCGGCTGCGGTGCTGCTGCTCTGGGAGGCGTCGAGCGGATTTCTGCCGGAGCTGCTGCAGAAGCTCAGCGTGCTGTACTACCTTCAATCGCTGTGCCCGGTTCCAGCCCCGATGGAGGCGGACGTGCCCACACTGCTGAAGCTGCTGCTGGCGCCAGCGGCGCCGCTGCCGCCCTGGCTGGCGGTGGCCGGGCTGAGCGCATTTTCCGCCCTGGTGCTGTGGGCGGCGGCCGCGGGAGCCCGGCGGATCGAAATCAACTACAGCACGGACTGAGGGGCGGGCGCGTCAGCTCTGGAGCTCTTTCATCACTTCCAGAGCGGCCTTGCGGGCAGCCTCGACTTCGCCGGGCGGGAAGCTGATGGCGCCGACGCGCGGATGGCCGCCGCCGCCATAGCGCTCGCAGAGCGTGGCGAGGTTGTGGCGCACGGGCTCTCTGGCCCAGGGGTTCGAGCCCACGCTGACCTTGGTGCGGAAGCTGGCCGTGCTGACCGAGACGGTGTACGTGCCTTCCGGGAACAGGTAATAGGGAATGAACTTGTTGTAGCCTTCGAGATCGTACGCCGTGACGTCGAAAAAGATGACGCCTTTCTCGCAGCGGCCCTCTTTGCGGATGACGTCGATGGAGCGGAGGTGGCGCTCGTACAGCGGCTGGAATTTCTCCTGGACCAGCGGATCCTTGAGAATCTCCTCCAGCGGTTTTTCCTGCATCAGGCGGATGATGTGCTGCACGACGTCCGAGCCTTTGACGGCTTCGATGACCAGGGTGAGCTTCATCGCCGGCTCGCGCATGGCGACGGCGGCCTCGGCGCTCTCGTAATTGGCGCCGTCGACGATGCCGGCCCAGTGAACGAGTTCGGCCAGCTGCGGCGCCTCGTAGCCGTACACGGTGCGGGCGACGTGGGCGATCCATTCCGTGCAGGAGCGGAACGTGGGATCGAAATAGAAGCGGCGGGAGTCCTTCTTGCGTTCGAAGTCGAGCTGGTCTTCGTGTGAAAGGAAGGCGCTCTGATGGTGGTCGAACCACCACGTCAGGCGGTCGCTGGGAGAGTACTTGAAGTCGACGATGGCGTTTTCGTCGCCGTCGAAGTCCGCTTCATCAAAAAGCTGTTCGGCTTTGTGCGCCATTCCCGTGTAGGCGAACTCGGCGCCGTTGTAGAACCGGTCGCGCGTGAAGCGGCTGAAGAAGGCAGCCGATGCCGCTCCATCGAAGCAGTGATCGTGATAAAGGACGCGGACTTTCATGATGAGCGCCAGACCCGCCTGAGCAGGAGCCACGGGGCCCGCGGCGAGAGAAACCTTTTAGATTGCCTGATCCGGGCAGGCGGATGCAAGCGCGCAGAGGAGGGAAGGCGCCGGAGCCGCTAGCGCCGGAGCCGCGCGAAGACGTAAGGGCCTTCGGGGATCACGGCGACGGGCGCCTGCGGCGGGACGGCAGCCGCGAGAGCTTCCAGCGCCTGCGCTGCAGTGGAGAAAGAATTCCCCCACAATTTCGGGTGATATTCCGGCGGAAGTCCGGGGGTGTAAAACCAGAGGCGATGGGATTGCGCGGCCAGGGCGAGCTTCTCAAGCTGCCATTGATCGATGGTGACGGGCCTGTCTGCAATTTCTCTGAGAAATGTTTCGGCCGAATCTGACTCCATTAGCAGGCGGGAGAACTCGCCGGCGCCGGCGCCTTCGTCGCAGGCGGCCAGGACGAGGATGATCCCGCCGGGACGGACGATATGCGTAGCTGCCGTCACGCCCTTCACCGCCTGATAGAAGGTGAGGTCGAGGGGATAGCCGGCCGCGGTGGTCACCGCGGCCTCGACAGGCGCCGGAAGCCAGGCCGTCGTTTTCTCGCGCACGAAAGCGACGCCCGCCGCGTGGGCCTCCCGCGGCGTACCCGCGAAGACGGCCGTGATTTTTTTCTGCTCGCCGAGCACGACATCGACGATGAAGTCATGGCCCGCCATCTGAGAGATTTCGAGCAGCTCCTGATGGAGTGGATTTTCTTCGATCGAGCCTTCGACGGCGCGGGGATCGCGCATGAAGCGCGGACTGTGCAGATAGCGGATCGTCTCCTGGTCCGCCAGGCCGGGCGCGATGAGCTTGCGGGCGCCGCTGAAGCCGGCCATCAGGTGCTGTTCGATGAAGCCTAGAGTGATGTGCAGACCGGCCTCGACGTAGCGGCGGTCGATCCAGACGGGTGTGCCGTGGCGCGCCTGCCCGAGATAGACGTGATCTTCCCGCTGCCGGGCGTTGTGGTTGACCAGCGGATAGGAAGCGGCGATTTCGGGGCCGAGGATTTCGTCGAGCTCAGCGGGCGTGGCCGGCCGGTGGAGGCCGGTGGCGATCAGAATGGTGGTCTGCTGCCGCGGGATGCCGGCGCGCTCGAGCCTCCTGAGAATCGGCGGCAGGGTCAGGCGGTTGGGCGCCGGCCGGGTGATGTCGCAGACGGCGATGGCGGCTGAACGGCGGCCGCGGGCGAGCTCTTCCAGGGGCGGCCCCGCGACAGGAGCGTCGAGGGCCTGTTCGACGGCGGCAACCTCGTTTTCGAGCGGCGCAGCGTAGAGCGGCTTCAGAATTTGCCAGGACGGCCCGGGTGGCAGTTCGGCCTCCAGCCCAGTCTTGCCGAATGCGAAATGAACCCGCATATCCGCACGCTAGCACAGCCCCGTGGAGCTGCGGCGGCAGCCGCTACACTGTGAGGGTGATGGCGAAGAGGGCGGCGCGTGCGTGGATGCCGGCTGTTCTGGCGGCTGCGGCCATCGGGCTGTGGTGGCTGCTGGCGGTCCGTTCGGCGTACCAGGGGCAGGCGACAGCGCTGTTCATGATCGGCGAAAACACGCCCATGCCTGCATGGCTGGAGGCGCGCGAGCCGCTCTACCGCTGGCACGGCAGCGGAGGCTACGACGGGCAGTATTTCCACCTGCTGGCGCACGCTCCGTTTGAATTCCCGGTGCTGGCACCGCTGATGGACCGTCCGCGGATGCGCTGCCAGCGGATCCTGATCCCTGCGTTGGCCTGGCTTGCAGCGGGAGGGCGCTTCGAGCGGGTCGACACTGCGTATTTTGCGGTGATCCTCGCCAGCCTGGCCGCGGGAGTCTGGTGGACGGGGCGGCTCGCCGCGCATCACGGGCTCTCGCCCTGGTGGGGACTGGCGTTCCTGGCGCTGCCGGCATCGCTCGGAAGCATCGACAGAATGCTGGTGGACGGGCCGCTGATGGCCGCGATGGCGGGCTTTCTGCTGTGGATGGAAACGGGATCCTGGCGCGCGGCGTGGCTGCTGGCGGCAGCAGCGCCATTCGTGCGCGAGACCGGGCTGTTGATTCCGGCGGCGGCAGTGCTCGTCTTCGCGAGCCGGAGATCGTGGATGACTGCTGCGCTGTGGAGTGCAACGGCGGCGCCGTTTCTCCTGTGGCTGCTCGTGATGCAGAACCTGCCGGGCAGCGGGCCCATGACCTGGGCTGGACCGTTCCATTCCATCGTGCGGCTGATTTCGGAGAGCGAACCATTTGACCGTTACCCGCAATACCGGCCGCTGCTGCAGGCGCTCGACCTGGCTGCACTGGCCGGATTCCTGGGGGCGTGCGCCGCGAGCCTGCACGGATTCTGGATCTCCCGGACGCAACGGGCGAGTGCGAGCCTGCCGCTGGCGGCCGCCGCGGTGTCGGCGGGCGCGGCCATTGCACTGTGCCATTTCGAGCCGCGCCACGGCTGGGACAGCACGTTCAGCATGGGGCGAGTGTTCGCACCCGTTTATTTCGGGCTGTTCATCCATGGGATCGCCTCCGGCAAACCTTGGCTCTCAGTCGGGTTTCTCGCTCCCGCGGCTCTGCGGGCCGCACTGCCGTTCGGGCCGGTGGCGTGGCGGGCAGTGACGCAGATCACCAGCGGTTGAGCCGGCGGAGAGGTTTGAGCCGCTACACTGGACACTGATGCGTTGGATCTCCGCCCTGAGGCCCTGGCATCTGGCTGCGGCCTCAATGGCTGCCATCCTGATGTGGTGGGCTCTGGCTGTCCGGTTCGCCTATGAAGGCAAGTGGAACGCTCTTTACTGCACCGGGAGCGCCGTTCGCATGCCGGAATGGCTGGAGAGCCGCGAGACGATCTACCGTGTCACAGGTCCTGTGGGCTATGACGGCCAGTGGTTTCACGTCCTGGCGCACCGCCCGCTGGAGTTTCGCGAGAACTGGCATTTTCTGGACGCTCCCCGGATGCGCGTTCAGAGGATTCTCCTGCCGTTGGCCGCGTGGCTCCTGGCTTTCAGGCGGTTCGAATGGGTGGATCCGGCCTATTACACCCTGATGCTGTTCTCTCTGGGAGCGGGCGTGTGGTGGACAGCGAGGCTGGCCGAGCTCCGGGGAGCCTCTCCAGTGTGGGGCCTGGCTTTCCTGCTGCTGCCGTCGTCGATGAGCAGCATCGACCGGATGCTGTCGGACGGGCCGCTGGTGGCGGCGGCGGCCGGCTTTTTTTACTTCGCAGAAACGGGCCGCTGGCGCTTCGCCTGGCTGGTGGCGGCGCTGGCGCCGTTCATCCGCGAGACCGGACTGTTCCTGCCGGCGGCCGCATGCGCCGCGCATCTGTGGCAGCGCCGGTGGCGGCTGACGGCAGCCTGGCTGGCTGCGTCCCTGCCATTCCTGGTCTGGGCGTATTCTCTGCGCGATCTTCCTGGCGGGACTTCATTTCACTGGAAGGGGCTGTTCGCCTCAGCCATCCGGCTGATCGTCGAGCCGGTGGACTACCCGAACCAGCCTTGGCTGCGGTGGACGTTGCAGGGAATGGATCTGGCATCCCTGGCCGGCTTTCTTGCCGGGTGCCTGCTGGCCATCGCCGCCGTTTGGCGAAGAAGGCGGGAGTGCGGCAAGGAGCGGTGCATCATGTGGTTGACTGGCGCAATGTTCGCAACAGCCGCGCTCGGGCTGTCCCATTACGAGCCGCGCCACGCCTGGGACGATTTCTACTCCTACGGCCGCGTCTTCAGCCCCGTCTTTCTGGCGCTGACACTGGAGGGGTTGGAGCGGCGTTGCCGGCTCACGCCTGCAGCCGTGCTGGCGCCGGTGGCGGCCAGGATGGGCCTGCAGTTCGTCTCACCGGCATGGCGGATTCTTCGCGGATTAACGGGCCTTTGAGCCGGGCAGCGGCGCTCACATGTATTCAGGCACGGGGATGCCCAGCACGCGTTCCAGCGTCCACTCGAGCTGCCGCTGGAAATAGACGGCCAGCCAGAGCAGGAAATTGCGCTTTTCGAGGTGCTGCTCGGCCAGGATCGGGTAGTCGTGATAGAAGGAGTTGAATGCCTGGGCCAGCTGGAAGGCGTAGCGGGCCACGTGCGAGGGCTCGCCCGCCGACAGGGCCGCCTCGAGCGCCGTGCCGGACTTTGAGGCTGCCAGGAGCAGTTGCCAGAAGTCTTCAGCCCCCAGCTGGCGCGCCATGGCCTCGCTGCTCAGCGAAGCCCGGAAATCCGGCAGCGATTCGCCGCGCTCTGCCAGTTTGCGCAGGATGTTGCGCGCGCGGACGGCGGCGTACTGCACGTAAGGACCGGTTTCGCCTTCAAAGCTGAGCGCTTCCTGGAGGTCGAAGGCGATGACCGTGTTGCGCGTGAATTTCAGCAGGAAGTAGCGCAAGGCTCCGACGGCGATCTGCGTGGCCACCTGAAGCCGTTCTTCCTCCGGGCGGTCCGGGTGGCGGGAGTCGACTTCTTCCTTCGCTTTTTCGATGAGTTTGTCGATCAGATCGTCGGCCTTCACGCCCAGGCCTTTGCGGCCGCTCACTTCCACGTAGGGGCGCTTGCGGTCCTCTTCCGAGAGCGGAATGCCGAGAATGGCGCAGGTGCGCGGAGACAGCGCGACCATCTCGTACGAGAAATGCACGGACTTCTCCGCCTGCTCGTGATACCCGAGGGCGCGAAGACCGGCCACCACGACGTCCTGCAGATAGGACTGGCGCGAGTCGATCACGTTGTAGACTTCCGAGCCGCGGCCGAACTCCGGCGCCGGTTCGTCGCAAGGCTCGTCCGTGGCCACCCACACGCGGTGGCCATCGGGATAGGTCCGCAGCGGTTTGTAGTGGAAATCGAGGCCCAGCAGGCCGAACTTCCAGAGCTGGTAGGCGATGTCCTTGCCGACGTAGGTGACCGTGCCGTTGGAGCGCACGATCACTTTGGCGTCATCGGCCGAGTCTTCTTCGTCCCCGGATTTCTCGCGGAAATGGGAAGCGGCCATCACCCAGCAGCCTTTGTTTTTCCCCTCCTCGGCGTAGAAAATCGCTCCGCGCTCCTTGAGTTGCTCGAACGCTTTCGCCCAGAATTTCAGGTGGAGGATTTCGCTCTCGCGGGGAAGCACGTCGTAGGCGATGCCGAGGCGCCACATGGTGTCCAGGTGGCAGTCCACAATCGCATCCGCCACAAGATGGCCGATTTCCGCAAGCACCCCTTCACCGTGCTCGATGGCATGCAGGGTATCGCGGCGCCATTCGAGAGCCTGCGGGTTTTCGGAGTAATACTGGGAGACGCGGGCGTAAAGGTCCCAGCAGTAGTAATCGAATTTCGGCTGCCGGATGAGGGCCTTGACGTCCTCAGGCGTCTTCTTTTCGAGATAGTGGAAGCCGACGACGACATCAGCCACCTGGACGCCCGTATTGTCGATGTAGTTCTGCACCTCGACCCGGCGTCCCGCGGCGCGCTGCATGCGGACGAACGTGTCGCCGAGCACGGCGTTGCGCAGATGTCCGATATGAGCCGCCTTGTTGGGATTGATGTTGGTGTGCTCGACGATGACCTTGCCGCCGGCGCCGCGCCGGGGCTGATCGGAGCGCCCTTCCAGAAGCGCGCGGGCGTACCAGCCGCGATCCAGGCGGATGTTGATGTAGCCGTTGCCGGCGACTTCGAGTCTCGCCACGCCTTCGACCGCAGGCGCCTGCGCCGCGATCTCCTCGGCAATGGACCGGGGAGCCTTCTTCAGGTGACGGGCGAGGGAGAACGCGATGGGCAGAGCGTATTCGCCGAAGGAGGACTGTTTGGGCTGCTCGACGACGACGGGCGCCTCCAAGCCGTAACGCTGGCGGATAAAGCCCGCGAAGATTTCCCGGAGCTGCTGTTCGACGAGATGGAACACTGCGATGAAACCTCTTGAAAAGGAAGGCTCTGTTCTTCAGTGTAGCGTGCCGGGGCGGCGGCGCGCCTCAAAACAGGACCGATTTAGTCCGGGTTGTGCTACAATGAGGGCGTGGCCAAAGTGACGTTTCTGCCCGAGAACCGGACGGTCGAGTTCGAGCTCGACAAACTGCCGTATCACGAGCACGGCAAGCCGCTGTCGTTTCTCGACATCGCGATGAACTTCGGAATCCACCTCGAGCACGCCTGCG
>Ga0209381_1002703_pt1 | contig 20986 bp, 21 predicted proteins | sample DewCreD2012metaG_FD_184111 | JGI IMG/M metagenome (GOLD analysis project Ga0209381, IMG submission 184111) | Hot spring sediment bacterial and archeal communities from British Columbia, Canada, to study Microbial Dark Matter (Phase II) - Dewar... ...
CACGGGGCGCTCGGCAAGTTCATGTCGCCCGCCCGGAGCCACGCTCATTCCGGGCGGCAAGGATGCCGCCCTCTACGGCAGGCAGGATGCCTGCCGCCACCGCCTGCAATAAACTGAGATGCGCCCACGTTTCGCGATGCGCCAAATGAGAGCTTGCCAAGTATTTGTGCGCCCCCTACTGTCCTCGCTCCTTTGGACTGGCGTCCCGCATTGCCCTCGGCCACGAGGGGGCGGCGCGCCGGTCAACCACAACACGATTTTTATGGCAGTCAAGATTCGCATGAAGCGGATGGGCGCGCGCAACTCGCCGGCGTTCCGCATTGTGGTGGCCGACGGGCGCAGCCCCCGCGATGGCAGGTTCATTGAGGAAATCGGCACCTATCTCCCCCTCCAGAAGAGCGACAACGTGAAGTTGAAACTCGACCGCGCCCGCTACTGGTTGAGCGTGGGGGCGCAGCCGAGCGACACCGTGGCCAGCTTGATTCGCAAGGCGGAAAAAGCCGCCGCCTGAACCGGCTCCCGCCATGCAGGCCTTCGTTGAATATGTGATCAAGGGCCTGGTGCAGCAGCCTGACCAGGTTACCGTGACGCCGGTGGAACGGGGTGGGCAAACGATCTTTGAAGTGCGGCTGGCTGCCGCGGATGCGGGCCGCGTGATTGGCCGACAGGGCCAGACCATCAATGCCATGCGTGCCTTGCTTCAGGCCGGAGCCGCCCGCAAGGGCGTCCGCTGCTCGCTGGAACTCGTGGACGAGCCGGTTCGCTGACGGCGGACCGGGCCCGCCGAGGCGCTGGCCATGAAGGTGGACATCCTCACCCTGTTTCCCGGCATGTTTGCCGGGCCGCTGGATGAGAGCATGGTGGGCCGGGCGCGGGAACAGGGCGTGTTGACGTTGGGGATTCACAACTTGCGCGACTGGGCGTCCGACCGGCACAAGACCGTGGACGACCGGCCCTTCGGAGGCGGGCCGGGGATGTTGTTGAAGCCCGAACCCGTGTTCGCCGCCGTCGAGGCGTTGAAGACGCCCCGGACCCGGGTGATTTTGCTGTGTCCCCAGGGCCGGACCTTCACGCAGGCGGTGGCCCGCGAGCTGGCGGGGGGCGAGCATTTGATTTTGGTCTGTGGCAGCTACGAAGGTTTCGATGAGCGCATCCGGACCGCGCTGGCGGACGACGAATTGTCCATCGGGGATTATGTGCTGACCAATGGCGCGTTGCCCGCGATGGTGGTGGTGGATGCCGTGGTCCGCCTCCTGCCGGGAGTGCTCGGCGACGAGGCCAGCGCCCGGGATGAATCGTTCAGCCACGGGCTGCTGGAATATCCGCAATACACGCGGCCGGCGGAGTTTCGGGGCCTGCGTGTGCCCGAAGTGTTGCTCTCCGGCAACCACGCCGAGATCGCGCGCTGGCGGGCCGAGCAGGCGCGCCACCGGACCACCCGGCGGCGGCCGGACCTGTTGATGCCGCCGAACGCCGGATGATTTAACGACCATCAAACGAATATGAACCAGGCATTGTTGGACAAAATCGAGCAGGAACAGTATCGCAAGACCCCGCTGAACTTCGCGGTGGGGGACAGCGTCCGGGTCCACGCCAAAGTTGTTGAAGGTGGCAAGGAACGCATTCAGGTCTTCGCGGGGATCGTCATCGGACGTCGCGGCCACGGCCTCAATGAAACCTTCACCGTGCGCCGCATCAGCTACGGTGAGGGCGTCGAGCGCATCTTCCCCGTGCATTCTCCGCGTGTCGAAAAGGTCGAGGTCGAGCGTTCCGGCCGCGTCCGCCGCGCCAAGCTCACTTACCTGCGCAAGCGTGTCGGCAAGGGTGCCACCACGGTTCGCGAGAAAGCCGGCCTGGCGGTGCCCGCGGAGTAAGTTCCCTGCGGACGGTTGCGCGCCGGTTTTCGAGGTTAACGCGTTGCGGCGGGTTCGTCACCTGCGGGCGCTGGCCGCCCCCCGGTTTGTCTGGCCGCAAGTCTCGGAGTTCGGCCAGTGTGATCCGGTCAAATCCCCAAGTGTCTTTCCACCTCGGCAGGCGCGCAGACGCTTTCCGTCCGGTCGGCGAGCCGCCGCACCCGCGCCCGCAAGGTGCCCGTCCCGTCCCGTTCGAGCCGGACGGTGTGTGCCGCTTGCAGCTCCTGTGCCCGCTTGAACTGCTTGTCCGCCTTAGTCGGTGTCAGTGCGTAATCCACCGCGCGGCCCGCCGCCCGCAACTGTTGCACCAGCCCCAGCGACTCAGTCCGCAACGCCTCATTGTCAATTATCACAAACACTTCCATCCCCGCGCCCCAGACGGGCAAACAGCCCCGCGCCTTGAGCAGTTCGAGCAGCACCACGTCCCCCATGCCGAATCCCAACGCGGGGAGATTCACCTTGCCCCCGCTGATGAGTTGGATCAGGTTGTCGTAGCGCCCGCCGCCCGCAATGGCGCGCAGTTCGCCCTGCGCGTCGAACGCCTCGAACACCGGCCCCGTGTAATAAGCCAGCCCGCGGATGACGCGGTAGTCCACCTTCACAAAATCCCCCATGCCGCGGGCCTGGAGGCTGGCCAGGATGTGCGCCAGTTCCGCCGTCGGCTCCCCCGCCGCGATGAAGCGCGTCACCTCCGCCAGCGACATTCCCACCGCGCGCAGCTTCTGGTCGGTCTCCTCCGGCGGGTCCCGCTCCAGCTTGTCCACTGCCTGGTAAAAGTCATAGGCCCGCGCCGGGTCGCCCTGTCGGGCCGCATAGAATTCCTGCCACGCCCGCCGGCTGCTCAGGCGCACTTGGAAATCCGCCGCCGTCAGCCCGAACGCCCGCAACGAGTCCACCAGCAGCGCAATCAGTTCCGCGTCCGCCGCCGGGTCCGTCTCCCCGATCAAATCCGCGTTGAACTGGAAATGCTCGCGCAGTCGGCCCCGCTGCTGTTTTTCGTAGCGGAACAATTGCGGAATGGCGAACCACTTGACCGGCTTCTTGTAGCTCCGTTCGTGCGCCGCGAGCATCCGGGCCAGGGTCGGCGTCATCTCGGGCCGCAAGGCCACCGCGCGCTCCCCTTTGTCCGTGAAGTTGTAGAGCTGCCGCACGATCTCGTCCCCGCTTTTGAGCGTGTAAAGTTCCAGCGGCTCCAGCGGCGGGCCGTCGTATTCGCGGAAGCCGTAGCGCCGCGCCACCTCCCGCCAGGTGCGGAAGATGAACTGGCGCGCGTCGGCGCTCCCCACGTCCTTGTGCGGCAGCGGCTCGGGATAGAAGTCACGAAAACCAGGCAGACGTTCCATAAAAGGCGGCGCGAAACTAACGGTCCCGCAGGCGGGCGGGAAGGCCAATTCGCGTCCCAGCCATTCGCCGCGGACAAATCGTGAATTTTTCCCTCGAACCAGCGCGGCCTTTGCACCAACTTACCGCCGCTTTGATTATGGATTTCAAACTACCGAAACTGGGCGAAGGGGCGGACTCCGGCACCATCGTCAGCCTCTTCGTGAAAGCGGGCGACACGGTGGCCAAGGACCAGCCCGTGCTCGAAATCGAGAGCGAGAAGGCGGTTGCCTCCATTCCTTCGACCATCGCCGGCACCGTCACCGCCGTGCATGTGAAACCGGGCGACAAGGTGGCCGTCGGAACGCGCATTTTTTCCGTCGGCGACGGGGCTGGCGCAGCACCGGCGCCAGCGGCCACTCCAACCGTGGCGGCCGCTCCCGTTGCGGCACCGGTGACCGCTCCGGCACCGGCCGCGTTCACGCCGCCGGTCGTTCCGGCGCTCCCGCCTCCGGGCGGCGTGCCGCCCGCCGCGTCGCCGTCCGTCCGCAAAATGGCCATGGACCTCGGCATTGATCTCGCCCGGGTGCCCGCCACCGGCCGCGGTGGCCGCGTGGAGCTGGCCGACCTCCGCAACTTCATCGCCTACCTCCAGTCGGTCGCGTTCGCGCCCAAAACGGGCGACGCTCCCGCGTCGGCAAAACCGCCCGAGTCCGTTGATTTCTCCCGGTGGGGGCCGGTGCTTAAGAAGCCCATGTCCGCCATCCGCCAGACCATCGCCCGCCGGATGACGGAAAACTGGAATGCGATACCGCACGTCACGCAGTTCGACGAGGCGGACATCACCGGCCTGCTGGAGTTGCGCAAGCGTCACGTTGCCGCCTACGAGCAAAAGGGTGCCCGCCTGACCGTCACCGCCCTCATTCTCAAGGCCGTCGCCGACACCCTGATGAAGCACCCCATCTTCAACAGCAGCCTCGACGAGGCGAACAACGACATCGTCCTCAAGGAATACATCCACCTTGGCATCGCGGTGGACACCGACACCGGCCTGCTCGTGCCCGTCATCCGCGATGCGAACAAGAAGACGGTCTTCCAGCTCGCCAAGGAACTCGAGGAGTTGGGCCGGAAAGCCCGCGACCGCAAGGTCTCCGCCGAGGAGCTGCGGGGCGGCTCCTTCACCATCTCGAACCAGGGCGCGATTGGCGGCGGCCATTTCACCCCCATCGTCAACAAGCCTGAAGTCGCCATCCTCGGCCTCGGCAAAGGCGCGGTGAAGCCCGTCGTCCGCGACGGCCAAATCGAACCGCGCACCCTCCTCCCGCTTTCCGTCAGCTACGATCACCGCGTCATTGACGGCGGCAACGCGGCCCGCTTCATCGTGGACCTGGTCGCCGCCATCCAGAACCTGGATGACGCCGCCGTAAAACTCTGATCCCCGATTCTCATGGACCCCATCACCACTGAAGTAGTTGTCATCGGCGCCGGCCCCGGCGGTTATGCCGCCGCCTTCTACGCCGCCGACCTCGGCAAAAAAGTCATCCTCGTCGAACGCGAGCCGCGTCTCGGCGGCGTCTGTCTCAACCGGGGCTGCATCCCCTCCAAGGCCCTGTTACACGCCACCCACGCCCTCGCCGCCGGCGACGAATCCGCCCATTGCGGCATCGTCTTCGCGAAGCCGACCGTGGACCTCGACAAACTCCGCGCCTGGAAGGAATCCATCCTGACCAAGCTGGGCGGCGGGGTCGCGCAGCTTGCCAAAATGCGCAATGTGCAGGTCATCACCGGGCGCGGTTACTTCGAGGATTCCAATACCCTCCGCGTCGAGACCGGGACTGGCAACCAGTTCATCCGCTACGAGCAGGCCATTCTCGCCGCCGGCTCCCGGCCCGCGCTGCCCAAGGCCTTCGACCTCGGCAACCCGCGCGTCATGACCTCCACGGAAGCCCTCGAAATCGAGGACATCCCCCCGCGCCTCCTCGTCATCGGCGGCGGTTACATCGGCATGGAACTGGGCACCGTCTATGCCCGCCTCGGCAGCGAAGTCGTCGTCGTCGAAGCCCTCGACAACGTCCTCGCCGGGGCCGATCAGGACCTGGCCCGCCCCGTTGTTCAAGCCGCGAAAAAGGCCTTCAAGGAAATCCGCACCCAGGCCCGGGTCCTCAGCATGGCCACCGCCGGCAAGCAGATCAAAGTCATCGTCGAGCACGGCGGCCAGCAGCTCACCGAACTGTATGACCGCGTGCTTGTCTCCGTCGGGCGCACGCCCGCCGGGGACGATCTTGGCCTCGAAAACACCCGTGTGGTCCGCGACGAAAAAGGCTTCGTCGAGGTCAACCCCCAGCAGCAGACGGCCGATCCGGCCATTTACGCCATCGGGGACATTGCCGGCGGCGTCCTGCTCGCGCACAAGGCCCACAAGGAGGCTCGCATCGCCGTTGAAAACATCTGCGGCCAGCCCGCCGCCTTCGAAAACATCGTCATCCCCGCCGTCGTCTTTACCGACCCCGAACTCGCGTGGGTGGGCCTCACCGAGGCCGAGGCCCGCGCCCGGAACCTCAAGATTGAGGTCGCCAAGTTCCCGTGGGCCGCCTCGGGGCGGGCGCTGTCGTTCGACCGCACCGATGGCCTCACCAAGCTGATCATCGAGCCGGACACCGAACGCATTTTGGGCGTCGGCATCGTCGGCCACAACGCCGGCGAGCTGATTGCCGAAGCCACTGTGCTCATCGAGATGGGGGCCACCGCCAAGGACCTCGCCCTCACCGTCCACCCGCACCCCACGCTTTCGGAAACCTTGATGGAGGCCGCCGAAATGTTTTACGGCCACGCCACGCATGCGCTGGCCAAGAAACGCGCGGCGCACTGAGCCGAAATTGGGATTGTTTTCGCGGCCTGCTGAAATACGATGCCCGCCGCCCGACCGCCCGGTCGGGCGCGGTTTTCGGTCGGGGCGTAGCGTAGCCTGGCTAGCGCGCTTGCTTGGGGTGCAAGAGGTCGCGAGTTCAAATCTCGCCGCCCCGACCATTTCCTCTGTCCGCCCCCCGTTTTCCTCTTGCCTCGCCGCGCCCGACCAAGCGCGTCCTTGTCCGCCTGGCGCGAGTCCGGCTACACTGCGCCGCAAATGAACTCCGCGTGGCTGGCGCGCAAACCGTGGGTGCTCCCGGTTGCCCTCGGGATCGTCGGTGGCGCAGTCTTCCTCCTTTGGCTGGCCCATCACCCGCCCCAGGCCCTCGCCCTGCGCGTGCCCGGCACCGACGCCGCCCCCGCCGCCGGCGGCTCCGGCGCTGGTAATCCCGTCCTCACCGGCACGCTGCAACCCGGCCCCGGACAGCCCGCCCGTTCCACCGGCGCGTGGCCGCAATTCCGCGGCCCCGCCCGCACCGGCATCGCCGCGCCCGAGGTCAAACTGGCCCGCCAGTGGCCCGCCGCCGGCCCGCGTGAGTTGTGGCGCATTTCCGTGGGCGATGGTTACGCCGGCCCCGTCATCGCGGACGGGCGCGTGTATCTCATGGATTATGACGTCGAGCAGCGGCGTGATGCGTTGCGCTGCCTGTCGCTTGCCGATGGCCGCGAAATCTGGCGATACAGTTACCCCGTCGCCGTCAAGCGCAACCACGGCATGTCGCGCTCCGTGCCGGCGGTGGCGGGCGGGCGGGTCGTGGCCATCGGCCCCAAAGGTCATGTCCTGTGCAACGACGCCGTCACCGGCGAACTCCGCTGGACGATTGACCTCGTCAAGGAACACGGCGCGGTCATTCCCGAATGGTATGCCGCGCAATGCCCGCTGATTGACGGCGACCAGGTGGTGCTCGCCCCGGCGGGGCCGGACGCGCTGCTGCTGGCGGTGGATTTCGCCACCGGCGCGGTCCGCTGGCGCAGCCCGAACAGCCACGGCTGGAAGATGACCCATTCCTCAGTTGCCACCGTCGAATTCGCCGGCCGGCGGCAATATGTTTATTGCGCCAGCAAGGGCGTCGCGGGGGTGGCGGCGGACGACGGCACGCTGCTCTGGGAGACGCCCGACTGGAAAATCAGCATCGCCACCGTCCCCTCGCCCTGCCCGCTCGAGGACGGAAGAATCTTCCTCACCGGCGGCTACAACGCGGGTTCCCTGCTGCTGCAACTGCGCGAAACCAACGGCTGGGTCCGCGCGGAAACCGCCTTCAAACTCGGTTCGCAAATCTTCGGCTCCACCCAGCACACGCCGCTCTGGCTCGATGGTCACCTCTATGGCACGCGTGCCGATGGGAAATTCGTCTGCCTCGACGCCGCCGGAAAAATCCTTTGGACCAGCGGCGCGGGCGACCATCTCGGCCTCGGCCCGTATCTGGCCGCGGATGGGCTGATTCTGGCGCTGAACGATTCCGGCCAGTTGCGCCTGCTTGAAGCCACCCCCCGCGCCTGCCGCGAACTGGCCCGTGCCGACGTGTTGCCCGGCGCCCGCGAATCCTGGGGGCCGATGGCCCTGGCCGATGGCCGCCTGCTCCTGCGTGACCTGACGCGGCTCGTGTGCCTGGAGGTGGGCGCCAGCCCGCAACCGTGACGGGGCAGGGGAGGGGAGCCGCCACCCCCGAACCGCCAACGCCCCACCCGCACGGCCGGTGGCGAGCCGATCAGTCCGGGCGGTCGAGGTTGGGGGTGGGCGGGGGCGGTTCCTGCTTCGATGGTTCTTGCTCCCCGTGCCGGGTCTGCACCAGGACCTGAAACCGTCGGCCAAAGTGGTCGGGGTGGGCGAGCGTTTGCAACTGCCGGCGGCGCGTCGGCGTCCACTCGCCGAATTCTCCGCCCGCCTGCATGGCCGCCGCGCCGCGCCGCGCCAGCCAGCGGCCTTGCGGCGCGAATTCCTCCGTCATCAGCCCCGCCCGTTCGCCCGCCGCCGCCAGCCGTCGGAAATCCACATGCGCCGTCAAATCCTGCTCGCCGGGGTCGGCCAGCACGTCGGCCGCCGCCTGATGCCGGCGATAGGCGCGGAGGGTGCCGTTCGGGCGTTCGGGTTGCAGCGCGGTTGCAGGCCAGTCGCCGTAGTCGAGCGTGAGCAAACGTCCGTGGCGCAGCCAGCCGGCGGCGCGCGTCCACCAGGTTTCGGCGGCAAGGTTGCGTTCCACAGTGAAGCCATCGGGCAGGACGGCGAGCAGTTCGGGCGCGGCGGGCAAGTCGAGGTCCGCCGGGCTTCCGGTCAGGGCCAGGCGCGTCCAGGCAAACCGCTCCGGGCCGCCCGTCACGCCCCACTCGAACCAGCAACGGGTGCCGGCATCCCAGCCAAACCGCCGCAACGGCAACGCGTCGAGCAGTTCGTTCGAGAGAATCACGGTGAACTCGTCCGTCGGCGTCGCCGGCCAATCCCGCCACCATTCGACCTGCCGGCCCCAATCGCCCAGCCGGGACCGCTGCCAGGCCTCGCGCCGCGGCGAGGGTTCGAGCAGCGTGTAGCAAACGTCGCCCGCCTCGTTGGGATGCTGCTGTTTCCACCAGTGGAGGATGTCCCCGGCAAGCTGGCCGCCGTGCGCGCCGGCCTCGAGGAACCGCAGCCGGGCCGCCCCCGATGACTGCCACCAGCGGCGGGTCTGGAAGGCGAGCAGTTCGCCCAGCAGCGGCCCGACGCTGACACTGGTGTGGAAGTCCCCCCGTCGGCCCACCCTGTCCTCATCCCGCTCGTAGAATCCACATTCGGGACAATACAGCGCCAGCGCCATGAAGCGGTCGAAGCGGATTCCCCCGCTGGCGGCGGCTTCGGCGTGAATTATGCGGCGGAGTTCGTTCATGCCGGTGCGGCTGGTAAGGAATTAGCTACGGGACGGACAACCTGAGTTGAGCTATGGCCAAAATTGACGCCTTCTTCAATCTGATGTTCGAGCAAAAAGCCTCGGACCTGCACATGTCGTCGGGCAACCCGCCGATTCTCCGCATCAACGGCGAGATGCAGCGCGTGGATTACCCCCCGCTCGAGAACGATTCGCTCAAGCAGATGCTCTACGAAATCGCGCCGGAATACAAAATCAAGACGTTCGAGGAAACCGGCGACGTGGACTTCGGCTACGAAATCCCCGGCCTGTCGCGCTTCCGCGTCAATTTCTTCAACCAGAAAAACGGCATCGCCGCCGTGTTCCGCCAGATTCCGTCGAAGGTGCTGTCGTTCGAGGATTTCGAGAAGTTCGACGCCCCGCTGCCGGCGGTGCTGAAGAAATTCGCCATGCTGCACCGCGGGCTGGTGGTCTGCACCGGCCCCACCGGCTCCGGCAAGTCCACCACGCTCGCCGCCATGGTGGATTACGCCAACAAGAACCGGAAGGACCACATCATCACCGTCGAGGACCCCATCGAGTTCGTGCATGAGAGCAAGGGCTGCCTCGTCAACCATCGGGAGGTGGGCGTTCACACCAGGTCCTTCGCCTCCGCCCTGCGCGGCGCCCTGCGCGAAGACCCGGACATCATCCTCGTCGGCGAAATGCGCGACCTCGAGACCATCGAACTCGCCCTCGTCGCCGCCAGCACGGGCCATCTCGTGTTCGGCACGCTGCACACGCCCAGCGCCGCCAAGACGGTGGACCGCATCATTGACGTGTTCCCCGCCGACCAGCAGAACAAAATCCGCACCACCCTGTCCGAGGCGCTCAAGGGCGTCATCGCCCAGAACCTCTTCAAACGCGTGGACAAGAAGGGCCGGTGCGCCGCGCTCGAGATCCTCGTGTTCAACACCGCCGTCGCCAACCTCGTCCGCGAGGGCAAGACGCACCAGATTCCCGGCATGATCCAGGTCGGCAAAAAACTCGGCAACCAGCCGCTCGACGACGCCATCATGGAGCATCTCCGCATGAAGCGCATCGCGCCGGAGGAGGCCTACGAGAAGGCGCTCGACAAGAAGAAGTTCCGCCCCTTCCTGACCCAGCCGCCCGAAGACGAGGATTGACCCATGCGCCGCCCCGAACTCGACCACCTCCTCAGCACCATGCTCGCCTCGCAGCCCGAGGTTTCCGACCTGCTGTTCACCGTCAACCGGCCGCTCCAGGTGGAAACCGCCGGCGAACTCAAGCCCGTCGTGTCCGACCCGCCCCTCGAGCGGCTGACGCCCTTCCAAACCGAGCTGGTCGCGCTCAACCTGGTGGGCGACAACCCGTGGAACCTCTACGATCTCATCGCCCACGGCTCGTGCGACGCCGCCTACTCGCTTTCGGACAAGGCCCGCTTCCGCATCAACATCTTTTCCCAGCGCGGCAACCTTTCGATCGTGCTCCGCAAACTCAACACGCAGATTCCCACGCTGGACGAGCTCCAGCACCCGCCCATCCTGAAGAATCTGGGCCGCGAGAAAACCGGCCTCATTCTTGTCACCGGGGCCACCGGCTCCGGCAAGTCCACCACCCTCGCGGCGGTCCTCAACGAGATCAACAACACCCGCCCCGTCCACGTCATCACGCTCGAGGACCCGGTCGAGTTTGTGCATCCCCACCGCGTGGCCACGTTCAACCAGCGGGAGCTGGGCACCGACTTCGACAATTTTGCCAACGGCCTCCGCGCCGCCCTCCGCCAGGCGCCCAAGGTGATTCTCGTCGGCGAAATCCGCGACCGCGAGACCCTTAAGATCGCCCTCAGCGCGGCGGAGACCGGGCATCTCGTGTTGAGCACGCTGCACACGACCGACGCCGGCCAGACCATCAACCGCATCCTCGGCATGTTCGAGCCGGAGGAGCAGGAGCAGATCCGCGAACGCCTCGCCGACAGCCTCCGCTGGGTGGTCAGCCAGCGCCTCGCCCCCAAAATCGGCGGCGGTCGCACCGCCCTGCTCGAAATCATGGGCTCGAACCTCCGCGTGCAGGAATCCATCCGGCTCGGCGAATCCGAGGGCAAATCCTTCTATGAAATCATCGAGGCCAGCGCCCCCTTCGGCTGGAAGACCTTCGACCAGTCGTGCTACGAGGCCTACGAGGCCGGCCTCATCACCGAGGAAACCGCCCTGCTCTACGCCACCAAGCGCGGCGTCCTCACCCGCAACCTCGACAAGCTCAAGAAACAGCGTGGCGACGGCATTGACGGGGTCGGTTCGCTCCGCATGAAGACCATCACCGCTGCCGCGCCCAGCGCCCCGCCCGTCGTCGCCCCGCTGCTGCGCGTCAAATAACCTCCTGAGCCGCCATGTCCCAGCCCTTTGAATTCATTGGCACCAACGACAAGCCCGCGTTGCTGGCCTTCTCGACGCCGGACTGGCTCGAGGCCGCCCGCGCCGCGCTCGAGGAGCTTGGCTACAAGGTCCACACCGCCGCCACCCACGGCGATTTCCTCGTCCGCTTCTCGCAGGCGCAGTATCAGGTGGTCGTCATCGAGGAAACCTTCGCTGCGAACGACATTGGCGAAAACCTCACCCTCAAGGCCGTAGGCGAGATGCCCATGTCACAGCGGCGGCACGCGGTGTTCATTTTGTTCGGCAACAGTTTTCAGACGTTCACCCCGTTGCAGGCCTTCCAGCACAGCGTGCATGCCGTCATCAACGCCTCCGAAATGTTCCTGCTCAAGCAGCTCATCGAGAAAACCGTCGCGGAAAACGGCATGTTCCTGCATAACTTCCGCGAGGCCGAACAACGCGTGCTTGCCTCCGGCCCCCGCCAGTGAGTTGACTCCGGCGTGCGATTGGACCAGGCCCTGGTGAATCGCGGCCTCTGCGCGAGCCGCGACAAGGCCGTGCGCGCCGTCATGGCCGGCCAGGTCCGCGTCAACGGCCACCCCGCCCGCAAACCCAGTGACCCCGTCCGTCCCAGCGACGCGCTCGAACTGCTCGCGCCGGAGAAATACGTCAGCCGCGGCGGCCAGAAACTCGAGCACGCGCTCGCCCATTTCGCGCTCGACGTCACCGGCCTGACCGCCCTTGATTTGGGCGCCTCCACCGGCGGTTTCACCGATTGCCTGCTCCAGCACGGCGCGGCCAGAGTGTTCGCTGTGGACGTGGGCCACGGGCAGCTCGCGTGGAAACTCCGGCAGGACCCGCGCGTGGTGGTCATGGACCGAACCAACGCCCGCGAACTGACGCCCGCGCGGTTTCCCCCGCCCTTCACCTCCGCCGACCTGGTCGTGGCGGATTGCTCGTTCATCTCGCTGACCCGGATTCTCCCCGCCGCGCTCGGACTGCTCCGTGCCGGAGGCCGCGTGGTGGCGCTCATCAAGCCGCAATTCGAGGCCGGCAAAGCCGAGGCAGACCGGGGCGCGGGCGTGATCCGCGACCCGGCGGTGCATGGGCGCGTGGTGGAAAACTTGCGCGCTTTTGTCACCGCGATTGACGGGGCGCGCTGGCATGGTGTAACTGAATCCCCGCTGCTCGGCCCGGCGGGCAACAAGGAATTCCTGGCCCTCATTGAAAAAACTCGCTGACCAAATCCAGACGGTCGCGCTGGTGGGCAACGCCGCCAAGCCCGCGTGCGCTGACGTCGTCCGCCGCGCCGCCCGCAGCCTCACTCGCGCGGGCCGGCGGTTGATTGGCGACCCCGCCACGGCCGCCCTGGCCCGCCTGCGTTGCCCCACCGCGCCCGACGCGGCCACCCTCGCCCGCGAGGCGGACCTCCTGCTGGTTTTTGGCGGCGACGGCACGATGCTCCGCGCCGCGCGCGAAACCGCCGGTTCCCGCACGCCGCTGCTCGGCGTGAACCTCGGCGGCCTCGGTTTTCTCACCGCCGTGCCCGCCGCGCACATCGAGGCCGCGCTGGCCCGCGTGTGGCGCGGCGAGTTCACCTTTGAATCCCGTGCGCTGCTCGAGGGCACGCTGGCGGGCCGTCGTCCGCCGCTGCGCGCGCTCGCGTTGAACGACCTGGTCATCAGCCGCACGGGCACCGCCCGGTTGATTGACCTGGATGTGACGGTGGATGGCGAACCGCTGGCGCGTTACCGCTGTGACGGGCTGATCCTCAGCACGCCCACCGGCTCCACCGCCTATTCGCTCGCGGCGGGCGGCGCGCTGGTGCATCCCCTGGCTGATGTGCTGGCCTTGACGCCGATTTGCCCGCACACCCTGTCCAACCGCCCGCTCATTTTCCCGGGCCGGGCGCGGATTGAAATCGGCGTGGGCACGCCCGCGCCCGCCACGGTGTTGAGCGCCGATGGCGAGGGGCGGGGCGAACTGGATCGCGGGCAGGTGCTCCGTGTGCGCCGCAGCGACCGCACCGTGCGCCTCATGCACCTGGCCGGCAGTTCGTTTGCCGGGGCGCTCCGCCGCAAGCTTCACTGGCGCGGCACCGCCCTTTAACCCCACCCCAGCAACCCCATGGTCCGGCTCAAAGACATCGCGGCGCAGGCGGGCGTTTCGATCATGACGGTGTCCAAGGCGCTGCGCGAGGCGCCCGACGTTTCCGCCGGCACCCGCGAACGCATCAAAGCACTGGCCCGGCAGATGGGCTATGTCCCCGACACGTCCGCCCAATGCCTCCGCACCCGCTCGACCAAACTCCTGGGCATCGTGGTCGCCTCGCTCACCAACCCCGTCTTTTCCCGCGTCGTTCTGGCCCTCGAACAACGCGCGCAGGAACTGGGTTATGACGTGCTCCTGGCCCACACCCACCACCAGCCCGAGCGCGAAACCCAGTGCCTGCAACGACTCCTCGCCCGCCGCGTCGAGGGCCTGTTCATCGCGCCCGCCTACCGCCTCGCCAGCGAAGACCGCCTTTACCGCGACCTCCGCGAGCGCGGCACGCCCGTCGTCCTGCTCGGCCATCGCGCCCCGTTCTGCGAAGGGTTTGCCAACGTCGAATGTGACGACCTTGCCGGCGGCCACGCGGTGACCAAACATCTGCTCGACCTCGGCCACCGCCGCATTGCCTTCCTCGCCGGCCCGCCCGTCACACCCTGGACGCGCGAACGCTTCGAGGGCTACCGCCGCGCCCTCCGCGACCGCGATCTGGACGTGGACGACCGCCTCATCTTCCAGGCCGGGCGGACCATCGAGGACGGCGCGAAAGCGACGCTGCAAATGCTCAACGAGGGCGCGCTGCCCACCGCCGTCCAGTGCGTCAATGACCTCGTCGCCGCCGGCTGCATTGAAACCTTGATTCAGCAGGGTTACCGCGTCCCCGGCGACATTTCCGTGACCGGTTTCGGAAACATTCTCCTGAGCGAACATTTCCGCGTCCCGCTGACCACCATCCGCCAGCCCAAATTCCATCTCGGCATGACGGCGATGGACCTGATGCAGCAACTGCTGCGGGGCGAGAAACCGGCCTCCCGCCGGCTGCCCGCCGAGTTGCTGGTGCGCGAAAGCACCGCCCCGCCCCCGGCTGGCAAGCAATCTGCGTAATCCTTCCGGCATGGAAGAACTCATGCCAAAAATTCGCCGGGTTGCCCTGGTTCTGGCCATCCTGGCCGTCCTGGGTGTCTCAGTCTGGGGCTACCTCGAGTTTCGCCAGTGGCAGGCCGCCCGGGACCAGCGCATTCTCAGTGCCGAGGTGGACTCGCTTTTCGAGGCCTTTCACAAATACAAACAAATCGTCGGCAAGTATCCCTCCGGCAACAACGCCGAGATCGCCCGCGCCATCCGCGAGGGCAACAACGAGAAGAAGCTCATGATCCTCGCGGTCAAGGATTCGCAGCTCAACGCCAAGGGCGAAATCGTGGACCCGTGGGGCACCCCGCTGAAAATCTACTTCGCGCAGAACGAAGTCCTCATCCGCTCCGCCGGCCCGAACAAACAGTTCGAGGACGCCAAGGTGGCGATGAGCGACGACTACTTTCGCTCGGACTAATCTGTTCGAAGCGCCGGCCTCCCGGCGCGCTCCGGCGGTGGGTGTTCCTGAGCGGTATGGGTGAAAAGGCCGCGGGCAGCAGGCGGATGCGCCCGGGACCACCCGGGCGCGGCCAAGGTGTGCGGAGGCACCGACCGGGAAGGATGGTGGAGCCGAGGAGATTCGAACTCCTGACCCCCACAATGCCATTGTGGTGCTCTACCAACTGAGCTACGACCCCATCCGAAAGGCGAGCGCACTGTATCGGCCAACCGCCCGCCAAGTCAAAGATTTTTCCCCCGCAGAAAGGTTCTTGACCGCGGGGACCGGGGCGATAGTGTGGCCCCGCCTGATGGCCAACCTCCCCGGCGGACTTTCCCGAGCGAAGATTCGACCGCAGCCCGTGTCCCGACGGTTTGGTGTTTGAATGTTTCACCCGTTTGCCGGTCAGACAGAAAGCCTCGGCGGTTTGCCGGCCGGTCCACCGATCATCCCACAATCATTTCCCAATCATGGCCAAATTGCCCGCCAAGAAAAAAGCCGCGCCCAAGCGCGCCAAAACCAAACCGGCCGCCGAGCCGATCGCCCCCGAACTGGCGGCCAGCGTCCCCGAGGCCGCCCCTGCGGACGAGGATTTGCCCACCGCCGCGGAGACGGTGGCCCGCGCCAAGCAGGAGGCGGCGCGGGAGGCGGCGGCGGAGCCGGCCCCCCGGCCCGTTTCCAGCGGGGATTTGCGGCCGCCGACTTCGCCGGTGGAGACCGCGCCGGAGGAAAGCCTGCCCGAGGTGCGCTACGAGCAGCAGGGCGGCGGGCGGCGCGACCGCATCGCGCAGTCCCTGAACATCGCCGAGTTGCAGGCGATGGACATGACCCGCCTCAACGGCATGGCCCGCCAGTTCGGCGTCGAGAACTACGGGACCATGCGCAAGCATGAGATCATCTACCACATCCTCCAGAAGAACGCCGAGCGGGCCGGGGTGTTGTTCACCGAGGGCGTGCTCGAGGTGTTGCCGGAAGGTTTTGGTTTTCTGCGGTCGCGGGCGTTCAATTATCTGCCGTGTCCCGAGGATGTCTATGTTTCCCCCTCGCAAATCCGGCGTTTTGATCTCCAGACTGGCAATCTGATTGCCGGCCAGATTCGGCCGCCCAAGGAAAAGGAGAAATTCTTCGCGCTGCTCAAGGTCGAGGCGGTGGACAACGAGGAACCCGAGAAGGCCAAGAACAAGACCCATTTCGACAACCTCACGCCGCTGTTCCCGAACCGGCGTTTCATCCTGGAAACCACGCCCGAGGAGGTCAACACCCGGGTGCTGGACCTGGTCTGCCCGATCGGCAAGGGCACGCGCGGCCTGATCGTGGCCCCGCCCCGCACCGGCAAGACCGTCCTCATGCAGAAGCTCGCCAACGCGATGCTCAAGAACAACCCCGAGAGCTACCTGTTCATCCTGTTGATTGACGAGCGGCCCGAGGAGGTCACCGACATGGAGCGCACCTGCAAGGGGGCGGAGGTCATCTCCTCGACCTTTGACGAACCGCCCGAACGCCATGTGCAGGTCGCGGAGATGGTCATCGAGAAGGCCAAGCGCATGGTCGAGCACAAGAAGGATGTCGTCATCCTGCTCGACTCGATCACCCGCCTGGCCCGCGCCTACAACACCGTGCAGCCGCACTCCGGCAAGATCCTGTCCGGCGGCGTGGACGCCAACGCGCTGCACAAGCCCAAACGGTTCTTCGGCGCGGCCCGCAACATCGAGGAGGGCGGCTCGCTCACCATCATGGCCACCGCGCTGGTGGACACCGGCAGCCGGATGGACGAGGTCATCTTCGAGGAGTTCAAGGGCACCGGCAACATGGAGGTCCATCTGGACCGCGGCCTGGTGGACCGGCGCATTTTCCCGAGCATCAACATCGAGCGCTCCGGCACCCGCAAGGAGGAACTGCTCTACCATCCCGACGAATACAGCCGCATCGTCATGCTGCGCCGCGCTCTCACCGGCGTGCCGCCCGTCGAGGCGATGGAACTGCTCCTCGGCAAACTCAAGCAGACCGGCTCGAACATCGAATTCCTGCTCACCATGAACGTGTGAGCCGGCGTGGGTCAGGCGGCGGGGCCGGGCAGTTCCAGAAACCGCATCACGTTGTCCCCGTGCGTGAGCGCCTTCACCGCGCGCCACGGGGCGGGGATTTCCAACGTGTCCCGCCGCGCGTGCCCCAACACCAGCCTTCCTCCCGCCGCCAGCAGGCCCGGCAGGTGCGGATCGTCGAGGCTCTTTTGCGCCAGCGAAGTCGAGCGGCGGCCCACGTTCTTTTCGCCATAGGGCGGGTCGGCAAGAATCAGGTCAAACTGTGCGCCGGCGGCGGCCAGTTGCGGCAATGCGGCGAACACATCCTGCACGCGGACGTGAAACTTCGTCGCGCCGTAACCCGCCGCCTCGGCGTTGCGGCGGATGAACTCCGCGTGGCGCGGGGATTTTTCGAGGCACAACGCGGAGGCGCAGCCCCGGCTTAACGCTTCGAGGCTTAACGCCCCCGACCCGCCGAACAGTTCCAGCACCCGTGCGCCCAGAATGCGTTCCCCGAGGCTGTTGAACACCGCCTGCTTCACGCGATCCGGCGTGGGCCGCACGTCCAGGCCCTTGGGCACCCGCAGAATCCGCCGGGCCGCTTCGCCACCAGTGATGCGCATGGCGGCAGGGAATCACGCCGCCGCGCGCGTGCCAATGGATTTTCCGCCGCGCCTGTGGCACGCTCGCGCCATGAACTGGTCCGCGCCCGACCTCACGCAACACCCGCCCCGCAGCCCGCGCGTCCGCCTCGGCGGCTTCGTCCTCCTGCCGCGCATGTTGGACAAATGCCGCGCCGCACTCGCCGGGCGGAACGGCGAATACCACTACGATTGCCCGTCCGACCAGCAGTTCTTCGCGTTCACCGGCATCGCGGCCGGGGCGTTGCGCGAACAGGTCGCCGCCGGAAAGGGGGATTGGGAAATCCTCGAATGGGTCCGCGCCCATCTGCACCCCGTGCGAACCACGCCGGAAATCGAGGCCTGGTCCGCCTGGATGGAACGGCGCGGGCCGGACAATCCCGAGGACCGCGAATGGTTCAACGGCGAACACCAGCGCCTCGGCGCGGCGCGCACCGACATCGTGACCTACTTCGACCTGCTCGACGCGGATGACTTCGTCGCCTTCGGTGGCCGGGCCTGAGCGGCGGCTGTGTTCATTTGTAAATCACGGATGAACCCGGCGCGGCTGTGGAGTGCGCGGACTTGTCCGCGCTTTTCAGGCAGCGTCGGCCTGCCCTCGCAATATCCGAACACCCCGTGCCCGCCTGCCGCTGGCACCACGCCGTAATCGGACGGCCCCTCGACCGGCGAGGGTTTCTGGAAAAGCGGTGATCCGTCACCGCAGTCCAAAGTCAAGGGGCGCCTGGCCGGAGCCGGGAATTCCCGTTTTCCTTCCGTGCCCTGATGATTAACCTCCCGCCATGAACTCCTTTCCGGCCCCGCTCGACCTGGCGCAGGTGAAAGTCCAGCCGCTGGCTGCGCGGCACAGCTTGAGCGAACTCCGGCGCATCCTGGTCGCGCCCGCCCGACCCGCGCCGCCGTGTCCGCCCGGCCTGGCCAACCCTCTGGCCGCGTGCGCGGCTCACATTCGCGCTGCCCGCGAGCGCGGCGCCTCGGTGATGCTTATTTACGGCGCGCACCTGGTGAAGAACGGCCTGCTCGACGTGGTCAACGAACTCGTTACCCGGGGCTGGATCACGCATCTCGCCACCAACGGCGCGGGCACCATTCACGATTGGGAACTCGCCTTTCTGGGCCGCACCGAGGAAAGCGTCCGCGCCAACGTGCCCAACGGCTGTTTCGGCACCTGGGACGAGACCGGGCGCAACCTGAACCTCGCCGTGCTGGCCGGCGGCCTGCGTGGCGAAGGCTATGGCCGCGCGCTGGGCCGGTTCATCGCCGAGGATGGCTGTGAACTGCCCGAGCCGGCGCGGTTGGAAAACCTGTTGCGCGCCGAGCCGGACCATCCGCTGGCCGCCGCGCGGGCGGAACTGCTTTACGCCATGCGGTTGCACGCGCTGCCCGCCGGGCGGATCACGGTCCGGCATCCGCACCAGGCGCATTCCATCCTCGCGCACGCCTTCCAGCGCAACGTGCCGTTCACCGTGCATCCGGGCATCGGTTACGACATCATCGCCACGCATCCGCTGTTCAACGGCGGGGCGATTGGCCGTGCGGCGCAGACGGACTTTGCGCTGTTCAGCCGCGCGGTCGAGGGGCTGGACGGCGGCGTGGTGTTGAGCGTGGGTTCGGCGGTGATGGCCCCGCAGGTGTTCGAGAAAAGCCTGAGCTGCGTGAACAATCTCCGCCTTCAGGCGGGCCGGCCCGTCGTGAGCGGCCATCAGCTCTACGTCGTGGACCTGGCTGATGGCGGCAACTGGGACTGGTCGCAGGGCGAGCCGTCCAAGAGCAGCCCGGCCTACTATCTGCGCTTCTGCAAAAGCTTTGCCCGCATGGGCGGCACGCTGCACTACGTTCAGAGCGACAACGGGGTGTTCCTGCACAACCTGCTGGAGCGGCTGCGCGCGAAGTGAGGCCGCAACCAGGCCCGCGATGAAAACGAAACAACTGACAAAAATCCTCGGCCTCGGCCTGCTCGCGGTCGTGGTGACGGTCGTCGGGCTGCGGTGGTGGTCTCGCCCGGGCACGACGACGTTTCCGCCGCTGCCCAATCCCAACGGGTATGACGACTTGGTAGAGGCCGGGCAGAGCATTGTGGGGGATCCGGGCGCGGCGGCAGGAACGGATGTGGTGGCGCTGCGCGACCTGCTGGCTACGAATGCCGAGGCCTTGCGCTTGATCCGGCTGGGGCTGTCACGAGAAAGCCGGGTGCCAGCCGCCACCCAGATTACCAATCTGACGTCCCACATGGATCTGGCACCTTTGAAGCAGGCCGCGTTTTTGCTGCGGGCGGAGGGATTCCTGGCCGAACTGGAAGGTCGCACCAACGATGCTGCGCGCATCCATCTGGAGGGGCTGCGATTCGGTCGCGGGATTTCGCGCGGTGGCATGGTGATCCACCGCCTGGTTGGGGTGGCGTGCGAGGCCATCGCGCTCCAACCGCTCGCAAGCTTGGCCCCGGCTCTGGACGCGCCGGGGCGGCGCGAAGTATTGGACGGGTTGCTGAAACTCGAACTGGAGCCGGTGGACTGGCGGGAGATCTGGGATGTGGAACGCGCTTTCATGCGGCATCAGGCCGGGCGGGATCCCAATCCGCTCCGCGGCTTGTTGTCGTATTGGAGTCTGCGCAGTTCCCTCCAGAAAGCCAGATACCGCCATCACTTTCCCTCGCTCATCACCCGATTGCTGATGCTGGAACTGGCCGTGCATTCGCACGTCGCCGAGCACGGGCAGCCGCCGGAAACGCTGGCGGAGTTGGTGCCGCAATGGCTTCCCGCGCTGCCCACCGACCCGCTTTCTGACCGGCCATTTGTCTATCGGCGCAAGGGCACCAACTGGCTGCTCTACAGCCGTGGCCCTGACGGCGTGGATGATGGCGGCGTTTCCGTGCCGCGTATGGGCGATCCCCAAGCCAAGGGCGACGTGCGGCTGGACACGAAGTGGTGAGGGTGGGCGGCCAGTGGGAAATCCGAGGCCCAAGGCCAAAACAAAGCGTGCAGGTTCTTTGACGTTTGCAGTGGGTAAGTCGAGACCTCTGCAAAAGGTAGTGGGACAGGCGTCTCGCCTGTCCGGGGGGGATCACATTCTTCGGAAACCCTCGAAAAACAGCGCGCTTTTCTGGACAGGCGGGACGCCTGTCCCACTACAGCGAGGCTATTGCAGAGGTCTCAAATCGTCGGTGTCGCGAAGCGACTATGGAAATTAGCCAGCCACGAAGTGGCTGGAACTGCGCGCCGAGGGTTCCCGTCCCGGAGGGACGACCCGACCATAGCCCGGCGTTTCAACGCCGGGCGTTGGCAACACAACATCGAGTCCCGCAGGGACGGCTGAAATGCTGTTCGTCGTTTCCATCTCAAACCGCCATCCACGGC
>Ga0209381_1002707_pt1 | contig 20953 bp, 16 predicted proteins | sample DewCreD2012metaG_FD_184111 | JGI IMG/M metagenome (GOLD analysis project Ga0209381, IMG submission 184111) | Hot spring sediment bacterial and archeal communities from British Columbia, Canada, to study Microbial Dark Matter (Phase II) - Dewar... ...
TGGAACTGCTTCACCTCGGGAATCACATGGTCGGCGGGCAGCACAGCCATCACCGCATTCACGGAACGCGCACCGACAATTGCCGCGCCCAGCGTGACCGCCGCGCAGGTGTCGCGGCCCACAGGTTCGGCGACGATGTTTTCTTTGGGCAGCTTGGGCAGTTGTTTGCGCACCTCGGCGGCCTGGGCCGCGTTGGTGATGATGAGGATGTTTTTGAGCGGGACCAGCGGCAGGCAGCGGTCCACGGCCTGTTGCAGAAACGAGCGGTCGCCGAGGAGCTTGATGAGCTGCTTGGGGGTGTGTTCACGGCTGACGGGCCAGAAGCGCTCGCCACGTCCGCCCGCCATGATGATGACGTAGCGGTCCGGCGCGGTGGTGGGGGTGGTCTTTGCCTTCATGATTGCAGGATGCGTTTGACGCGGATGCCGACAGGATTGCTTTGCGACCGAGGCTGACTTAACGCTGGGCAAAAACCAAGACCAACATGCCGGACCCGACGCCTTCCGCCATTGACTGGCCCGCCCTCGAACGCCTCCGCGCCGCCTTCCTCGCGGGCACGGCGGGACAGACGGATTACTGGCAGTCGGAGGGCGACCTGGCCAGTTACGACGCGACGTTCGCCCAGCGCATCGGGTGGAAATGGGATTATGTGCTCGCCGAGCTGGAACGGCGCGGCTGGACGCCGCCGGGCGGCCTGCTGGTGGATTGGGGCTGTGGCAGCGGCATTGCGCACCGGGCGTTTCTGGACTGGTTTGGCGTGGCGGCGGCAAGCGAGGTCCGGCTATGGGATCGTTCCCCGTGCGCGGTGCAGTTTGCGGCGCGGCGCGCGACGATCAAGTATCCCGGTTTGAAAGTTGTGCCCGGCACAGGCGCACCCGGCGCGGAAACCCTGGTTGGCACCACGTTGCTCATCAGCCATGTGCTCACGGAATTGTCGCCGGAGCAACTGGCCGCGCTGGAGGCCAGCCTCGTCGGCGCGACCACGGTGTTGTGGGTGGAGCCGGGCACCTATGAGGTCAGTCTGACGCTCATCGCGCTGCGCGAGCGGCTGCGGCGGCAGTTCAACGTGGTCGCCCCCTGTTTGCATGGCGAACGCTGCGGCATCCTGGCACCGGAAAACGAGCGGCATTGGTGCCATCATTTCGCCAGCCCCCCGCCCGGTGTGTTCACCGACCCGGACTGGGGCAGGTTCAGCCACCTGATGAACGTGGACCTGCGCGATTTGCCGGTGAGCTTTCTGGTGCTGGACCGGCGGACGGCCCCGGCCCTGCCGCCGGGTGCCGTGCGCGTGATTGGCCGTCCGCGCCTTTACAAACCCCACGCCCTGCTGCTCGGGTGCGATGCCGGCGGAGTGGCCGAGAAACGTCTCACGCGCCGCGCGCAGCCGGATCAGTGGCGCGCCATCAAACGCGACGAATGGGAACCACTCCAGGTCTGGCAGTGCGATGGGGACGAAATCACCCGCACGGAACCGCTGCCTCCGCCGTCAGCTTAGGCTCACCGGGTCCACGTCCACCGCCGCTGTCACGTCCTCGGGCAGCTTCAGATCCGCCATCAACCTCGCCAGCCGTCGGCTCACCTCCGGCATCTGCCGCACGCGCAGCATGATCTGGTAGCGGTAGAACGTCTCGGCGCGGAGCAGGGGAGCCGGAGCGGGGCCGAGCAGGATGACGCCCTTCAGGTCGGCGGTGAGTTTCTCCAGCTCACGTTTCAGATGTTCGGCCGCGAACTGCACCTTCTGTTCGTTGCGCCCCTTCAATGTCAGCAACGCGATGCGCGCGAACGGCGGATAACTGAGTTGCTGCCGGAACTCGATCTCTTGCTCATAGAACCCGGCAAAGTCATGCCGCCGCGCGTATTGGATCGCCGGATGAAACGGCGTGAAACTCTGCACGAACACCTCGCCCTCCACGTCACCGCGCCCGGCACGGCCGGCGACTTGCGTGAGCAACTGAAACGTCCGTTCGCCCGCGCGGAAGTCGGGTTGATGCAGCGCCAGGTCGGCAAAGATGATGCCGACGAGCGTGACGTTCGGAAAGTGCAGCCCCTTGGCGATCATCTGCGTGCCGACGAGGATGTCCACCTTGCCCGCGCGGAACTCGCCGAGCACGCGCCGGTAATCCTCCTTGCGCTTCATGATGTCGGAATCCATCCGGCGCAGGCGGGCCGTCGGGAACAGCTTCGTCAGGATGTCCTCGACCTTCTCGGTGCCGAGGCCGGCATAGCGGATGGCGGGGTTCTGACATTTGGGGCAGGCGCTGGGCACCTTGTCCGTGTGCCCGCAGATGTGGCAGGCGAGCTTCTGTTCGCGGCGATGATAGGTGAGCGAGAGGCTGCAATTCGGGCAGTTCGCCACATAGCCGCAGTTCGTGCATTCGAGTGACGATGAATAGCCGCGCCGGTTGAGGAACAGAATCGTCTGCTCGCCGCGCTCCAGCCGCTGGTGGATGGCTTCCTTCAACTGCGGCGAAAAAATCGGAATGCCCTTCTCCTTGCGCGCGGTCTGGCGCATGTCCACGACGCGGACGAGCGGCATTTTGGCGTTGTCGGCGCGTTCGGGGAGTTCGAGCAGCGTGTATTTGCCCTTCTTGCCATTGTAGAAACTTTCCAGCGACGGCGTGGCCGACCCCAGCACGACCACCGCCCCTTCGCGCTGGCCGCGCACGACGGCGACATCGCGGGCATGGTAACGCGGCGCCTCCTCCTGCTTGTAGGTGTGCTCGTGTTCCTCGTCCACGATGATGAGGCCGAGCGGTTCGACGGGCGCGAAGATGGCCGAGCGCGCGCCGATGACGATGCGCGCGCGGCCCTGCCGAATCTTGTGCCATTCGTCGTGGCGTTCCCCGGCGGAGAGATGCGAGTGCAGCACGGCCACGAGCGTCTGGTTCGGTCCGTGACTGAACCGCGCCTTGAAGCGTTCGACCGTCTGCGGCGTTAGCGAAATCTCCGGCACCAGCACGATGGCGCCCTTGCCCCGCGCCAGCGCGTGTTCAATGGCCTGGAGATAGACCTCGGTTTTGCCGGAGCCGGTGACGCCGTGGAGGAGGAACGTGCTGCCGTGCGTCCCGCCGGCAGCTCCATCTGAAGTGTTGCTGCCGCCGGGACGCACGGCAGCACGCTGGAGGCTCCCGCAACCGCAGCGGAATTTCCCCGGCGCGAGATGTGCCTTGTCTGGATTCTCCTGAATGTAACGGACGAACTTGTCCCATTGCGCGGAACTGCGGACCAAGTGGTCAAAGTATTCTTCCCGCCAGAACGGCCCGCTGAGATGCAGCCTTTTGTTGGCTTCATGTGCAGTGAACGATTTCCAAGAGTGAACTATTTGTTCCAACGAAAAATCAGCAGCGGGTCGCACCAGCACATGCAGGTGGTTGGGCATGACCACAAAGTCACCCAACTGGTATCTTTCTCCGTCGAAGTGGCGGAGAGCGTTTTCCACCATCTCCCCGATGCCAGTTTTCGCGAGGGCGCAGGTGCCATAGCCTCGGTCGAGCCAGCGCTCCAGTCGCATGGTGAAGCGCTCGTGGTATTCTTCCCAATCGCGGTCGCTCCACGGTTTTGGGTGGACCGTCAGCCAGATGTCCCTTTCCTCTGCCCAGGCTTTTAACTGTGGCTGCGCGACGGAATCATTCAGGCGAAAGGTGACGAAATAGAGCTTGTCCGCCTGACGCCAGTGCGGCAGCCAGGCGGAGTATTTGGAAACCTCCGCCGCGCGGTTGAAAAACATGGAAGCCATCTGTCCTGCTTCCTCGGTTGCAGTGCGCGTCCCGCCGGCCGTTCCGTCTGAAGTGTTGCTGCCGCCGGGACGGACGGCAGCACGCTGCATTGCCGCCACGATCGCAGCCAGCGCTTTCGCCTGCGCCGGGTTCAGCGCCAGGTGCCGGGTCGGGATGATGTGTTCATGGGCGTAGGGGTCGCGCTCGGAGATTTGGTTGGAAATGGCGATGAGGCCGCGGTCTTCGAGTCGGCGCACGGTGGCGGCGGTCGTTTCCGCGAGCGCGAGCAGTTCCTGCAAGGGCAGTTCACGCCGCTCCTCGATGAGATTCCACACGTCCTGCTGGCGCTTGGGCAGCTTGGGGAATTCGCCCGTTACCGGCAGGGCGCGGACAAAGAGCCGTTCGCGCCAGCTTGCATCCTCCTTGCGCACGGCTTCGGGCAGGACGCTCTTGAGGGCGATCTCGGGCGGGCAGCAGTAGTAATCGGCGATCCACCGGGCCAGCGCGAGCACCTTGGGCGTGACGAGCGTCTGCGCGCCGATGACCTTGAGGATGCTCTTGAGATGGGTGTGTTCCGATTCCTCCGCGACGGCGGTCACGACGCCGAGCACCTTGCGCGAACCGAACGGCACCTGCACGCGGCTGCCCACGTCCACCTGGCCTGCGAGTTCGGGCGGGATGGCGTAATCAAACTCCTTGCGGAGGGCGATTTCGAGGGTGACGCGGGCGATCATCGGTGCGCGCGGCAGCAAATCAGGAAAGCGCGGGCGGGGAAATGCGGAAGTGCGGCATTGCCACGTCTTGCTTGAGGCGGGGGAATGGCTGGCTTAGGTTTCACCGCATGAAGAAATGGATCGTGGCCGATGCGGAGCATCTCGGGGGTGCGCCCCGGGTGCGGGACACGCGCATCCCGGTGGCGCAAATCCTCGAATGTCTCGCCGCCGGGATGAGCGTGGACGACATCGCCGATGCCTATCCCAGCCTGACCGTCGAGGCGATCCGGGGTGTGCTGGCGGAACTTGCCAGCCAGCAGGAACTCAAGGCCGCGTGAAAATCTTGCTGGATGAGAACCTGCCCCGAAAGCTCGTTGCGGCACTCCGCAACGAAGGGCACGAGGTGGAATCCGTTCTCACCCTGCGTATGGGGGGACTGGACAACGGGTGCCTATACCGATTCGCCATTGAAAGCTTCGAGCTTTGTCTGACGCGGGACCAGGGTTTCGTTCACAATGCCCGACAGAGTCCGCCTCCGGCGGGCTTCAAGTTGCTGCGAGTGACCTTGCCCCAGAAACCTCAGGATGAGTTTGTGGCTGATTTCCTGGCCGCTTTTCGCGCCTCAGATTTAAGCCGCTACCAACCCGGCGACGATTGGCCATAAACATTTCATGCGCTCCACACCCACCAAGTCCCTCATCCGCCCGCTGGTCCACGCGCTGCACGCCTACGTTCCCGGCGAGCAGCCCAGGATCAAGGGACTCATCAAGCTCAACACCAACGAGAATCCGTATCCGCCGTCGCCCCAGGTGCTGGCGGCGGTGAAGGCGGCGGTGGACGGGCGGCTGCGGTTGTATCCGAATCCGACGGCGCAACCGCTGCGGGAGAAGCTCGCGAAACTGCACCGGTGCAAGCCGGAGAACATCTTCATCGGCAACGGGTCGGATGAGTGCCTGGCGCTGGCGGTGCGGACGTTTGTGGAACCCGTAGCGGCGTTCGGCAGAACGCCGCCATCTGAACGAACGACAGGATTGCGGCGCTCTGCCGAGACGCCGCTACGACGCGCAACCGTCCAGTATTTCACGCCGAGTTACTCGCTTTACCCCGTGCTGGCGGACATGCATGGCGCGGCGAAGAACGTGGTGCCGCTCAAGGCGGACTTCGGTTTGCCGAGCGTGACGGAACTCAAGCGCGGCAAGCGGTGGAATTTCAACGCGGCGCTCACGTTCGTCACCACACCGAATGCGCCGAGCGGGCGCGGGTATGCGACGGCAGAGCTGGAGGCGCTCTGCAAAGCGCAACGGGGAGTCACGGTGCTGGACGAAGCGTATGTGGACTTTGCGGAGGAGAATGCATTGAAGCTCGCGCTGAAGTATCCGCATGTGCTCGCGGCCCGAACGTTCTCGAAGGCGTATTCGCTCTGCTTCCAACGCATCGGCTACTTCGTCGGCCATCGCGACCTCATCGCGGCGCTCGACAAGGTGCGCGACAGTTACAACGTCAACGGCCTCGGCCAGATTGCCGCGGTGGCGACGTTGGGCGACCTGCCTTACTACCGCGCCAACTTCCGCAGGATCATCGGCACGCGCGAGGTGTTGACGTGCGAACTGGCGCAACTCGGGTTCGTGGTGCTGCCGAGCCAGACGAACTTCATTCTCGCCCGCCCGCCGAAGTTTCCGGCCAGGGTCTGGCTCCAGAAGCTGCGCGACCGGAAGATTCTCGTGCGGTGGTTCAGCGCGCCGGAGGTGCGGGATTATCTGCGCATCACCATCGGCACGGAGGCCGAGGCGGCGGCGCTGGTCAAGGCGGCGAAGCAAATCCTGCGATGACCGAACTCTTCAAGCGTTTGCAGGCGCTGGCGCTGGACGAAGTGGCGGCGACGCTCAAAGCGTTGCCCAAGCCGTTGCGGGAGCAGGCCCGGCGGGTGCCCGTCACGTTTGAGCCGGCGCCGAACGCCGGATTGCGGGCGGATGGCATCGCGCCGGACACGCTGGGGCTGTTTGTCGGACCGGATTATGCCGACGAGCATTCGGTGCCGATGCCGCCGCAGATCATCCTTTTCCTCGACAACCTTTGGGACCAGGCGGAGCAGGATGAGGAATGGTTCCTCGAAGAGGTCCACACCACCTATCTGCACGAGCTGGGCCACTACCTCGGGCTGGACGAAGACGATTTGATTGAGCGCGGGCTGGAGTGAGGCAGCCCCCGCGTCGTGCGGGTGGTTTTCGGCATCCCGCCGAAAACCTCGTTCCCCATCTTCATCTTGGGGAAACTTTTAGATCGAGTCACGCGGTCCGGGCGCGACGCCCGGACCCACCCGCGAGACGCGGGTGCTACACCAGTCCACAGGGCGTTCAGAACATCGGCCGCTTCAGCCGGAAGAACTGCGGCCCGTTCGTCAGGGGCAGCGTGACGGTGTTCGTCGCGGCGACGACGGCGGGCGTGTTGGTGATCGCGGTCCATGAAGCGGGCGCGGCCAGATTTGTGGTCCCCTGCAAACCGAAGCCGTCGGGATACACCGGCCAGCGCAGGGTGACGTTGGTTTCAGTGCCGGTGATGGCCAGCGGCATGGTGAAGAACTCCCAGGCCAGGGCGTAAGTTTCCGTCTCCGTCAGGTTGCCGTGTTCGGGCGGGCCGCCGTATTTCAACACCTGGAGGTCGTAGCGGCCCGGCGGCAGTTGGCGCACGTGGAGATGCTCGACATTGTTCGGCGCGCTGATGCTTTCGGCGATCAGATTGCTGGTGGCGACATCGTAGAGATAGAGGTCGAGGTCGTTGATGGCGGTTTGATTGGTCTGCCGGTTCCAGACGAGCGTGGCGGTGAACGTGAATTCCGCCCCCGCAAGGTCATTGGTCAGTGCGAAGTAGTAATGCCGCACGTGATCGGCGTTGGTCGCGCTGTTCAACGTGGCGAAGTCCCAGCCGCGCCACGCGGGAATGTTCGTTGGATCAGCGCCGGGAGGATGCGGGTCAAGCGGGGGCACCGTGGTTTCCTCAATGGCCGCGTGCTGGCCGCCCGCCAGTTGCATCCATGAGTTGAACACGTTCACCACGCCCGCGCCGTGGCGGAGGTCGAGCGGGGCGCTGGCGGAATTGGTCCAGTTCGCCGGCTTCACCGCGCCGTTCAGGAGCAGCGCCTTGAGCGTGCGGATGTCCGCCGCCGCAGTGGTGTTGCTGCCGCCGTCGCCCCGCAATCCGGCCTGCAACAGGAGGGCCGCCGCGCCGGCCACCTGCGGGGTGGAGAAACTGGTGAACGGCGCCGGGGCGGTGAGGTCCGGCTTGCACCGGCCATTGTCGGCGGTCGGCCCCACGCTCGACGAGCCGCCCAACGCCGCCACGCCAAGCCCGTTGTAGCAGGTGGCGGCGGCGCTGACGGTTCCGCCGTTGCCCGCGCCAGAGACGAACAGCACGTTGTCCCGGGCGGCGACGAAATCGTAGGCAAGGTCCACCGCCTGCTGGTCGGGCACGGAAAGCGCGCCAAAGATGAAGCTCTGGTTGACGACGGGCGCGCCGACGGCGGGCGGGTTCGTGGGGGCAACGAAGGTCTGCACGAAGTGGACGGCGTCGTAGTTGTCCACGCGCGTGATGTTGGTGGCCACGCCAAAAACCCGCCCGAAGAAGAAGCTCGCCACCTGCGAGGCGTGCGTCGAGGTAACGCCCACGCTGTTGGGATGATTGGTGTCCGTGCCAAGCGCCGACGTGAACACGAAGCGGCTGACCGGCTGGGCCACGTTGCCGTCGGCGGGGTTGATCTGGAAGTTGAGCGCGTTGGTGTCGCTGGACGCCTCGGGCTGGGCCACGACGATGCCGCTGCCGTCCAGCCCGGCGCCGAGGGCGCGGAGGAGGGCGGTGCCGTTGGTGGCCAGCACGCTGGCTGGTGTTTCGGGGACGGCGGTCAATGCCAGCAGGCCGGCCAGCGCGAACACGGGGAGAGCATGGCCCGAAACCACTCTCCGCGCATTGCCCCCCCGAACCGGACGGAGCGTCGGCGTCCTCGCCGGCTTTGCGTGTCCGATCTGCGAGGCGCTGCCATTCTGGCGAACGGGCGATGACCGGCTTGCGTTCGCCCAAAGCCGGCGGGGACGCCGGCGCTCCGGTTCGGGGAGAGGGGAACGGCGGGGGAACTTCAGGGGCGGCGCCTTCATGCAACGACTTGGGCTGCGGGAGTCTTGCCACTTTTTTGGAAAATGTCCAATCCCCGCCTTTGCGGTTCACTCCCGCCAGGCGGGCCGCTAGAGTCTGCGGCGTGGCCGAGACGCTGGTCGTCAATGAAATTTACCTGAGTTTGCAGGGGGAAAGCACCTTTGCCGGTCTGCCGTGCGTGTTCGTGCGGCTCACGGCCTGCAATCTCCGCTGCTCCTACTGCGACACGGCGTATGCGTTCACGGAGGGGAAAAAGCGTCCGCTCACCGAAGTCGTCGCGGAAGTGCAGCGGCTCGCGCAGCCCTACCTGAATCCGCGATCCGCGATCCGCAATCCGGGGACAGAGGGGATTAAGATTGCGGGCAAGAGTAAGATTATGAACCCGCCTGTGTCCGCCGCGGGTTGCACCTTGCCCCTGGTCGAATTGACCGGCGGCGAACCGCTCCTCCAGCCCGCCGCGTTCCCGCTGATGACGCGGCTTTGCGATGCCGGCTTCACCGTGCTCGTGGAAACGAGTGGCGCGCTCGACATCGCCCCGGTTGACCCGCGCGTGCGCCGCATCATGGATTTGAAATGCCCGAGCAGCGGGGAAGTCGCGCGGAACCGGTTCGCGAACCTTCCGCACCTCAAGGCGACGGACGAAATCAAGTTCGTCATCGGCACGGTGGAAGATTATGAATGGGCGAAGGCGCAGATCGCCGCGCACAAGCTGGATTCAATCTGCCCGCTGCTGATGTCCTGGGTGCATCCGCTGCGCCCGGAGCAGCCGGACCCGGCGCTGAAGCCGGTGCCCGCCGGGCAGACGCCGCTCCCGCGTCAGCAATTGGTCGAGCGCATCATTGCCGACGCACTGCCGGTGCGGTTCCAATTGCAGATGCACAAGGTCATCTGGCCGGCCGAGCAACGCGGGGTGTGACCGGACGCCGCAGTTTTGCGGCGCCGAAAAAATGCGCCGTTGGACTGGATTTTAGGCGGGTCGGGGCGCATGTTGGGCGCGGGTATGAAGCTCATCCTTAGCACTCACAATCTCACGCTCACCAAGGCCATCGAGGATCACATCCTCGACCGGCTGGACAAACTCGAGCACTTCGACCGCTGGGCGGTGGACGCGCGGGTCATCATTGAGAATGACAAGACTCGCGCGCCGGCGAAGCAGTTTGGCTGTTCCATCCGGCTCGGGGTGCGCGGGCCGGACCTGTATGCCGAGGAGCACGACGCCGACCTTTACGCGGCGATTGACAAGGTGGCGAAGAAGATCGAGCAGCAAATCCGCAAGCGCCACAGCAAGCGCAAGGCGCTCAAGCACAAGGTGGCCGCCCGTGTGAAGGCCCGTCGGCAGACGACCTGACCGCCGCCCGGCTGACCCATGCTGCTGCGCGCCCGCGTCGTCGTTCCCATCACCCGGCCGCCCGTGGAAAATGGCGCGGTGCTGGTGAGGGGGGGGCGCATCCGGGCGGTGGGGCGATGGCGGGAACTGCGCGCGGACGCGCGGGAAGCGGTGGACCTTGGCGACGTGGCGCTGCTTCCGGGGCTGATCAACGTCCACTGCCATCTCGACTACACCCGCATGGCGGGGCTGTTCCCGCCGCCGCGCCGGTTCACGGACTGGCTCAAACTCATCACCGCCACCAAGGGCCAGTGGTCGGATGAAGAGTTTGCGGCGTCCTGGCGGGAGGGCGCGGCCATGCTGCTGCGCAACGGCGTCACCACGGTTGGCGATGTGGAGGCGGTCCCGGCCTTGTTGCCCGCCGTGTGGGAAGCCACGCCGTTGCGGGTCTTTTCGTTTCTGGAGATGACCGGCATCCGCAGCCGCCGTCAGCCCCGGCAGGTGCTGGAGGAGGCTTTGGCGCAGATCGCGCGGTTGCGTCACCGGCGGAACCGCGCATGGCTGTCGCCGCACGCGCCCTATTCCACGCTGCCCGAACTGCTCACCCTGGCGACCCGCGCCGCGCGCCGCCGCCGCTGGCGGGTGACGACGCACGTGGCCGAGTCCGACCAGGAGTTCGAGATGTTCCAGCACGGCGAGGGGGAAATGCACGAGTGGCTGGCACGGAACGAACGGGACAACGCCGACTGCGGCCGCAGCTCGCCGGTGGAGCATCTGGAGCGGTGCGGCGCGCTGACGCCGTCGCTGCTGGCCATTCACGTCAATTACCTCGCGCCCGGCGACGCCGAACGGCTTGGTCGCGCGGGCGCGCAGGTGGTGCATTGCCCGCGCAGCCACGCTTTTTTCCGGCACCAGGCCTTTCCGTTCGAGGCGCTCACGGCCGTCGGGGTGAACATCAGCCTGGCCACGGACAGTCTGGCCACGGTGGAGCAGCCGCATCGCCAGCGGGTGGAACTGGACCTGTTCGCCGAGTTGCGCGCCTTTGCCGCGCGCTTCCCGCAGGTGCCGCCCGGGCGCCTGTTCGAGATGGTCACGGTGAATCCCGCGCGGGCCTTGGGGCGGGCCGGCCAACTCGGCGAACTGCGCCCCGGCGCGCGGGCTGATGTGATTGCGGTCCCGGTGCGGGCGCGGGCGGCGAGTATTTTTGAGGCGCTGATGCAGCACCCCGGGCCGGTGGCGGCCAGCTTGATTGAGGGGCGTTGGGCGGTGCCGCCGGGCGGGATGACCGCCTGAGACCGGGGCTTGCCAGCGGCGCGCACTTTCGGAAAAGTGCCCGTTCGAAAGCATGAAATCCGTCCTGCTCCTTTGTGTCGTGGTTGCGCTCACCGCGTTCACTGCGCCCGCGCAAACCAACCTCCCCGCCACCCCTGCGCCGTCCGCGTTGCCGCCTGTGACCGTCATTGGCGAGAAGCCCGCGCTGGCGCAGCCGGAGACGATCGCCGCCAGCGTCGTGGCGGGCGACCTGTTCGAGCGCGGCGGTTTTGCCGACACCCGCGAACTCACTGCGGTTGCGCCGAACACCTCGCTGTTCGACGGCAACAACCAGCGCACGCCGCGCTTCTCGGTGCGCGGCTTCCGCGAAAACAACTTTCTCATCGGCGAGCCGACGGTGGCGCTTTACGTGGACGACGTGCCGTTTCTCGACCTCGCCTCGCGCGGGCTGCCGCTGTATGGCATCGAGCAGGCGGAATTCCTGCGCGGTCCGCAGGGAACCCTCTATGGCTTCAGCGGGATCGCGGGCGTGATGAACATCCGCACCGCGCCGCCCGCGAAGGAGTGGCACGGCCAGTTGAATGCCGGGTTCGGCAGCTACGCCGAACAAAGCTATCAATTGGGCGTCAGCGGGCCGCTCGTGGCCGACCGCCTTGCCGTCAGCCTCGCGGGTTTCTACGGCACGCAGGACGGGTTCGTGCGGAATGAACTCACCGGTTCCCGGGCGGATGACCGCGCGACCCTCAGCGGCCGGGCCGCATTGCGCTGGACGCCGAACGACCTCTGGGACATCACGCTGACCCTGGCCGCGGAACGGTTCCGGGATGATTTCATCCCGACCTATTACCCGACGACACTTTTTCCCGCCGTGGTGGCGGACGAGGGACCGTTCCGCGTGAAGCGAAACATTGACGGTTTCAACGACACGGACGCGTTCAGCCAGGCGTTGCGGGTGGGTTACACGGCGGAGCATTTCAAGGTCGTCTCCGTCACCACGCACCGCGACTGGGAGCAGGACTTGTTGCAGGATTTTGATTTCACCGGCGTCCCGTTGCGCAACGGTTTTGCCCGGCCCGACGTGGAAACCTGGTCGCAGGAAATCCGCGTCCAATCGCCCGCCGAAGCGGAGCGGCTGCAATGGCTGGGGGGCGTGTTCCTGGCCGATACCACGATTGGCACCGACTCGGGCAGCGTGGAATTTTCCCCGATCGAGCTGCCGCCAGGTTCCGGGTTCGTGGTGGGGCCGCCGACCACTTTCCGCACGGTGGCCGAGACCGAGGCGCAGACTTACGCGTTGTTTGGGCAGGCCACCTATTCGCTCACCGAGCAACTCGACCTCATTGGCGGGCTGCGGCTGAATCATGACCGCCGCGAGATGCGGCGCAGTCGGACCCTCAGCAGCCCGAGTTCGACGTTGGGCGGTTTTCCGGTCGGACCGTTCAGCACCACGACGGGCGCGTATGCCGCCGACTACGACGACACGCGGGTGCTGCCGAAAGTCGGGGCCGCGTGGCATTTCAGCGAGCGCACACTGGGCTATGCGAGTTTCAGCGGCGGCCACCAGAGCGGCGGGTTCAACGCCTCGAATGACAGCGCGACGCAGGCGCAGTTCGACCCCGCGTTCAGTTGGAATTACGAGCTGGGCCTCAAGACGGAGACGGCGGATGGGCGTTACGCGGCGAACCTCGCTGTCTTTTACACCGACGCGCATGATTACCACGTCTATCGGCTGAACGCGCTGGATCCCACCTCGGCGTATTTGCAAAACGCCAGCCGCGCCTCGCTGTATGGCGCGGAAATCGAACTGACCGCGCGCCCGGCGGAGGGGCTCGAACTCACCGGCGGCATCGGCCACACCCACGCGGAATACGACCGCTACTTCGACGCGGCCTCGGTTCCGGGCGGCGTCTCGCTAAAGGGGCGGACCATCAGTTTTGTGCCCGAATGGACGGCGAACCTCGCGGCGCAATACCGGTTTGGCGGCGGCCTCTATCTGCGGCTCGAGGGTCACGTGGTGGGCGATTATTATCTCACGGAAGACAACCAATACCGCCAGCCGGCGTTTTGTTTGTTGAACGCGCGCGTCGGTTATGAGGCGGCGCGCTGGGGTGTTTATGTTTTCGGGCGCAACGTGCTGGACAAGGAATACGCCGCCAACGCGCTGGACCTGCGTTACGCGTTCCAGCCGGACCAGGTGGTGCGCATGCCGGGCAATCCCGCCGTCTTCGGCGTGGGTTTCACCGCGCGCTTCTGACATGAAAGGCAAGTCCGCCATGGAGGAACTGCTGGCCGTCATGGCCCGCCTCCGCTCGCCCAACGGCTGCCCGTGGGACCGCGAGCAAACCCATCGCAGCCTTCGCCGTCATGCCGTCGAGGAGGTGTATGAATTGATTGATGCCATCGAGGCGGGGGACGACCACGAGATGGCCGAGGAACTCGGCGACCTGCTTTTGCAGGTGGTGTTCCACTGCCAGATGGCGAAGGAGCGCGGGGCATTCGACTTCGAGCGGGTGGCCCGGCACATCGCGGACAAGCTGGTGCGTCGGCATCCGCATGTGTTTGGCCGGACCACGGTGAGAAACGTGGACGAGGTCTGGGCCAACTGGGAAAAAATCAAACGCGCGGAAAAGCACGGCACGCGGCACCAACGCGACTCCGCGCTGGACGGCATCCCCAAGCATCTGCCCGCGCTCCTGCGCGCCGAGAAGCTGGTGAAGAAGGCGAGGAAGGCGGCCCTGCTGCCGCCGGCCAAAAAACCGCGCCGGACCCGCGCGGCGCTGGCGCGACAATTGTTTGATCTTGCCGCCGCCGCGCAGGCGCGCGACTGGTCCGCCGAGGAGCTGCTGGCCATCGAAGTGAAACGGCGAGAGAAAGAGTTGCGGCGGGCGGAACGGCGGGCGGCGCGGCAACGGGGCCGGGGCTACGGACACTTGGATTATTGAGGGAGGCCGTCCCGGACGCGGGGCGCGCGGCGTTCACGCCGCTTCGACTCACCAGGCCCCGGCGGGCGGGAGATTTTGTGGCCGCCCGGGAATTCGGACGGTGAAGCGGGCTGAAGCCCGCGCCCCTCACGCAATTTCGCAAGGATCGGTAGCCCGGATATTTCACACCCCGCCCGAAATACCGACCGAGTGGAGCGCCGGTCCGTGACCGGCTTTGGAAGTTTTACCGCGACAAGCCGGTTGCCAACCAGCACTCCGGCCCCCGGAGTGTGAAATATCCGGGCTGTGGTTGAGGGGCGGGCCTTTTTCCGGCCCGTCCGCCGGGCGCATCTCAGTTTATTGCAGGCGGTGGCGGCAGGCATCCTGCCTGCCGTAGAGGGCGGCATCCTTGCCGCCCGGAATGAGCGTGGCTCCGGGCGGGCGACATGAACTTGCCGAGCGCCCCGTGCGGGCGGGCGTTGCTTTCCGCCGGGCTGGGAAGCCCGGCTCCACGTCAGCCAAGGATTGCCGACGCTACCACCGCACACATATGAAACGGACTTGCAAGAAAGTGAGATGCGCCCCCGTCCGCCCGCGTTGGCGGCTGGCGCTGGCGCTGGCGCTGGCGGGGGGATTGGTCCATCATGCGCCCATCGTGTCCCAGCGGTTGAAAATACTCCGCGCCGTTTGCGCCGGACTGGTGCTGGTTTCCGGGGGGGCCGCCCTTGGAGCGGCGGGCGACCCGGGTTTTGCCGGGCAGTATGTGATTCGTTCCTGGGGCACGGAGGCGGGACTGCCGCAAAACTCGGTGAATGCGGTGGCGCAGACGCCGGAGGGCTATCTGTGGCTGGCCACGCAAGGGGGGCTGGCGCGTTTTGATGGCGTGCGCTTCCGGGTGTTCGGGCTGGAGGAAGGGCTGCCTTCCATCAGCATCCGGGCGCTGCTTGTGGACCGGGCGGGCGATTTGTGGGTGGGCACGGGTGGCGGCCTTTGTCGGTGGCGGGGCGGGCGGCTGGAGCGGTTCACCGTCAAGGACGGGTTGGCGGCCAATGTGGTGACGGCGCTGGCGGAGGACGCCGGGGGCCGGTTGTGGGTGGGCACGTCGCAGGGGGTGAGTGTGTGGTCGGCGGGGCGTTTTCAATCGGAGCCGGCGCTGGCCGAGGTGGGGCGGGTTTCCATTCGTGCGCTCGAGTCAGGGAACGCGGGCGAGATGCTCATTTCGGCGGTGGTCGGTTTGTTTCGCTTCGCGGCTGGCCGGGTCGAGCTGGTGCGCGGGCCGGAGGAGTTTCCCGACGTGTCCCCTTATTGTCTGCTGGCGGATCGCGCGGGCCGGCTGTGGGCCAGCATTGGGAATGGCCGGGTGCTGTGTCGGGAGGAGGGAGCCTGGCGGGTGTATGACATGGATTCCGGCCTGCCGTTCGCCTATGTCACGGCGCTGGCCGAGGACGGCGATGGCACGGTGTGGGCCGGCTCGGTGGATGCGGGTTTGTATGCGTTTCGCGAGGGGCGTTTTCTGCCGGTCCGCCGGGCGGATGGCTTGTCGGCGGATGACATTCGTTGCCTGCATGTGGATGAAGAGGGGCAACTGTGGGTGGGCACGCGGACGGGCGGTTTGAACCGGCTGGCGCGGCGGAAGCTCGCGGTCTTCGGCGCCGCGCACGGATTGACGAATGAATTCGTCCGGGCCGTGGGGGAAACGCCCGACGGCGTGTGGTGGGTGGCCACGGGGGGCAGCGGCATGATTCGTCGTCTGCCGGAGGGCTTCGCGCCGTGGGAGGATGTGAACAATCAGCAGTTCACGTTCATGCGCACGGTGCTGGTGACGCACGAGGGGCACCTCTGGGCGGGGGGAGCCGGGGCCTTGTTTCAACTGGTGGACGGACGACTGGTCAGCGCCTGGAAACGCGCGCAGGTGCCGTGGCTGGCCAACGCGGAAGTCACCGCCTTGCTCGAGGACGAGCGCGATGGCATCTGGGTGGGCACGTCCGCCGGGCGGCTGCTGCGCTTTCGCGGGGGCGAGTTCGAGTCGTTCGGCAACGACCCCGCCCGGGGCACCATCACGGCGCTGGCGCAGGAGGAGGACGGGGCCGTCTGGGTGGGGTCCACGACCGGGGGGGTGCTGCAAATGCGGCCCGGCACGGGCAGCTCCTTTTCGTTCGAAGAGATTTTGCCGGGGCGCGACATCCGCGCGCTGCATCGGGACGGGCAGGGGACCTTGTGGATCGGCACTGCCGGGGCCGGGCTGGTGCGCTGGCAGGCGGGCCGCCTCGCGTTCATCACGCGTCGCGAGGGGCTGACGGACGACACCATCTCGCAAATCCTCGCGGACGAGGAGGGGCATCTCTGGCTGGGCAGCAACCGCGGCATCATGCGGGCCCGCCGGGTGGAACTGGACGCGTTGGCGGAGGGCCGGCTCAAGTTCATCCACCCCCGGGTGTTCGGGCTGGCCGACGGGATGCTTGCCGAGGAATGCGCCTCCGGCTCCAGCCCCAACGCCACGCGGTTGCAAAGCGGGGAACTGTTGTTCCCGACGGTGCGGGGGCTGGTGATGATTGCTCCCCGGCAGCCCAGCCGCAGTGCGCCCGTTCCCCGCGTGATGATTGAGGAACTGCTGGTGGGGGGGCTGCCGCACCCCGCCTTTCCCCCCCATGGCATTCGCGGTGGTGACTCCCCCCCCGTGGTGGTCATTCCCCCGGGACGGCGGGATTTGGAAATTGTCTTCACCGGCCTGAGCTACGCCGCCCCCACGCGGGTGCGCTTTCGTTACCGGCTGGGGGAGAACGCGGAATGGGTCGAGGCCGGCACCCGGCGGTCGGCCTATTACCAGCAACTCCGGCCTGGCCGGTATGAATTCCAGGTGCTGGCGGCCAACGCGGATAATTTGTGGACGCTGACCCCGGCGGCGGTCGTGCTCGATTTACGTCCGCATTACTGGGAGACGTTGTGGTTCGCCGTGCTGGTCGGCCTGCTGATCCTCGGCGCGGCGGCCGGGGGCGTGCGACTCGCTGAGCGCCGCCGTTACCGGCGGCGGTTGAACCGCCTCGAAACCCTGCACGCGGTCGAGCGGGAGCGGCTTCGCATCTCGCGCGACATGCATGACAACGTCGGCAGCATGCTCACGCAGGTTTCCCAATTGAGTGATCTGGCGCAGCAGTCGCCGGGCGACGCGGCCGCACTGCGGCAGCGGCTGGACCGCATCGGGGACCAGGCGCGCGTCGCCGTCCAGGCGCTCGACGAGGTGGTCTGGACCGCCAACCCCCACAACGACAACCTGCCCAACTTCGCGCATTACGTCAGCCGTTACGCCGATGATTTCTTCGAGGCGGCCGGGCTGCGTTGCTGGCAGGAGATTCCGCCCGATCTGCCCGCGTGGCCGCTTCCCGCCGACGTGCGCCACCATCTCTTCCTGGCCGTCAAGGAGGCGTTTAACAACGTGGTCCGCCACGCCCGCGCCACCGAGGTCTGGCTCCGCCTGCGCTGGGGGCGCGGCAGCCTCACCCTCGAAGTCGAGGACAACGGCTGCGGCTTTGACCCCGCCCGGCTCAGAGACGAGACCGGCAACGGCCTCCGCAATCTGGCCGAGCGCCTTGCCGCCGGAAAAGGTCACGCCGAAATCCTCAGCCAGCCGGGGCAGGGCGCCAAAGTCCGCTTCACCATTCCCATTGCGCCGGAATTGCCGACCGCCGAACCGTAAGTCCGCGTCACGGCGGGATTTTCCCTGGCCGGAAACCTTTTCCGCGGACCCGACCGCTGGAATGCCGACGGGCAGGAGAACGGAACGGGCAGGGAATGGCCTTCCCATGAACCGCCCCCTCCCCCCGAACCCGGTAGTGGGACAGGCATCCTGCCTGTCCGGTGGCGCCGCCAAACTCGCGCTGGACTCACACCCAATGGACGCCTCACCGGACAGGCGGGACGCCTGTCCCACTACGGCGTCGGCGCTCCGTCCGGTTCGGGCGTTCAATGCGCGAACTGCGTTTCGGGCAATTCTCCCACTGCCCCCTCCCCCGCTGGGGAAGAGGGTGGCGTCTCGCCGGGTGAGGGGGCCGTCGGGCAGGTTTGTGGCCCCGATGCGCGTCCAATGTGGGAGGTCGAAGCTCCCCATGGCCCGGTGTTGCGCGTGCCGCCGCGCATCCTGGAGACTGGGCCATCCCCCGGATTGTTTGGCCGGCGGGGGTGCCCGGCGCCGAAGCCCGTCACCGGCCCATCATGATGCGCTGCATGGCGTCACGCGCGGCGGCGTCGCCTTTTTGGATGGCCTCCTGCATCCGTTGCGTGAGGGCGTCCGAGGCGGCGGCGGCGGTCTGGTATTGCTCCTTCGTCAACCGCGCCTCCTGCCGGATGATTTTGATGTAGGTGGTGGCGGCGACGTAATACTGGTTGGCCTGGTCCGCCGCCACGGCGCGATCCCAATCGGCCTTGATGTCGGCGGGGGCGCTGTCGAAGGAGGCGGGGTTTGCTTTGCCGGGGGCGGAGGCGGATTCGCCGGAGCCGCAGCCGGTGAAGAGGGTCAAACTGAGGGCCAGCAACATCAGCCAGCCTGCGCCTGGGTGGGTGTTCATGAAGGAAATCAATTGGGCCGACGGTTGCCTTCCGGCCAGGTGGCCGACCACATCAGACCCCAGAGGTCGTCGAGTTTCACCTGTTCGGCGTGACCATCGGCAAAGGCCACAGTGCTGCGGCCCGGCAGTTTCCCGCCGACGGGAATGCTGCGCGGGGCCTGGGAGGGACTCATGCCGCCGTGCCGGGCAATCGCAATGCGGGCCAGCCCAGGGCCGTTGTTGCCGCCGTTATACACGTCCCAGGGGCCGGAGGGTTCATTGGGGGCGCCGCCAAAGTCCGCATAGATCGAATCCGCAAAATATCCGGTGCGGGTGGGGTGCTTGATGGCGGTTTCCTTTTGGAAGTAAGCCGAGGTCGGGGTGGCCACCGAGTAGGTGTAATTGTTGTAGCCGTAACCGCCCTGGAACTGGGAGCCGGAGCCGCCCCACGTCGCGGGGTTCCACAAATAGGGATGCTCGGCGGTGCCGAGGTTCGGGTTGCCCGTGCCGGGCTTGTTTTTGTAGGACCACGGGGCCATTTCCGGCGCGCTCGGGCAGACGCGGGAACTGGTCATCAGGTTGTAATTGGTCTGGAGCCGCGCGATCCACAGGTTGAAGCCGCCGGTCGGGTCCGTGTAGCTGATCAGCACGCCGCCGGAGTCGGCGTTATACATCTGCACGGCGAGGGCGAACTGCTTCGAGTTGTTGATGCAACTGATGTCCTTGGCCTTCTGCTTGGCCTTGCCCAGCGCGGGCAGGAGCATCGCGGCGAGAATCGCAATGATCGCGATGACGACGAGCAGTTCGATGAGGGTGAACGCTGCGCGGCGCGGGCGTTGAACGGTTTCAGGAGCGGAGGCTGGTTGGGTGTTCATGTTGATTTGGGTTTCAACAGCCGAGGAATCGTGAACCCAAATCCTTGACCCAGCCATACCACATTCGGGGGGCGGCGGTGTGGGGGAACGTCCAACATCCAACATTCAACGCCCGACATTCAGGGGGCACTAGGGCGGCTGGCCCGGATAGCTCACTCCCATGCCGGGGGCCGGAGCGCCGGTTTGCAACCGGCTGGTCGCGGCTTCGGAGTTCGGGTGCAAGCGGGGTGAACTCCGCCCCCCAACGCCGGTGGCGGCCGCTCTCAATGTTCCAAGCGTCCGCAGGCCGCCTCCCGGGCCGACGATCACGGCGGACGGACGGCGGGCGGCACATAATCCTTGTGCCAGTAAAGCCGCCAAAGGTCTTCCAGCCGGGTCAGGTCCACATGGCCGTCGGTGAATCCAATCACGATGCTGCCGGTAAGCTTGGTGCCGGGGGGCACGTTGCGGGGCGCGTTGGCAGGCGGGCGGCTGCCGTGGCGGGCGATGGTGAAGCGTTCCATGTAGATGCGGGAGCTGTCATTGCCCGGGCCGCCGACATACAAGTCACGCGCCGGCGGGTCCGTGGCGCGGGGCCAGCCGTCCACCCAGTTGGCGTCGGCGAAGGCGGGCGTTTCGGCGGGGCGTTGAATGGCGGTTTCCTTGCGGAAGAGGCGGTTTTGTTCCGAGTAGGGGTCACCGTCGTAAAGCCAGCCGTTCATGGAATAACTGCCCACCAACAGGGGCGTGGAGCCCCAGCCCCAAGCCAGGTCGGCGCGGCCCCGGCTGGTGCCGGTGATGCCGTTGGTGGCGGTCATCGGGCAGACGCGCACGGCGTTGACCTGTGCATGGTAGCTGATGAGGTTGCCCATCCAGAGGGTGTTGTAGTAGGTCGGGTCGGTGGGGTAGTAGGCGAACAACCGGGAGGCGTCGCTGATATACATGAAGCCCGCGAGTGTGACCTGCTTGAGGTTGCTCACGCACTGGATTTGCTTGGCCTTCATCTTGGCCGTCGAAAGCGCCGGGAGCAGCATCGCGGCAAGAATGGCGATGATGGCGATGACCACGAGCAGTTCGATGAGCGTGAAGGCCCGGCGGTGGCTGGTCGGCGGGCGGGCAACGGGCGCTTCGGGCGGCAGGGTTTTCATACGAAACAAACCGGTGATGGGGAAAATGTCGCCGTTGGTCTGATGGTTCGCCATACCACATTTGGGGGGGCGGAGATTGGGAAAAGGGTGAAGGGTGGACGGCCAATGGGCAAGCCCGCGAATCCCTTTGGGAGCCGGGGTGAGCATTCGCCGAATCCCGATTCGCGAATTGACCTTTCCATGAACCGCCCCCTCCCCCCGAACCCGGTAGTGGGACAGGCATCCTGCCTGTCCGGTGGCGCCGCCAAACTCGCGCTGGACTCACACCCAATGGACGCCTCACCGGACAGGCGGGACGCCTGTCCCACTACGGCGTCG
>Ga0209381_1002713_pt1 | contig 20890 bp, 11 predicted proteins | sample DewCreD2012metaG_FD_184111 | JGI IMG/M metagenome (GOLD analysis project Ga0209381, IMG submission 184111) | Hot spring sediment bacterial and archeal communities from British Columbia, Canada, to study Microbial Dark Matter (Phase II) - Dewar... ...
CGGTAGTGGGACAGGCATCCTGCCTGTCCGGTGGCGCCGCCAAACTCGCGCTGGACTCACACCCAATGGACGCCTCACCAGACAGGCGGGACGCCTGTCCCACTACGGCGTCGGCGCTGCGGTTCGGAGGTTCAAAGCGCGAACTGTCGGTTGGGAAAATTCTCACCCTAACCCTCTCCCCCGTTGGGGGAGAGGGGATCAGACCTTTGCAATTCTGATTGGCTTCCGACGTCATTCTGTATTGGTGTGTGCGCCAACGGCAACCACCTCCACCGCTGCTCACGAGTTGAGCAGCTTGGTCCCCTCGAAGTCGAAGCGGAAGCGCACTTCCTTCAGGCCCGCCCCGCGCATGGCGTGCCGCAGCTTTGCCTTGTCGTCGGCGTAGAACATCAGGAAGCCGCCGCCGCCCGCGCCGATGAGTTTGCCGCCCAGCGCGCCGTTCGTCATCGCGAGGTCATACCACTCGTTGATCTGCGCGTTGCTCATGCCGCCGGAGCGCTCCTTCTTGCGCTGCCAATGCACGTCCATCAGCCGCGCGAACTCGTGCAGGTTGCCCGTCTCCAACGCGCGCTGGCTCTGGAAGCCGAGGTCCTTCACGAAATGCAGGTTTTCGATCATCGAGGCGTCCGCCGCTTTGCTCTTGGTATCCTGCTCCTTGAGGATCGCCGACGCGGAACGCGAATAGCCGGTGAAGAACAACAGCAGATTATCTTCGAGGTTGTAGAGCGTCTCCTCGGAAATCTTCAACGGCCAGGCCTCGACCTTGCCGCCGGGCAGAAACTTGAAGCACGTGATGCCGCCGTAAGCCGCGATGTATTGGTCCTGCTTGCCGATGGGTTCGCGCAGCCGGTTCAACTCGATGTCGCACGCCTGCTCGGCGAGTTCGGCGGGGTGAACCAGATTCTTTTTCCAGGCGTGCAGCGCCTTGAGCAACGCCGTGGTGAAGCTGCCGGAAGAGCCCAGCCCTGTGCCCGCCGGGATGTCCGCCATCGAGGTGAGTTCCATCGCCCGCCCGGAGATGCCCAGCAGCGCCATCGCCTCGCGGATGATGGGATGCTCCAGGCGGCTCGCGTCCGGCACGCGTTCGAGCTTGGAATACTTCACGATCAGGTCGGTGACGAACGTGTCGTGCAGCGTGATATAGACATACTTGTCAATCGCCGCCGCGATGAGGAAGCCGGTGTGCTGCTCGTAATATGACGGCAAATCCGTGCCGCCGCCGCCAAGGCTGATGCGCAGGGGAGAACGCGAAATGATCATGGGCCGAGAGCAAAGCGGAAATCGGGAAAGCGGGAAAGCGGAAATCCGCCCGGCCCGCCTCCCCCGAATGAGCGATAACCTCCGCCCGGCGTTTGGCCTACCGTGGAGCCATGTTGTCCATCCGCCTGCTGATTGGGTTGGGCGTGCTCGGTTTTTGCGGCCTGGCCGCGACTTCGGTGGGTGCCGGGCCGCGCGAGGAATGGCCGCCCGCCCCGACGGGAAAGGAGTGGGAGCAGGAGCAAAACCTGTCCCTCAACAAGGAGCCGGCCCGCGCCACGTTTGCTTCGTTTGCCGATGCCGGCAGCGCGCAAAAAATCCTGCCCGAGCACTCGCGCTGGTGGCGCTCGCTCGACGGGCGGTGGAAATTTCACTGGGTCAAGCATCCCGACGAGCGCCCCCGGACTTTCTTCGCGCCGGAGTTTGATGTGTCCAACTGGGACGAAATCCCGGTGCCGTCGAACTGGCAGTTGCAGGGCTACGATGTGCCGGTCTATTCCAACCAGCGCTACCTCTTCCAGCGCGACTGGCCGCGCGTGATGGGCGAGCCGCCACCGCATTACACCGCCTTCACCAACCGCAACCCGGTCGGCTCCTACCGCCGCGATTTCACCGTGCCGTCCGACTGGGCGGGGCAGGAGGTGTTCCTGCAATTCGACGGGGTGGATTCGTTCTTCTACCTCTGGATCAATGGCCGCTACGTCGGCTTCGCGAAAGACTCCCGTTCGCCGGCGGCCTTCAACATCACGCGCTTCCTCAAGCCCGGAACCAATGTTGTCGCCGCCGAGGTCTATCGCTTCTCGGACGGCTCCTATCTCGAATGCCAGGACATGTGGCGGCTTTCGGGCATTTTCCGTTCGGTCTCGTTGCAGGCGCGGCCCCGCACCCACATCCGGGATTTCTTTGCCCTGCCGGACCTCGACGCCAATTACCGCGACGGCACGCTGACCGTCACCGGCGAACTGACCGGTCCCGAGGCGGCGCGGAGCGAGGTTCGCGCGGTCCTTTATGACGATGCGGGCCGGGTGGTGGCGGACCAGGCGGCCTCGCGCACGGATACCAACTTCACCGCCCGGCTCGCCGTGAACGCTCCCCGCCAGTGGTCCGCCGAAACGCCGCACCTTTACACGCTGGTGCTGGAACTGCGGGACGCCGCCGGGACATCACGCGAGTTCGTCTCCGCCCAGGTCGGGTTCCGCAAGGTGGAGCTCCGCGACGGCGTCTTTCTGGTCAACGGCCAGCCGGTGAAGCTCAAAGGCGTCAACCGCCATGAGCATTATCCCGACACCGGCCACGCCGTCACCCGCGCCCAGATGGAGCTGGACCTGCTCCGCCTCAAGCAGGCCAACGTGAATCACGTCCGCCTCTCGCATTATCCCAACGACCCCTACTGGTATTACCTGTGCAACCGCGAGGGCCTTTACTTGCAGGACGAGGCCAACATCGAATCGCACGGTTACTACTACGGCCGCGAGTCGTTGTCGCACCCGCCGGAGTGGGAGGCGGCGCATGTGGACCGCGTGATGGCGATGGTGGAACGCAACAAGAACCACCCCTGCGTCGTGATGTGGTCGCTCGGCAACGAGGCCGGGCCGGGCCGCAACTTTGCCGTGGCGGTGGCAAAGCTGAAGGCGCGGGACACGTCGCGCCCGACGCATTACGAGCGGAACAACGACCTGGTGGACCTCGGCAGCAACCAGTATCCGTCCGTCGGCTGGACATGGTCCGCCGCGCGCGGCAGCCGGGGCATCAAGTATCCGTTCTACCTCTCCGAATATGCCCACATCATGAACAACGCGCTCGGCAACCTCGCCGATTACTGGGAGGCCATCGAGTCGTCCGACCGCATCCTTGGCGCGGCCATCTGGGAATGGTGCGACCAGGGCCTCTACAAAACCAACGCGCGCGGCGAACGCTTCGTGGCCTACGGCGGCGATTTTGGCGACCACCCGAACGACGGCCAGTTCATCGTCAAGGGCGTGGTCTTCGCGGACCGCACCCCGAAGCCGTGTTACTTCGAGGTGAAACAGGTGTATCAGGACATCGCCGTTGCGCCCGCCGACCTCGCGCGGCGGCAGGTCGAGGTGTGCAACAAGTATTTCTTCAAGGATTTGGCCGGGTTCGACACGACCTGGGAACTGACCGAAGACGGGCATGTGATTCAGTCCGGCGAACTGCCGCTGCCGCCCATCGGCCCGCGCCAGAAGGTGGTGGCGACCGTGCCCTTCACGCCGCCGGCATTCGTCCCCGGCGCGGAATACTCCCTCCGGCTCGCCTTCAAGCTGCGTGCCGCGCAGTCCTGGGCGCCCGCGGGTTACGAACTGGCTGCCGCGCAGGTGGCGCTGCCCAATCCGCAACCCGCGAAGCCCGCGCTGGCGGTGAACGGCGGCGCGTTGCGCATCGAGGAGACCGAGACCGAGGTCATCGTGCGGGGCGACGGGTTTGTTGCGACGTTCGACGCGAACACCAGCGCGCTCACGCAGTATCAACTGGGCGGCCGTCCCCTGCTCGAGCGCGGGATCGAACTGAATGCCTTCCGCTGTCCGGTGAACAACGACGTGTGGGTGCTGAACAAGTGGTTCGAGCAGGGCCTGCGCGTGCTGCGGCATGCGGGCGAGGGCTTCACCATGAGCCGGGTTGGGGAGGCGGTGCGCCTGTCCGCGATGGTCATTTCACGCGGCGAACGCAAGGAACGATGCCTGGATTTCGCCGGCAATGAGACGCGGGTCGAATCCGGCGAACCGCTCGATGAGCGCGCCCTTGAGTTTCGTTCCCATTTCGCGTGGACGGTGCATGTGGACGGCACGATTGCGTGCCAGGTGGCCGTCGCGCCGGCTGGGCCGGTCATGGCCCTGCCGAAAGTGGGCGTGCGCATGGAATTGCCGGCGAACCTCGCGCAGGTGACGTGGTTCGGACGCGGGCCGGAGGAAAACTATCCCGACCGCAAGCGCGGTTCGTTCCTGGGCCGCTACACCCGCACCGTGAAGGAAATGTTCGTGCCCTATGCCCGTCCGAACGACATGGCCAACCGCGAGGACGTCCGCTGGATCGCGCTGACGGACGCGGACGGAGCGGGTTTGCTCTTCACCGCGCTGGAAACGCCCTTCAGCGCGACGGCGCTCCCTTACACGGCGGACGAACTGCTGGCCGCCAACCATCCGCCCGCCCTGCCGCGGCCGGGCCGCACGGTGTTGACGCTGGACGCCGCCGTCCTGGGGTTGGGCGGCGCGTCCTGCGGTCCCGGCCCGATTGAACGTGACATTCCCAGGAGCGACCGCGCCTATCACCTCGGTTTCTTTTTGCGGCCGGTCAAAGCGGCCACCGATTTAGCCGCCACCGCCCGCGTCCATGTTCCGGTCACGGCGCCCGTCGCCGTGCAACGGCGCAAACGGGAACTGCATTTCAGCACCGCCACGCCCGGCGCCGTCATTCACTGCGCGATGAATGGCGGCGCGGCGCAAGTCGTCACCGGCCCGGTGCCCGCGAAGGCCGGGGAACGCATCGTCGCCTGGGCCGAGGCCCCCGGTTTGGCGCCGTCCGCCCGCACCACGTTTGCGGTGCCCGAGGACGACGTGAAAAGCAGGTATGCCATTCATTACGTCAGCAGCCGGCAGCGCGACGAGGGCGAGGCGGAACACGTTCTCGATGGCGATGCCGACACTTACTGGCACACCGAATACGGCCTGACCACCGCCAAACATCCCCACACGCTCGACCTCGACTTGGGCGAGGTGAAGACGTTCAAAGCCGTCAGCTACCTGCCACGGCAGGACAACGTCAACGGGCGCGTGGCGGAATACCGTTTCGCCGCCAGTCTGGATGCGAAGGAGTGGACGACCGTGGCTGAGGGCCGTTTTCCCAACCGCGCCAGCCGGCAGACCGTCAACCTCCCGCAGCCGGTGACCGCGCGTTACCTGCGGTTCGTCGCGTTGAGCGAGGTCAACGGGAACGAGTGGGCTTCGGCGGCGGAACTGGACGTGGTGCCCTGAGGGCGGCGTGGAAGCGCGGACTTCAGTCCGCAACCGCCGGCGAGGTTTGGCAGGACCGTTTCCGCGTTCCGAACGGGGCCGTCCCGTTCAGCCTGAATTCCGAAGCAGCGTGGCGTCAGGCATCTTTGCCTGACGTAGCGGGCGGCAGCTTTGCCGCCCGGAACGAATGCCAGCCGGGCAAAGACCGGGGGAATAGTTCTGTGCGCACCTGCCGTTCGGGCGGTTCCTTCCGCCGGGCTGGGAAGCCCGGCTCTGCGGCAGGCAGGGATGCCCGCCGCTACGGGTCTGCTTCGGAATTCGGGTTCAGATTTCCTCCGGCACGACGCCAATGCCCACGATGCTGCACGCCTGAACGACGTTCAGACCGAGTGCCTCCGCAGCGGCCAGGACTTCGGGAGCTTCGGTGCCGGGGTTCAGCCAGAGTTCATCACAGCCCCGCGCGGCAATCGCCGGCAGCACTTTCAACAGCACCGGGGGCGGCAGATAAACGCTGACCCGGCGGGGCCGCACTGGAACGTCGGCAATCGTCGGGAACGCGGGCAGCCCCTCGACGCGGGTTTCCTTCGGATTGACCGGAAAGACGGTCCACCCCTGTTGGCGGAAGGCGCGCACGGCCTTGTTGCCGAATTTGGCCCGGTCGGCGGACGCGCCCAGAATGGCGATGGTGTTCATGCGTCAGGGCCGCGCCGCCGCCCCGCTTTCGAGGATGCCGTTGGCGATGCGCGCCACGGCCATCTGTTCGACCTGCGCGGCGATTTCGTCCGGGGTCTCCTCGACCGAGAACAACAGGCCGCCGTCCAGATGCACGGTGGTGGATTTGCCCTCGACCTCAATGAACGCGATGCGTTCGCTGTTGAGATGGATCGGGCCGCCTTTGTTGATGCGGTTAAGTTTGATGAGTGGCATGGGCAACCTTTCCCGGTTCAGAGTTACGCCAGATGTAGCGGAACATCAACACCCGCAACGCCGCCGCCAGCGGAATGGCCAGGATGCCGCCCAGGATGCCGCCGAGCAGCGTGGTGCCGAACATCAGCGCGATGATGATGACCACGGGATGCAGTCCGACCCGGTCCCCCATGATCTTCGGCTGGATGACAAAACCCTCGAGCGCCTGCACCACGGCGAACACCACCAGCACCAGCGCCGGATGCTGCCAGTCGCCAAAGGCCACCACCGCAATCACCAGCGCGGAAACGCAGGTCGTGATGGCCCCGAGAAACGGAATGATGGTCAGGCAGGTCGCCATCACCCCGAGCAGCAGCGCGTAGGGCAGCCCGATGAGCATGAACCCGATGGTGTAAAGCACGCCGTCGCAAATCGCCACCAGCACCTGGCCGCGGAAGAAGGCCACGAGGTATTCGTTGATGGCGCTGATGATGAACACCGCCTCGTCCTTGAACTGCGAGTTCCGCACCGGCAGGTAATCCCGCCAGCGCCGGCTGATGCCGCTCTTTTCCAGCAGAAAGTAGAAGGCGTAAATCGGCACCAGCGCCAGCCCGGCAATGATGCCGAACACCGTGCCAAAGAAGCCCAGCACCTGCCGCAGCCATTCGCCAAACCGGGGTGTCATCCGCGCAAAGTAGCCCGCCACGGAATGGAACGTGCCGCCCTCGGTGGTCGGGGCCACGGTGACGGCGGGAATCACGATTTCGGGCGCGGGCGTTGCGACGGCGACATTCGTGCCCGGCTCGCCCTTGCCCAACTGGCTGAGGGATTTGAGGATTTCGGCGGCCTGCCCGGGCAGCCAGCGGGGCGGGTGGTCCGCGAGCTGCCCCGCGCGTTCGGGCAGCTTGGTGGCGAACTCGCCGGATTTGGCGGCCAGCTCGCGGGATTGCACGACCAGTTGCGGCACCACGCTCGCGGCCAGCCCGGCGACGATCAGCAACGCAAGCACAAACACCACCACGATGGCCCGCGTGCGCGGCACCTTCCGGCGCGTCAGGAATTCCACCACCGGGTCCAGCAAACAGGCCAGCACGGCGGCCACCGCAATCGGCCACAACACCGGCGCAAGCACGCTCAACACCCGTCCCAGCCCCCACACCGCCGCCACCAGCACGCCCACGAGCGCGGCGATGGCCAGCGCCGTCAAGGCGAGCCAGAGGATTTTGGACTGGGCTTCCGAGGGCGGCTGCATGACGTGGAGGGTAGGACGGCGGGCGGACGGAGCGAATTACAATTTCCCGCGCGGATTTCAGCCCGCGAGCTTGCGGGATTTTTCGGCGGCGGCCCGCACGGCGTTCATCACCGTGCCGCGCAACCGGCCCTTCTCAAGTTCGTGAATGCCCTCGATGGTCGTTCCGCCGGGGCTGGTGACGGCGTCTTTCAATGCGCCGGGATGTTCGCCGGTTTCGAGCACCATGCGCGCCGCGCCCAGCACGGTCTGCGCGGCGAGCTTCGTCGCGAGGTCGCGCGGCAGGCCGCACGCCACGCCGCCATCGCTTAACGCCTCGATGAATTGATACCCATACGCCGGGCCGCTGCCGCTCAGGCCGGTGACGGCATCCAGTTGCGCCTCTTTCACCGCCACCGCCAGGCCGACCGCCGAAAGCAGTCGTTCCGCCAGCCGCGCGTCCGCCGCCGTCGCCGCTGCGCCGGGAGCAAAACCCGACGCCCCCGCTCCGATGAGCGCGGGGGTGTTCGGCATGACGCGAATCACGCGGGCCTTGGGCGGCAACGCGGCTTCGAGTTGGGCCAGGGCAATGCCCGCCGCGATGGAGATGAGCAGGTGGCGGGGCGTGAAGCGGGGTTGAATTTCGCGGAGCACGGCGGGCACCTGCTGGGGTTTGACCGCGAGCACGAGGACGGACGCGGCGGCGAGCACGTCAGCATTGTTCGCGCAAATCCGCGCGCCGGTGGCGGCCCCGAACGCCTTGCGGGCGGCGGGCGCGACATCGCTGGCGAACAACTGTGGCGGGCGCACCATGCCGGTGCGGACAAAGCCCTGGGCGAGCGCGGTGGCCATCCGGCCCGCCCCCAGAAATCCGATGGTCAACTTGGCTGGCATGGCGCGGTTGTAGCAGGCGGCCGGGGGCGGGCAAAGCGCAAAGCCGTCGAGACGGCGGCGCGCAGCCGGAGTGAACCTTTGAACGGCGACCGCGGCGGCCTGCAGCTCGCGTGTCCACACTTTATCCGACATGACAAGCCGGCACATGCCAGGGATGCTCAATCCGCAACCCGCCCACTCCTTGGCCGCGACCGGTCGGCGAAGGGGGGGGCTTGAAATCAAAAACCCCAAAACCCATGCAAACCTCCTCACTGTTTCGATCCGTCCCCGTCGCGCTGTGCGCCACCTTCCTGGCCGGGCAAATCGTTTCGGCGGTTCCCGTGCTCTGGACGGGTGCCGGCGGGAATGACAACTGGTCCACTGCCGGCAACTGGTCGGGCGGCGCTCCCGCCGGGAATGAGGTGTTTTTCGGCGACCTCGACGCAACCGGCGGTGCCGGCCCGTTCGGCACGGTCAACAACATCGTGAATGCCAGCCAGTCCATCAGCCGGTTGAGTTACACGAACCTTGCGACGATCGGCTATCACACCACTCAGATTCCTTCGGGCGTGACCCTCACTGTCACCAACAGCGGGAACACCATTCTGGTCAACCAGCCATTCATCAACACGGCGGACGCGCAGGTCTATGCCACCGTCCTGGGGGCCGGAACCTTGAACGTCACCAATCCGTCCGGGGTGATCTCGCTGGGACAAGGCTCGACGACGGCGAACGCGAGCCGCCGGGCCACGCTGGACCTTTCGGGGCTGGACAACTTCCGGGCCACGGTGGGCCGCATCGTTCTCGGCCAGCAGACGGCGCACAGCAACCGGGCCAACGCCACGCTGCTGCTGGCGAAGACCAACATCATTGATCTCGCGCAGGCGGCCCCGACGGCGGGCCTGCAGATCGGCGACATCCAGTCCAACAACGGCAACAGCCAGATCGTCGAGCTGGGGGTGACCAACGTCATCCTTTCGGATTCGGGCCTCACCGTTGGAGGCCGCAAGGGCGACGGCTTCCTGCGTTTCAACTCCGCCCTCGTTCCGGCCGGCACGGGCAAGGCTCTGTTCCGCGCCCGCAACGGCGTCGGTCGGCAGGCGCAGTGGCGGGTGGGCGATAATACCGCCCAGGTCGGCGGCGGCTCCTTCGCCAACGGCACGGTGGATTTCTCGACGTATGGTTCGGTGGACGCGCTGGTGGACACCCTGACGCTGGGCTGGGGAACGGCAGGCACCGCCGCAATCACCACCCCGTCGGTGGGCGTTCTGACCTTTGATGCGGGCACGGTGGATGTGAACACGCTCCGGCTCGGCGTGCAGCCCAACGTGGATGGGGGTGCGGCCCGCGGCACGGTCAACGTCAATGGCGCCGGCCAGTTGATTGTGAACGGCAACGTGCTGATGGGCAGTTATCTGGGGGGCAGCTACAACAGTTTCGGGGAGATCAATATTGGCGCCCTCTCGGGTGGCGCCGTCACGGTCAAGGGCGATGTGATCTGTGGCGGTGGCGTGGGCAACAAGATTGCGGTGTTCGGCGCGCTGACGTTGGGCGGCAAACTGGGCGATGCGGTGAATGCCACCAACACACCCCTGCAAACTCTGGACCTCTGGTCCGGTTCGCTCACCTTCGCGCGCGCGAACGCCGGCCTGCCCGTCACGCCGCTGGTCCAGGTGACCAACCTCAACGTCCACGGCAGCGTCAGCGTGGTGGTCTCCGGCGCGAACTTCAGCGTCGGCCAGTTCCCCCTGATCAAATACTACTCGGGCCTGGGCGATGTGGGCGGATTTGTGGGCTTCAGCGGCCTCGCGCTCACGCTGCCCAACAACGTGGAGGGCTATCTTTCCAATCACACGGCCAACGCGTCGGTGGACCTGGTCATCACCGCTCTGACCACGAAGAAGTGGTCCGGGGTGGTGAACGGCAACTGGGACATCAACACCACCACGAACTGGTTGAATTTCCCCAGCGGGACGCCCGCCAAGTATCTGGAGCCGTCGGTGCCGGGCGACGCGGTGACGTTTGACGATTCCGCCACCGGCACCACGACGGTCAACCTCACCACCACGCTGTCCCCCGACGGGATCAAGGTGACCAACGTGCTCAAGACCTACACGTTCACCGGGACCGGCGCCCTCAGCGGACCGACCGGCCTCAACAAACAGGGCGCGGGCACGCTGGTTCTCGCCAACTCCGGGGTGAACACGTTCAGCAATCCCGTGGTCATCGAGGCCGGCGCGGTGCAGCTTTCCGGCAGCGCTGACCGCCTGCCCACCAACGGCACGGTGACACTGGCGAACGTGGCGGGTGCGGCCTTCAACTTGAATGGTTTCAACCAAACCCTGGGGGCCTTGAATGGTGGCGGGGCGGCGGGCGGCCATGTGTCGCTTGGGGCGGGCAACCTTACGGTGATCGGGGGCGGGGGCAATTATGCGGGCGTGATCAGCGGCGCGGGCACGGTGATCAAGTCGGGCACCGGCACCCAGGTTCTGTCGGGGGCGAATGTCCACACGGGCGGCGTGGTGGTGCAGGGCGGCACGCTGACGCTGGCCAACACCACGGGCAGCGGCGCGGGACCGGGCAGCGTCGCGGTCACCGTCAGCAACGCGGTCTTGAGTCTCGGGGATGGCGGAGCCAATGGCAGCGTTTCGGCCGGCGTCCTCACCAACGACGGGATTGTCCGCATCAGCCGGAGCGACGATGTGGTGTTCACCAACACCCTGGTGGGCCTGGGCGTGTTGCAGATTCAGAGTTCCAACCTTGTGGTCGTCTCCGGCAACAACAGTCACACCGGCGGTTCGACCATCACCCGTGGCGCGCTTCGCATCGGCAGTGCCGGCGCGCTCGGACCGGGACCGGTGACCGTGGGGAATCTGGCGCCCGCCGTCCTGCAATTGTCGAACAACGTCAATGTCGCCAACGCGTTGATCGTGAACAACAAGACCAGCGCCAGCGGGGCGGTGCCCAACGTCGAAAACCTCCACGGCACCAACACGCTCTCCGGTCCCCTGCAGCTCACGGGGAACGGCGCCGTCGGCTGGATATTCGACGCCACGGCGGGCCGGCTGGTGGTCGCCTCGACCATGCTTCCGCCCGCCAGCACCACGCAGAACGTCCAGCGCAACCTGTATCTGCGGGGCGACGCGGACGGGGAATGGTCCGGCGGGATCATTGACCCGGTGGGCGGCACCACCAATCTGGCACTCGTCAAGGTGGGGCTGGGCGCGTGGACGTTGTCCGGCGTGAACACCTACACCGGCCCCACCCAGGTGACCAACGGCACGCTGGTGGTCAACGGCACCCTGGCCAACAGCAGCGCCGTCAACGTGGTGGGCGGCACCCTGGCCGGCACGGGGGTCATCGCCGCGCCCGTCACGGTGAACAGCGGCGGCACGCTCGCCCCCGGCGCCCATGGCATCGGCACGCTCACCCTCAGCAACACGCTGAATCTCGCCGGGTCCACCATCATGCAAGTCGCCGCCGGTTCCGCGTGTGACAAGGTGGTTGGCCTGACCGCCCTCACGTTTGGCGGCACACTGACCATCGTCACCAACGGCCCGTTGAGCGGCGGCGAAGTGTTCCAGTTGTTCTCGGCCGGCAGTTACTCCGGCACGTTCAGTTCGGTCACCTTGCCGCCGCTGGCCAGCCCGCTCGGCTGGGATGACAGCCTGCTGCTCACGGCCGGCACGCTTTCCGTGACGGGCGCGGTCGCTCCACCGTCGCCCATCCCGCTGAACGTCGTCCGCGCCGGCGACGTGCTGACGTTCTCATGGACGAACGCCGCGTTCCGCCTGCAAGCGCAGACGAACACCCGGGCCGTCGGTTACACGACCAATTGGTTCAACTATCCCGGCGGCGGCACGAGTCCGGTGCTGGTGACCAACAACCCGGCGAACCCGGCCGTATTCTTCCGGTTGATCAGCCCGTAATGACCTGGGGGTGGTGGCCGGGAAAGCCTCCGCGCGCTCCCGCCCCCCCCCTTCCGCCTGACAAACGAATCATGATTATGAGCCTGCACACGATACGCCGCCGGGCCTTCACGCTCATCGAGCTGCTGGTCGTCATCGCCATCATCGCCATTCTGGCGGCGATGCTCCTGCCGGCCTTGTCCAAAGCCAAAGAGAAGGCCAAACGCATTCAGTGCGTGAACAATCTCAAACAGGTGGGCATCGGGGTGATGATTTATGCGGGCGAAAACGACGAGAAGCTTTTCACGCCGCAGAACGCCGGGGCGGGGCGTTTCAACATTCATGCCATCAACGACCCCACCGCCGCGCTCGCCAAATCGGTCGGCCTCGATCCCGACCGGGCGAATATGCCGTCCATTTGGGGCTGCCCGAGTTTGAACGCCGGCGTCATTTCCTACAATGCCGGCGCCGCACAGTGGCAGATCGGCTACCAATACCTCGGCGGGGTGACGACCTGGGTCAATTCGGCGGGCACCTTTCCCTCGTTGAGTCCCGTGAAAATGAGCACCGCCAAACCGGGCTGGGTGCTCGCGGCGGACAATGTTGTCTATCTGAACAGCAGCGCCTGGCAGAAGATACATCTCCGCTCCGGCACCGCTCATCCGGATGGCGGCAATCATCTCCTCGCGGATGGTTCGGCATCCTGGGTCCGGGCGGAAAGGCTCTATAACATCATCACTTTCAACTCCAGTGTGGGGCCTCGCCAATGGTATTTCCACCAGGACGACCTCTCCGTGTTCGCGCCCAACCAACTGTTGACGCTCAAATTTCGTCCCGCTCCGTGAGTTGACGCGGTGGCTTCGCGCGCCCACCGGAATTGGTGATGCCCGAGGCATATCGGGGGCGTCGGCGTTGCGCCATTCCGGTGGTGCCGGGGTATGTGTTTATGAGTCGCATGGGTGTGAGCCTGAGTCCGGGGGCGAACGCAGCCTTGGCCGGGGTGGTGTTTTTTGCCGCCGCCGCCCTCGCTTGCGCGCAAACCAACCTCAGCGTCTGGACGTTTCCCGGTTCCAGCGGGCGCGTTCTGACGCAGCCCGACGCCCTCGGCAACCGCATTCCAGACTATTCAGGCGTCGGTTACCGGGGCGGCACCACCCCGATTCCGAGCGTGCCCGTCAAAATCACCCTCTCGCCGGTCGCGGGCGATGACGGCGCCACCATTCAGGCCGCCATCAACACGGTCAAAGCGCTGCCACTGGACACGAACGGCTTCCGGGGCGCGATCTTGCTGAACGCGGGGGAATACCAGATCGCCGGGAGCCTCACGATGGACGCCAGCGGCATTGTGTTGCGCGGGCGGACGCTTCATCCTGTCCGGCACCGGGCCGGAGGGCGCGGGCTACCGGATTCTGGCGGCGACCAATCTCGCGCTGCCGTTGAGCAACTGGACGCCGCTGACCACGGGCCGCTTCAGCGGCGGCGGGTTCAAGTTCACCGACGCCCAGGCGACGAATCACCCGCAACGGTTCTATCGCGCGGTCACGCCCTGAACAACCCAACCGGCACAACAACGAATCATGAGACAACCCCCACTTGAAAATCCTTCGCATCGGGGCCGGCGCAGATGGCTGACGGCTCTTGTCCATGCCGCGCTCGTGTGGCTGGTGCCCGGCGCCTTTGCAGTCGCCGGTGACGAGGCGGATGAATTGCTGCGCTCCATTCCCGGCAGCTTCGCGTTCGCGGCGGAGCAATACGAACGGTTGCTTGCGAGCGTCAAAGATGACCCGCAGATTCCGCGCACGTTTGAAAACGGCAAGGTCAGGACGGTTGCGCCCAGGGACTGGACCAGCGGTTTTGTGCCGGGCACGCTTTGGTATCTTTATGAGTATTCGCGCGACCCGAAATGGCGCGCGGCGGCGATGGATTACACGGAGCGGCTGGACAGCATCAAAGACTATCGCGGCAGCCATGACGTGGGCTTCATGCTGAATTGCAGTTACGGCCACGGTTATCGCCTGACGCGGAACCCCGCCTACCGCGCCGTCCTGTTGCAAGGGGCCGAATCGCTCGCCACGCGGTTCAATCCCCGGGTCGGGCAGTTGCGTTCCTGGGATCACGGCAAATGGCATTTTCCCGTCATCGTGGACAACCTGATGAACCTGGAATTCCTCCTGTGGGCGGCCCGGGAGGGAAAAACCGACCGTTACCGTGAGATCGCGGTTTCGCACGCGAACCACACGCTGAAGCACCATTTTCGCCCCGATGGGAGCAGTTACCATGTGGTGGATTACAATCCGACGAACGGCGCCGTGCTCGCGCGCCGGACGCACCAGGGCGCGGCGGATGATTCGGCGTGGGCGCGCGGACAGGCCTGGGGCTTGTATGGCTACACGATGCTGTATCGCGAAACCAGCGACCCGGCTTATCTGGCGCAGGCCGCCAAAATCGCCAACTTCCTCCTGCATCATCCACGGCTTCCGGAGGACAAGATTCCGTATTGGGACTTTGACGCGCCCCACATCCCCGACGCGCCGCGCGACGCCTCGGCGGCGGCGGTGATGAGTTCGGCGCTGATTGAATTGAGCGGACAGGTTGGTGGAGAGGCGGGCCGCCAGTATTTGGCGCTCGCGCGGCAGCAACTGCTGTCGCTCTCGTCGCCTGCCTACCGGGCCCGCGCCGGCGAGAATGGAAACTTCATTCTCATGCACTGCGTCGGCAACCTCCCCGCCCGCAGTGAAGTGGATGTGCCGCTCAACTACGCGGACTACTATTATCTGGAGGCTTTGCTGCGTTACCGCGCGCGGCTGAACCCGCCGACGGCACGGGCGTTAGTCCCCGCAACCGTGCCTGCAGCGGCCGACGACAAGGCCCCGCCCACGAACGCCGCCGCCACCGTCGCGGGGGGGACGAACCAGGCGGAAACCACCCCGCTCTCTCTGCCCGGCAGCGAGCCGTTTGTGTTCCGCCAGGTAGGAACCAATGAACTCCGGCTCCACGTCGTAAAACCCAAAGGCTGGAAGCAAGGCGACCGTCGGCCGTGTTTCGTGGCGTTCTTCGGCGGCGGCTGGATCTCGGGTTCGCCCGAGCGCAGCATCGGCTGGGCAAAGTGGGCGGCGGGCCACGGCCTGGTCGGCGTGGCGCCCGACTACCGGACGCGCAACCGCTTCAACGGCACGCCCGAGGATTGCGTGGCGGACGGACGCGCGGCGTTGAATTGGGTGATCGAGCACGCCGCCGAACTGGGCATTGACCCGGCGAAAATCGTGGTCCAGGGCGGCTCGGCGGGCGGCCACGTCGCCGCGTGGACGGCCATTCCCAAGCCCGGTCCCGGGGCGGATGATCCCGCGCCCCGGCAGGTGCCCGCCGCGCTGGTCCTGTTGAATCCGGTGAGCGACACCACCGCCACCGGCTACGGCGGACCCCGGCGCTTCGGCAATCAGCAGGAGCGCGCCCGGGCGTGCTCGGTGCCCGACCAGATGCCGGCGAAAATGCCGCCCACGATCATCTTTCACGGGACCGCCGATGAAACGGTGCCCTATGCCAACTCCGTGGCGTTGCGCGACAAGCTGGTGGCCACCGGCAACCGCGCCGCGCTGGTCACGTTTGAAGGGCTGGGCCACTCCTACAATTCCAGCAAATTTGGCGAGGCGGGCAAGGCGGCGGACAAGAAAACCCGCGAGGACACCGTGAAGTTCCTCCAATCGCTCGGCCTGCTTTCCGGCTCACCCTGAACCAATTTTGTGGCCGACCTGATGACCAGTTCAAACCAACAGGGCATCACGAGCGGGAAGCCGTTTGTGAAAATGAAAATCAAGATTATGCGCGGCCCGGTGCGGCGCTGGCGGCGGCGGGTGTTGTTCGCCGGTTGTGCCGCGCTGGCGGCGTTGTGTGCTGTCACTCCCGCTTGGGCGGCCACCCGGTATTGGAGCGCGGACGGGACCACGGCGGGTGGCAGTGGCATTTGGAACACCACGGCGACGAACCGCTGGTCCGCCTCCGTCAGCGGCCCTTGGAATCTGGCCTGGAACAACGCGAACAATGACGTTGCCGAAAACAGTTCCGCGACGGCCGTGCTGACCCTCGGCGCGAACATCACGCTGGGCGGGTTCAATCAAAAGGCGGGCGGCTCCTCCACTGCCAACCGGATCGAGGAGGGCAGCGGGCCATTCACGCTGACTTTGGGCGTCACGGGCAACAACACCTTCAGCCCTTTCGCCAACGACACCACGGGACGGTTCTTGATCATCAACGCGGTCATTGCGGGGGCCGCCGGTAAAAATCTGCTGGTGGCCGGCCCGGCCACGTCCGGCACGGGCACGCTGACGCTGAACCGGGCCAACACCTTCGCCGGCACCACCAGCTTCACCGGTGCCACCGGCGCGGCGAAGCTGGTCCTGGGGCATCCCCTCGCGCTGCAGAACAGCACGCTGATCTTGAACCATTCGTCCGTCATCCAGTTCGACGGCACCGCGTTCACCCTGGGCGGCCTGGCCGCCGACAGTTCCGGGCCGGGCTACAACCTCGTCCTCCAAAGCGGGGCCAGCCCGGTGGCTTTGACGGTGGGCAACAATGGCAACAGCACCGTGTATGAGGGGGTGTTCAGCGGGACCGGCTCGCTCATCAAGACCGGCAGTGGAACGTTGAACCTCTCCGGTGCCAGCACCTACACCGGCACCACGACGGTCAGTGGAGGTGAATTGCAGGTGGACGGCAGCCTCGTCAGCCCCACCACGGTCAATTCCGGCGCGACCCTTTCCGGAAGCGGGCGGGTCAACGCGGGCGTGACGGTGAGCGCGGGCGGCACGCTCACCGCCGGCGACGGAACCGACGGCAGCCTCACCTTGTCCAACCTGACTTTCGTCGGCACCGGAACGATCAATGTGGGCAATCTGGCCAACTACACGGGCACGGCTGCCATCATCGTGAGCAATCTCGTGACGCTCGGCGGCGGGGTGGGAGCCGTGACCCTCAACCTGCCGACGTCTCCCGGGTTTAATGGCGCCTACCACTTGATGCGATTTGGGACCGGCCTTGCGAACACCAACGGATTCACGCTCGGCACGGTTCCGACGCTCGCCGGAAATCAAACCGGAACCTTGCAGGTCAACGGCAACCATCTGGACTATGTAATCAGTGCCACCGGGGACACGTCGCCCCCGCTCTTGGTGAGCCGCTTCCCGGCCAATAATTCCTCCAACGCGCTGCCGGACACCGACCTCGTGGCCACGTTTAACGAGACGGTCATGGCCGGCGTCGGCAGCATCGAACTGCGCCGGGGCAGCGACAACAGTTTGGTGGAGTCGTTCAACGTGACGTCGTCGCCCCGCCTCTCGTTCAGCACCGCGCAGTTGATTATTCAGCCCACCAGCAACCTGGTCCCCGGGCAGTATTACGTGCTGATTCCCGTCGGCTCGGTCCGGGACACTTCCAGCAACAACTTCGTCGGCATCACCAACACCACCGGCTGGCGATTTACCGTGCCCGCGCCCGTGGTGCTCTACACGGATACCGGCAGCCCGACCAATCCGCCCTGGAGCCAGATTCTGCCGACGCTGAACCAGGGCTCCGCCGACCCCGGCCCGGTGCATGGGTCGGTCATCAATGTCAACAATCCCGTCGTCGAAGTCGGCCTGTATGGCAATCGTCCGATTTCGGTGCCCGCACAACGCCTCCATGTCGTGTGCAACACCTCCACGGCGAATTTCGGGAATTTCACCCGGTGGTTTCAGACCGATGGCAACACGCACGTCGTGCGGCTGTTTGTGAATGATGAGAACACCGCCAACACACGGACGAACACGGCGCGCACCGAAGTCTTCCACGCCTCGGGATGGAATTACGCCGATGACGTGACGTTTGAATGGACCGGGCGCTATACCGTGGCGCGCCGCCAGCAGGGTTACGCCATCTTTCAATCCAAGAACGATGACAATGACTGGTCGGTTCAACTCAACCTAACCAGCAGCGGCCGGCTGTTCGTGAACAACCGGGTTGCCCCCGACGTGACGGTCACGAACCTCGACGGCAGCGTGAAAAATTTTGACGGCCTCGGCTTCGATGTCCGGGTGCTCGACGACGGGCGGTTTTACCGGGTGTGGGTGGATGGCGTTTTGTATGCCTCGAACAGTTACACCCGGCCCACCGGTCAGACCAAGTTCCGATGGGGTTCGTATCTCGGCGCGAGCACCCTCGTTCCCCCGTCTGATTTCAATCTCATTCTGGTCAGCGGGGTGCAGATCAAATCCTGGCCGGGCAATCTGGCCACCGCCACCACCCCCATCACCAAAGCCAACAACACCGCCAGTTTGAACACCGGATCGAGCTGGGTGGGCGGCGTGACGCCCGGGCTTTACAATCAAGCCCTCTGGAACAGCACCGTTGTCGGCGCCAACACGACCACACTCGGCAGCGATCAGACCTGGGCGGGGCTGAGAATCGTGAATCCGGGCGGCCTGGTGACGATCAACGGTTCCTCAATACTCAGCCTGGATGCGTCCGGCGTGGACATGGCCACGGCCACGCAGAACCTGGTCGTCAACTGCCCGGTGCAATTAAACGTCCCCAGCTCGTGGAACATTGGGGCCGGACGCACCGCAACGTTCAACGGAATGGTCAGCGGTTATCCCGGTCTCACCCTGAGTGGCGGGGGAATCGTGCTGCTAAGCGGCGCGAACGTTTACGGCGGCAACACCATCGTCAGCAATGGCACGCTGGTGGCCAACCATAACTCGGCTTTGGGCGCCGGATCGCTGCTCCTGAATGGCGGATCCCTGTCCAACAGCACGAGCTGCGCCTTGGGGAATGATGTGAAATTGAACTCCAGCGCCACCATCGGGGTTGCCGCGTCGCAAAACCTCACCCTGGACGGCGTCATCAGCGGGACCAACTCCCTGACCAAGACCGGCCCGGGCACGCTCACCCTCAGCGCCGCCAACAGCTACTCCGACGGCACCTTCTTCACGGGTGATGGGGTGCTGGCCCTGGCGAACAGCCGCGCGGCGGGCGCTGGCCCGATCAGTTTTGCGTCCACGCAGACCGGCACGGCCGGCACGTTCACGCTCAATGGCGGCATTCACGTGACCAACGCGATCAAATTCGATGCCGCCACCGGGCGGAATACCATCAACAGCCTGAGCGCCGACAACACCCTCAGCGGGAACATCCATATCACCAATAATTCCGGGAATCTGATTGTCTTCAACAACAGCGCCGCCGCTGGATCGGGGACGACCTTCACGGTGGGCGGGGCTACGCCCAACAGCGCCACCATTACCGCTCCCACCTATGCGAGCATCATTTCGTTCCGGTGCTCCAGTGTCGGCAACTTTGGCATCCTCAACAGCCAGCTCCATGCGCCCAGCGCCACCGTGAACGGCAATAACAATGGATTGTGGAGGATCAATTCGACGGGCAACCATTGGGCCGTAACGTCCTTCAACGGCGCCGCCAGTTTCGTTCTGGGTGCGAACGACGCGCTGGCCACCGGAGCCCCTTTGAACTTTGCCGCCAGCGCCACCGGTTATCTGGACCTGAATGGCAAAAATCAGACGGTCGCAGGCCTGGACGGCGGCAACCTCACCAACGGCGTCTATCACATCACCAATGCGGGCGGCAACGACGCCATCCTGACCCTCGCCGGGCTGACCGCCAACCGAACCTTCAACGGCCGCATTGTGGACGGCGGCGCGGGCCAGCGGATTGCGCTGGTGATGAACAGCATCGGCTTCACCCAAACGCTCACCAGCGCCAACGCTTACACCGGCAACACGACGGTGAGCAACGGCACGCTGGCCTTTCAGGTGGCTGCGATTGCCACAAACTCCACCGTCAGCATTGCGCCGGGTGCCGGGTTGCGGTTGGACTTCGCGGGGACGAACGCCGTGGCGGTCTTTATGACGAATGGCGTCGCGCTGGCTCCGGGCGTTTACAACGCGGCCAACGCGGCGCCGTTCATCACCGGTCCGGGTAGTTTGCAGGTGCTCGGCACCGCCCCCCCGCCGCAATTCACGGGCATCGTTCCCGGTGCGGGCGGCAGTTTCATTTTGTCCGGCACCGGGCCTAATGGCGCGGCCTACCGCATTTTTGCGGCGACCAATCTTACGCTGCCGTTCAGCAACTGGACGGCGTTGTCCACGGGCTTGTTTGGTGGCGGGGTCTTCAATTTCACAGACACACAGGCCACGAATCATCCGCAGCGGTTCTACCGCGCGGTGACGCCATGAACTCAAACGGCACATCCAACGCGACTCCCCATCCCGGCACCTGTCGTCCCGGATGGGCGCGCGCCCTGGCCGTGTTGACAATCGCCGGTTTCGCGGTCGGAACCTTTGGCGCCGCAGGCCTGGCCAAGGTCGCGCAGAACTCCGCCGACGGGATCGTTTATGGCTCGACCCCGGGTGGATTCTGCGCCGCCATCGCCGCCGCCCGTGAGGGGGCTTCGGTGATTCTCCTGGAGCCGACGGATCATGTCGGCGGGCTGAGCACCGGCGGCTTGAGCCACTGCGACTCGAAGCAGATGCGGCGCGAAACGTTGCTGGGGCTGTTTGACGAATGGCATCGGCGCATCGTCAAGGACTACGTGGACCGCGGACTGGAGGCTTTCTATGAACCGCCCCCTCACCCTGAACCCGGTAGTGGGACAGGCATCCTGCCTGTCCGGTGGCGCCGCCAAACTCGCGCTGGACTCACACCCAATGGACGCCTCACCAGACAGGCGGGACGCCTGTCCCACTACGGCGTCGGCGCTGCGG
>Ga0209381_1002714_pt1 | contig 20887 bp, 19 predicted proteins | sample DewCreD2012metaG_FD_184111 | JGI IMG/M metagenome (GOLD analysis project Ga0209381, IMG submission 184111) | Hot spring sediment bacterial and archeal communities from British Columbia, Canada, to study Microbial Dark Matter (Phase II) - Dewar... ...
AAGAAAAAGGATCTAGAAGAAGTGTAGTCCGTCACGGATAATGACCCCCCCTCGGCAGCGGAAGTGACCCCCCTCCCGGCATACAAAACGACCCCCCTTGTGCGACACTGGAACCAAACCAATTCCACAAGGGAGGTCCAGCATGCCAAGGAGGATCGCCATGATCGACTTACGCGACATCATCCTTCGATTCCGAATGGGTGATAGTATCAAGAGGATACACCGGGAGACCGGACGGCACAAGACGGTGCTGAGGAGGCTGCTGCGGGTAGCCCAAGAGAACGGGTGGCTGGACTCTGAGTCCCCTCCCACCGAAGCTCACATCCAGGCTGTGTGGGAGCCTGTCCGATTCAAAGCTCCCCATCCCCTGGATGCGTTCCAGGCGGATTTGCGACGGTGGTTCGCCGAAGAGCAGTACTCCTACGTGGTCATTCACCGGTTCCTCCGGGAACGGGGAGTCGGGGTGTCGGAAACCACGGTGCGCCGGTACCTGAAGAGGCTCTGTCCTCGGGAGCCCAAACCTACCCTGCGCCGGGAGTTCCTGCCGGGAGATCGGATGGAGGTGGACTTCGGCTTCCTGGGCTGGGTGTATGATGAGCAGGAAGGCCGTACGCGCAAGGCGTGGGTGTTCTCGGCCCGGTTGTGCTACTCCCGCAAGTCCTACCGTGAACGGGTGTGGACTCAACGTAAGGAGGTGTTCTTTGCGGCGCACCAGAGGGCATTCCAATTCTTCGGGGGGGTGCCTCGGCAGGTGGCGCCGGACAACCTGAAGGCCGCGGTGGTGCAGGCCTCCTGGGTGGCTGGGGAGCCGGGAGTACCGAACCCTGGCGGAGCACTACGGGTTTCGGATCGCTCCCTGTAGACCCTACCACCCCCAGCACAAAGGCGGGGTGGAGAGTGACATCAAGTACGTGAAAGGTTCCTTCTGGCCTCAGGTGAAGGAGCGGGAACTCTCCCGGGGACACTCCGTACCCTTCGTCTCCACAGTGGACAGGGAATTGGAGGCCTGGACAGCGGAGGTAAGTGAGAGTCGCACCGTGCGGGGTACAGGAAAGACGGTGCTCGAATTGTTTAGCGAGGAGCAAGCGGCGCTTCAGCCCTTGCCCCCTGAGCCCTGGACAGCGGTGGAGTTCAAGCAGGCGAAGGTGGCCCCTGACTTCCGAATCCAGTTCGATAAGGCCTTCTACTCGGTACCCTACCGCTACCGGGGAGCTACGGTGCTGGTGATGGCTACCCCCACCCACGTACGGGTCTTCCACGGCAGTACAGAAATCACCCAACACCCCCGGGCTACTAGACCCTGGCAAAAGGTGGTACGAGAGGAGCATGCTCCTCCCCAGCTCTCCGCCTTCCTCCACACCACCTCCGCGGGACTCCTGCGGCTGGCTGCCCCCTACGGGGAGGTGGTGGTGCAGTTCCTGAGTCAGCTTCTGCAGCAGAAAGCCGTGGATGGGCTACGACCTGCCCGTGGGGTGCTGTCCCTCCTAGGCCGCTATCCGAAAGCCGAGGTACAACAGGCCTGTGCGCAGTGCCTCCGTTGGGGGGAAGTGGGTTACAGACCCCTGAAAGCTCTCCTCCAGACAAAGCCGCAGAGTCCCTCCCAGTTCCTCTTCGCCCGCCCCCCTGGCTACTTCGACCCCGTTTTAGAGGAGGTCTGCCATGGATGAACTGGCTCTGTTAAAACCCAAACTGGTACGGCTGAAGCTCTCCGGGATGCTGGATAGCATCGCTCCCCGACTCCACCAAGCGCTGTCGGAGAAATGGACTTTCACGAATCTTCTGGACATCCTGCTTCAGGATGAGATCGAGCGGCGGGAGAACAAGCAACTGGGTCGACGGCTGATGCGCAGCGAACTGGAACCGGAGAAAACCCTCCCTACCTTCGACTTCTCCTTCAACCCTCGGATTCCCGAGCCCCTGATTCGGGAACTGGCGCTCGGGGGGTACCTGGATCGACATGAGAACCTGTTCCTCCTGGGCCCTAGCGGCGTAGGCAAAACTCACCTCGCCCATGCCTTAGGCCACGAGGCCTGTCGCCGAGGCTACGAGGTCCTGTTCCGTCGCACCGCCCCCCTCTTTCACTGGATCGCCGCCGGCGACCTGGACGGCACCCGCTCCCGACGCCTCAAGTCCGTGGCGCAAACACCCCTCCTCATTTTGGATGACTTCGGTCTGCAACCCTTGAGCGAGGATCAGCAGGCAGACCTCTACGAACTGATTTGCGAACGCTACGAACGAACCTCCACCATCTTCACTAGTAACCGGGACTTCTCCGAGTGGCCTCTGGTATTCAACAACCCCCTCATGGGCTCTGCGGTGATGGATCGGATAGTGCACCATGGGATTAAGCTGGTGATCGAGGGCAAAAGCTATCGGTTGAACTCGTTTGTGAATCGGCAGAAATCCTTGACGGTGGATTCGGTACCGTCTTAAACTAACTAGACGGGAGGGGGGTCGTTAAACTTGACGACCCGGGGTCATTTTAAGTGACGGATGACAAGCCGGTAAAGAAATCGGGGGTGAGGGTCTCGCCGGCTTTGATTTCGATGGGGAGAAGAGATCCCGATTCCTCTACAACAAGATCGATTTCCAGGCCCCCGCTGTCCCGCCAGAAATACATGGAAGCGGGAGAGCCATGCTGGAGAAGGAGTTTCCGAATCTCGGACACCACAAAGGTTTCGAATATGTGCCCCCACAGGGGATGCACCTCCAGGTGCTGAATGGAATGTATTCCCAGTAACCAGCACAGAAGACCGGTATCGTAAAAGTACAACTTGGGGGCTTTTATTAGCCGCTTAGTAAAACTCTCATGATAGGGTGGAATCGTATGCACGATATAGCTCGATTCCAGCACAGAAATCCATGCCCGGATGGTATTGTGGGAGACCCCGCAATCAGCGGCTAGTGAGGAATAATTCACTAAATGACCGCTCAGCCCCGCGCAAAGACGCACAAACTTCTGGAACAGGGACAGGTCCTTTACCTCCAAAAGCTGCCGAACGTCCCTCTCGATGTAGGAGCGCACATACGCGGGGAACCAATCGGAGGGAGAAACGGGCCGGTCGTACAGGGGGGGATAGCCGCCCTATAGAAGGTGGACATTCAGTTCCGTTTTCGCAACTCCCACCTGCTGCAGCTCTTGCAAGGAAAAGGGGAGCAGTTCGATGAATCCCGTTCTACCCGCCAAGGATTGGGTGATGCGTGACAGAAGTCCAAGCTGCTGGGATCCAGTGAGGTAATTGCGGGGCACGCTGCACTTCATCCAGCACACCCCCATCGGAGAACCGTTTCAGGAACCCTCGGGAATCCTCCCGCGCGAGCATCTGCATATCGGGATCCTCCAGGGACACGTACGGTTTATGGGCAAACACCCTCCGTGCCAGAGTGGTTTTTCCCGACTGGCGGGGCCCCGTGAGGGTAACCACAGGGAAAGACTACCGTATTCCATGCAGATTGTAAATAGTACTTACAATGTGTAGAGCCTGAAAAAACTGCCCTTTTTCAGCACCTTTACGACAGCGGCAAAGAGCGCTGGTGTTTCATATCGAAGTGAAGTGGACCGAAAACCCCAACTTGAAAGACGTCAGACAACTTAGTTCGTTCATCGCCGCGCATTCACCCCGGTAAACCCGGGGGTACCTTGTAACCCGCTGTCCCTACGCAGGGAATTATACCAATATCTACTGTTTTGGTACTTGTATACTTTCTAGATTCACGAGTTCTTCGCTATGGGTTTTTTCTTTTTCTCAACTTTCGGCCACGAAGCGAAGGTAGGCGCCGTAGTCGGTTTTGAACCCCTCGGCCATCCGTAATAGATCCTCCCGGCTGATCCAGCCGTTGCGAAAGGCGATCTCCTCGATACAGGCCACGTAGAGGCCTTGCCGTTTCTGGATCGTTTCGATGAAGTTGGAAGCCTCCAGTAGGCCGTCGTAGGTTCCCGTGTCGAGCCACGCCATACCCCGGCCCAGGAGTTCCACCCGCAGTTGCCCCCGGCGCAGGTACTCCCGGTTCACGTCGGTAATTTCCAGTTCTCCCCGGGCCGAGGGCTTCAGGTTATGGGCGATCTCCACCACCTGGTTATCGTAGAAGTATAGCCCCGGCACCGCGTAGTGGCTTTTGGGGTGGGCGGGTTTTTCTTCGATCCCCACTACCCTGCCCCCGCCATCGAACTCCACCACCCCATACTGGGTGGGATCCTTCACCCAATATCCGAAAATCGTGGCCCCCCCTGCTCCGTTTGCTGTACCGCCTTCTTAAGGGTTTCAGAGAAGCGCTGTCCATAGAAGATGTTATCCCCCAGGATCAGGGCCACAGGGTCGGAACCGATGAAGGAAGCCCCTACCCGAAAGGCGTCCGCCAACCCCCGAGGCTTGTCCTGGACAGCGTACTCGAAGCGCATTCCTAACCGTTCTCCGCTACCAAGAAGCTCTCGGAACACCGGCAGATCCCGGGGGGTGGAAATAACTAGCACCTCCTGGATCCCGGCCAGCATCAGCACCGACAGGGGGTAGTAGATCATGGGCTTGTCGTAGACCGGGAGGATCTGCTTAGAGATCGCCTAGGTAAGGGGATACAACCGTGTGCCGGACCCACCGGCAAGGAGGATACCTTTCATGGTGTCTCACACAAATTTTTATTGGAGATTCCGAATTCAGAGCAGAGAGTCCTATACAAACCCTCTTCTAAAGAAACCGGACAAATAAACGAGGTGGTAAGCGATATTGAAGTGTTAAATTGGGTATCTTTACAGAACTTTTCAATCCGTATTCTACTCAAAGGATACTTCTTTTTGGTCAAATAAGAAAGAGAATCTAGCAAAATAGCTATAAAATATCCCATCCAATAAGGAACATGGACATAAAATTGTTTCTTTTGATTAAAATAGGATTTAATAAAACGAACAAGTTCATTCATAGTTAAATCAGGTTTATCTACATAATTATATAAATGCTCTCCAGGAGGATTATTAAGGCAATATTTTATAAAAGCTGCTACATTTTCCACATAAGCCAGCGATTTAATATTATTACCATTACCAATCATTACAAAGCAACCGGAAGCAATCTGTTTCATAAGAGAATAAACATTACCCCGGTTTCCCTCACCAAATACTACTGTTGGTCTTATGATAGTCAACGACCTGCTAACCGGATCTTCATTTAACCATTCCCGATATACCTTCTCTGCCTCCCACTTGGTTCTTCCATAATCATTGAAATAATTAATAGCACCCGACTCGTCTGTTCCCTTTGGGGCAAACCCATAAACGGCGACAGAACTTATGAATAGTATACGCTCGATTTTTTTTTCTTTGCATACTTGAACTATATTTTTTGCTCCCTGTACATTCACTTCATCATACAAACTTCTAGGAGTAACATCGTCTCTGTGTTCGGCAGCCAGATTAACAATAGCATCACAGGTATCTATTTCTTTTAGTAAGGTATTAATATCACATACATCTGCATAACGATAACCGTACGGTAGAACAGAAGACGGTTTTTTATCAAGAACCACAACTTCATATTCCTTTTCCTTCAAAAGCAGGTGGCAAAGATGAGACCCAATAAATCCGGAACCACCGATGATTGTAATTCTAGACATATTTACTTATTTACCTAATACTTATATGGATTCGTATAAACCTTTTAGTATATTTATTACGTAATCATGCGAAAAATACTGAAAAACTCGATCCCGCCCATTCCTGCCTAACTTTTCTCGAATATCATCATTCCGGGAAAGCATTACAATAGCTTGAGCTAATTCAGAAATATTTCCGGGTGGAACCGTTATGCCGGTTAATCCATGAATACTGACCCAGGGGACTCCGGTAGGTAAGGATGTATTAATAATAGGTTTCTTGAACGCCATGGCTTCCAATTGAATAATACCGAAGGCTTCTGAAGGAAAAATCGACGGTAAAACTAAAAAAGCGCAATTGGCTAAAAGGTGCAGCTTTTCTTCATGGCTGACGTAAGAATTTAAAAAGATAATTCTGCAATCCGGATTACTCAGAATAAAATTTTTTATGTGTTTTGATTCTTTTCCTTGTCCGGCGATTACTAGCGGCAACGAAACCTTTGATTGCAAGTAAGCTTGTAATAGTATTCGTATCCCTTTATATGAACTGAGCCGTCCCAGGTATAGAATATATTGATTAGGAAGCAATCCTTCAGGCAGCAATCCTCCAGGATCTTGATATTCTTTTATATTTATCGATAAGGGAATAACCTGAATTTTATTTTTATGCTTCCGAAGTAATGAAGATGTTTCTACAAGACGGACTGACGTTGAAGTAATTTGAGAGGCTTTTTTTAATAACTGCCGTTGAATCATCTCCGCAGGAGGTTTCAGCAATTTCTGCCGGATAATATCACTATGCCAGGTAACAATAATTTTTTGATTCTTTCTGAATTTAAAAAAACTCATTAAAGATGCCAGGGGGAATGGTTCATGAAAATGAATAATATCATACATACGGTACTTGCAGAAAAAGAACACAAGCAGGGAAAAAGAAAACGGCATACTCAGCAATGTACCGAAGCTTGCAGATCGAACAACGGTTAAGCCTTCTTCTTTTGTTATATCTGTCTTTAAAGAAAAGTTTTTTTTTGCAGTCAGCACTGTAACGTCATAGCCCATTTCCTTCAACATCAATGCATAATCTTTCACAACTGTTTCTATTCCTCCTACAATCGGAGGATAGAATTTATTTACCATGAGTATCCTCTTCCGCTTCATGTTCCGCAGATTTTTTCCATTGTATTTATCATCAGCATGGCGCAATTTTTATATGTGTATCCATGATCTTCTGCATACCGCTTCCCAAATCCAGAAGGGATCTCCACGGGCTCTTCTAAAATTTTTTCCACCAATTCTTTTGGATTATAAGGATCAAAAAATTTAGCCGGAGAAGAACCGTAGATTTCGCGATGAACAGGAATTTCCGAAATAATCGGCTGTGTTCCACAGGCTAATGCTTCCATCGGAACAATCGAAAAGCCCTCATAAAGAGAGGGCTGTATTACATATCGCGCACTTGCCACCAGCTCTAAAAGAGATTGCCGCTCCAGTTCATTTACCAAACACACTGATTGCGGATTTCTAAAAAATAAAGGATGTTTGAATGTTTTATCATCTGCAGTCCTCATATCCGACTGTTTACCGACCACCGCAAGGTGAAATTGCGGATTACTATCCTGCATGAGAAGAAGAGCATCAAGAATAACAGTAAGATTTTTATGTGCCTTGAGATTGCCGATAAAAACCAGTAGATTTTTATCTTTTGATATTGAAACAATACTTTTTTTATATTCTTCAGTATCCATCAATCCGTTTGGAACGATCACAACAGTTCTATTTCCCAGTACATTATGTACTCTTTCTTTTGAAAACCTCGATACTGTAAAAATTATTTTTGCAAACCTGCAGGAAATTTTTAAATACAGCCGCTTTAAATATCCTTCAGCCGAATTCCGGCAATACCGGGGCATATCCTGAAACAGGACATCATGAACCGTTATAAACCGTTTTGAATGAAGAAACCCCAACAAGCTGTAATTAGGAAGAAATAAACAATCCGCACCAAGATCTTTATGATTGAAAAGCGTTTCCTTCCAGGAGAAAGGCGGAATTGTACAATGGTACAACCGGATTCCCCGCCTTTTAAAAGATCTCAACTTTCGGACATCACCAATTAAGATAAACTCATGCTTTTCCGGCAGATTCGTAATAACCCCGCGAGTAAATGTTCCGATTCCGGAACTGTATATCATTCTGCAATCGATGGCTATTCGCACGGCTTATTCGTAGCAATTCTGAATTCGAAACCCCCCTTTATGAAGGTACAGTTGCTGTTTTTGTTCTTTTATATCTTCTTCCATCATCAAACGTACGAGTTCCGGAAAACGCACTTTGGGATTCCACCCTAATTTCTTTTTTGCTTTTGAAGGATCGCCTAAAAGAAATTCCACTTCAGCCGGGCGGAAATACCGGGGGTCGATTAACACAACAGGATCTCCGGTTTTAAGGCTGCATGATTCTGAAGCTATACTCCCTTTGTCAATATTTACCAAAATTCCTTTTTCATCCACCCCTTTGCCATTCCATTCAATATGTATTCCAACGTATTTCAATGAAGACTCTACAAATTCCCGGACAGTATGTGCTTCTCCTGTCGCCACCACATAGTCATCCGGCTCATCCTGCTGAAGTATCAACCACATCGCCTCAACATAGTCGCCTGCAAAGCCCCAATCCCGTTTCGAATTAATGTTTCCCAAAAAAATCTTTTTCTGCAAACCCAAGGCAATTCTAGCCACAGCCCTTGTAATCTTACGAGTAACAAAGGTTTCTCCTCTTCGCGGACTTTCATGGTTGAACAGGATTCCATTACAGGCATATATCCCGTAACTTTCACGGTAATTCACCGTTATCCAGTACCCATACAGTTTGGCAACGGCATACGGACTTCTCGGATGAAAGGGGGTAGTTTCTTTCTGCGGAATCTCCTGAACCAATCCATATAGTTCACTTGTACTTGCCTGATAGAACCGTACTCTTTTTTCCATCCGTAAAATCCGTAATGCTTCCAGAAGCCTTAATGTCCCTATCGCATCGCTGTTTGCTGTATATTCCGGAGTTTCAAAACTGACCGCCACATGGCTTTGCGCCCCTAAATTATAAATTTCATCCGGCTGAACAACTTGTATGATGCGTATTAAATTACAAGAATCCGTCAGGTCGCCATAATGGAGGAAAAAGTGTACGTCCTTTTCATGTGGATCATGGTAAATATGGTCGACTCTGTCCGTATTGAAGCTACTAGCCCGGCGCTTGATGCCGTGAACTTCATAACCCTTCTTCAAAAGCATCTCGCTTAGGTAAGATCCGTCTTGTCCGGTCACTCCGGTAATGAGAGCTTTTTTTTGAGAATTCTGGCTCATTCAGAGACTCCTTGTAATTCATGGTAGTTAATGATACGTTGCTCACGATTCTCGTGATGCGAATAGTTTCCGAATGTCTTTTCTGTACAGCACGCCCGCCAGGATCACGTTGACAATGAATATCGTACTCATTCCGATGAGAAGAATGAGTGCGATCTGCATGGGAGTGTCGTGGTAGAACCCGAAGACCATTGCGACCGTTGCAACGAAAAGACCGTAAGAAGGATACAAATAGAGTACGACTCCACGCGCCGTGAAAAAGTTGAAAAGAATGTTTGTGAGAGAAAAAATCGCCATTGTCACGCTTATCAGAATCGTTAAATCCCTTGCCTCGACATAGTGCTCTCCGAAAAGAAGAGTGATGACGAACTCCGGAAACAGAGAAACGAAAATAACGTAGACACCCAACAGAATGGTAGTAAGCCCTCCAGTAATCAACAAAGATTGGAGGGGGCTCTTTTGGGCGGCGTCATTCCTGGCGACCTCAGCGAATAAAATAAAGATCAAGAGTCCTGGCATGTAATAGGAAATTCTCCCGATTAGCGCAGCAACAGTAAAGAAACCAGCCTCCTCTCCAGAGAAGAAATGCCTGACCAGGATCAGGTCGGTGTTGGTTATCAGAGCCACGAGAACACTCATGAAAAGTATGTTCAACATGTTCAAGCTCATAGCCCTGAATATGCCCTTCTCGACAGGTTTAAATGCTCCTTGCAAAAGGCCGCGAACCGAAAAAACGTAATAGACCAAGGTGGCTGTAACCGACAAGAGAACTGCGCCTAGTGCTATGTTATATGTGAGGCCCAACAATAGAACCAAAATAAATCCGAAAAAGCGCATAACTGACTGCAAGAACATACCGATTGAAAACTGTAAATACTTGCCTTCTCCTTGAACTAGACCAGCAAACAGGGATTGAATAACCAAAACGAATGTCACTACTATGGAAATGTAAATCGGCATTCTCGAAGGCAGGTTCAGGAAATCACTAATCTCCCCCGATGCGATGAAAAATCCAAACGATGAGAGGAAGGCGAACTGGACCACATATTTCAATGTGCGGCGGGAAAAACCCCTGCGTTCTTCAACCGTCGTAAGATTGGCCAAAGTCTTCGCAGTCGAAAAGCTGATAACGTTAAGAAAGGAAAAGACGATGAGTGTTAGATTGAGGACAGAATTGAAAATGCCGAAATCATCCCGGGAGAGAGACCTCGAAAGCACCATCTGGCCTAGGTACATGAACACGTTCGTCAGATTATTGATAACAAGCACGATCAAGTTGTCCCGAAAGAAACGGGAGCCAAACATCGATGCGATACTCGGCAAACGCATCGGGCTAGGGATACCTTATGTCGGGAACTTCGCGATTGATCTGTTCCGATAGGAAATTGATCCAACATGAATCCTCCAAAACCTTGAATGTGTGGATTGTCATTGGCTCCACTATGAAGGCGTCACCCCTCTCTGCAATAAACACGATATGCGAGGATCCATCCATCGCGCGGAGAGTAATTTCCACCCTTCCGTCAACGATATAGAAACCCTCGCGTATCTTCTCGTGATAATGGTTGCCCCTCTTCTCGCCTCGCCGTGACTCGATGTAATTTATCTCCTTCCAGGCATCCCCCTGTATGACACCGTAGATCCCGCCTCGCTGGTCCATGAAGGAAAAATACGGATAGACAAACCTGCCGAGGGCGTACTGGAGGGCCTTGGAGAAACCCGGACAGTAATTGTTTAGTATGGACCTTACGAGCGAAGAATCGAGCGAGCTATCTGGGGAAAGCCCCAGGTCCTTTCCCGCCTCGGTTGGAATTATCTTCGTCTCGTCTGCACCCATTGCCCGAGCCATGATCAATGCGTATTCAAAACGTGAGACCCGGTCCGGCCCTGCGACATGGATCGTACCGGTCTCCCTTCTTCTCAAGAGTCGCTCCAGACTATCGAGGAAATACTCAATGTAGGTCGGTGTGAAGCGGGTATTGAAATATACATCCACATAGTTTCCGTTTTTCAGGGATTCTGTAATGAATTTAAAAAAATTGCCGCCCATACCAAATACATTGGACGTCCGAACGATCAAGAAAGGGTTCGTACTGTTCGCGACCAAGTCCTCAGCCTCCGCCTTCGTCTTGCCGTATACCGTCTGGGGCTTCCTGGGGGAGGTTTCCTTATACCAGCCTTCGGTGCCTTCAAACACATAGTCCGAGGAAAGCAAGACGATTAGGGTCTCGGGCGAAACCACTTCTGCGGCATCCACGAGATTTTTTACCCATTCGACGTTCACGCGACGAGCGCTTTCCGGATCTTTCTCGCATTTTGCAATGCTGCTTATGGCTACAGTATGTACGATGATTTCAGGGTCTTCCTTTGCGAGCACATTCTTCAGCGCATCGATGTCGTTGAAATTGACACTAAGCTCATCGTTGTCTTCAGGTCTGCTCAGACCTTTTGCCGCGTAACCTTGTTTGTTCAGATACCGGACGAGATGGCTTCCAATATAGCCGGCTCCTCCGGTTATTATGCAACGTTTCATCTCTCGCATTCCCCTTCTGGCTTCCGAAGTTTCAGTCTGAAGGACAAAATCTTTATTAAATAGTAAATTATCTTTTTAAACACAACCCAAACACCGTGACGCCGAATTTCACTACGGAGAAAAAAGAAAAGGGTGTCCCATTTACGGGTAAGAAGATGCCTATACCAGAGATTCCATCCAAAATGGAACATCTTCTCGATCTTTTCCGAGGAATATTCGGGATACGAGACAGCGGCGCTTCCTGTTGCGTCAAACAACACAGGGTCGTCGCCTCGTAACCATCCCATCTCTTTAGCCTTCTCAAAAAAAGGAGTGCCAGGATAAGGCGTGGCGATGGAGAATTGCATAAGATCCGGATTCGCATCTATCACCCTCCGCACCATATCCAAATCCTTCTCGAAAGTCGAGCCGGGAAGACCAATCATTAGGTTCACATAGCTTCTCATTCCAAGTTCCCTGCAACGCCGGATCAGTTCAAGCAGCCTTTTCGGGTTGTACGGTTTAGGGATAGATGCGAGAACGCTTTTGTCCAGGTGCTCTAACCCGAATTTATAAGTAACGCAGCCTGCCTGGGCGAGGAGATCGAGCGTTTCGTCGTCGACGAGTCCGTCGCCCATGCATAGCCAGCGGATATTGACATCTCTTCGGATGATCTCGTGGCACACTCCGTCGATATGGCGCTTGTTCGCGACCATGTTGTCGTCGTCAAAGTAGATCTCGTCGAAATCGAAACGTTTCTGAAGATCGACGATTTCGTCAACGATATTCTTCGGCGATCGTTTTCGATACATGTGTCTGCCGTATAGGCTCTCGACATTGCAGAAGCTGCACCGAAGACGGCAGCCTCTGGAAGAAACCATCACAATGTTTCTGCCATAGCAGGAGGGTTCGTTATAGCATTCGAAGGGCACGTCGTCTCTTTCGGGGAATGGGAAGAGATCAAGGTCTTCTACTAGCTCTGGCATTACATAATCCGGTTTTTCCTCACTGATGAAACTCGGCGGCAGAGTTCTACAGCCAAACTTTAAGTAATCAAGAAGCGCGAACTCGTATTCGCCCACAGCGACCACATCCGCTCCCGTCGACTCCACGCATTGCCTCGGATAATTGGTAGCGTAGTTTCCTACGGCAATAATCTGTACTGAGGGATCGATTCTGTCCAGGAAGGCTCTATCTTCCGACTTACTCGCCCAGGTCGGCTCACAAACGATATGCGTTGGCGCAAATTCGTCGATCTGCTGAAGGGTCTCGTCCTCGTCGAGTTCCATGGCGAGGGCATCAATGAGTTTAGTGGTGAACCCGTTTGCCTTTAGCAGACTGGTCGCGTATCCCATAAACCAAGGATAAGGGTAATAACGCATCCGGGCGGGGCTGAAGTTGATGACGTTGTACCAGCGCGATCCGCTCTTCAGCACGCGACCGGGCAAATTTAGGATGAGGATCTTCATTTCCCCCCCCCTTATTTGGAATTCTTAAGATTTATGCGTCGAAGCATTGCCTCGGTCGTTTCGGTAAGCATGATATTAATGTCTACCTTGTGTATGTATCTTTTTATTGCTTCGAGCGTATTTCGGGCTAAAATCGGATCGGAAAAAAAACGTCTAATGATTGAACATATTACTTCTACATTGTTTTCACAGGCAAAGGCAACACCCTCCGCCTCCAGCTCGGTCGCAATGCGTGGCACACGGGAAACGATGGCTGGGACGCCGTAGTTCAGATAATACTTTACCTTTGCTGGTTCAGTATATTTCATGAAGCCTTCCTCGTCCCGGTAGAAAGCGATTCCCAGAAAGCTGCCGGCAACAATGCTCGTAAAGGCTGAACCTTCCTCCATGAATCCGTGGAAGACGATGCGTCCTTCAAGCCCCCGCCTCTCAGCGTCCTCGCGAAAGAAATCCAGATCGGGACCAGAACCTACCAGGTCGAGGGTTATATCCGGGAACTCATGAACGAGCCGGGCGACAACATCGAACAGCATATCGATGAGGTGGTAACGGCTCACAACACCGACGTAAACGAGGCTATTCTTCCGACGCTCGTTCAGTGGCATACAAACGTAGCGCGATGTGTCGATCCCCAAGGGAATCATGCGGTAAAATGCCTTGTTCCTGTCGTAATAGCCGTACTTCTCCCTTCCGATGATGTGGCCCTCAGTGGTGAACCAGATTTCGTCCGCCCGCTCCAGGCAAAACTTGTCGATGTAATAAAAAATCCACATAATGTAGCGGTACACCCCTCGATTAGGCGTAGGGAAAAAATCCATAACCCGGTAAATGACATGGTCGACCTTACCAAGTTTTTTCAAAACTATTCCGCACAATGCGCAGAAATAATTGATCCCCATGTAGATCCTAACGACTCCGGGATCGCGGCGCGGCAACTTCGTCAGCGCCTGATAGAGATAAACCAGGTAATTAAATGGAAGCGTGAGGAAATAAACAGCTCCGGAGAACACCTTTAGTGAGGAGAGGTACCGTTCATCCTTTTTCTTCCCATCTATGTAGACCGAAAGACGCGAAAAATGCCTACCTTTGCTGTGCGGGAATTTCCACACGAGAGCGATGAAGTTGGAAAAATACGAAGCGTAGAAACGCTCGTAATAATCCAAACCGGTTGGTGAAAAGCTGTTGAAGACAAAACATATTGATTTGTTATTCATTTTCCCATGTAAAAGAGTAATTCACGAACATCATGACGCGTGGTTTATAATTTAAAAGACTTCTTAAGTGCCTTCGCTCGATCGGCAATCCGTCTGTCTCAAACATTATGTACAAAGACTTCTTTTTCTCAATGACAAACTTTCTGTCGATGTCAAAATAGACCGTAGGAACACTAATCTTCTCCTTATTTCCGCCGGCATCGATCTTTAGAAACGTACCCTGGTTAGGAATAGCGAAGGTCACTTTCATCCTGAGCGTCCTGTCTACACTCGTGAGGTTGGAAACTCGCAGCAAGGCCTTCCTGTCCATCCATCGAAAGTAAGAATGGTCATTGGCTTCGTAACCATAAACACCCTTGAGGAACTCTACTACAGGTTTCTTGTATAAAAAGACTTCGAGAAAATTCTCTGCCGCAAATTCCGGCACGGGAATCAGTTCATAGATCACTTTCCCGGATCCTTCCGCGATTTTCTTTGTCAGTTTAGACCTCTCGACTAAGGATCGGTCGAATCCCTTGTTGACAACGAGGTAGCGCACACCCGTCTTTGAAAGTAATTTCAGGAAATCATCGTTTGGGTTGTTAGCAAGCTTGGAGAACTCGTCGAGCTGGTCCGTGAACAGAATGTTCTGCGGCGGAAAGTACGGGGTGTTAACTAAAATGCGGCCGTGCTTTCCTCGGAAATAAATATACTCATAGTTCAGTTCCGGTGGGCTCTTCGGAGAGTGGTAGGGGAGTTCGAGCACATGGCCTTGCGGACCTTCCGCGATTGCCTTATAAATCGAGGAATCGGGTAAAGGCAGAGGATCGATTTTTTTAATTAAGCGGCCTCCGCTTGTATCCCAGAGGGAAAGCGCGACGCCAAGAGCCGCCAGCGCAAGAAACCCGACGGTCCATGGAATCTCCCGTTTCCTTACGGCCTCGAGGGCCGCCTCGATTACGAGCGAAAGATAGAGGCAAAAAACGACGATCATGGCGAAGTCGACGTAGAGGAAAGCCCTCGCGCCGACCCTGAACATGGGAGCGACCAAGTACGTGAAAGGAGCGAGGCTCAGAATTCGAAGCGGGCTGTTCGCGAACAAACCTGCGACGATCGCGGCAGCCACCCAGACCTTGGCTTCGCGGACGAGAAGTGATAGTCCGGCCTTCCCTTTATTTCGGACAAGCCAGAGCGACAGGAAGAAGAGCAGCATGAAAAGAGGAGCGAAGAAACCGAACCGCATCGTCATGAATTCGCCGACGACGGTCTTGCCCCAATTTCTTCCTAAAAGCGAGGCGAAGGTTTCGGTCCCCGGACGAAAGGCGGCCAGAGGATTGTCCATTGCAAAAGCGATGAAGGCGCCGAAATGATGCCCCTCGGAGCCTCCCGAGGGGATCCCTACCGAAGCGGAATTCGGGATCAGAGCATGAACGATCTTCATGACGAAGAGGTCCGGATACAGCACGATAAGACTCACTGCAAAGACGGCGAAGCCTACGCCGGCGTTCATGAGTTCCTGCCGGTTCTCCGAGAAGACTGCCCGAACCTTTCTTCCTTGAAAAAAATACGAAACGAAAACGACCGCGCCGAAGAAAAATCCGAAATAGCCGTAGTACTCGTTGTGCAGGAACATGAGGACGGCGAAAAGGCCCGCGAGCGTCATGTTCCTCTTCGTCGGACTCTTGGCGGCCCGAACACAGAAAACGAGAAAGAAGATCGGCATGTAATAGACAGCGAGAGAGAGGTGCCCGCGTATCCTCCATATGAAATTGTCCAGGTTGGCGAACATCAACGCCCCAATGAGTGACACGAAGAAGCCGAGACCCAATTCCTGCAGCAGAAGATAACCTGCAAGTCCTATCAGTATGAAGCCACTCATTGCGATGAAATCATAAACGTCGTCAGAATCGAAAAACTTGTTGAGCAAGAGGTGTTTTATCCTCCAGAAAATGTTCAGTCTGTCAGGAGCCTTCAAACCGAAACCGATCCTGTCGTTCGCAAACTTGGACTCAAACAACATTTTCCAGAAGGGCTCCCTCTCAGAAACTTCCTTAAAGTCCTGAATCATGGTGATCGTCCCCAGGCCGTCACCGTTGTTGGTCAAAGCCATTCCGGGTTTGAAGACATCCCGGAATCTTATGGCGGCGAGGAGACTGAATATGACGAGAACAGACGTGAGTGCAATTTTTTTCTTCATGTGCCTACTTCTCGAAACTTCTAAACAACCAACTCTTTCTTTCTTCATCGATTCCGGCTTCGCTCTTTTTCGCTTGAAAGAACAGGTATTGTCCCAGGTCGTTCGCCCGTAACGGAAAACGTGTCATGACCCGCTTTATCTCATTTTCAAAAAGGTCTCCTTTTTGAAAAGAAACCGAATCGGCTGTGAAGTGTCTCGTCACCGTGAAACCGAACTGAGCGAGCAGCCGGTATAATTCGCCCCGCGTATATTCTCGGTTGTGCCTCCCGTAGGCTCCGTAACCGGAGTACGGATCGTAAATATTTTCTCCGTTCAACATGCGTTCGATGTTCTGGTATCTCGCGACGTTCGGCGTCGTGACGATCAAGACACCGTCCTTCTTCAAGACCCGGTGTATATTCTTCAGGGTGAACATCGGATCAAGCACGAGATGCTCGAGCACCCCACAGAACAGAACGACATCGAAAAACCCGTCGGGATAGGGGAACTCGTCGGACTCGACGTTGAAATGCTCGAACTCGAAGACCGTCATGTCGCCGTTTGCTATATTGACAACCCGTTGGGATTGCCTGGATCGGGGCAACGCTTCGCCGAAGAAGTTGGTAGATTGGACTTGGTAGGCCCTGAACTTCTTCAAGAGCAGCGTCATGTAATAGGGATTTGACCCGATTTCCAGAAGATGTCCGCTACCGTTAGGCACTAGGGAAAGCGTATAAATAAACCTTCTCAGTGATTCGTTCAGGTATCCGTCCATTTCCTCAATCCGGGCGCCCTCCGGGGTGAAAGAACGCAGATAGCGGTCGATACTTTCAAGGGTCTCGCCCGGGGGAATTTGGAGAGCCGCCTTCTCCTGAACCGGAAAATCGTTTCCCTCAAACATTTTTTTGATTTTTCTCAATACTCTTTTTATAAAACGTTTCATTTATTCCTTGACGAAATCGGTGAACCGATTTTTTCAACCGTAAGGTTTTCTCAGTTTCAAAAAGATTCCCGAGAATCCTATTCTCTGGAATTCCCTGTTCTGCCAGAGCCTGAATAAGCCCTCGAAGAGCATCCTCCTTCTCAGGACCCATTTAGAAAAGTACATGTTCAATCCGCCGATCAATTCTCCGAGGCCTCCGCGAAGCTCGCATTTTTCAACGGAAAAGCCCGCGCTCTCCGCGAAACGGAGAACATCCTCGACCTTATAATGTCTATGATGGATCAGAACCCATGCCGGATCCAGGAGCTTGGCCACGACATGATCGTTCGGCGTGGACAAACAGAATGTCCCTCCTTTTTTCAATACGCGGTAAGCTTCATGAAAATACTTCCTTTCCTTTCCTTTCGGGATATGCTCCATCACTTCCAAGGAAACGACCGTATCGAAGGATTCTTCCTTAAACGGAAGGTCGATGGCGCTCGCCTTCAGGAAAGAAACTTCGGCGAAAGTATTCTCCGCAATTAATCTTTGAATGTTCTCTTCGTCGATATCTATCCCAATGATTTTCGCGCACTTTACGGCTGACGCTTTCCTTTCCAGCCACCCGAATCCGCATCCTATATCCAAGACGACCTTTCCCGACAAAGCCTCATTGCCTAGGAAATCGAAAGCGAATTTATTCCTTCCGAAAAAAACGTCTTCCGATTCTTCATCAAGTCGTTTCATATGTTTATTAACATCAAAAGCAGCATCTATTTCAAGCTTCCGTCAAGAATTTCTGGCCTGTTAAAATAACCTATTCTCTCTATGGGAAATATCTGCATAAAAGACGGACAGAATCGCCGAATCCGTTCCAATCACTTTCGATAGGCACCTCCTCGTAGGCGTTCTTTTTGTCGAAGAAGGAAAAAACTACGAATCCTAGAAAACCAAAAAAATCGGAAATACCTCTGATCTGCCCCGTCAACAGGCATCTCTTGACGGCGAAGCCCGCGTCACCTCTCCAATGGATATGGCTATAATCGAATCGCTTTACGTCAACGACCAAAAATCGGAACTTCTCCACAACGGTTCTGAGATTACCGGCGTTGAAATTATAGAAGTGTTCGGTATTGAGATAATCCCGCAACACAGTAAGTTCAACATCTTCTTTTTTAGGGCTGTTCGGCACCTCAATGAAAAAATACCCACCAGGTTTAAGGAGCCGCTTTACCTTCTCCACAACTGGACTCAATTCCTGGAAATGCTCGAATACATGGCTCATGAGAATCAGGTCGTACTTTACTTTTTCATCAAAGGCGAAAAAATCCGTATTCATTAGTTGAATATGCAGTTTATTCAGAGCAACAGCACGCATAAAATCACTATATTCCGTCCCGACTATATTGTTTCCAGCATTCTTGAATTGCTTCAGGAGATATCCTTCGGCAGCTCCAATCTCAAGGACCCTTCCTTCTTTTAGGTTTATTCTCGAAGCAATAAAGTCGTATTGATTTAATGCCCTGAGCTTCCTAAAGAAAAGCTTAATAATCAAAACAGGTTTTGAGTACGAGTAATATGTAAGCTTATAGTGTTTTTCAATATCTTCAACGGAAGGTTGTTTGGGAAGGAAATAAAGATAGCAATCCGTGCAGTAGGATACCGTGAATTCTTTACCGTCCCATACAGTAACAGAAAAATCTGTCGGAACGATCTTTACACTACCGCAGACCGGGCAGACTATACTCAAGTCTTTATCCTTTTCAATAGATAAACGACTCCCACAAGGAGCCGTAGGAAGTACATACCGAAAGCGAGATGAGGGCTTCTGAGCATGCGCTTCCATTTACTTTTCTCGAGAAATACGCCAAAATAGCGGTACCAGAGCCCGAATTGCCGCCGGATATCCGGATCGTTTTTCCCCCATTTTTCGATATAGTTATGAAAAGAATTTGAATAATAAGACTTTTTCGATAGATAATTCCTGAGTGAAAAATCAGCTTCATTATGGTAAATTACATTGCTATAGATTGTCTGTATTCCATGGCTTTCAATATACGGTTTTAAACTCCAGAACGATACATCCTTTTCCATCATGTCCAGTAAGCCTATGCTGCCGATTTGTTTTATTTTTTTATCTATATCCCAGTCTTCCGGGCCGCTCAACGTAGGGTCAAAACCACCAACCTGCACAAAGACATTTTTTTTAAAAAACCTAGTACCATCTATAACAGTACCATTGTAGAAACTCCGCTCGAATCTTCTTACTTTAGAAAAGTAATTTGTACCGAGAATAATTTCCGGAATGTGAAGAGCTGCAAACTTGCCGGTTTGCATAGCTTGAACACAAGATTCTACGAGATGCGGTGCTAAAATCATATCGGCATCGACGAACATGACATATTCTCCCGTTGCTGCATCGATCATCCCGTAGTTTCTCTGGGCTGAACGTTCCGGCCCTTTGTTATAAACATGATGGGTATATCGGCCGGCTATTTCTTTGGTCCTGTCGGTGGAATTATTGTCCACAATGATAATTTCAATAGGTTTATAGGTCTGCTCGTTGACGGATACAAGACAGGTTTCGATATTCTTTTCTTCGTTTTTTGTTGTCAGGACAACACTTACAAGCGGCTTAGTGTATGATTTTTGTCTATCCTGTAAATTTGCCATTGTTTTATGGTGTTTCTCTTTTCCGGGCAAAATCCTTTAAGTGGCCGAACACTTTCAGCCCGGCCCGTATAAGAAAGATAAAATCCGCGAAGGAGCGGATTCTAGCTATCTTTCGGATGATGAATTTGGGCTGAAGGGCGGCTTTGTACAAAGCCTGGCTGAATACTTTAACCTCTTCTGTTCCGACTTCGCTTTTCCACACGGATTCCTGCATATCGTAGCGGTCCCAGTCCTCTGTAAGAAGCCATCCGTTCCGCCTTGCTTCAGCAAACAGGGGAGTTCCCGGATAGGGAATTACGATAGTAGCTTGGAGGGAATCTATCCATCCTTCCTCGAACATCCGCTTTGCAAATGCTATGGTTTCGCCTGCATCGTTCTTGGTTTCCCAGGGGTAGCCTACCATAGTGGTTATATGGGGTTCCAACCCGGCTCTTTTCGCCATCTTCATGGTCTCTTCTATCTGTGCCACCTTTATGCCTTTATTAAGGCGGTCTAATGTCTTCTGGTTCATGGATTCAAGACCGATCAACACGAATCTGAAATTAGCTTTTCCCATCAGATTCCACTCTTCCTGATTTAAAGCACCGACACGCATATTGCAGCCCATGACAACTCTTTTCTGATATCCGCGGTCGATCATCCCTTCACAGAATTCCTTAAGCCATTCACCTTTCGGGAAACATCCTGTGTCGTCAAAAATTTCTTTTACATGGTATTTTTCAATTAAAATGCCGATCTCATCGAGAAGCCGTGTGGGAGTTACGGTTTTAAATGACGATCCTGGGAAAAGGGTGGTCCAGCTGCAGAAAGAGCATCTGCCCCACCAGCAGTCCCTGCCTGCCATAGTGTAGGTTCCTGGCAGGTATTTAAAATTCCCGTTTTTTTCACTGTAAAGTTTCCAGGAGGTTAACTCTCTATCAATCATGGGGATTGAGTTTAAGTCGCGTTCAAGGTAACGTTTGGAACCTCTGCTTATCACCCCGTCTTTTAGGTA
>Ga0209381_1002716_pt1 | contig 20877 bp, 39 predicted proteins | sample DewCreD2012metaG_FD_184111 | JGI IMG/M metagenome (GOLD analysis project Ga0209381, IMG submission 184111) | Hot spring sediment bacterial and archeal communities from British Columbia, Canada, to study Microbial Dark Matter (Phase II) - Dewar... ...
AAACCGCAAAGTGGTCTGGATTTTTTGCTCGTCCACAAAATTTTCTCCTATGGCCGCTTGACATCATGCTGTCATGGCCGCATAATCAACTCAGCGCAGGTTGACATGGCATTGATACCAAGCCTACAACGGAATCCCGTCCCAGTCAGGCTCCGCAGCGAGATCTGGGGCGCTCAATCTCTTATCGCCCGCGTGCTCGGCGTCTCCAAACAAGCCGTCAATAACGTCTGGAGAGGCGCGATCAAATCAGCGCGCATCCGCGCCGAAATCGAGAAATTCCTCGCCGACCCCGACGCCTACCGGCGCAAGCACGGCCGCAGGAAGCGGCCGGCGAGGAGGGCCGCATGACCCGCGCCGCCCTCCTCCGCGCCTGGCACGAAGGCGCCAGCATCCTCACGCTCGCCGAGCTGCTCGGCGAAGATCCGCGCGCGCTGGAAGCCGCCCTGCGGCTCGAGCTCGCCGGCGATGATGAAACTGCAAGTTTGCGGGGTGCGAAGCCGAGCCCCGCGGAGCCGCGGTCACCCCTTCCTGCCGCCGCGGCTGAGGCGGAACCCGCTCCTTCTCCCCCGGCGGGTTCCGCCGAGATCTCACCTGGCCCGGGCGTGGCCGATTACGCGGCCTTCCTGCGCCGCATCGAACGGGAGCGCTGGCCATGATCCTCATCGGCACCGCCTCCATCATCGGAGACGACGGCGAGCCCACCGGCCGGCATCGCGTCGTGCTCTGGGTCAGCAGCCGGCCGGCCGAGGCCTCGCGGCTGTGCGACTGCCCCGACGGTCACGCCTCCCAGGAAGAAGCTCTGCATTGCGAGCAGGTGCAGCAGACGCTCAAACGCATTGTCCAGTCGCTGCGCGATGCGCGGCGCGCGCTGAGGAACTGAGCCATGGTTGTCATCGAGACACGCGCAGTGACCTTTGCCTGCGGCGACAAGGCGTATTTCCGGGTGGCCTACATGAGCGACCAGCCTGGCAGGGAGATCGCACTGTGTTTGCACGCCCATCCCTCCCGCCTAAGTGCAGCCCAGTGCGAGGATGCCCGCGAAAAGTGCGCCCACTTGTGGACAGAGGAGGATTTCGAACGGGCATGGCACACCTTGTGAAACTTCTCGAGGATCTGAAGCGCTGCAACCGGGAGGCCTTCTCGGCCCTGGCCAACCTCGAGGCCTCCGTGCCTGCTCTCGACCGGGGCGCGCTGCTCGGCCTCAAGGACTGGCTCAACGAAATGCGCCTGCTGATCGCCGAGGCGATAGGCGAAGCCGGAAGGAAATCGTGATGAGTACATGGGCGATGGTGTTTGCTTTGGGTGTCGCGGCCGGGTTGAATCTGGTCAGCGCCATGATCGAGACGCGCGAGAAAAACCACCGCGCAGTGGCCCTGCACCTGGCCGCGCTGTCGCTCTGCGCGGCATGCTCGGGAGTCTTGGCAGGAGCGTTCGGGAGGTGATCATGCGGAACTACGCCACTGAGAAACCACTCTGCCCGGAGTGCCTCAGGCTGTGGGATGTCTGTCTCCGCCTGCAACTCAGCGAGTCTCAGGCGCGCAAAGAAATCCAGCTCTGGCGGAACTTGTGTTACACGATCGCAGCGGTGAGCGCGGCCGCGATCATTGTGTTGGCCTGGATGCGCAACTAGGAGCACTGCATGACAAACCCACAAGAGAAAATCCAGTCGAACGTTACACGGAGCCTGACGGTGATCATGCTCTGCAGCGAAGCGCTCAACGGTCTGGCAGCCCTGGCGGCTCTGCACTTGCAGGTCCCATCGATTGAGGATGTAAACGGGCACCAGATCTACGACCGGAAAGTACGGCCTCACCAATTGACGATGTACGCCGCTGATGTTCTGCGCGGCGCTATCGAGGCCCTGTCTCCCTTGCTCTGTGACGTGGCAGCGGAGAGCTGCAAACTGGTATGGCTGCGACAAAGTACCCCTATCGCTGGCGCGTCCGAACCCGTCTCCCGGAGCGCTTCGGACAAGCCTGCCGAGTCCTGATTCGAGGCGCGATGAACTCGGCATTGGTGGAGTTTCCAGACGGCTTCGCAGTCATCACATCGCGCAATTACCTGAGGCGTTCCAACGATGGCATTACCCCCGAGCGTGCGCAAAGCCGCCGAGCGCGGCTGGTCTCTGATTCCGGTGCGCGAGGACAAGCGGCCCGCGCTGAAGAGCTGGTCAGCATACCAGGCGCGGCCGGCGACGCTGGAGGAGCTCGAGCAGTGGGCGCGGATGCCCCAGGTGACCGCCTGGGCCGTGGTGACCGGCAGAGTCAGCCGTCTCGTCATCCTCGACTTTGACGGCGAAGAGGGGCTCGCTACCCTGAAACGCCTCAACCTGACCCCTCACGTGCGCACGGGCTCCGGTGGCGCGCATGTCTACTTCGAACATCCCGGCTGGAGAGTCCCCACCCTCAACAGCAAGACATCGAAGAAACTCCAGCAGGAATGGCCTGGCCTGGACATCCGCGCCGATGGCGGTTATGCCGTGTTCTGGGGCCGCAACAAGTCCGGCGCCTACCGCTGGCAGCGCAAGGCCGAACTGGAGCCGCTCGACAGGCTCCCTCCAGGCCTGCGGCAACTGCTTTCGCTGTGGACGCCGCCCGAGGCTGTCACGCAGCGCCCCGCGGCCGAGGCCTCCATCGGTGATCTGCCTGTCCGGCTGCTCGACATGGCGCTCGCGCGCGCCCGCAGCGACGGCCGGAACAACGCCGGCTTCTGGTACGCCTGCCAGTTGAGGGACAACGGCGTGCCCGAACAGCTCGCCCGCGGCCTGATGGAGCGCTACGCCGCGGCTGTGCCCAGCACAAACACGAAAGGCCAGGCCGAGCCCTACACAGTGCAGGAAGCACTGGCCAGCCTCGCCGAGGCCTACGCCGCCCCGGCGCGGGAGCCGCTCAAGCAGGCCAGGCCACGCCGCAGGGCGCGGCCTGCCGCGCCGGCGCAGGCCGGAGCGGCCCCGGCCGTCGAAGAACCAGAGCCGCCCTATCTGCGCGCCGCCGGCAACTACCGCCTGCGGGAAGACGGCCTCTACTACGTGCGCCACGGCCGAGACGGCGGCCGCGCCTATGTGCAGCTGACCAATTTCCCAGCCGTGATTACGGCTGACATCGAACGCGATGACGGCGCGGCGCGCAGCCGCGCTTTCAAGATCTACGCCAAGGTCGGAGGCCAGCCGAAGGAAATCGTGATCGGCACCAAGGAGTTCCCCTCGATGGACTGGACGCTCGAGCATCTCGGCTCCAACGCCATCGTCTACCCGAACCTGAAGGACCACACGCGCACAGCCATGCAGGAATTGAGCCGCGAGAAGTCGTTCCAGTACGTGTACCAGCACACCGGATGGACAGTGATCGAGGATCAGCACGTGTACTTGCACGCCGGCGGCGCCATCGGCGCGCGCGGCCCTGTCGATGGGCTGATGATCGATCTGGATCCTCAGCTGTCCCGTTTCAAGCTCCCGGCGCCTCCGTCAGGAGAATTGCTGCGCAAGGCCATTCGAGCCAGCATGAGAATGCTCGAGGTCATGCCCGCCCGCATCACGATTCCGCTCTACGCAGCCGTCTGGCGCGTGCCGCTAGGGCCCGTGGACGTGGCCCTGCACATCGCAGGCCGCAGCGGAACAGGAAAGAGCGAGCTGGCTGCTCTGGCGCAGCAGCACTTCGGCCCCGACTTCACGCGGAAGAACCTGCCCGGCTCATGGGACTCCACCATGAACAGCCTTCAGGCTCTGGCTTTCTACGCCAAGGACGCGCTGCTCGTGGTGGACGACTTCGTGCCGCGCGGATCGACCAGCGACATTCAGCGCCTGCACAGAGACGCGGACCGCCTGATCCGCAGCCAGGGCAACCAGCAGGGCCGCGGGCGCATGAACGCTGACGGCAGCCTGCGGACGCCGATGTGGCCTCGCGGCCTGATCGTGAGCACCGGCGAGGACATCCCCCGGGGTGCATCCTGCCGCGCGCGCATGATCGTTCTCGAAGCCGACCCAACTGACATGAACTGGGAGCTGCTCACCGCGTGCCAGAAGGACGCGCAGGCCGGACTCTACGCCGCAGCCATGGCCGGCTTCCTGCGCTGGGCCGCGCCGCAGATGCCGCAGATGCCGCAGATGCTGATGGACGCGCTGATCCGGTTCCGCGAGTCATGGACTCAGAACCAGGCGCACGCGCGCACGCCAGACAATCTCGCCAATCTCCACTTCGGCTTTCATCAGTGGCTGCGCTTCGCGGTCGAACATCATGCTCTGACGCCTGACGAGGCGCGCAACCTGGCTCAGCGCGTGGATGCAGCGCTGGCCGAGGCCGCCGACGCACAGGCGTCCATCCAGGAGCACGTCGATCCGGTGCGGCAGTTCCTCGAGCTGGTTGCAGCTGCGCTCACGTCTGGACGCGCCCATCTCTGCTCGTTGCGTGGCGATTGTCCCGACACGTTGCCGGCGCGGTGGGGCTGGGTGCAGGCCGGAGGAGACTGGCGGCCGCAGGGAGCAAAGATCGGATGGGTGGACGACAGATATGTGTACCTGCAGTGGAAAGCGGCATTCGCCGCAGCGCAACAGGTGGGCCGCGACTTGGGAGACCAAATCGCAGTCACCGTCAACACGCTTGGGAAACGGCTGAAACAGGCCGGTCTTCTCGTCGCCGTCGAACAGTCGCGCGAGACCAACTACGTGCGCAAAACGATCGAAGGAGCACGCCACGCCGTGTGGCAAATTTCCCAGGGGGGGGTATATGCGCAGAAATTACCTGACCAACCTGACCAATCGGGCCCGTTTTATACATCCGATGAATACTCGTGAGGCGAAGAAACGGCGACTCGCTGACCAACCTGACCAGGTACTGCCATATCAGTAAGGTCTAAAATATTGATTCTGCGTTTTGCTGGTCAGGTGGTCAGGTTGGTCAGGTTTTTACAGTATAGGAGGGCTGCGCGCAAAAAAATGTATAAAATCTGGTCAGGTTGCCTTCCAAAACCTGACCAAAAACCTGACCAATTGTCAACCACAACCTGACCAAAACGCCTGTTGCGGCCTCTTGGAGACGTTATGAGCACACCTGGAACTTCGAACCCCGAGCCCAACCAGCCGATGACGCTGGCCGAGGCAGCAGCATATCTGCGCATCGGCAAGACGCAGCTCTTCAAACTGATCACCGGCCAGCTTCCAGGCCCTGCACCGCGCCACGCGCGCGCGGGCCGCCGCATCATCTTCAAGCGCGCCTGGCTCGATCAATGGCTTGAGGACTCTGCTTCCGCCAATGCTTCGCAGACGAATTTGTGAGCGTGATAGCCTCGGGTGCATGCTTCGCACCCCCGGGCAGCCAGGAAAGGAAATCCTGAATGCCCAAACGCTCTCAGAAAGGCAGCCTCAAGCAGAGGCTGATCAACGGAAGAACTGTCTGGTATGCGCAATGGTGGGAGCAGGGCAGCCACCGCTCGCGGATCCTGGGACAGGTCGAAGAAATGACAGAAGACCAGGCGCAGCGGGCGCTGGCCGCCATCTTGGCGCCCATCAACACAGGCTCGCTCGTACCAGACGCGCGATTCACGACGATCGCCGAGTACGTCGAATACGTGTACTTCCCGACGATGACCGCAGCCTGGAAGCTCTCCACTGCGGTGACCACAAAGAACCGCGTGCGCAAGACTTTCGTAGCCCATTTTGGCCGGCGCATCCTGAGCACCATCACCCGGCACGAACTCCAGCAGTGGCTGATGCAGTATGCCCGCACTCACAGCGCTGCGATGGTGAAGCACGTGCGCTGGGACATGCGCAGCATCTTCGCGATGGCGCACAGCGACGGCCTGATCTCTCACAACCCGGCGGCCGCCCTCGTGGTGCCGCGCTACGCCCGGCCGGCGCAGCACAAGCCGGCGCTGTCAGAGTCTCAGGTGATGAGCCTGCTGTCCGCCTTGCCGCTGCGCGAACGCCTTGCCGCGCGCCTGGCGATTTTCGAGGGACTCCGCCCCGGCGAGATTCTCGCACTCAGATGGGACGACATCAACGGGACCGCGCTCAAGATCGAGCGGCGGATCTATCATGGCCAGATCGACACGCCCAAGAATTCGCGTCCCCGGATCGCTGCACTGAGCCAGGGGACGCTCAACCTGCTCGCCACCTGGTACGACGACGCCGGCGGCTGCTGGGAGTGGATCTTCGCGAGCGAGAGAGGCACGCCGCTCAGGCAGGAGAACTACTGGAGGCGACACATGGCGCCGCACCTGCGCCCTGTAGGCCTCGAGTGGGCGACGTGGCAGGCGCTGCGGCGCACGAATGCCTCGTTGATGGCGAAGTACGGCGCCGATCCAAAGGTAGGCGCGGATCAGCGCGGGCACGGCATCGGGGTCAGTATAGATGTTTACACTGCCAGCGACCTCGAGCAGAAGCGTGCAGCAGTCCAGATGCTCGACGACGCGCTGCACTCATCCGAGCGCACGCACAACAGCAAGCTCGGCTGAGAGGACTGCTGTGGAGTATGCGGAGTACGGAGAGCCGACCGTAAGTGATTGATTCTCTGGAGCGGGAGACGGGACTCGAACCCGCGACGTTCAGCTTGGGAATTCGCAAGTGGTTGATAATAAAGAACTTGATGGTTTGCCCGGGGTGCATGAAGCTGAATCTCGCTCCATTAGAATCAATCACTTGCGGTCATTTACCGAGGGACTTGGAGTACGGGCGAGAGTATCCTCCTCACGCACTCCGAACCGTTGCGTGATCGGATCCCAGTAGACCCGCGGCAGCAAGTCCAGGATTGCCTGACGGGCGCTCTCGCGAGCTCTGTCCCACTGCTCACTCCCGTCAAACGCCAGGCTCGCCGTGTAATTCGCTACCAGGCCGATGAGAGGGTTAATGTCGGCCTGCACATGCTCTGCATGCTGCTTCAGCAGATGCAGAAGACATGCAAAGCCCGCCGCCGCAAACTCTTCCGACTGGGTAGCCCCAACGACCTCGGCGCCGACCAGCACCCCGCACAATGAGCATCGCGCTCTCACTGGATAGCCCCCTCCGCATCCGGCTGCCCATACGCAAGGAAATCTGCCACGAAGCTCCTCACTTCTGACTCGAACGGAGAAAGAAGGCTCCAGATATCGGCCTGCCGCTTGAGTGCGTCGATAATGCCCTCCATGCCAAGGTCTGCGATCTCGCGGTACTTATCCTCGCCGTAAAACGTCACGATGCCGGCCGCGAATTCGTCGCCCCCTTGCCCTGCGCTGATGGCCTTCAGCAAGTACGGCTTCAACTGCTCGAGCAGCACTGTGGGAGACGTCGCAGCCGGAGCCAGTGGCTCCGCTTGCGCCGTGCTCAGGGGCACCGCAGCTGGCGACATCTGCTGCCCAGGCACGGCCTGAGACATACGCATGGCCGCAAGCGCCTGAACAAAAGCAGGCAGGGCTTTCGCTACATCCAGCAGGACTGTGCTCCAGTCTGTAGCAGGAGCTTTGCCGGCGTAGCGGGCCGCCCGGGCCTCGATGATGTCCGCCACCTTTGCATAGAGCTCGAGCGGATCGCTCTCTTTGCGCTCTCGCACGAGGGACACGATCTTCAGAGCGAGGTCAAGCGGATCCGTGCTCGGTTTGGGCGCAGATCGCTGCGCGAGCTCCGCAATGCGGAGCCCAATCTCGTACGGATCGGGCCGCGGCGGTTCTTTCTGCTCCACCGGGGCAGGCGCCAGGCGTTGAAGGGCGGACGCCAAGCTGGCCGTCAGATTGTCAGGGACAGCCACGGAGGCCAAGACCTCCGCCGGCGGGTGCTTCTTCCACTTGCCCCGCGCGATCTGGCCTTCGATGTAGCTCCTGTTCGCATCGATCCCCTCAACGACTTCGTTGTGATCGAGGATCGGCTCATACATGGGATCGTTCAGTTCGAGCTTGCAGCTGGCCACCTGCTTCAGGCCGCCAGGCCGGTTCGAGTCGTTGAAGTGCAGCAGGTACTTTCCCGAGCCATGCTTCCGCAGGATGTCCATCTCAGTGATCGGCTCGGAGAACACGTCAATGTACTTTTCACTGTGGCCCGTCAGCTTTCGGTCGATCACAGGCCAGAGGCGATACAGGTATATCGCGCAGGCCTCCCAATCAGGGTAGGCCGTCACGAACTCGAAGAACGTCTCCGGCTTTAGCACTTGGCGCGCTCTCGAAAAATCGAAGGTCGCAGACGGAGGGGCAGGCGGCAGATCGACCGCCTCGACCGCCTCTGTTTCAATCCTTTTGCGTGGCATAGGGGTGCTCCTAGGAAAAATCCGGTGTACATTATTCTACTATCAAAGATCGTTGCAACAACTATTGTCTAGACAACTATTTTTCGCTCACAATGGCCGCAGATGACCCGAGCGGCAGCCGCGCTGACTCCAGACCTGCAACAGCCTCTCCGGCTGCGCCTCAAACACCATCCTCAGTTCCGCGGCCCGGTCAACGCTGCCGTCTACTCGACTCCAGATGACGATGAGGCAGCCACCGCGCAAACCATCGCGCTCATGGCGCACTACGTCCGCCAGGACTCCCGCAGCCCCATCGTGCGCCGGGCCGCGGCTGAGGCTGCACGCCAAGCACAAGGAAACGACGTGCCTGCGCTGGCCGCGGCCGTGTGGCGCTGGATTCGCGCGCGAGTCCGCTTCGTGGCGGACAGCGTGCCGGCGGCAGCCATCACGCCGCGGCCGGAGCTCGCAGAGCTCCTCATCCGGCCCGTGGACCTGCTCACGATGCCCGAGCCGGCCGGCGATTGCGACGACCAAAGCATGCTGTGCGCCGCGATGCTGCGGGCCCTGGGCGTGGAGACCGCGTTCCGCACGGTCGCGGCAGACGCCGTCCAGCCGCAGTTCTACAGCCATGTGTATGTGGTCGCCTACGGCCCTGCCGGAGAAATCGCGCTGGACTGCTCGCACGGCAAAGAGCCCGGCTGGGAGGTCAAGCCCGCAGGAAAGGTGCGCACGTGGAGGATCGATGCCATGCAAACACTAGGCGCGATCGACTGGGGCGAGCTCATCAAGATCGGAGCCCAGACAGGCTCCGAGATCGCCAAGGCCCGCTTCGGACAGCCGCCCGCAGGCACCTACATTCAGGACCGCGACCGCGTGATCTATCGCCAGCCGGAAGGCGCATCGCCCCTGACCTTCCCCGGCGTCGGCCTTCAGGTTGGCTCCGGCGGCGGAGGATCCCTCCTGCTGATCATCGGAGCCGTCGTGCTTCTGCTCGCTGTATCGAGACGATGACCGCCACCCTCCAGCTTGGCAACGCCGCGCAGACAGGCACTCAGGCCGTGCGCACCGCCGGCGCTGTCGCCACAATCGGCGCCCAATCCGGCTGGTGGCTTTCTGCGTCCGCGGTGCCGGTGATTGGCGCAGCCGTCGCCGGCGTCACGCTGGGCCTGCAACTGCTCTTCAATCGCAAGGGGCCGAAGCAGAAGCGCATCACCACGGAGATTGTCAACGAGCTCGAGCCGCTCCTGCGGCACAATCTGGAAGCATATCTGTCCGGCCCACGCACACGGGCCAGCCAGGCGGCCGCACTGAAGAATTTCGATGATGCCTGGGCCTGGCTCGCGAGCGCCGAGGCCTGCGGCAATCCGGATCTCGGCAATCCTGGCAAGGCTTGCATTGCTGACCGTTCCCGCGGAGGCAAGTGGGATTGGTTCAGCTATTACCGCGATCCCATTGCGAACGACCCGGAAGTCGAAGAGGACTCCGCCCAGTGGCTTCAGACAGGCGAAACCGCGCTGCCTCTGCTGCCTCTGGGGTTGCTTGTCCTGGCGCTGCTGTTGTGAGGAGACATGATCGTGGATATTCCCAGACCGACACTCCGCGGCGTGATCCCCCCTGCTCCGACCGATCCCGCCAACCCGTTGCGGGATCTGGAACTCAAACGGCAATGGGCGGCCCAGTATTTCCAGCAGGCCATGGACTTTGCCACTGCCGTGGCCGAAGCCTTGCGCGCGCAAGGATTCATTGTGCAGGTGCTGGGCACTTCCTGCGATCCGAGCGCCGGATGCATGGGCCTGCCCCAACTGCAGGCCATCGTCAGCCGTGCAGGCCGCAGCATGGATGCTTCGATCGGCAACCCCGTGCGATTCGATTCCCCGCAGCAGGAAGCCGCATCGATCGCGGAACTGTTCGCCATCTACGCGACGAGCTCGAGCGGCTACCAAACCGGATTCAACCAGTCCGTCCTGGCGCAGCCTCCGACGCAGTCCATGTCCCAGCAGCAGGTCTACCAGCAGCAGACCCAGGCGCTCCAGCAGACGGCTTCGCAGATTTACCAGCAGATGCAAAATGTGGCCTCCACTACGGCCGGCGCCGTCCGCAGCGCCGCGATCATCGCGCCTCGCGGCTACACGGTGGGCTCGCCTTGGCAAATGCTGGTTATGGGACCGGCCAACAAACCGGTCAGCGTGGCCGCCACGCACGACGGCCGCAGCCTGGGAGAGACGACCTACGGCAGCACTGACTCCGCCGGCCGCTTCGAGATGGCCGGCACGTTCGGTGCGGAGACAGTCGGCAGCTGGCAGCAGATCTGGAAGGTCGGCGGAGAACCGGTAGGCACGGTGACATTCACCGTGATGCCGGCCCCGGGGCCCAACAGCGCCTCCTCGTCTGGCTCCAGCGGGCAGCCAAATACCCCGAGCGGTTCCACCTCACAGACAGTGGTCAACGTGGGCAACCCTGGCGTGCAGATGAACTCCCAGCAAAGCGCGGGCGAACAGCCCTGGTACCGCACAGTTCCCGCTTGGGCGTGGGCTGTCGCAGGACTGGGCGCGCTCATGCTCATCAGGAGCAACAAATGAAAGACCTATTGAAATGGGGATTGCTTGCCGCAGCGGCCTATCTTCTGCTGCGGCCCACGATCGCAGGACAGACCAGCCAGCAGCAGGCGCAGCCCGGCTCAACTCCCGCGCAACCGCCGAACTCTCCCCAGTTCAGTACCCAGCCCACCATCACCGAGGAAATGATCCGCAAAGCAGCCGCGGATCCCGCCCTCGCTGCCACTGTGCCCGGAGTGCTGCTCACAGCAGACGAGTGGAACTGGTACGGAGAGCAGGTGACAGGCAGGCCCGGGCCGGACCCGCTTGCGTTCCTAACTGTGCCACGAGATACCAAGCTGACTGCTGTCCAGTACTGGCAGATGCGCAAAGAAAGCCTTGCCGGCTTGCGAAAGCTCGCCGGTTGCTGAGGAATTGAGATGCCAGTCACCATCGAGCAGCTGCAGAATCTGCCCAGCACGCCGCCCATTCGCGTGTTGCCGGATGGCACCATCGACTGGCGTTTCTACGTCCCCACGGGCGACTTCTGGCCGACGCCTGAAGGCTGGAAATTCATTCCCGGCTCGATCACCGGCCAGTTTCCCGTCAGTCTCTGGATCGACCAGCACAAGACCGAGCTGTTGCTCGCCGGCGGCGCCTTGCTGCTCTTGCTGCTGATCGGGAGGCGCCGGTGAGCGGCATTGCAGCGGCGGATCCGCGCGGGCGCATCGACACGCTGGTCTTCCGGCTGGCGGAGCGAGTAGCCCAGCGCCAGTGCCCTCGCGAATGGCCCGCTCTCGCGCCGCACGTAGCACAGGCCTGCGGGCGCCTGGGGCAGTACAACCGGCATGCGCTGGGAGTGCTGCCACTCGTGCCCATCGCCATCGCGCTCGGCGCTGGCGCTGGCGCTGTAGGCGCATGGCTGGGGTGGGACCAGTGGAAGAAAGCGCAGGAGTACGAGCAGTGGAAGCAGCAGGTGCAGCCGCCCAGGACGCCTCCGGCGCCATCCGCTCCGCAGACCCGCGAGGAGCTTCTGACCTGGACCCCCGAGTTGCAGCTGCTCCGCGACCGCGAGGCGTGGCGCAGGTGGGCTGTCAACCCATTCCCGGACCTGCCGGACCCGACGAACTCGGATACTCCATGGCTCTGGATCGGCGCCGGCGCTCTGGGCCTGTTGCTGCTGTTGAAGAGGTGAACCATGATCGTCGATTTGCCGAAGCCTGTCCCTGCTTGCCAGTGCCAGCAGCCCTGCCTGCCGGCGCAGCAGTCGCTCGGCGCGCTCAGCCTGCCGAGTCTCGGCTCGCTGGATTGGCGCTGGTGGCTCGCTATCGCCGTAGCCGCATTCCTGGCCTGGCGGGTCGTCACCAGGCCCAGCCGGGCCGAACGCCGGCGGCAATTGCGCCTCGCCCGGGCGCGCTACCAGATGGAGCTGGCGAAGGCCTGATGAAACGCCACCAGAACAGCTCGCCCGCGGCCGCACTCTCGGAGAAGTTCCACGGGCGCCCCGTGCGCAAGGTGCGCGACTACCTCGAGGTGAGCGAGGAGCCGACCGAGTTGGCCGACCTCGGCCGGCTCGTCGAACTCCAGGTGCTCGAGGGCAAGCACGTCCGCGTGCTCGAATTCAAGGACGGCGTGCGCGTCGCCGCCACGCCGGACGGAGGCCAGCTCTACTTCGTGGGCGGCGATCAGGAGATCGACCTGAAGGCCCTGGGACTCGACAAGTCGCTACCCAAGGACCACGTGACGATCGGGCCCGTGGCCAAGATCGCCTACCACACCAGCAAGGCCTTCCACGACTTTCAGCCGTCCGTCTACGAACACCGTTTCGGCGAGGACGGAGGCAGCCTGCCGCTGCTGCACTACGACGTGCGGAACAAGCGGCTGTATCTCACCGGCGGATCGTACCAGGTGCGGCCGGAAGGGATCGTGAACTAGGAGAAACCAGATGGCAGTGATTCTGAAGAAGAAACGGTTGTTCAACCCGCAGAAGCCCGCCGCCGGGCGGAAGCGGAAACCCAATCGCGCCAAGCGCGCGGTCAAGGCCAAGGCGCACCGCAAAGCCGCGGCCCGGACCAGTTGGCGCAATCCCGGCGCCCTCATCACGCTTGGAGCCACCAATCCGCAGAGGAAGACCATGAAAGCAAAGTCCAGCCATCAGAAGAAGCGGACGTCCAGGCGGCCCAACCCCTTCATCAAGATGAAGACCCGTCGGGCCAAGCGGCGTTCGAACCCGTCCATCACGCGCGGGCCGCTCAACCTGGCCAAATCCGGGGCAATCGCCCTGCTCGGCCTGGTCGCGACCCGCCAGATCCCTCAGCTTGCGCTCCAGACCCGCAACACGGGACTGGTCGGCTACGCCGCCAACTTCGCGACTGCGGCAGTGGCCGGAGCTCTCGCCGGCCGCTTCTGGAACCGTGATGCCGGCAAGCTGATTTTTATCGGCGGCTCGCTTTACACCGTCAGCCGCATCCTCACCGAGCAGTTCTCGCCCATCGGCCGCTACTTCTCGCTCGCCGGCATCGGCGATGCGCAAGCGGCCAGCCTGGGCGTGATCAAGGACGGCTACTTCCCCGTCCCAGTCGTCCTCGACCAGGCCGGCCAGCCGGTCATCCCCCGCGCCATCGTGGAGGCGGCGCAGCCGGCCACCCCGCCCGCGCCCCTGCCGGCACCCAGCAACATGAGCGGCCTCAGCCGGTACGGCCGTTGACCCCCAGAAAGGAAATCAGTGAACATGAACAGCTCCGCGTTTCTCAACGATAAACTCCGCTACCGTCTCGGCTGCTTCTATGACACGCTCAAGGTCGCAGCCAACACCGCAACCGCATCGCTGTACACCCTGTTCCAGTCGCCCATCTCGAGCTCGAAGGGCATCAACGAGACCAACATGACCGACAGCGGCAAGCTGCCGATCCCCGTCGCCATGAAGATCATGGCGCTCCGGGTCTTCCTGATCGGCATGACCGTGAGCGACATGGAGAATCTTTCGAAGAACTACGCCATGCGCCTCAAGATCGGCCAGAAGTACTTCCTGGAAGCGCCGATCCACTTCTTCCCCGGAGGCGGCGGCATCCATGGCGCCGTCTCGACGACCGCCACCACCACGACGATTCAAGCGTGGACCAACGGCGTCCCCGACCCCAGAGCGATCTATGGCGTGGGGCCGGAATACGCACTGGACCTGCCAAGCAACGTCCCGTTCGCGGTGGAGCTGCAGGGCACCAGCTTCACCACGGCGGCCTCCGGTAGCGGCATTTATCTGCAGGTCTTCCTCGACGGCCTGATTTCGGAAGGCGTCCAGTAGCCTGAGCCTGCGGCGTAAAACAAATGCGGGGCGGCCTGGCCGCAGCCGCCCCAGTCAGGAGAACAGTCATGCATACATTTGCAGGCCTCGGCGAGGCACCCCAGACGCCGCCTGCGGCGCAGCAGTACTACGAAGAAACCCATGCCCTGACCATCGACATCAGCCTGGCCGCCAATCAGGAATTGCTGGGCCAGGGCGTCTTCATCGACTCCGACGGCGACTTCGTGCTGAAAGCCATCGTCGGCACGCAGACCGGGAACTATCAGATCCGGTTCCGCCTGCCGAGCGGCCGGTACTGGCCGAGCGCCTACACGCGCAACGCCAATCTCGTCGGCACGGCGCAATTCCCGGTGCCTGTCGAGCCGAACGCCGTGTTTCCGGCCGGCAGCCAGGTGCAGTTTGACATCCGCGACATCTCTGGCGCGAGCAATACCATCCAGCTGGTCCTGATCGGCGCGAAACTCCTCAGAACACGATGAGATCCGAAACCCATGCGGACAAGCTCCAGATCTGGCTGTTCATCGCCGGCCTGGTCATCAGCCTGGGCACTGCCGCCATCAGCCTCACGGTCAAGGCGGAAGTCATGGAAACCCGGGTCCTCCTGCTGGAGAAGATCAGCGAAGCAGGCCGCAACTACGCCTCGCGTCCCGAGTTCGAGCAGCTGAAGGAGCGGGTGCAAAGCCTTGAGCAGGAGCGGCGGAGATGACAGCAGCCCTGCACTATCCCCAATTCCGGCCCAGCTCCTATCATGGTGCTGCGCTTGAGGAGTTGACTCGAGTGACCAAGGCGCCAGGCTACCAGCCCGGTGCCTATCCTCTGCCCCCTGCGGCCAACGCGCAAATGGGAGCCCGCGCGCAACTGGACGTGCGGCTCTCGTTGCCGGTAGGCAGCTACGTGCTCGGCTTCTCCGGCGCCTGCTCTGTTAGTGACGGCTTCCGCGTGCAAATCGTCGACCTGCGCAACAACGCGCCGTTCTTCAACACGCCCGTCAACTGGCGCAATCTGTGTCCGCAGGGAAACACCCTCGGAATCACGCTGCCCATTCACTACCTGGTAAAGCCACGCCTGGTCATCGAGCCAGCCGTATTGTCCGTGCAGCTCGAGAATCTGGCTACCAGCCCGAACACGGTCGAGTTCGTCATCTTCACTGCGGAGCCCCGTCCATGACATTGACCATCGCACAGGAACAGGATCTGGCCCGCCGCGCCGTGCGGGGGGAGAGCGCGCTGCGCGCGGCAGGATTCGCCAATCCGCAATCGGCTCCATCTCTGCCCACGTTCCGGCCGACGCCTGCCCTGACGCATGGCGTCATCAGCCTGACCAGTGCTGGGACCTACGTCATTGTGCCAGCCAGCACAGGCCTCGCAATCCATGTCTTCGCCCTCTATATCTGGTCCGAAGGAGACCAGAACTGGGAACTGTTCGACGGCGCAGTGAGTCTCACCGGCCTGCAGAAATCATGGCCGATGCAACAGGGACTGCTGCTGCCGTACGTCGGCGAGCCCTGGTTCGAATTGCAGCCCGGCAACCCTCTGCGGCTGAGCCTGTCCGCAAACGGGCAGTTCTCAGGGTTCGTGAAATACCGCTACGTCTGATGGGGAACATCTACTACTCCCAGACCTACACCGGAAACCCGGTCTACGTCGCCGAGTTCACCCCTGCAACGCGCGCGGATTGGGTGAACAACGTCATCGAAGCCCTGCTTGCGGCAGGGTGGAGCCACATTAGCGGATCAGGCACGGATCGCGTGCTCGGCAGCGGAACGACTCCGGACAATCTCCGCTACAAAGTGCGCGTCTGGGATCCGGGATCAGGAAACTGCGCCCGTCTGGGCCTGCGCAACTGGGCCGAGACCATTTTGAATGACTCGGTCGCGGCCTTCTGCATCCCAGGAGGCATGACTTGGAAGATCGTCGCCAGTCCGTTCCAGTTCATCGCCTGGGTCCCGGGATCGACTTCTGGGCGTACATTCGTGATGGCCACGGCGCCGAAGCTCGAGCCCGCAATGAGCTACACCATCAACACTGCCTGCTACATGGGCTCCAACGATGATGGAGACGGCAATGCCACTAGCAGGGCTACGATTCGGACCGGCTTACATCACTGGGGCCGGGCTGGCATCATTCTGAACCTGGATTCGGTCTTCAATCATCTTGTCCCCCCTGACTTCAATCTGCTCGTGCGCACGCAGAACAGCCACCCTGCCGGAACATGGTATACCCGTTTGGAATGGCTGGACGGGTCAAAGGATGTCATGGAAGCGAGGATCTCGTTCCATCCTGTGGCGCTCGGCAAGTGGATTGGCTACCTCTGGGATGCCATGGTGGTTTACGAAACCATGAATCCAGATCAAACCGTGACTTGGGACGGCAAGACCTGGGTGTCCATCACTGCCAACAACACGCAGATCGGCGGGCTCGGCACCGTCTGCGTACTGGTCTCGTGACATGATCCGCAGCACTCTCATCGAGAGCCAGTTCCAGCGGGTGAATCCGGCACCGGTGCGCGCGCTGCTGTACGGGACCACCTACGGCATCGCAGCCTACACCGAAGGCCGCCTCAACCGGATTGACGCTTTGAGCGAAAAAGGCCGCATGCGCGCCGACATCCTGCAGCAATCGTATTTTCAGCGGGCGAATCCGGCGCCAGTGCGCGCGCTGCTGTACGGGACCACCTACGGCATCTCGGCCTACACCGAAGGCCGCCTGCTGCAAGCCAGAGGCATACAGGAAATTGAGGCCAGGCGCCGGCCGGCCATCATGACCTGCCTGCCAGGAAGGATTCCCTCATGACGCAACCCACTGACCGCCTGACAGCTGCCGTGCGAGGCATGCAGGCCGTGCTGATCATCGCGGGCGCCGTGCTTGTAGCCGTCGCCCTGCTCGAAAGCCGGAGGAGGATGAAAGACCGCTGATGCCTGCGCCGCGCCACCGCCGCACGAGGATTCACGTCGTTCAGCGCGGACTGTGGTGGCGCGCCTGGTTCTCGGACCGGCCAGAGGCCATCGCGGAAGGAATGACGCCGCCGCAGGCCGTTGGACAGCTCATTCTCGACTGGCCGGACAACGCTCGCCTGGAGATCATGCACATGCCGCTCGAACCCATCACCTTCCACCATGTCCAGCCCGGCGATTGGGACAAGATCTGCCGGGGACTCGCCTCTGAAGGCCTGCACATCACCGCCCCCGTCGGCACAATGGAGCGCGGCGGCGTGCAAATGCGATGGGTCTATGATCCCGGCTCGCAGACGCTGACCGTGCAGTGCCTGAAAAAACCCTGGATTCTTCCCGCCGATGCCGTGCAGCAGCGGCTCAAGGAAACATTCGACCGCCTGATGAGGGCCTGACATGAAGTGGCTGCTCAACCTGTTCCGCTCGATCGCCCGTTTCTTCACGACGCGCAACGGTTACGAGAGCTTTCTCAAGATCCTGCCCTACGTGAAAATCGCCCTGCCCTACATCGAACTGGCCGCCGGCATCGTCTCCGGCGCCGTCCAGCCGACGGAGGCAATCACGAGCATCCTCCAGCAGAAGTTCCCGCACCTTTCCGCGGACGGTCTTCCGAAAACCGAGGATGAGAAGAAGGTATTTGCAATCGCCGTCGCAACCGAACTCATGCGGGCCGACTTCGGAGACCTGAGCACCCACGAGATTCGCAAAGCGCTCGAGCTCGCCTATGGCGATTACAAGGCCCTCAAGGAGCCGACCCAATGAACCGCCGCTGGACCATCGCGCTGCAACTGGCCGGCCTCTTCGCCCAGATCGTGATTCCCACGATGCCCGTGACGCCGGAATGGAAGCCGTTTATGGCCGCACTGGTAGCCTTCGCGCAAGGAGCCCAGGCGCTGCTCGCCCAGCACTACAACCCCGATGGGACGCCAGCCACGTGCGCCTGGCGCCCGAAACGACAACGATGAAGCGCTGGATTCCCAACCCGTCGATGCCCGCCGGCCGCAAACCGGTGGAGCTCATCACCGACCGCGCCAAACGCTACCGCGCCAACCGGGCCGCGCCGGAAGTCGAGCGGCGCTGCGTCTATTGCGGCGCTCTGCGGCCGCGGGACATCGACCACGTGGACGGCAACGAGGCGAACAATCACCCCAGCAATCTCGTCTACGCCTGCCGGTCCTGCAATGCGAAAAAGGGCGCGGTGTTCGCCGGGGCCGGCCGCGGCGTGCGCACGCGCCAGTTCAATCCGTCCGGCAAAGGCGCCACCAGCCTCGGCCAGTGGGTGCAGGCCGTGCTCGCCCTGCGCGGCGAGGACTCCACCATGACTCTGCCCGCCGCCGTGCGGCTGGTGCAGGAGACGCCACCCGGCCGCCGCAGCGCCTTCGCAGCCGAAATCTGGCGCCGCCGCCGCGAGCGGGGCACGGACAAGAAAGTCCCTTTCTGAGGTGAGTCATGGACCTGGTAGACAAGATCGCCGAAGCCATCGCCCGAATGGAGGGCTTCTACAAGCCCGGCAGCCTGGCCCAGCGCAACAACAACCCCGGCAATCTCCGCTCGTGGGGCTCCCGGCCGGTCAGCGGAGGGTATGCGGTTTTCGAGACGCCGGAGGCAGGCTGGGCCGCACTCAAGCAGCAGATCCGCCGCAACATCGACCGCGGCCTCAACCTGCTGGAATTCTTCGGAGGCAAGCCAGGCGTCTACGCCGGCTACTCGCCCGCCGCGGACAAGAACGATCCGGTGGCGTACGCCCGCTTCGTGGCCCAGCGCGCTGGCATCGACGTCACCACTCCGCTCAAAGAGCTGCTCGCCGGAGGTTCGCAGCGCCCTTAGTTAGCCCGTGGCCGACGCTCCCCGGCCCCGGGCAGCACGCCGGGAGCGAGCTAACCATGCCTGTGCTCCTGGTCGTGGCCGGCGGGCTCCTCGTGATGTGGGCCCTCGATTGAGCTTCCAGTCTGCGGCCGGATCAGATACCGTAGGCCCTGACGTCCAGACCACCAACTGCCCACGATGATCACAGCGCCAATCCATGGCGCAGTGCCAGCCGAAATCGCCTCTACTGCGATCGGCCAAGTGAAGAGGAGCACAAGGCTCACGGTTGCTCCAGTAGTGATAATCAACAAGCCGCCAAAAGCGGCCAGGAACGCGATGCCAGAAGGCCATCGCTTGTCTTTCCAGCGACGCCAGCATGCTCCCAGGCAAGCTATCAGCAACGACAGCAGCGCCATCGTATGCGCGTCCAGCCATGGCAGAAGCCATCTGACCGCAGAGTCGAGAAACAACCGCAACGGGTTCATCTGCGCTCCCGGCTGCGGAATCCAAACCACCAAAGCACACCGAGACTCCCAATCAGAGCCCCAATTGGCCCAGCCATCAAATAGCCGGCCAGTCCCCCCGCCAGGGCTGCGGGAACCGGATATTCGTCAAGCGGCGATTCAGCCAGTGGATCGCCGCTCCAATCGCACCAGACCCACATCCCATCCGGTTTCTGTATTGCTGGCCTGTAGTGCTTGGCCGCGGCGTCCCAGAAGAGTTTGATCGGCCGCCCGTCGGCCGTCTTCCCGATCTCCAGAGGCTCGTTCGGCTGCATCTTCACTCCTTGCCGCCCTTCAGTCCCGGTAGACGTCTTTCCTGTGGCCGATGCGGGCCACCTCGATTCTGCTTTCTTTGACCTCGAAGGTCAGCCTGTAATCCCCCTTGCGCACCCTGAACCGCTTCCCCGCGCCCTGAAGCTTCTCCGCTCCAGCAATGTTCGGCCCCTGGTGCAGTGCAGCTATCAGTTTCAGCGCCCACTCGCGGATCTCCGCCGGCAGCCTGGGCAGGTTCTTCTCAGCCCTTCTTGAGAGGACGACCGTCCAGGCCATACCCGTACTCCTTCAGCACTTTCTCCGCTGGCACCCACGGTTCGTCCTTCACTTTCTCGAAATAGAGCCACTCGGCTTCTTCTTCGGTCAGCGGATTCACGCGCGCTTTCCGCCGCAGAGCGGCTTCGTAACGGGCCTTCTGCGCCTCGGGCCTGCGCCAGGCCGCCAAGACGGCCCGTTCGGCTTCGGCCCGCGTCTTCGCCGTCGCGCGCACCTCGGGCGCCTCGGCCACAAAGGCAAGGAAAGTGCCGTCCGGCAGATCCACGCTCACCGTCTGGAAGCGCTCTCCCGTCGCCGGATCGACCCAGGGCTTGACCGGATAGTCAGGCAGGAAGTGCGGGAATGGCTGCTCTTTCGCGGCCGCCGCCGGATTCCGCTTCTTGGTTGTCTTGGCCATCTGCACCCTCCGCTCCCAGTCTAGCCCGCGCTTTTCAGCCAGGCCAGAGCGCCCGCGCACGGCGCCTCGCGGCCGCACGGGCACTCCCAGCAGCCGGCCGCAAACAGGTGCAGGCACAACGGCACGCCCAGCGGCGCCACCACCACCCGGCAGGCCTCGCCCGCGGCGCGCCGCGCCCGTCTCATCCAGCCTTGCGTTTTCTTCCGGAAGGGCGCAGCCGCGCATGGATCAGATCCAGCCTTGCGTTTTCTTCCGGAAGGGCGCAGCCGCGCATGGATCAGATCCAGTTGAGCCTTCACCGCCGCGATGGCTGCCTCGTCGCCGCTCGCCAGGATCTCGCTCAGCTTCTGATGCCACTCCGTCGCCGGCGCCGGCGCCGCCGCGGCAGACAGGGCCGCCGCCGGCGGCGATGGCGGCAGGCTTTGCTGTTGCAGCCAGAGTTCGAGAGCCTGTTCGACTGCCAGCTGTATACTCTTCAGCCTTCTTTTGGCAACCGCAATCCTGAGTTTTTCGTGAAAATCAGGCGAAAACCGCAAAGTGGTCTGGATTTTTTGCTCGTCCACAAAATTTTCTCCTATGGCCGCTTGACATCATGCTGTCATGGCCGCATAATCAACTCAGCGCAGGTTGACATGGCATTGATACCAAGCCTAC
>Ga0209381_1002721_pt1 | contig 20823 bp, 23 predicted proteins | sample DewCreD2012metaG_FD_184111 | JGI IMG/M metagenome (GOLD analysis project Ga0209381, IMG submission 184111) | Hot spring sediment bacterial and archeal communities from British Columbia, Canada, to study Microbial Dark Matter (Phase II) - Dewar... ...
CGCTTCTACGAGCGCGGCGCGGGCGTGACCATGTCGAGCGGCACCGGCTCGACGGGCGCCTTCGCCGCCGCGCGGGCGCGCGGACTCGTCGGGCCGCGGGCCACCGTGCACACGCCCGCGGGTCCGCTGGCGCTGCGCGAAGAAGGCGGCGTGATTCTGCTGGCCGGGCCGGCCGAAATCGTCGCCGGAGGCGAATTCTACTTCTCCGGCATCTCCGCGAACCAGCGGTAGAGCGCGCCCGCCGCGGCCGCCAGCGCGCGCTCGCGCTGCGTCAGGTCCCGCTCCGTGCCCTTCAGAAACAGGGCCAGCGCCAGCTTTCCGCGCCCGCCGGGCAGCTCCGCCACGCCCGCCACGCTCATGCCGGCGTTCCTGCCGTCCCAGAACGAAGTCGTGCCGGACTTGTGGTAGAGGAGCGCATCGCCGAGCCCCGGCCGGATGCGCTCCGCCCCGTGCGGCGTCTCGCGCAGCCACCCGCGCAGCCGCTCGTGGCTCGCCGCGTGCAGCAGCTGTCCGCCCTCGATCGCCGACATCAGCATCACCAGAGCCTCGGGCGTGCACGTGTCGCGCTCGTCCATCAGGAACCGTTCCCGCGACGCCGACAGCCGGAAAGCCGCATCCAGCCCGGCCAGCGGCCGGTCCACGCGCAGCCCCTCGCCGAACCAGCGCGCCATGCGCTTCTGCACGGCTTCCGGTCCGCCGCCGAGATCCATCAGAACATCCGACGCGCTCGCGTCGTTGTCGCGCACCGCCGCTTCCAGCAGCTGCCCGACCGTCGCCACCGCCCCCTTCGGATAGCGGTCCCGCAGCGGGCTGTGTCCAGGGCTGTACGAGCCGGGCTCGATCCAGACCATCTTGCGGAAGGGCAGCTCGCCGAGTTCCATCATGGCGAACACGTGCAGCGCCACCGGCAGCTGCACCATCTCAAGCAGCGGAAACCGGTCTTTCGAGCGCCAGCCCGCCAGCTTCCCGCTCTTCAGCTCGAGCGCCGCGGCGCCCAGCAGCCCGTCCACCGAAGTCTCGATGTCCCGCATGGCCGCCGCAAACGCCGGCGGATCCTGCGCCGCCAGGCGCGCGCACGCGAGCAGCAGTGCCTCCCGGCGGGTCATGACTTCTGCGGCGGAGGCGCGAACACGACCAGCGCCACCAGCGGCTCGAGCCCCGTGTTCTTCAGTCCGTGTTCCACGCCCGCCGGCGCCAGGATCAGATCTCCCTGCGCGACTTCGTGCGTTTCTTCTCCCACGCGCGCTTCACCGCTGCCGGACAGGATGTAATACAGCTTGTCCTGATCGGCGTGCACGTGCGCCGCGTGCTCCTGCCCGGGCAGAAAACAGTTCAGCCCGGCGTAGATCCGCCCGCCTGCGGCGAGAGAGACCTTCCGCATCCTGTCCGCGTCGAACTCCGCCAGCCGCCCGATATGTCTCAGAACCATGACGTCTCAGCCCTCCTCTTGGCCGCGATTTCAGAATGTCCGCACGCCCATGGTGACCAGATCGTCCACCCGCATGGTCTCCTTCACCACGTAAGGCTCGCCATACTTGACCCCGATCAGGTTGCCATAAAAGCGCGCGATCGAACGGAGCCGGTCGTGGATCTCCTCCCGCCGCGGAAACAGTCCTGCCCCCTCGGGTGATTCCCCGTACTGCGATTCGTAAGCGAACAGCGATTCCATCCGCCGCTCGAACTGCGCCGTGATGTCCACGACGAACGTGGGCGGCACATTCGCGTACATCGACGCATAGACGACTTTGAATGGACGGTGCGGCTCGGACTGATCGTCGAGCTTGCGGATGCCTGCCAGAAACGAGGCTTCAAAGCCCAGGATCGACGCGTAGTAATGATCCGGGTGCCGCGCTTCCCAGTAAGGCAGAATCACCACGCGCGGCTTCAGCCGCCGCACCACGGCCATCAGCGTCAGGCGCAGGCTGATGTTGTTCTCGAGCCGTGCGTCGGGCATGCGGAGATTTTCGCGGAACGCCAGGCCAAGAATGCGCGCAGCCGCCTTCGATTCCTCGATGCGCCGCTCCGGCGTGCCGCGCGTGCCCATGTCGCCGGCGGTCAGATCCAGCGCGCCCGTGCGGTAACCCATCGCGGCCATCTTCAGCAGCGCGCCGCCGCAGGTCTGTTCGATGTCATCGGGATGCGCCGCGATGGCCAGCACGTCCAGCGGCTGCACATTGTCCAGGTCGAGAGCAGGCGGATAAAACATTCACCACACCAGGTCGCGGCGCAACCGGTAACGGTCGCGCGTCCGGAAGACATGAATGAGCGCCAGACCGGCCAGAAATCCGGCCGCGTGCGCCATGAACGCCACGCCGCCGCGCTGCGCCGCAGCCTCGGCGATCGTGCCGATGCCGCTGAACAGCTGCACGACGAACCAGTACAGCAGGACGACATACGCGGGCAGCTCGAACGTGAAGACGAACAGGAACCAGCCGATCATCACGATGCGCGAGTGCGGGAACTTCGCCAGATACGCGCCCATCACGCCGGCGATGGCGCCGCTGGCGCCCACCATCGGAATGCGCGAATCCGGATTGATCGCGTACTGGCCCAGCGCCGCCGCCGCCCCGCACAGCAGATAGAACAGCAGAAACTTCCCGTGGCCGAGAATGTCCTCCACGTTGTCGCCGAACACCCACAGGAACAGCATGTTCCCGATCAGATGCATCCATCCGCCATGCAGGAACATCGATGTGAGCACGTTGAACCAGGAAAACCGCTCCGGCACCAGCCCGAAAGCGAACAGGAAATCGTTCCGCGTGTAGGGATCGAGCGACACCTGGAAGAGGAACACGAGCGTGTTCGTGACGATCAGCGCCACCGTCGCCAGCGGCGGCGAGAGGCTCTTCTGCGAATCGTGGATCGGGATCATCGCGCCGCCGTCCAGAACGGGCGGAACTCCGCCTTCACGCGCCGCTCGCCGCGGCCAATCAGCGAGCGCGCCTCTTCCAGCGTGGCGATGCGTCCCCGCGCGCCCAGCGCCGTGCAGTTCAGCGCCGCCATGGCATTGGAGAATTCCAGCGCCGCATCCAGATCGAAGCCCTGGAGAACCGCGTAACAGAACGCGCCGTGGAAAATGTCCCCCGCGCCCGTCGTGTCCACGCAGTTCACCACGAAGGCGGGCGAGTAATGGAACCGCCCTTCCGCGCGGGCCAGCGCCCCATGAGCGCCCAGCGTCATCGCCGCCACGCGCATTCCGTACGTCTCCTGGATCAGCGTCAGCGCGCGCAGCGGGTCGCTCTCGCCCGTCCACCGCTCCGGAAACTCGCTCGACGTGATCAGGTAATCGACGTTCGGCAGAACGTCCTCGAAGCCTTTGTAAATGGTGTCCACGTCAACCGTCACCGGAATGCCGTGCTGGCGCGCGATGCGCGCCGCGTGCGCCACCGCCGGCGTGTCGTGCCCGTCGATGTGCAGCAGCCGCGCGCAGGCGATCTGATCGGGCGTGATCTGCTCCGGCGTGATCTTCAGCGCCTCGGGCCGGTGCCAGAACACGGTCCTCTCGCCCGTGCTCTGGTCGATCAGGATGTAGGCGGACTGGTTGGGCGTGTTCGCGCGCCTCTGCACATGATCCAGATTCACGCCGCATCCCTGCAGGCTCTCCCACTGGATGCGCCCGCGCTCGTCGTCGCCGATCGTGCCGATGTACTTGACGCGCAGTCCGAGCTTCGCGCAGCAGACCATCGCGCTGGCCACCTGTCCGCCGGGGCTCATCACTTCTTCGAGAAACGGCACCTTGCCGCCGTAGGCGGGGAAGTGCGGAATCAGGATCATCGTGTCGGTGGCGTTCAGACCCACTCCCACCACGTCGAACAGAGGCTCGCTCACTGCAACGCTCCAGGAAACTCGAAAATCGCCGCGGCCGTGGCGTCTCCCGGCCTGACGATGCTTGTCATTTCGGAAATGTGGTTCTCGCGTTCGATGAACACAAGCCGGCTGCGGACGCCCGCGCGCGTCAGGGCTTCGTGGAACCGCCGCGCCTGCTGCGGCAGCGTCAGGTAATCCCACTGGCAGTAAGTGATCAGGTGCGGCGGCAGCCCCGCGCGCACATGGAACAGCGGCGACGCCTCGCGCCGCACCGCCGGATCGTTGCCGAACACCCGCGCGCCCGCCTCGCCCGTCACATCGGGCACCCCGCTGAGCGAGATCACGCCGCGGATCGCCCGCGCATCCAGTCCATGCGCGCGCAGATACTTCTCATTCCCGGCCAGCAACGCCACCAGATGCCCGCCGGCCGAATGCCCGGCAATCACGATGCGCGCAGGATCGCCGCCATGGTCCGCAATGTGGCGCACCGTCCACGCGAACGCCGCGGCCACGTCTTCGATCTGCGCCGGATGCGGATTCTTCGGCGCCAGCCGGTAGCTGGGCACGACAACCACATAGCCCGCTTTCGCGAAGTGGTTCCCGAAGAACGGATACTGCTTCCGGTCGCCGCGCACCCACGCCCCGCCATGCACGAAAAACAGCACGGGCCGTCTGGCCGCGCCCTTCGGGCGGTACACGTCCAGCCTGTGTTTCTCCGCGTCCTCGGCTGCGCCCTGTGCGTACTCGATGTCATTCACCGCTTCCACCGAAGCATCCAGCTGCTGCGACGGCAGCGCCATCAGGCTCGCGTCGGGGCGCGCCAGCCGGATGGCGTTCGAATAGATCCACGGACGCTGTTCGCCGTCGATGTCGAGCCACGCCTCCACCCGGTACGCGCCCGGCTCCTGCGCCTGCCAGGTGACGGTGTCGCCCGTCGCCTCATGCACCAGCCTGCCGGCGCGGATGAACCGCCACCGCGCCGCCACGGGCGCGCGCGCCACCAGCCGCGTCGATCCGGCCATCGGAACCGTGTCGCCCATTTCGTACACGCCCAGCGTGTTGATGGCAAGAAACGCAAAACCGCGGGGATCGCACAGCCAGTCGTGCGACACATACGCGCGCCCCTCGCGCAGCGAGCGCGCCAGCGCCTCATGCGTCAGCTCGCGCGCCAGAATGTGCGTCACCGTGTTGCGGAACGCCGCTTCGTACGGATCCAGCAGCACCTTGCCGCCCAGCCGCGCGTTCTGATGCGCGTCGTTGGCGCCGATGCCGGTGAAGAAGCGCGATTCGAGCACGCGGTCCCAGCGCTCGAACAGCTGCGGCCAGTAGTCGGCTCCCGCGCCATAAATCTCGTCCGGATACTGGCGCACGAGCCGCGCCAGCTCCTCCAGCTTCCGCGGATCGCCTGCGGCGCCCTTCAGGTGCTCGATCAGATCCGTGTCGTCTTCGTGATCCGCGTGGCGGTTGTAGATCTCCATCCCGTCCCAGCCGTCGGGCGCGGCATCGAGATCGGATTCCGCATGCGAGTGGAAGCGCAGCGGAGGCGCGGGGCGGGGAAAGATCAGCTCGTGCTTCGAGCCGTTCTCGGCGCCGGCGAAGAACAGCACGCCGTCCCGTTCGCCGTGCCAGGTGGCTGCATGGGGACCGCCGTGGTCGCTGAAGAACACCGCCCGGATGCCGGTCTTCTTCGCGGCAGCCAGAACCTCTGCGCGCGTGCCCATCGTGTGCGCCGAGTCTTCCGCGTGCACATGGATCACGGCGGGAAAATCCTCGTACACGCCCACAGGCTCGGGCGTCTTCCGCTGCGCCGCCAGCTTCTGCCGCGCCTCCTGCACGGCGGCCAGGCGCTCGGGCGCCAGCCGCTCCACGGTGGTGTATTTCCGGCCGGGTTTGAGGCCGGTCTGCGCGGCTGCCAGCGCCGCCAGGCACACGAACCCGGCAATTCGTGCCGTCATGTTACGAGGATATCGTGCCGGGGATTCCGCCTATTTCTGCGGCCACTGATAGAGGTAAATCGTGTATGGATGCCGGTGCGCTTCCACCTTCTCCACGCGCGCGGGCTTCCAGCCCTTGATGCGGAACTCCAGCGACACGACGCGGGCGCCCGGCTTCAGCTCCCTTTCCAGCTTGGGCCGCAACTGCTCGTTCGCCTCGGTCAGGAGGTACAGGGCCACAACGTCGGCGCCGGACAGGTCCACGGCCATCATGTCGCCTTCGATGATCTTCACCTGCTGCTGCAGACCCAGGCTCTCCACCGCCTCCCGGGCGCGCCTGGCCAGCGCCGGACTCAGCTCGACGCCCACGGCTTTCGCCCCGAACTCCTTGGCTGCCGTCGCCACGATGCGCCCGTCGCCGCACCCGAGGTCGAACAGCGTTTCTCCGCTCTTCAGGCCGGCGATTTCGAGCATCTTGACGACGATCGGCTGGGGCGAGCTGACGTACGGCGCCAGCTTCTGCGGCTGGATGCCCTGCTTGGACTGGCCTGCGGCTGCGCCCGCCGACACCACGGACGCCAGCACGATCACGCTACTGCGGCGGAACCAGGTGAGAACCCCTGATGGAAGCATCGGCCGGCCGCCTCCCTGATTTCCATTTTACGATCCGCGCCACCACTTCCGTCACGGCCGACCAGAGCTCCCTCGGGCGGCTGATCGTGTATTCCATCCCCTTGAAGTAACGCACTGCCTGGCTGATGGAGTCCCGCCACGGGTTCAGCTGCGGCGTCAGGTTGTAGTTGAGATAAAAGACCGGGTATTCCGTTTCGCCCACTTCCCGCAGGGCATCGGACGGTACGCCGGAAGGCAGCATCACTTTCGGCCCGGCGATGATCAGTCCGTCCGGCGCGGGCGCGCCCTCCTGCACCTTGAATTCGTTCTGAATCAGCGCGCCCAGAAACTCGGCATCGCTGTTGCGGTTCTGAAGCCGCGCGAAGTCCACGCGGCCCAGCTGCAGCCCTTTCAGCGCCTCGCCGATCGACTGGAAATCGATGCGGTCGCTGAACTCCTGCCTGTACAGGATGCGCTGCTCCTGAAGATTGAAGGCGACAACCGAGAACCGCGCGATCCTCGGATCGCGGTGGATGGTCCGCAGGATCGACACCAGAGCCGCCGTGTCGGCGCGCTGCAGCATGGCCGCGCCGCTGTTCTGCGGAGCGAAATTCACCAGCACCTTGACCGACAGTGGCGCGCTGCTGTAGTCCTTCTCGCCCGGCTGTTCGTCGGCGAACTCGTCTTCATCGGCGGGCGCCGCCGTGCCAGGGGCCAGGGCGAGCGCCAGATCTTTCTCCTTCGCCGGCAGCACCGCCTCGGCGCGCCAGAAGCTGGCGCACACCCTTTCGGCGCGGTCCCGCATCAGCCAGTCCACCTGATAGACCCCTTCGCCCAGATCGAACGCGCCCTGCAGATACGCGTCGCCTTTGGCGTCCGCTTCGATCGACGGCACGCGAATCTTCTGCGAGAAGTATTTCGCCCGGTCCGGCGCTCCTTCCGGGGTCACGCGGAAGATGACCGTCAGCGTGTTCTCCAGTCCTGCCAGCTCCCGCATGGGCAGGGACACTTCGTAACCGGCGTGGAATTTCAGATCGAATCCGACAGCCGGCTTCAGCGGGGTCAGACGGCACGGCAGATCGTCGCGCGGTTCGCGGGCTTCCAGCACCGCCAGATCGGTTCCGCTCAGCGCCCTGCCGGGATCCGCCTCAATCAGGTTTTGACCGCACGCCCGCGGTGCGGAGACAGCCAGCAGCGCCGCCAGAGCGCCTGCCGCCTGAAGCGAAGAAAAAATCCGCCGCTTCTCCCTCATGCCGCCGCTTTCCGGTTGACATTCTACTGCCGCCCCGGCCGGCCGTAAAGCGCCCTCGCCGGCCGGGGATATACATGGGATCTTCTCCGATCTCGGGCAAAAGCGCAAGCCCCCGGCCGGACTGGACCGAAGACTCGTTTATAATTGTCGATGGGGCCGCACCTCTTTTTTCCGATGGAAGACATCAAGAAGAAGCTGCAAGAAGAGATCGCCGCGCTTGAATACGAGTTGCGCACCCAGCTGCCGAAGGAGATCCTGAAGGCCCGCGCGCACGGCGACCTCCGCGAAAACGCCGAATTCCACGCGGCCAAGGAACGCCAGCGGTTCGTCGATGCGCGCCTCGCCCAGCTGAAAAAGCGGCTTGCCGAGTTCTCCATGATCGACCTGTCCCGGATCCCCCGCGACCGCGTGGGCCTCGGCTCCACCGTTGTCGTGCTCGATCTCGACAGGAACGAACAGTTGACCTACAAGCTGGTGGTCAGCGAAGAGGCCGACGCCGCCAAAGGGCTCATTTCCACCACTTCCCCCATCGGCCGCGGGCTCGTGGGCAGGAAGGTGGGCGATGAAGTCACCATCCCCAGCCCGGGCGGCACCCGGCGGCTCGAGATCCTCCAGCTCACCACCATCCACGACGCGGCCAGCTAGACTGGTCTGGTCGAGACCATGACGTTCACGCGTGCCATCGGCGTCGGGGCCGGAAAGATCCTTTTCTGGATCGTCAGGGCCTTGGCCCTGTCGCGCATCCACCCGAACGTTCTCACCTTCATCGGTCTTCTCATCAACATCGGCGCCGCCTGGCTGCTGGCGCAGGGCCGCTTCTTCCATGCCGGACTCGTCATCATCAGCGCCGGCCTGTTCGACATGGTCGACGGCCGCGTGGCGCGCGAGACGCGCCAGGTCACCCGTTTCGGCGCTTTCTTCGATTCCGTCGTCGACCGCTATTCCGACCTCGCCCTTCTCATGGGCCTGCTGGTGTACTACGCCAACATCAACCGGAACTTCTACGTGGTCCTCACCGCCGTCGTCATGACCGCCTCGGTGATGATCAGCTACACGCGGGCCCGCGCGGAGAACGTCATCCCCTCCTGCAAGGTCGGCTTCCTCGAAAGGCCCGAGCGCATCGTCCTCCTCATCATCGGAGCCCTGTTCGACCGGATGGCCGCCGTCCTGTGGGTGATCGCCGTGCTCGGCAACCTGACCGTCATCCACCGCATGTGGCACGTCTGGGAAGTGACGCGCGAAATGGACAGGATCCCCGCCGAACCCGCGCCCGTCCAGCCGGAAGAGGCCCGCCGGCCCCGCTGACCCCGTTCTATTCGCCCTCCCCCTCCAGGATCACGAACGCCTGAGCCATTGTCTCCGTGTGCGTCAGCGACAGATGGATCCGCTCGACCCCCATCCGCCGCGCCACTTCGGCCGCCGCCCCGTGCAGCAGCAGCTCCGGCCGCCCCGAACGCCGGTTCCTCACTTCGAAGTCCTGCCACCGCACCCCGCCCCTCCAGCCCGTCCCGATCGCCTTCATCCCCGCTTCCTTGGCCGCGAAGCGCGCCGCATAGCGCTCGAACCGGTTCGCCTTCGTCTCGACATAGGCGATCTCGCCGGGCGTGAACACACGCTCCAGAAAACGCCTCCCGTACTTCTCCACTGCCTCGCGGATCCGCGCCACTTCCGCCAGATCGATGCCGGTGCCCAGGATCACCGCCGCGCCTCCTTCACACAAACACCACCGTCCTGCGCCCGTCCAGCAGCACGCGGTGCTCCAGATGCCACCGCACCGCCCGCGCCAGCGCCAGCCGCTCCGCGTCGCGCCCCTTTTCGATCAGGTCCGCCAGCTGGTCCCGGTGCGACACCCGCACCACCTCCTGCTCGATGATCGGCCCGTCGTCGAGCGCGTCGGTCACATAATGCGCCGTCGCGCCGATCAGCTTCACCCCCCGCTCGAACGCCGCATGATACGGCCGCGCCCCGCTGAACGCCGGCAGAAACGAGTGATGCACGTTGATGATCCGCCACGGGTAGCGCTCCACAAACTCCGGCGACAGCACCTGCATGTACCGCGCCAGCACCACCAGGTCGATCCGCTCGGCTTCGAGCAGCTCAAGCTGCCTCCGCTCCGCGTCCCGCTTCCGCTCCGGCGTCACTGGCACATGGTGAAAGGGAAGCCCGTAAAAACCGGCGATCCCCGCAGCCTCCCCGTGGTTGCTGATCACCATGCGGATGTCCGCCCGCAGCTCGCCTTCGCGGTGCCGGTGCAGCAGATCGCTCAGGCAGTGCAGGTACTTCGACACGAACAGCGCCACGCGCATCCGCTCGCGCGAATAAGCGACGCGCCACTGCATGCCGAACCGCCGCGCCACCGCGCCCTCGAATGCCCGCGCGAACTCGTCGCGCCCCAGCCCGAAGCCGTCCAGGTCCCACTCGACGCGCATCAGGAACTGCCCCGATTCGTCGTCGCGGTGCTCGTCCGTCGACAGGATGTTCGCGCCGTGTTCGTAGAGAAACCCGGATACGCCTGCCACCAGGCCCCGGGCATCCGGACAGCGGATCAGCAGTATGGCGGTTTCGCGCTCGGCCATGCGTCAGACCTTCATCGTAGCGTGGCGGACGCGGGTAGCACGCTCCTGCGCAGTTTGCTACTGTGGTGGCGTCATGCACATCCCCGACGGGTATCTGTCGCCGGCGGTGTCGGGCGTTCTCGGCGCGGCGAGCCTCGCCGGCGCCGGCGCCGCTGCGCGCAGGGCGTCGCAGTCGCTGGAAGAATCCCGCGTGCCGCTGATGGGCATGGCCGGCGCGTTCGTCTTCGCCGCGCAGATGATCAACTTCCCCGTGGCTGCAGGCGCCAGCGGGCATCTCCTCGGCGGCGCGCTTCTGGCCATCGCGCTGGGAACCGCGCCCGCGGTGGTCGTCATGACGGCGATCCTCGCCATCCAGGCTCTGCTGTTTCAGGACGGCGGCGTGCTGGCGCTGGGCGCCAACGTGTTCAACATGGCTCTTGCCGGCGTTGCGGCGGGCGGCTGGGCGTGGCAGGCGTTCGGAAGCCTGCGCCGCCGCCGCTCGGCCGCCTTCGCCGCGGGCGCGCTGAGCGCCTTCGTGGCCGCCTGCCTCGCGCTGGCGGAGCTGGCTCTTTCCGGCATCCGGATTCCCGGCGCGGCGCTGGCGGCGGCGCTTGGCGTCTTCGGATTGACGGCTCTGCTGGAGGGCGCGATCACCGCGGCTGTCGTCGCTGCTCTCGAATCTGTTCAGCCCGGCCTGCTCGAGCGCGCCCACGGCTCGCCGCGCCGCGCGCTTTCAGGCCTTCTGCTGGCCAGCCTCGTTCTCGCCGCCGCGGGCTTCCTGGTCGCCTCCTCTCTGCCCGACGGGCTGGAACATCTCGCCGAAAGCATCGGCATCACGCAACTCGAGCGCACCGTGCTTGCCTCCCCCATGCCGGACTATGAAGCGAGGTGGCTCCCCTCGGCCTGGCTTCAGAAGGCCGGCGCCGGACTGCTCGGACTGGTTGTGACCGCCGCCGTCTGCTGGGCGGCGGGCAGGTGGATTTCGCGGTGGCGCAGCGCTTAGGGCCCCGGCATTTCGCCTTCGACGAGTGGAGCCGCGGAAGCTCCTGGCTGCACCGTCTGGACCCGCGCTGGAAGCTCGCCGCTACACTCGCGGCCATCCTGTTCGCCTCGCTCCGCGCGGAGGCCTGGTTGACCGCTCCTTTCGCCATCCTGCTCGCGCTCTCCGCGCGCCTGCCCGCCCGCTCGATCGCCTGGCGCGCCGCCGCCGTGCTGCCCTTCTCGGCCGTGTTCGCCCTGATGAGCTGGCATGCGGGCGACGCTGCGCGCGCGGCTCTGCTGCTCTGGAAGCCCTATGTCTCCGCGCTGTGGGCGGCGCTGCTGATGGCCGTCACGCCCCTCGAAGAGGTCCTTGCCGCGGCCGCCCGGTTCGGCGCCCCGCGGCTGATCCTGGAGGTGATGCACTTCATCTGGCGCTACCTGGGCGTGTTGAGCGGACAGGCCTGGCGCATGCGCACCGCCGCCGCAGCCCGCGGCGCGGATCGCTCTTTCGAAGTGTCGGCGGCCAGCCTCGCCGTCCTGTTCGCCGCATCCTATCAGCGCGCCGTCCGCGTCCACCGCGCCCAGCTCGCGCGCGGCGGCGGAGGGCTGCGATGAGCTGCATCGTCCATGCCCGCGGACTGCGCTTCTCCTATCAGCCGGGCCGCGAGATCCTCCGCGGGGTCGATTTCCAGCTGCACCGCGGCGAAAACGTCGCCGTGTTCGGCCGCAACGGCTCCGGCAAAACCACGTTCCTGCTGCATCTGAATGGCATCCTGCGCGGCGAAGGCCATCTCCGCGTCTGCGATCTGCCCCTCGATCCGTCCCACCTGCAGCTGATCCGCCGCAAGATCGGCTTCCTGTTCCAGGATCCAGAAGACCAGCTCTTCCGGCCCACCATCCTCGACGACGTCGCTTTCGGCCCCCTGCAGGCAGGGCTCTCCCGCGAGGAAGCCGAACGCCGCGCCCGCCGCGCGCTGGCCCTGGTCGGGATCGAGCAGGACCTCGACCGCGCCCCCTACCACCTGAGCAGCGGCGAGAAACAGCGCGTGGCTCTGGCAGGTATTCTCGCCGTCGAGCCGGAAGTGCTGATCCTCGACGAGCCCACCACCCACCTCGATCCCCCCGCCCGCCGCGCTCTGCTCGAACTGCTCAAAGGTCTGCCGCAGGCCAAGCTCGTCGTCACCCACGACGCCGCCTTCGCCCGGGCGCTCTGTCCTCGCGCCGTTTTCTTCGATCACGGCCGCATCGTGGCCGACGGCCCCATCGACGACATCATCCGCCGCTTCGACTGGGATCTCGGCTCTCTACCACAAACGTCACCGGCCCCTCGTTGACCAGGCTCACCGACATCATCGCCTGGAAGATCCCCGTTTCCACCGGTACGCCCTCGGCGCGCGCAGCTTCTACGAACTTCTCGTACAGCCGCCGCGCCTCCTCCGGCGGCGCCGCCAGGTCGAAGCTCGGCCGCCGCCCCTTCCGCGTGTCCCCATACAGCGTGAACTGCGACACCACCAGCAGCGCGCCCCCCGTCTCCTTCACGCTCAGGTTCATCTTGCCCGCATCATCCTGAAAAACGCGCAGTTCAACAATCTTGCGCGCCAGCGTTTCCGCGTCCTGCTCGGTATCGCCCTTGCCGACCCCCAGCAGGACCAGCAACCCCGCGCCGATGCGGCCTGCTGTCGCTCCATCCACCGTCACACTGGCGCTCGACACACGTTGAATCACCGCTCTCATGGCCGCCGTCTCCCAAGGTAGCCGAACCGCGCCGCCCGCCGCACCTCCTCGCAGGACGCAGTGGCCGGCGCGGCGCGCCGCCTAAGGAAAAAACCGGATGGCCGCCGGGCCGGTTTGGGCCGATAATCATACTGGGCTATGATCTACCGGCGGAGACGAGCCAACTCGGGCGTCAAGAGCGGGTTTCTCCACTTCCACGACAGCTCCAACCGCGTCGTCGCGGGACCGGGGGACGGAGACTACATCCACCTGAGGGATGAATTTGGAAACGAGTGGCGCGGCGTCGCCGAACGGCAGCCCGATGACACCATCCGCTACCGCTTCCGCTCTTCCAACGGCGATTACATCACGGGCGTGTCGGACGGCTACGGAGTCATCCTCAGGGACCAGAAAGGCAACACCTGGCGCGGCTTCATCGACTGACCCTGGCAAGCGTAGAACGGATTCAGAGCCGCACGGGAGCTGCCCGCAGCGCTGCGGCCAGGCGGTGAAGAACACCACCGCCCCCACCCTTCGAACCCTCCCCATCGCACCGCAGGCGCGGCCGCTCCGCCGTCCTCCGGATTTTGCTTCGACCTTGCCAACGGATTTCCCCTCCCGCTTCGCCGAGGGCTGCATCCCGACCCTTATCCCCTCGCCCTCCCCCACCGGGTTTCCCCTCGCGCTTGCGCGAGAGCCTAACCGTGTTCCTCACCCACGCTTCGCCCCACCGCTCCCCCATCGCCCCTTCCCAGACTTCCCCTCGCCCGACAAATCATCCTCGCGCTGGCGCTAGGGCTACCGCAGCCGCACCAGCGGCTGCCAGCGGCAGTTCGCGAGGGCTGCATCCCGACTGTGCCCCCCGTAACACCCGACCCGGCAATCTTTCCCGCGCCCTCCCAGTCACTTACAGCCGCACCCCCAGCCCTGCCCCGCTGCCCGTGCCTACCCTCCCTCCGGAGCTTCTGCCATGTTGAATGCAACTACCCCTGACAACCCCAAACGGCCGCTGTCCGAAAAACAGCTCGCCGCCCGGCGCTCGAACGCCCGAAAGTCCACCGGCCCCCGAACCCCCGAGGGCAAGGCCCGCTCCTCCCAAAACGCCCGCAAGCACGGCTTCTTCACCCAGACCGCCCTGCTCTTCTACGAAGCCCCCGAAGACTTCGTCGCCCTCCGCGACTCCTACATCGACGAGTACCAGCCCCAGTCGCCCACCGAAATGCACTGCGTCATGGAGATGGCCAACGCCCAGTTCCGCCTCCGCCGCGTCCGCGGCATGGAAGCCGACCTCATCCAGATCCTCATCACCCGCGAGCTGCCCTCGCGCAGCCTCTCGAACGGCGAAATGCAGGCCCAGGCCTTCCGCACCCTCGCCGACACCTCGAACGCCCTCCAGCTGCTGCAGCGCTACGAAGTCATGTTCCGCCGCCAGTACGAGCGCGCCCTGAGATTGCTTTGGGAACACCGCGACCGCCTGCGCGAACCCGCCGCCCCGGCAACAACACCCCGCCGCCGCCGGCGCAGCACGTCTCCCGATTCCCTCTCGCCCGACGATTTGCCGCCCTCGTTGCTGGACTTCCCGCCGCCCTGCCCAGCCGATTTCCCCTCAGCCCCGGCAATGGACTTCTCCTCGCTGTTGCCCAGCAGCTGCCTCCCGCCCGCGCCCCCTCCCGCCCCGCAACACCCGCCAAAACCCCAAAACACGAAATTACGAAACGAACCGAAACCCGCCGCATCCTGCTCGAAGAAAGCCGCTTCCTCCTCTCCGCCCTCTCGCGCCAGCCGCCCCCGGCCCTCCCGCCCGCCGGAAAGCACGATCCCTCCTCAAACCCCGCCTCAACCCGCCGCTCTCCCCGCTCCAGCCGAAACTCGAATTTTGCGAAACGAACCGAAACCCGCACCGCTTCGCCACCGGAGCCGCCCGGCGCAGCCCCTTAGCCGGGGTTCCGGGCGGGTTCTCTGCCGCGAGCGAAGCAGGCCGCAGGCCCGCGAAAGTGAGCGGTCCCCGCGATTTTCCCCTCGCCCCCCGCGACGTCAGCATCCCGTCCCCTGCCCTCTCCCGCCCCGCAACGCCCTACGGAACCCCAAATCCTAAAATTGCGAAACGAACCGAAAACAGACTCGCCGCAGGCGCAACGGTGCCGTTGCCGCACGGGAACAGCAAGCAGCGATGCGGCCATGCGCCCCACCAGTCCCGTCACGCCGCCCCCCCATCCCGGCGGACTCCATGCCGCGAAGAAAGTCAGCGTCTGCCGCGCGGTCCCGCAAGCATTCGGAGGTTTCCCACAGACACGGCACGCATCAGACAGCCGGGACTCGATCTGCCGCGCCCCAAACATTCATGCCCGATCTTGTGCTATTCTTTGAATGTTAGAACGTGCGGGCCTCGATGCGCCCGCATCTTTCCTGCCCTGTCAGCCAGCTTCTTCAGGCTGAAGATGAGCCCTGACTGATTGCGATACGGCGCATCATTCGCGCTCGCATTCCCGAACCCTTCGGAGGTATTTGCATGGCTGCAACCAGGAAATCGAGGACGCAATCGAAGGCGGCCGCGGAGGAATCCGCGCCCAGGCGCGCGGCCCGGTCAAAGGCCCCGGCGGCGACTCATGCCGGCGAACAGGAAGCAAGGCCCCGCGCCTCGACCGCACGCAAGGCGGCCCCGCGCCGCTCGCCGGCCCAGGCCTTCGATCCTCAGCTCCATCACGAAGAGATCGCCCGCGAGGCCTATCGGCTGTGGCTCGAGCGTGGCATGGCCCATGGCCACGATCAGGAGGACTGGTTCAGGGCGACGGAAATCGTCCGCGCCCGCTACGCTCCGGCGCCGCGCCGCCGCGCCGCCGGCAGCGCCGCCTAACTCGCCCGCTGGGCCGCCGCCTGGCCGCGGAACTTCCTCAGCACGGCCAGAACGCGGCCCTGGATTTCCAGCCGCTCCGGCTCGACGTAGATCGGCGCCATTTCCGCATTGGCCGGCTGCAGGCGGATCTTGCCGCCGGGCTCCCGGTAGAAACGCTTCAGCGTCGTTTCCATTCCGTCCACCAGGGCCACCACGATTTCGCCGTCGCGCACTTCAGCCACCCGCTCCACCAGAACGAAGTCTCCGCTGCAGATGTGGTCCTCGATCATCGAGTCGCCCTTCACCTGCAGGGCATACACGTTTTCCGATTCGGTGAATTCGCCCAGATTGAGCGTCTCCGGCATGGCCACGCTTTCCACGGGAGATCCGGCCGCGATACGGCCCAGCAGCGGCACCTCCTTGTGCCGCCCCCGCCGGCCTTCCAGCCGCTCGCGTTCCGCTTCCAGATAATCCGGTGAGACCTCGATGGACCGGCTCTCGTTGAAGCGCCGCCGCACATAGCCTTTCTGCTCGAGCGCAGAAATATGCTTGTGAACCGTGGCCAGCGAGGACAGGTTCAGTCCCGCGGCGATCTCCTCGAAACTCGGGCTGAAGCCGTGGCGCTCCAGGTAGGCGACCAGGAAGTCGAGCACTTCCTTTTGCCGCGGCGTTAATGCCATGCCTTCATTGTTGGCGAAGATTCAGCGAAAGTCAACAAGAATCTTCTAGCAGGTCGCTGAAATACGCCATCCGGTCACAAAATCGCGCCCGTAACCACCTGATTCTGCGTATTCCGTTTCACGGGGCTGCGCCTTTTTCAGCGACCTGCTAGTGCGGAGAAAAATGACGAATCTTCAGCCCGGAGCGGTCAGGCTGCGGCAAGCCGCGCCCGCTTCGAGGACTTTGAGGCGCGCTTCAGTTGAGCCCGCAAGCCCCCGGCGTCGGGCACACGCCTCCCGACGGGCACATGGGCGCGGACGGCTCGCCCTTTCCAGCCGCCGAATGGGCGGCAAATGTGGAAAATTCTTTTTTCAGTTGCCCGCTCCCGCACGACGGACAGTGAAGACCGTTGTCTTCTTCCCTCCGGACGAGCTTCTCGAAGCGCAGTCCGCAATCTTCGCAGCTGTATTCGAAAATCGGCATCGCTTTACCGTTGGCTTTCTCTCAAAATCTCTACTGCTATTTTATCCGCCAGCGCCCGCGCCTCTGAGGCCGGCGCCGTGTATCCGTTCACGAGGATCGAAAACGCCACCCGGCGCGCCGGATCGTCCCCCGCGTAGCCCGACAGCGCAGTCACGTGAGACAGGCTGCCCGTCTTGGCGCGGATGGCAGCCGCGTCGGCCATGCCGCGGAAGCGTCCGCTCAGAGTTCCGTCGCCGCCCGCCACCGGAAGCAGCGAGCGGAACAGCTCGCCCAGCCCCCTCGCCTCCATATGGCGCAGCAGCGCTGTCAGGGTGGAAGCCGAGAGCAGCCCGCGGCGCGACAGTCCCGAACCGTCTTCCAGGTCGAACTCCTTTTCCTCAGCGCCCGCCTCTTTCAGCAGCGCCGCCATCTCCTCCGTCCCCGCCCGCGCCGTCCCCTCGCCGCGCACCACGTGCGCGGTCTCGCGCAGCAGCATCTCGGCGTGCAGGTTCTGGCTCACCTTGTTCACGATCCGCGCCAGTTCGACGAGCGGCGGCGACTCGCGCCGCGCCAGCTCCACGCCCTGCGGCTCGCTCCACGGCGCGCCCGGCGCGCGAGTCAGGCCGCGCGCCCGGCCCCGGATGACAACGCCCCTCTGCCGCAGCAGCAGCGCGAACGCCTCCGCAGCGAACTGCGCCGGGTCGGGCACGGCCACCCACTGCACGGCCGCGCCGCTCCCGGGCGGCGCCAGCCCGCGGATCTCCAGCACGCTCGACCCAGGCGCCCGCGCCACTTCAATCCGCCTCTCCGCCCCCGCCCGCGTCCGCAGTGTGTTGTGCACCGTGAACGGCTCGAGCGGCGGCAGAAACTCCACCGCCGCGGGTTCGCCTTCAGCCTTGCCGGGCCGCACGGACAGCCGGACGGCGCTGTCGTTCACCGTCAGCGCGCTCACCGGCGCGCCGTACTCCCAGGTCATGTCGCCCACCGCCCATCCTGCCGGATACGGCTCCCACGGCCAGCGCGTCGCATCCCCGACGATGTCTCCGTCGATCACCCGGACGCCCCGCAGCACCACGCGGTCGGCCAGCTCCCCCAGCGGTCCGAGAGGATCGCCCTCCTTCGCATCCTTCGAGTAGGGCACCGCCCGCCCCGACAGCGTCGGATCGCCACCCCCCACGAGCCGCAGATCCCCGCGCAGACGTCCCTGCTCGTCAGGAGCTTCTGGCGCGAGCACGCGCGTCAGGAAGCGGTATTCCGGTCCCAGCCGCACGAGCGCCAGCGCCGTGCTCACCAGCTTCGTGTTCGACGCCGGCGTCATCGGCACGCGCGCGTTGCGCTCATACAGCACCGCCCCGTCGGCCACGCGGACGGCGAGAATCCCCCAGGAGGCCCGCTTCGCCGCAGGCGCCTCCAGCACCGCCGCGATCCTCTGATCGAGGCTTTGCCCGGAGGCGGCGGGAAGAAGGAGGCACGCAGCCAGCACCGGCAGGTATGCTTCGCTTCTCATGCGCATCAGTGTATCCTGAGGCCGTGGCCCGGCTGTGGTGCGCCCTGATTCCTCTGGCGGCTCTTGCCGGAGGACTTGACCCGCGCCCGGCGGCCAAAGACTATCCGCACCACGCCTCGCTGCCCAAAGCCTCCATCGCCGCCGAATACCATGGCCGCGCCTTCGATTCGCAGGCCGGCAGCTTTTTCACGCAGGACTATCTCGTCGTCGAAGCCGCCCTGTTTCCGTCCGCGCCGATGGAGTTTTCACCCTCGCACTTCCGCCTGCGCCTGAACGGCAGGCAGCCGGATCTGCTCCCGGTCACTCCAGGAACGGTCGCGCTCGCCATCCGCAACCCCGATCACTACGAACAGAGGCCGGGCCTGGTCGCTGGCGGGGGCGTGGGCGGCGGACAGGTGATCATCGGCCGGCCCCGCCGCGCCGAGCGTTTCCCCGGCGATCCGGAGGCGCGGATTCCCACGGGCGGCCCCGGCTCGCTACCGGCGCGCACGCCGCAGCCGCTCCGCGACGCCGCCGCAGCCGCCGAAACGTTCGGCCTGTCCCGCGTCGAGGCCCCTCCGGCCGGCGCCGCGGGGCTCGTGTATTTCTTCTGGCGCGGCAAGCACGCGAAGCTGAAACGCATCGAACTCGTCTACGACGGCCCTGCCGGCCAGGCCGTCCTCAGGCTGCGGTGAGCCGCGCTTCGAGCCACAACGCCAGCAGCAGCACGATCACCATCAGCGCGCCCAGAACCGGCAGTCCCAACACCACGCCGATGCCCGCATAGTGCGCAAGATAGCCGAGCGACGCCGGCGCCAGCAGCGCGCCCGTCCAGGCGATCGAAAAAATGCCGTTGAACACCGCCGGGTGAAATTGCGGAAACCGGTCCCCGATTTTTTCCAGCACCAGCGGCAGAATCACCGAAAAGCCGCCCCCGGTGAGCAGCACGCCCACGGTCGCACCGAACAGGTTGTCGGTGAAATAGAGCGCCATGCAGCCAAAGATCTGTGCGAGCACGGCGCCCGCCAGCATCCGCCCGTGCCTGACCCGGCTCAGCGCCCATTGCGCCGCCGTCCGCCCCAGCACCAGAGCCGCCCAGTACAGCGCCAGCAGCAGCAGCGAGGTCGCCGGACTCGCCCCCAGCCGCTGCGTCAGGAACAGCGCCAGCCAGCCCGCCAGCGCCCCCTCGTTGCCGAACTGGAAAAACAGAATGGCCGCAAACAGCAACGCCGCCGGCGTCCGGAAATCCCGGATCGCCTCCCGCCAGTGCCGCTCCGGCAGCACGATCTCGGCCGCAGGCGGCGTCCGGGCGAACACCCCCGCCGCCAGCCCGGGCAGCGCCGCCAGCAGGATCAGCAGGCTCGGCGCAGTGTAGAAGAAGAACGCCCCTGCAAGAAACAGCACGCACGTCAGGCAGCCCGCTCCGAAGAGGATCCCCGCCAGATTCAGCGTCGCCGCGCGGTGGATCTCGTACATCGGCGTCACCGCGTGCATGCCTGCGTGATTGATCACGCCCGCGGCGCACCCCATCAGCAGCAGCCCCGCCAGCCTCCCCCAGACGCTCGCCGGAGGACAGAAGGCGGCCAGCAGCAGGAGCGCCCCGCACGCCAGCCCGCAACCCAGCGCCAGCGCAAAACCCACCCCTTTCCGTGCCAACACCCACCCGCCGCCCGCCGCTCCTCCCAGCACGCCGAGGTTCTGCAGCAGGAAATAATGCCCGATCAGCGCGAAGTCCGGCTCCAGGTGATACCGCCACACCGGCAGCACCGCCCCCAGCAGCGCGATCAGCATCCCGGAAAAAAACATCGCCCCGAGTCCGCGCCGCGCCACCGTCATCGCCACCCCGTTGCCCGGGTTCATCTGTCCTTCGCTCCTCGTTCGGGTGGCATCCTTCGTCATTGTACTGCCCGGACGTCCCGCCGGGAATTCCAGGTTTCATAAGAGCTATCCCAAAATGCGTAAATCGGCAGCCGCGTCCCGTCCTTCAGTGCGCTGTTTTTCAACACGTTAAGGATGGCACTGAACTTGCTCCAAAGCCGGGCGGGTCTAGGTTATCTCACTGAGGTCGGGCGGTTGCCTCCTCCCCGTTCGGCTCAGTCTCCGCCGTTTTCAATCAATCCCCGCACATCAATGCCAGGGGATTGTCTGCCCCACCCCGAAATTGCGGTGAACTCTCTGGTTCCGCCTCTCCTGCGCCCCAATGCAGTTCTTTACTCTAAAGCCAACGTCTGAGTCCGCCGTTTCACGGGAAGGGGCGCCGGGCCCCGCTTCTACCATGAGGAGCCGCTTACTCGCCCACATTGCGGTGTCGCTTCTGCTGATCGCGCCCGTGCTTCTGCAGGAGCATGTCCAGGCGGGCGACCTCGCCAGCCATCTCTACAACACCTGGCTCGTCCTTCTCGTCAAGTCGGGTGAGCCGCTCGGCCTCGAGATCGTGCCGCAATATTCGAACGTTCTGTTCGATTGGTGGCTGGAGGGGCTCTGGCGGATCGGCGGCCCCGCCTTCGCCGAGAAAACAGCCGTGTCCG